>Ga0115846_100926_pt1 | contig 14316 bp, 10 predicted proteins | sample InSIn5gowninarea_2_FD_83860 | JGI IMG/M metagenome (GOLD analysis project Ga0115846, IMG submission 83860)
CTCTTCTATGGGTGTAGATATAGGGACCAAGATTTCTTATATAAGGAGGAGTGGGAGGTTCGTACTCTTTCGCTTATCCTTGTTCCCCGTCCTTCCCTTCTCTCCTCTCTTTCCCCGCCATGTCATTACCTCCACATACTCACACTCCCTCTAGCAACATAAACAAACACTCGGTCCCAAATTCTCCCTCATCACCGCTTTCTCGCGCGAACAAGTACACAAAATCTACGTTCAAGACCGCATCATCGAGAACGGTAAAGAAGTAAACGAGCTTCTGCTCCAGAAAGCTTACTTCTACGTTTGTGGCGACGCGGCCAATATGGCGCGGGAGGTGCATAAGGCGCTGATTGAGGTGCTGAGTAAGGAGAGGGGAATCACGGAGCAGAAGGCTGAGGAGGTAATCAAGAGTATGAGGGCTGCTAGTCAGTATCAAGTATGTCTTGCTGTTTCATCGATGTCTGTGTTTGAAGTTCGCTGTTGGGAGAGGCGGTGATGTAAGATGGTGGGATGTCAAGCCGATTCGGATTTGCCGATGTTACACGAATCGTTGATGGAGGCGGCGATATCCCCTGTTTCGCGGCGATGTCTGCCTCCTGATTTGTTTTCCTTCCTATCACATCTCACACCATCCTCCAATTATTGTTTGCATAGAGAGCATTGGATCAAAGTGCTAATTACACGTGTGTCACAGGAAGATGTTTGGTCTTAAAGTCCCTCAACAAGCTCTGCATCATTCCCAGATTCAAGCAAAGGCGGCTGGATCTCAAACATATTCAGATGGGCTTGCACTCCCGTTCGTGGGCTCAGCCGTGCCGCATATCAGACCCGGGGGTTGCATCAGTCTTGCTGGTTTTGGGGGTGCATGGGATGAGGTCGCTGGAATAGTCATTAGATAGCTCCCGAGAGCAGTGCCAATGGTACGAGCGGACTATCAGGAGGAACAGGCAATCATTCTGACGAGGAAAGCAGGCTCAAAGGTGGCAAAATTGGTGCATATGTTTGTACATGTAGGTATACGCATAGCAACATAGAATGGTCCGATCAAGCTGTTCGTGTGCGTAGCATAAGGTGATCCATCGACTGTGTCTTAGTTGGCGATCTGACGGAGCTACCTCCGCCTACACGTGTTGCATTTAGAAATCACGTTTGATACTTGGCCGTTGGAGGTGCTGCTCTTCCTGGAAATCTATAGAATGCGTCATGTTGATTTCTTGTAGCCGATGACACTGCATTTCAACAAGAGAAACTACCTTACTTCACCTTATCAAGTCGATAGCCCAGGGCAATTCCGCTCGATTTCATGAGACCGATATGGTGTATTCTCGGGAGTAAGGTCTTGGTGAATTCTTTTGTCTGTTGATATCTGAAGACTTAATAAAGCCCAGCATCACTACTGACTGTCACCCGTTGCTTTAGCGTGGCTACTGCACTCTGCTGTTCTACTACCAGTCGCCGAACCGAATGCTCGGGTCACACAGATGTGACTCGGTCCGGTAGATGAGCTTGTGATGGCTTACCCGTCTCTGATTGGGGAAACATTAGGTGGGACAAAGTCTTCTGAAAGATCGCAATCTTGATGATACTTGACCGATAAGAGCTCCACAGCGGCTTCACAGAAGATCCACGTAGATATGCAGTCGCTGCTCATCTGGACTCGAAAATTATCGACCTGTCCTGGTAGGCTGCACATAGCCATGCTACAGCCATTTGTAGAGCTCGTGGTTGGGAGGCTGGTTTTGAATGGCAGAAACGCAGCAGACATCTCGTTTCCCAATACTTCGTGGTTGAGGCCTGAAGATGCTCTGTGGCTTGTGGGCTTATTAATGACGGTCACTCCCGGTGGTGGTGGCCTTGTAAAAAAGGTCTTACAGCATGCAGTATGGCGCAAAGGCTTGACCCCCTTGATGAGATCACAGTGGGTCATGTCTGATCCTGTCCCTGTGTAACGTCCTGTCATCGAAGGGAATCTTGAATCTCCTTTCCTCAACCACTACGGCAGTTACAGTATAGCTCGAAGAGGTGGATATGAAGTACATACATGATCGATGAGCGTGGCCTGCTTGACTTTGACGGTACTTTTGCGCTAAAACCGTGACCATAGTAAGCGAAGAGAGTATGGAGTAGCCCCCAGACATTGAAACTCCAAAGCCTCCATCTGATTCATATTCCAATATGCAAGGGAAACTGTGGCTTCGATCTCGACAACACCATCATGCACCTCCGTTACAGCTAGCACCAATGACTGGTCGAGGACTCGAGCATCGAGGAGCAGCTGCGAGTGACGATCTCCCCATGGGTTTCCCCCATTACTCTGTAGGGACAAGCGATTGATAGCACCTCGCTGAAGTCCTACATCCCGGGTTTCTTCCGGGTAGCTCGAGAAGGTCGTTGATATGGAGGGTTGAATCTGCCAAGTGCCCGATTTGGAGCGAGAATCGTGCAGCTGTCACTTCTCAGATTCTGATGATGTTGAGCATCTTACATTCTCATTGGCCCCAGCCTGTTGGTTATCCAGTATTGACCTTGCCAAGGAGAGGGAGGTAGGTTAGGTAGATCTCAAAGCCTTCTCTTGAGCTGCGGCTCCGTTTGCCTACACTCTAAAAAGTAAGCTCCCTCAATATGCAAGCCAGATGCAGCAATCCCAAGACCCTGCGCTCGCAAGGGAGCTGTACTGTTTGCTCTCGTGGGCCTGCGCGACTTGAGTAGATGCTCGAGGTGCGAGGCTCTGCTGGACAGTGTCCATAAAAGGCGTCCGCCGCTGAGAGTTGTGGTCAACCTCCTCCCCTATTCACTGTTGATGTTTTTGGCGGGAGAACAATCGGGTGGATTGCATTCGGGTGGATGGCATCTTTATGGGAACATATACTGCTAATACTGTATAATTCCTGGGTGGCCATTGTCAAACCTTCCAAGTCGCTCCTGCTACTTGTCCTTTGTTTACTTTCGTAAACTCGAGGAAAACCGGGCCTACCTCTCGCCGGTCATCATCAACGACATTCGCTCCTTCCCCAAACATCACTTCACCTTTGGCGCGGGACTATAAAGTATTGTTTACATGGTTCACCTTCCACTCTTCCTCTCCTGTCAACAACAATCATTGGAATTTCCATCAACTCCCATTCTCTACAGCTACAGCTACAGCTACAGTATTGTCGAGCTTGGGCTTGATAGCTCTTGTCATCTTACTGAATACCGTTCGCTACTCTACTGATCCCACATCAACTCTGTCATTGTTGACGTCTTGTCACTTGTTCATACCGGGTGCCACCATTCTTGACGTCGAAGCTTGCGCAGACCTTCGATCTGTATCATCAAAAAGGTTGTTGCTCCTCCTCCATCCTAACATACTACTCCCATCGCATTTCCAGCGCTGACCCGTGTTCGATCAGTTGCTCAACAGTAGAAGTGCTTCGCGCCATAGTCTTTGACAGTAAGTACATCCTTCCCTTCACAGCTTTCAATCATGACCTGTATCCTATCTTTCCTTAATGTCTTGCCAGAATCTTCTGCTGTACTCTGCATGGGACCTCCGATCTATGTTCCTCTTCGTGATTCCCCTTCGCACGTTTGAGTTGTGCACATGCTTAGCAGATTGGGGGCTCAAGGCTGACAGCTACTGCGTCAGATCACCATGTCTTACATTCAGACCACTACTCATTCGGATGTCAATTCGAGCCGTGGTGCCTCAGTCCAATCCCCAGGTGCTGCCTCCCAGAACGAGAACGCTGCCATGAATTCCCTTCTCAACCAGTTCTCAGGTCTCGGTCTCGGTGCTGGCGTGCCTACTGCTCCTATTCCTGTCGGCGGCCAGATGTTCTACACTCCTGACGGTCAGCTTGTCTACGCTCCGGGCATGTATCCTACCCAGGCTATGGCACCAACTCCGGCTCCTGACAATTCTTACGGCCAGTATCCTCCTGCTTTGCCCTACCTTGCACAAGCTGCTTATCATGGCTATGTTCCCGGCTATCCTTCTGCTATGCCCTACACCCCTGGACGAGCTTATTACGCCGACAGAGTCGATCACTTGAGCAAGGATGTCCCTGGACTCGAAAACCGCCGTGGTTCCTATTCCACCAACGAGTCTGCTCCCGGAACTCCCTATTACGGTTCAATCTCGCAACAGCAAGCAACCCACATCGTCGATCGCTCTCCTTTTGGTTCCACGCCATCTCCTCGTGAGCTTCCCCTTCAGCATGGTGCTACACACGGTATCAAGCCTTTGCCATACAAGAAAATCCCTGTCGATGTCGACATTGATGCCTTGATCAAGCAGCATCCAGCCATACCTTCTGCTATACCGGCTGTCTTTACTGCTAAGGAGAGCATGCGTACTCTCGATCAGAGTCTGGCTAATCCCATGCCTGGCAATCGTAACGTCTACATTCGTGGTCTTCACCCCGACACTGATGATGATACTCTTGCTGCCTATGCTGGTCGCTTCGGTCGTATCGAGACCTCCAAGGCCATCATTGATACATCGACTGGAGCCTGCAAAGGGTGAGTCCGCTCTCTGTATAACCACATCCCCACTAACATTGTGCTAGCTTTGGCTTTGCCAAGTACTTTGACGTTCGCCACTCTGAGCTATGTATTCGTGGATTCTGGGAGCTTGGCTATGAGGTTGGCTTCGCTCGCGTATGTCATCTTGTAGCCTTGATGTCGTCCGTGAAACTGACGATGCTCCAGGAGTCTTTCAATGCCCGTCTCAAGGCAGAAGGTGACCAGGCTTCGACCAATCTTTATGTTTCCAACTTGCCAAAGAATATGACTGAAGCTGTATGCCTGTCCTCACTTTCCTTGCTACGGTCTAATCTCTTGAACAGGAACTTGGTGCTATCTTCATGGATTATGCCGTCATCTCAAGCCGCATTCTTCGCGACAAGATGAACAACAGCCGTGGCGTTGGCTTCGCTCGGTAAGTTGTACACGTTGTTACGATGTTGGGTTTCCTGACACGCCATCTAGATTCGAGAACCGTGACGTCTGCGAGGAGATCATCAGAAAGTTCCATGGCCAACCCATTGGTGAAGAGGGAATGCTACTTCAAGTTCGCTACGCCGACACTCCTGCCCAAAAGGACCTCAAGCGTATCACCACCGAACGTCGTCAGTTCCGAACCCAAGAGTACAACGTTGGTGCCTACGGTGTCTCCGCCTTGTCTTCACCTGTCTCTACACGTTCTTTACCCCGTTCCACTGCAATCCAGCACCAGCTTCCGGAAAAGATCAGTGGCTCTTGGAAGAGAGAGGCTAGTGGTAACAGGTAAAGCTCAGCTTGCCCTGATTTCTATACTGTCAGACTAACTTCCCATCATCAGTAGTGGTTCTACGTTCAAGGATATTGACCGCAAGGACTTCGACCGCAAGGACTTCGACCGCAAGGACTTCGACCGCAAGGACTTCGACCGCAAGGAATTTGACCGCAAGGACTTTGACCGCAAAGATCTTGACCGCAAAGACTTTGATCGATCGACTGTGAAATTCTCCTTTACTGCACCCAGTCCGAAGGTCAAGCTTGAGTAAGTCTCCCGAAGTCATATTTCGAGCATTGACTGACCAACAAGGCGTGTTTCGTCTACCACCCCATCCATCTCTGATGATGGCGATGATGGTGTCACCATCCACTGCAAGTCTCCTGCTGTGGTTCATGGTGATTCTCCATCTGCTCGCAAGGGTTGATCGCACATCAAGCATTGATTTCTGCGCATATCGACATTGCAGAGCAGTCATAACCGCTGGCTTTCTTGCAGAGATGTCTCGAGAGGCATCTTGTTTGTATCATTCGCATGTTCGATTCCTTCTCGGCAGTACTCATATCGTCATATGCACCAACACCTTTTACAGCAAACATACCCTTTCCGATAGAGCGTAATCGACAAACGGCCCAACCATACATACTTTGTCCAGCATCAGATATGGAGCATCGTATACCATCGAATACACCGGACCATATACCCTACTTTACGGATCACAGTTTGTACATCAATAGTGTGGCAAGTTGGCATCGGTGGAAGACATCGTATCACGTCATTTGTACATCGGATACCAGAACACGCACTTCGCATTGTAACTGATTGCTTTCCTTCTACTATTTCAGGAGTTGGAGGAATATTCTTGTACCATAGCACAACTAATGCACTCAGGTATCATGTGCAACCTTTGGTGCTCTTGAAGTGTGATCGTTGCTTATGACCATCTGAACATCGCTAGTGAGGACCACATTGTACATATCCTGGAAATAGAACAGCATCAGGGACGTAATGGTGGATGAAGACGAGAGGAGAGAAGGGAAGGACGGGGAACAAGGATAAGCGAAAGAGTACGAACCTCCCACTCCTCCTTATATAAGAAATCTTGGTCCCTATATCTACACCCATAGAAGAGAATCGTTTTCCCTACGTCCTCGCCCCTTTTCATCTGCTCAGCTCGTTCCTGCATAAATCCTCTAAATGGCGCCACCCCAGTACCAGGGCCAACCATGATGATTGGCTTTGAAGGATCAGAAGGAAGCTTGAAGTTGGAGTGTCGAACATGGACAGGCACATGAACACCATCATACTTGTTCCTCGGGCCAGTGATCTCGTAAGTCAAACCGTGAGGATCAGGACTGGGATTGCCTTCTTGCTTCTGTTTCAAAGCGAGGAGATAATTAGTTGTTACGCCTTTCTTGATTTCCGTATGTCCTTCTATAATGCGGGAATCGACTACAGCAGTGATGCTGATCATCTTCTTTTGCACCATAGAGGAAGAGGAGATTGAGTAGTAGCGTGGTTGGATCTTGTTGAGTCCTTCAATGAACACGGAAAATGGAATGGTGCTCCAAAGTTGGGTACCACCTATATCTTGGAGGACTTGAGCGATATTCTTGTGTTTTCTACTGATTTCTGTATTGAATAGATCCTTGTCGCTGCCCAATTTGCTCATTGCTGCTCTGGCGGACTCGCTGGGTGCAAAGGGCGCAAGGGTTGCGAGCATTTGCCGAGAGACTGGAGCACATATTTCCATATGGTAACGGACAACAGCGTCGTAAGTTGTTGGCGTTGGAAATGGGACTTTGGCGGTGGGATCAAGGCCTTTAACGCTAATAACCTGGTCGCGCTTTGAAAGGTAGCCAATGACTTCAAGGAAGCGTTTAACCTCCTTGCCGGGATTGGTGGGCCACACAGCAATATGGTCTCCCGTCGTGTAAGTCAGGTTTGAGTTACTGACGTCAATCTCCATGTGCAAACAATTGCGATCATTGACGGTAAAGAGCTCTTTCGACTCGGTGATAGGTGCAATATATGGGTTGTGAGCGTTGTATGGCCCCCTCGATGTCCCCTCCAAATGCATCTTGTTTGGTTCACCAAGATACACCTCAGTAGACTCCTTGGTTAGATCGTCCCTCTCGGTGATGCCAAAGACTGGTTCATAGACAGCCTCTCGCTCTTCCAGACCCATTTTCTCAGCTAAAGCAGTCCACATAGGATCTTTCCAGGCCAGAAAGTCTTCCTCCATTGTACCAGCACCATCGTCTCCCTCTCCAGCACGGCCAATCTTTCTTGCTCCCAGCTTTTCCAGAGCCTTAGTAACATTTCGAACCATTGAATTGTAGTGCTCATAAGTATTGTTTCCAAGTCCAAAAGCCACAAAATTAAGATTCGACAGTGGTGGATCGGATCCGTTGGAGAAAGAAGGCTCTTCGGCAGTGATAAACTCGTAGAAGTCAACCGCATTATCAGTCGGCTCGCCTTCCCCATAGGTTGCCAGAACGAACATCACTATTTTGTCCTCGGGCAAAGCGTCCAAATTGTAGTATTCATAGTCCTCCAGATCTGCCACCATCGTCTCTAACCCGAAGCGACTCTTGCCTTCCTTGGCCAATCGTGACGCATAGTCCTCCGCAGTACCCGTCTGAGAGCCATAGAAGACAACGCAATTCTTGCTAGACTCTTGCAACTTCTCCAGTATATTCCTCGTCTTGGCGGCTTTGTGTCCATTGGCGCCTGTGAAGCTGGTGGCATATGGATCTTTTGCCACACCCCAGAATTTGCCCTTCGTCATGTACGCAAGCGTACCCAGAAGCAGAGCAGTCAGGACAATCACGTCCAAGGTGTCCAGACTGCCCGCCATGATGAGAGCAGGTTGGGGCAAAAAATAAGGAAATAATGAAGTTGGTAGTGAAAGTAGTGAGACGGTGTAGTTATAATTCGTGTGTTTGTTGAGTGCTTCCACAAGCAAACTTCAAACTGCTTGCGACGTACTCCAAGGAGCCGATGATGGCCTCCCTATGTCCTTGCTGACAATACAGTGGAGCGGCACACACAGAGACACGCTGGATCAATCTATGCCAGCTAATGAAGGAGTGGCGTGGGTTGTACTGTATGATCCGTCGAGATGTTTACAGCTACCTAGGAATGAAGTACTCATATCTAGCCTATGAGCGGAGCGGAGGTCGCGGCGAATCCAATCCCGAGGTCTAGAAGTCTTGCAAGGCTGCTCCCACATGTGTCTTCCCCATTTTCTACATGTCCATGTACTGTACACACTTGACATCTCAATGTTCACAGTATGGGTATATAACACACATAAGACTGGTCGATATCATTCACAGAAGCATAGTTTGGACTCAGCTGCCAACCTCAGCCTGTGCTGGGTTCTTCCAGGACGAAAGGAGGCGTCGACATAGGTAGCTCAATTAGGAATTCTAAACCTACTTATACTTTGCCCCAATCCTTTCCGAAGCTCTCTGCTGCATTAAATAACGTGTTGGCACCTCTGGGGTGATTCAGTGGTTCTTCATTTGACGCCGACTCCATTTCTATCCCAATGTTCTGCCTTCTGGCTCCTCCAATTCGCTTCATGTCTGTCGGCTAGACTCGATTTCAGGGGGTTGAAAGCGCTGACAGGGGTTCGACTCTGTGGTGGATGCTGGGTTCCTGGATCTCACTGAGCTTCTTGAGATCCACCAAGATTCAGTCTCGTCCGTCATGACCACTCATGCCGCGGTGAAAGCACGACTTCAGCGAGGTGATGGATATTGAAAGCATAGGCAGAGGCGATAAAAGGCACACGAAGCGCGAGGTGACTGCTATTTTTACTATTTTCAATAGTTAGGCTGCACGTGATGGCATCGCAAGGTGAGTTTCCGAAACGTCTTGGGTGGAATTGAGAATTTCGAGCTGCCCCTCCTTTTTCCCCCACATACTCTCACTGATACCTCATTGTACAAGCGATACCACAGGAGCGTCCTAGCTATGCGACGGCCGACAAATTGCGCCTTGTGAACGCGAAAACCTCCGCGACGAGTCCAGATTCCCAAAATCAATACTCGTTTGTAGGAACTGCAATCCGTCAATCTCTGTCCGAGAAACATCCACAGTCTCTACCTCGCCTTATCATAGGTAGAGATGGAGTCGCGGGGGAAGAATTGAGCAGTGCAAAGAGCCATCATCGCAATACTAGCATTGTGCACGGCATACAGCATTCGAGGAATGGGAGCCTTACCAGTCCATCGCCAAGCCCCTTGAGTCCCGAGGTCATTGCAGCAGCTGGTGGGGAGTGGGCTGAAAGTATGAGTGAGCTCGCGTCCTTAGCATCAATGGCTTCTTCAAGCTCAACTTTAAGCCCCGATCGTGGACCAGCTGCCACCGAACACCACTCAGCTGGCCCTTCACAGCAGAGAATGGAGAGAATGCATAGTAATGGTGGTAACCGATCCCGCAGAGAACCACATGGTCGTCAACAGTCTCATTCCAAACATCATAAGGGCGAGAAAACGGTGGGCGAATATGCGCTACATGTGCTATTTACCTCGGTTGGTCTGATCAGAATTCGCTGGCTTTAATGTATTAACCCTTGATAGTTCATAGCACAAGCCGAAGACAAAATCTCCCAATGCGTCAGGTCTCCTCTAGAACCAGAACCGCACATAGAGCAGATATGTGGAGCAGGCGTGGACCCCACATTCGACCAGCTGATAGCTGCTCTAGGACACATTGCAAGCCAGAAGCCGAAACCTTTGATCGACTCGATGATGCTCTGGCGGAAAAACAAGAGTGATAATGCAAGCGAAGCGAGGAATTTACTTCAGCAGCCTTTGAAGAACGGCCTCCCTCCTCAGTTGCTACGTAGGAATACCGAGCCAGTCCACGCGCTACCTGAACCTGTAGATTCAGTGAATAGCCAGCCTTCTCTCGCATCAAGGCAAGAATTTGTGCTTGAAGCTGAGCGCAGCTCCACGGCCTCGATATACATTCTATGCCGTGTACTAATGGAAGTCATAAGTCAGAGCACCTTGGCGCATATTACGCCAGAGATGGAAGAGAAGCTAGAAGTCATCATATTTGGGCAGCTCAAGATTGCGGAAGTTGATCACCTCAGCAATTCCCCCTTGAAGATGGCGAATTGGTTCCTGTTCAGCCAATTGCTTGGCGTAATGAGTGATATCAACTTCGACAGCGTTACAGACCGCTTCGTCGGCGATCTAGAGAAGACACAGACGGAAATGACCATCTTGAAGAACCCTACCAACAGAGATCTAGAGGGTAGAGCAGAGCTAGTCCTAGGGGGTATGAAGCATATACGGCTACAAATCAACCCCAAGGAGGCGTGGGATTCATCGTGCGAGTTCATGCTATCACTTGGACGCTTCTTTGCCAAGACACGCGGTCAAAGACTAAAATATGCTTATTGCCAGGCCCTTGACATCCTTATGTTGCCCATTGCTGGGAGGGCGAATGCCGAGCTTAACCTGCCAAGATGGAACGAAGTCCTTGCCACTATTGCTCCACGACTTACGTCCATGTCGTCCAAACCTCGTCACTGGCCAGTTGCTTTACCTTTGACGGCGACAATATTGTGCGTATCTCCAGTAGAGGCGTTTTCGAGTCAGTGGCATCAGCTGGCCCTCTCATTACAGCCAAAGATGAAAGATCGCTCAACACGACCTCTTTGTCTGCAAGTCATCTCGAGATTGCTCTGGACGTACTTATATCGATGCACCGATAACCTCAATAATACCATGAAGAAGCTGGAAGATGTGTTCAAGATTGTTTTTCCTCCAGGGAAGAAGTCTTACATTTCAACCGATCCAGCGATTGCGGAACCTCTAATACAAGTCATACGTGTAATCGGATTCAAACACCAAGACTTCTGCTTCCGCACGATTGTCTTCCCTCTTATCAACGCTGATCTCATTAGATCTATGAAGGAGCTCAAAGTCGAACAATTGGAGCCCGAAAAAATGGTCATTGGAATCAGAGCATTTCTTGCAATATTAGGGGATCTGGAAAAGGGGCCTGAAGGGCGCCCGCCCTTTCCTCAGCAATATGCATCACTATTGCCATTTGATCGAACGCCTACTTCACCGATTATGGTAGCTCCTCACTCTATTGACAGCTCAAGTCTTAATTCACCAGCATACGAAGAACAACTGTCGCGTCCTGTACTGACTAATGCCTTGACCGACACAGCTAGAGAATACTACGCAAAATTCTGTGAAGTACTTGGCAAAATCACTATCATTTGCGACAACGCATTCGGAGGTCAAGCTGTTTTGGATGAGAAGTTCAATAGCCCTACCCCGAAAACGCCTATGTCTGAAACCTTCACGTTTGCACGGCGTGATGATCATCAAGGACCGTCAGACCAGAAGCAAGGATTCTACGAGCTTCTTCATGTAGCTGTACAGGCACTCCCGCGATGTTTGTCCGCGGATATACCCTTCAATTCCTTGGTCAACTTGCTTTGCACCGGGACAGCCCACGTCCAGTACAATATCGCCGAGTCCTCTGCTCGATCACTAAAAGCCATTGCTAAAGAGTCCCACGCCCAACAGGTGACGATCGGATTCGCTCGCTTCATCTTCAATTTCGATGATAGGTACTCGACCATGTCTGACGGAGGTATGCTAGGACCAGGGCATATTGAAAGTACACTGAGGCTCTACGTAGAGTTGTTGCAAATCTGGATTGAAGAGATCAAGCTGAAAACCAAGGAGGCTGCAGCAGATGCTGTGATTAATGGCAGCCCCGACAAGCGAGGCGTGAAACTTGATCTTTCAAGTGTTTGGGCTCACGTTGATGAGGTCGAGTCTCACGGACTTTTCTTCCTCTGTTCTCAATCCCGAAGAGTGCGCTCATTCGCCATTACTGTACTACGCCTTATCACCGAGTTCGATACAGCACTTGGTCAGGACACCTGTCGGCTGATTCACATTTTGGAGGGTGATTCGCTCAAAATTATGGAATTCAATGACGATAGCTTATCTGTTGCTGAGCGCAGCAGATTTCAAAGAGGCATGCAGAAAAGCGATTCTCGAAATGCGTTGATCGAGCTTTGCAGCAGTGAAGTATCCTATGATACCACTCTATGGTTCAAGATCTTCCCAAACCTTGTCAGAATAAGTTACGACAGAAGCCCATTTGCAGTCACGCTTGGGAGAGAGCTCATCTGCAACAGGATTCTTCAGATGTACAAAAGTATTGTTGTGCTCTCTGAAGGCAGCAGAGGACCGCAGTATGGGACGTATGACCGAGTCGAAGTCGGCAGCGGTCGCATACTCACTCGGACTTCAAGCACACCTCCTGAAGTGCTGATAGAACAATGGAAGCTCTATCTCATCGTTGCATGCACCACATTGTCAGACAAGGGCGGGCAACAATCTCCACCTCAATCAGGTCAACACTATCGAAAAGGCTCGAAACCCAGCCAAACTTTGGAGAAGATCACTTCGGCAAGAGCTTTGTTTAAATATGTCATACCCTTGCTTTCTGTTAGTCCAGCTTCAATCCGAGATGCTGTCGTCACGGCTTTGGGATCTATCAACATCAATATCTACAAGACTCTCCTCGAAGAGCTTCAAGGCGCTGTAAGTCGTTGTAATGATGATGCACGGGCCCGAATACATCAACGAAGTGCCAGCAGTCCCAGGCGAAACCGTAGGACTGACATGCTACGAACCGAGATTACGTGTGTATATAGGCTCACTTCACGCTTTCTAAAGGAACCAGCCGCATGTCAGGACGACTGGATTATGAACAACCTAGTCGTCTACACGAAGGATCTGAAGCTGTTCTTGATGGACGGAGAAGTACAGATGGATTGGGAATTCCAGAAGCTTCGGCGGCATTACTGTGGTCTCATGCAAGAGCTTTTTGAAGGCATCAATCGCACCAAGGATCCTTCGAGGTGGATGACCTTCGAATCACGCAAGTCTTCATTTGCCCTAATGGAAGACTGGTGCGGCTACTCGCCCAATCAAAGTCAGATACGTCAAAGAGAAGATAGCATGAGGCAGTCAATGATCGACCAGCAAACGCTAGGCGAAAGAGGCACTGTCACCGCTGCCATGGAGATCGAGAAGAGAAATCTTCGCACAGCAGCACTCAGTGCAATGGCTGCTTTATGTGGTGGACCAGTCAGTGTTACTACTGAGAGCAAAGCTAATTTGCAATTTGACATCCGTCGAATGCTTTCTTGGATAGACACAATATTCAGTACAGGCAGCGATCGTATGCATGTCATAGGACGAAGGGCCCTCAAGAACCTGATAATCCACAACAAAGAGTTCGCATATCTACTCGAGCACTCAATTGCGAAATGCTACCTCGCGGACGTTCCCAAGGTCTTAGAAAGCTACTTCGAGGTTGTTACTCAAGTTCTATTGGAGTATCCAGACTACCCATTACCCTTTTGGAAGCTGCTAGGTATTGGTCTGTACACCCTAGGCAGTGAGCTTAGTGGCATCCGATCAAAGTCAGCTCATATCTTGCGTGCACTCGAAGAGCGACAGCAGCGCAATTCCAAAATTCAGGACTACGACATCAGTATATCTGACAAGACTAAGGCAGTGTACAAGCTTGCACAATTCGAAATTTCCAAGCGCCTGTCAGCGAAGCATTCGGAACTAGCCTTCATTATTTTCTCGGAGTTTACTGCCTACTTCAAGGATCTTCAGCCAAGCGCACAGCGCAATATGGTTGCCGCCATTCTACCCTGGATACAAATCATCGAACTAAAGGTTGACCCCAATGGTGGACCGACAGCTCAGTCGTACGTCCTCCTAGCGAATCTCTTTGAGATCACCATCAAGTCGAGCAGCGCTTTACACAACGAGGTCCAAGCTTTGTGGCAAGCTCTGGCAACAGGACCACATGCTGGCAATGTACAGCTCGTGTTGGACTTTATCATGTCTCTGTGCCTTGACAGACGCGAGCAAAACTTTGTTGAGTACGCAAAGCAATCTTGAGCTGCCCAAATATGATGACTTCTAGCTTCTCTTCCATCTCTGGCGTAATATGCGCCAAGGTGCTCTGACTTATGACTTCCATTA
>Ga0115846_100927_pt1 | contig 14308 bp, 18 predicted proteins | sample InSIn5gowninarea_2_FD_83860 | JGI IMG/M metagenome (GOLD analysis project Ga0115846, IMG submission 83860)
TGTAGATTGCCACCCCTCTCCCCAAAACGCCGTAATGTTATCAATGCTCCATTGGTATAACTCCTTATAGCTCTTCAATTGCAGGCTGTACTTTCTGTTGATAATCTGCATGAAGTCCCACATCGTGGTGTTTTCTGGCGAAGGGTGCTCCCATAGCTTCACGCCTATGGAGGCCGTGCCATTGCCGTCCGGAGTGGTGTCTGAATGGTCGGCCATTCTCCTGCTATGAACGAACTATAATGAGCGACGGAGCGTTACGGCAATTGAGGTCGCGGAAGTCTATCTCTATGTATTTATATAAGCCGGTATACATCGGATGCGGGAACGTTCCACTGACTCTCGGCTCTCTTCGATCCTCCCCTTCTATGTTGTTGTAGTTCTCCGGAACACAACTACAGTCCTTCTGGTGTTTAGAATATTCGCCGCGAGCTCGCACCGTTGACAGCTGTGTAGTAAGGTGCCGAGGATGCGGTTAGGCTGGCCTCATGCGGGGAGCTCCCCCCACTCTCCGACGTCTTGAAGACCGCTTGTGGTACGCCCTCCACATAGCCGACTGGTTTCTTGAGAAACTTAAACGTTGTTATGTTTGTGTGTTGTTAAGTAGGTACTGTCGTTCATGTGTCAATGTTATCAGCATTCTCCTTTGCCGACACCAACATGCATGCCTTCAAGCGAGTCGTTTCATATCGCCAGTTTCCACGTGGACATTGCTAGTCACTCTGACGAGGAAGAAGTATCTCCTTCACGTACAGCTACACTTTATTGTCGCCATCAATCTTGAGAGAGACAACTTCTGGGGAGGATATGACGAATGAAACAGTAATCCAAGCATCGTGCCTCTGCCTTACCGCAAGTTTCTCTTTCTCAGTTGATACATCGTCGTTACCACTCAAGGCGCATCTGTGCCATTGCACTACATGTCGCCGTGTCACTGGTTCACTATGCACCTTCCACGCCGCAATGCCGGCGCCATCCGCATTGAAAGAGCTTGCCTCCTACAATTCGTCCGACAACGTGACAAGATACTTCTGCACGAATTGCGGCTGTCACATGCTGGATTACGCCAAGAGCAAAGGGCAGTGGCATATCGCTACAGGTGTTGTTGAGAAGTCTGAAGGTGACTTCGAGTTCAAAGAGCACTTGTTCGTCACGTCTACTAAGGACGGAGGGCTCAGTGACTGGCTTCTTAGCATTAATGGAGAATTGCTCGAGAGATGGGAGGGCCAGCCAGAGATTAGCGGAGCGCTACCTGACGACCGGCAAGAACGAAGACGATCTTCTCCACAAGCTCACAGGCTTGCAGAAAGGCTGCATATACACTGCCACTGCAAAGGCGTCGAGTTCTATATTGCTCATCCCGACCCGACGACCCTGGTTCCTCAATCACGCACCATCGAGCTTGAAGACTCGGACACTGAAACCTACTTTACGGCTGTCCACAAAAAGAAGTATCTCGCCAGCAACTGCGCCTGTCGCTCGTGCCGTCTCTCCTCCGGCAGCGACATTGTACCGTGGGCATTCATTCCGATATCACAGGTGACCTTGGCTACCGGCGAGCCACTTCCACCTGTTTCTGCGGAAGAGCCCTTTCAAGCCCCGAATCGGCATAGTTCGAACACACTGAAATCCTATCACAGCTCCGCTGGCATCACGCGATCGTTCTGTGGATGCTGCGGCGCAACGGTGTTCTATCATACTGACAAGCGACCACATATCATTGACGTTGCCGTAGGCCTATTGGATGCTGAGAGTGGGGCCAGAGCGGGAGAGTGGCTCGAATGGAGGAGTGAGAGGGTCAGCTTCGAGGAAGACGCAGTGAATAAAGCTCTGGTTGAGGGTCTGAGAGATGGGATGAAAGAATGGGGTCACAGGCAGCAGGACAGAAGTGGGCCAATGAGGGAGTTCCTAGAAGCGCGCGAGAGTCGAGCTTGATCGCTGCTGTCATGCAATGATTGGGATATCTGGATAGTTGCCACTCCTGCAACGGTGGGCTGACGTGCAGGCTTGGTACCCCAGATTCCGTCAAGCCGATCGCACAGCCGTAGTACCGAGGCTTGTTGTACTCGAGTAAAGGTAGCTGGTACCGAGAAATGGCAGCTAAGTTGCCGATGTTTACCTGTAGCAGTACATCGTGACGGCGGATGTGACGGCGGATGTGACGGGTGCGATGACGATGCAGGCCGTTAGCCCCAAGCCTTACAAGGTTTAGACGGGGTGTGCAAAACAACAGGCCCAACAACCGCTTGCGCCCCTGAGCAATCGCGCGCAGCGTGGCTGGACGGCTCATTTCAACTTTTGTCCCATCGCGCGCCCGCTCGGGAGATTGCGCTGCCTGGCATCTCTCCCTACTCTCAAACCTCATACCGACCGTCCTACAATATCGCCGTCCATTCCACATCGCCTACATCCATTCTTCGGCGCGGCCGTTGCGAGATCCTGAGACTGCTGCACGCTTGCGCCACTCCCCTGTCCGCTTGACAACTGCAAGGATCAGCCCGATAAAACCTCCTCCGCGACCCGCGACACTGTGGTCTGCGGATAGAGCGCTGGTTGCGGTGCAACGTGCTTTAAAGACATCGACGGCTGCGCGCTCGCTGAACACACTGCCTCTACATCAGACAAGGTGAGTCAGTTCGCTCGTACTGCCAGCGTCCGTCAGGCAGGCAGTCGGTCAGCTTACGGACTCTGGCTGCGCCTTCCCGGAAACACCGCGATGTGGGACTTCATGCAGATTATCAACAGAAAGTACAGCCTGCAATTGAAGAGCTATAAGGAGTTATACCAATGGAGCATTGATAACATTACGGCGTTTTGGGGAGAGGTGTGGCACTATACCGGCATCAAGGCTTCGGCGCCATACCAAGAAGTAGTAGACGAGAAAGCGCCCATGTTTCCACGCCCCGACTTCTTCAAAGGCGCCAAACTCAATTTCGCAGAGAACCTACTCTTCCCCACCGCGGACATTGACCCTGCAAGCCCCGCCATAATCGCTGCTACGGAGACAACCCGCGAGACAGTCTCCTGGAAAGAGCTGAGGGATCGCGTAAAACAATGCCAGGCTGGTCTGAAAGCCGTGGGGCTGAAAGAGGGCGACAGGGTAGCGGGTTACGTGGCAAATCACACCAATGCTGTCGTAGCCATGCTCGCAGCGACGTCTATCGGATGCATATGGACGGCAGTCAGTCCGGATACAGGTGTAACCGCTGTGCTGGATCGGCTGCGGCAGATAGAGCCTGCGCTGCTATTCACGGACAACGCAGCGTTCTACAACGGGAGGAGTCATCCTGTCATTCCCAAGGTCATTGAGATTGCTGCGGCTCTCCCGAGTCTGCAGGCCGTGGTGGTCTTCGACACCGTAACCTCAGAGCACATGGACATCTCCTCCGTGAAGCTCTCCTCAGGCAAAGCATACTCCTACCAAACCTTCACCGACCTAGGCTCCTCCTCCCCCGACCTCACATTCGCCCAGCTCCCGCCCGACCACCCGGTCTACATCCTCTACAGCAGCGGCACGACCGGCGCCCCGAAATGCATCGTTCACGGCAGCATCGGCACGCTCATCCAGCACAAGAAAGAGCACATGCTGCACTGCTCCATCGGCCCCCGCTCCCGCCTCTTCTACTTCACCACCTGCACGTGGATGATGTGGCACTGGCTCGTCTCCGGCCTGGCGAGCGGCGCAACTCTAATCCTCTACGACGGCTCGCCCTTCCGCACCCTCTCCTCTTCCCCATCCACCCCCACTACCTCCTTAGAACCCGACGACCTCGCCATGCCTCGTCTCATCGACGAATTTGGCATCACGCATTTCGGCACCTCAGCAAAATACCTCTCCGTCCTGGAACAAAAATCCCTCCGTCCCCTCGACACGCTATCCCTCCGTCCCCTCGACACGCTATCCCTCGCAACCCTCCAAGCAATCTACAGCACCGGCTCCCCCCTCGCCCCCTCCACCTTCGCCTACATCTACTCTGCCTTCCCGGCCTCGCTGAACCTGGGCAGCATCACCGGCGGCACGGACATCATCTCCCTCTTCGGCGCCCCGTGCCCGCTCACCCCCGTCTACGCCGGCGAGATCCAGGTGCTGGGTCTCGGGATGGCGGTGCGCGCGTGGGACTACGAGGGCCGCGACGTCACGGAGACGGGGGAGCCCGGGGATCTGGTCTGCGTCAAGGCGTTCCCGTGCCAGCCCGTGCGCTTCTGGGGCGCGGAGGGCGAGACGAAGTACCGCGGGAGCTACTTTGAGAAGTTCCCGGGCGTGTGGCACCATGGGGATTTTGTGAGGTTTGATGTCAAGACGGGGGGGATGCTGATGTTGGGGCGGAGTGATGGCATTTTGAAACCTGCTGGAGTGAGGTTTGGGAGTGCGGAGATATATAATGTGCTGCTGCAGTTTTTTGCGGAGGAGGTGGGCGATGCGCTGTGTGTGGGCAGGAGGAGGGAGACGGATGGGGATGAGACTGTTGTGCTGTTTTTGAAGATGGCGGAGGGCAAGGAGTTTGATGAGGGGTTGGTGAAGGAGATTAAGGCTGTCGTGAGAAGAGAGCTTAGTGCTAGGCATGTGCCCGGGGTGATTGACGAGTGTCCGGAGATTCCGGTTACGACGAATGGCAAGAAGTGAGTGCTTGCCTCGTTATTGATGGTGGAATGGCAGGGCTAATGTATGATGACAGGGTCGAGACTGCTGTGAAGCAGATCTTGTGTGGCATGAATGTCAAGACGTCCGCCTCGGTTGCTAATGCGGAGTGCCTCGACTGGTACCGGAACTGGGCGCAGACTCACAACTGAGGTTCAAGCCTGCTTCGTGTCCGTTAGTTTCTCGTGCCTTGTTGCCAGCCAAGGGACGCTGCACTACAAGCCGTCAAAGACGCGATGTTCAACGGGCTCGATCACCGATAAGCACCTGTTGCGATACACTTGCGCTGTCGCGCGGTCTGCTAAGAACCAACTTTGCGCGATACGAGGCTGTCTAGTCGACTACAGTGATCGTTGAAGCAACAGTGGTTGGCTTTGACAGATTGCAACAAACCTTGGGCTGATGAGTCGCGCGGGTTTCGATACTTTGCAGTCTGTGAGAAAGTCATGCTGGTACCCTTCAGGAGGTTACCGCTTTGCAGTCCTCGCCCGGACTGAGTAAGGACGCAACCTTCATGTAACCTATCATGTGTGGTGTCTCCCTAGATCTCGGAGCTTTGTTTAAGAGAACAGTCATCGTATCCAGCGTCATGTAGACCTCTGCAACCTTTTATACACGGACAAAACCGGCAACAATCAAAGCTGCTTTTCGAATTGTGTACAACGATGGAAACACCATCTCAATCATGGTATTTAGCCGAAACGTCGTAACTTCATCCGTCAAAAACAGCATCTGGCGTTTACGAGTTGTTCTTCATCTCCCTCAACTTAGCCATGACGCCAACAGGGTCGCTCTTGCCAGTAGCCTTCTGCACATTCGGGTCCTGCACGCCAGTCAGTACGCCAGCACCACTCCGCCAAGACAATCAGCTCCACTTACATCGACTCTCATGAACACATTGTGTTGCTACATTAAGAGTCAGCAAACTCGGTACCTCCGCCATAATACAATCCAGCGCGAAGAGAAACCAACCTTCTCATCTCCAATCGTAAACTTCCCCTGCGTCTCCTTGTTCTTCTCCGCAAAGCTGTGCAGCTTCTTGATCGCATCCGTCTGCATGACCGTGATGCCGAACTTGACGTTGCCCTTGGTGTACTCATGGCCGGGCTATTCCCGCCATCAATGAGGCGTCAGTCCCGCCGCCAAGCACGCACAAGATGGATGCCTGGAGGAAGGAAAAGAAGAAGAAGAAGAAGAAGAAGAAGAAGAACGTACGTAGACCTTCGTGTCATCCGGCAGCGCCGCGAGCGTCTCGTTCAACGCCTTGTGCATCTCCTGCGCCGTGCCCTCGAAGAAGCGTCCGCATCCTGCAAGTGGCACCCATCTTGTCAGTCCCACGTTCTCTCCTCGTCCTCTCCACTCCTCTCCCCATTTCCGCTGCCCCTGCGTGATAACCAGCCACCCGAAGTCAAAGTCATCCTAACTCACCTCCGATGAACAGCGTATCCCCCGTAAACACCGCCCTCTCCTCCCCATCCTCGAAGAAGTAGCATATGCTGTCCTGGGTATGGCACGGCGTGTGCAGCGCCGTGACTTTGATGCTCTCGCCGACGTTGAAGGTCGATTTGTGGGAGGGGGTTGTGGAGACTTTGTCGCAGTCTTTGCCGCCGATTATAGGGATGCGGTAGTGCTTCAGCTATGGGGGGAGGGTGTGAGTGAGCGGGGGCTTGGTGGGAGGAGCAAGGGAAGCGTACGAGTTCGGCGTTGCCGCCGGCGTGGTCGTGATGACTGGAAGAGTGTTAATTAAATTGGCTTCCGTGGCCGCATAGGATTACTGATGGGCGTACTGATGTGTGTTGATGATGTCGGTGAGCTTGATATCGCCGTTGTCGGTCTTGTCTTTGAGGACTGGAAGGACCCTGTTTGTCTGTCAGAGCGTTCCAAGCATTGATGGATAGTTGTGCTTACTCTGGTGGATGCGCTGGGTCGATGATTACCGCCTCTTTCGACTTCGAGTCAGTTACGAGGTAGGCGTAATTATTTCCACTCCCCTCCCCTACCACACCACTTAGCGTGGCCTTCGGATACTATACAGATAGATATAGCACGTACACATAGGAATCGATTGGATATGCATAGCGCGAGTGGTTGCGGGCTGTTTGGAGGTTTAGCACGTTGATTTCCCAGGCTCGTAACTGGTGTAGAGCAAGAACGTACACGAGTGATGAAACGACTGATTTGATTGAGTGAATTTCTTCTCGTTACAGCTGCTAGAAAGCTCATTGAAACGACGATTACTGCTATGTACAAACGGTCCTTCATGAGGGACGCGTTGATGATGGATGACGTCGTTCCCTCGGCTGTTCAACGTCGCTGTTATCGATTGCAGCTGTTCTGACATTAAACTGTTCATGCTCTGTCAAGGGGGGTCTCGGTGGCCTTTCAATAGGGACGCAAGGTCTGGGAGAAACAAGACATGAATCTCGGTAGGTTTCTGGCATGCGTCATATACTGGCACGTCCATGTTCGCTTCTCTTCGAAGCTGGCACCGCTTCCGAGTATGGACCGGACGTGCATCAAGAGGGGCACAGTATATTCAGATTTCTTCATTATCGGTATCTTTGAGTCTGCTAATATCACATTGGCCAGTTTGGGCTTCACCTGTCTGCGACAGTTTGCATCGGTTGTCTAGTGCCGCTTGTGCGGGCTCTCCTGAGAGATGCTGGAGATATCCTCGCTGAGGTCTGGGAGGTTCCGCTCGGAGATGGCTCGCAGTATGGCCATCGTGTATGGAGGTCAAAGGTGCGCACAAGTGTGTCACGAGGATCGGAGTTTGAATCCTCCAGCACAACCTATTCCCCAAACATGGAGTCATGCTGTCAGCCGAGATGTAAGCATGATTCACGTCATTCCCGATCTTTGACAGTAAATCAGTACAGGCCCCCACATCGATAGGGCATATTCTTAATTCTCCACGTCCGTGGGTTCTATGATCGTGTTTGCGAATCACATTTACCAGACCATCTCCGGACCTTCCTCCACTCGGGTGGAGCCCCATGTGAGATTCTGATGATGCCGATATGCATCCCCTGCTGCGCTTGGTCCCGTCGGTCCCAAGATTCAACGTCCGGCACGGATCCGGACCCTGTCTCCGAATAGAAGGGTGCGGAGCAAGCACCTTAGGCGCGCTATTTCAAGTATGGTCTCCAGCTCGGTAGTCTCAAATGTAATAATGTACGTCAACATTGAGGGTGTATGGTGTACGGGTTTCCTCAGTCTTTGGTAAAGACGTCGGTGATTGGTAATCGCGTGATTAATTAAGGGGAGGGCACGGCTTGTGTGGCTCTGATATTTATGTAGGCGCGACATCCGCTGTGAGAGCGTCTCATTCGTGCAGGCTTCCGACCAGCTTTACATGTATCCGTTTGGATTTGGCACTGGGCAATGTTTAAGCATATCTTCGAGGGTCGTGTAAGTGGGTTGCTACTGTTTCGTGCATGCAATCCGGGTTCCTGTTGCAGACTGTGGCTTTCTTCCGATTCGATGAGAGCGGAATGGTATTCGCTATCTGTGATTCTCGAACGTCATACAGTCGTATTTACCATACTACGGTGCCATCTTCTCGACACGATGTGGCTCAGGACGACGTTCATATCTTCTACATCTCGCTCCTCGATTGTCTCCTCCCTCTTCCATCCTCATTCGCGCCTACCTTCGATTGACTTTCCATGGAAGCTGCTGCTCTACCTCCGAAGGAGAGGAGAGCGACCGGGGCGGTGCACGCGAACTTACCACAATAACCTCAGAGCTGCAGCTTGTCGGTTTACTCGTATTAATTCTTGTGTTAGGACCAACAGCGCGTTGTGCCGGCCCGCTTTCAGCCGTAGTCCGCTTGAATGCTCTGCTCGGCATTAGAAGGACAGGAAGACTCCATGAGAACGTGAATCGCTTGACAGAACAGAGGAAGACTCCGAAAACAAACGACAACACCAACGAGATTGATTAATTGGATGCCAATGACCTTTGCGCTAACAACACTCAGTAGGTTTCCATTGCGTCTGCCAGCGCCACACATCAGGATGCCGGTTGCCTATGAAGAAGAGACACCAGAAGACACGCTGGGCGAGGACGAGACGCTACCTACAGAACGGAGCAGGCGCGTTACCTCCCCGAATCGACTTCCCAAATGACGTTCAACTGACATGCAGACCCTCGGAGCACACCTGGACTCATCGACCGCTCTGCTAAACGGCCCGGAGACGGACAACGGTCATGCCCGGGCCAGCAATGACGGAGTAACACTCATTCAGCCACGCTCATCTGTCACACATAAGAGAAAGAAGATCCCCACGCCTGTTTTCTCAACCGCGTCGACGTTTCATAATTCGTGAGTCTCTCCGCAACAGACATGTAGACACCCAGCTATTAGTGTCTCTCCGCCGTGGATATCACAGCTACCATATCAAGAAGCAAATGGCCAGCCCATCCTGAAGCCCAAAAAGCAAAGAGATCGCGAGAGAAAATACCATCCAGAACCCCGTTCTCCAGCGACAGAACCCAGCACCCATGACGTTTTCTCTTTGGGACTCCTGGACACCCAAGCGCCACCAACCAGCAGAAACCTCTCATCTCCTGACCATACCCGGCTGTTGGCCAGTTGCGGAGCCAGCCTGTCGTCCGACCGAAGCAGACAGGAAGGCCCGCATGTCATCGTCAGTCGTCGCCGACGCGTGAGTGGAATCTGCACTCATCGAAGCTTGCCGCGAATGCGACGTGGACACTGATCCGCCCAAGTCATTGTCGGATGACTTCGACCGCTTCATCTCAGTGAGCATACTATCGGCGACGTTGTTGTACAGCGTTGGCGACGAAGGGGACATCATCGCCACTGTGTGTGCAAGATATTCACGTATCCTTGTGCAGTTGCAGTCGGTATGCTTCAGGCATTCGCCCTTGAGGTACAGCAGTTCCTCTTTGAGCGACGCTACGTAGGCAGTCAGGTGAGCTCTCTCTGCAGTCAGCTCTCTTGCTCGCGTCTCCAAGTTGCTTGTCCATTCCTTCTTCTTCTGCCGGCATTTGCTCGCAGCGATTCGGTTTCGTTCAAGGAACTTCTCGCGCTTCACTTCGCCTTCCGAGTCATTGCTCTCTTCCTGCTTGCTCGACTTACCGCCTTTCCTTGACCTCTTCGATGGGGATTGGCCACCATCACCTCTTGCAGCAGTCTTTGCTCGTCGTTTTGTTCCGCCACGCTTTGCAGAGTGTGCACGGTCGTGTCGCTCATTCTCCATTGAGTCATTGTCAGGAAACGATCCAGAGGGACCGACGCTTTTTGGGGAGAGATCGTCTGGTGGGGTGATCTGACCATGCTTCTGTCGGTACTGAGTGGCTTTCTCGGTGAGAAGCGGAGTGAAGCCGGACAACCAAGCTTCCTGGCTTGGGTGTTCTATGTTCTCAGGAGAGGATAGTGAATGACCGACACTCCACATTGCCGCCGGATTGATGTGTGTCAACTCGCCGCCGGTCACTGGCAGTGAGCGGTTCAGGTTGTATGCGCCCAGGCTAGCCTTGTCCGAGAAGCCAAATCCGTCGAAAGCACCCATGTTTGTGTTGTTAACGGCAAGGAACGAGGGGGGAGAGAACAGTTGTTGTTCAGGTTGGTGTGTTGGTTGGACACTGTCTGATCTGATCCGACCGGTGTCAAATCTTGGTGAATTGAAGTCGAATGGCGAGAATCTTGGTGAAGATGTGTCTTCAATAGGCGTGCCCGCCATCGATTGAAACATTGTCATCTTCTCTCAGTGAGGCGATTGATAGGACTAGGAAAACGACGCAGGTTACCCTCTAAAAAGGGCCTGGCCGCCTGAATCGATGTACTAGGAATCGGCCTAGTGAGGTTCGCAAGTGTGGGATGGCTTGTGGAGATGTGGATCTGAGCCACTGTTCGACCCGTGGACCCGAAAGCTTAATTGGAGTCCGTGGAGGCTGTTGGGTGTAGTATGGAGCCACTGAGGCTAAATGAGCTCGATCTGAGCTGGTATGCGGGTTGGACTGATGTTTGCGAAGTGTGAGGATCTTGGCCGAGTGGCGGGGATAGAGGTAGATTGATCGTGAGTACGAGGTAGGTAGTGAAGGGTCGACGTGTCCGGGGTGAGGCAAACGATTCTGTTCCTACCTAAGAGCAGGCTTGACGGTGGAGACAGTTCCGAACAGCCAAGACCTCTGCCACAGCGCTGTGGTACGGAACCCCGCTGTCGGTGACTTCTCCGTGTGCGTGTTCGTGGTGGCTGAACTGACGTCTGATTGGCTGGAGCGTACTCCGTGACAGGTGTGGAAAGTCCAGATGTCGATTCCTTTCAACTGCGGGCAAACGGGGGACGCAAAGCCGTTTTAAATACTTGCAGGCCCTGCACACAAACCACGGTAATCCTCCAAGGATGCTGCGCACGAGTCGGCCGCTTGTACTTCGTGCGAGTTCTCGACGGAGATTTGATCGTTGGAACGGGCTGCGAAGCCGGAACAATCGACTACGATCTCTGGTGAGTTTCGACCGGTTCCTCTGTGGAGCGATGGCGGTTATACCAGGAGCACAATGGCTGCTGCCGTTGACCAAGTTGGATGCACACTGCACTCGTCAATCCGAGGACGCTCAAGGACCTTGCTCGGAAAAGTTGAATGCTCAAGGGAGAAGGGCAGAGCGTTCCTGAGCGATTTTGCTCGGCTGAGGAAGAGATGGGGAAATCAGAGAAATGCCATGTCGGCCAACACGGATTCCCATCACAAACACCATCGACCACCCCCACACTGAGGCGAAGCTTGCCCTATTCAGGATCACGCCATATCATCATGCCAAGCCACCACCACACTCGAGCATCGATCTGCTCCAAGAATCCGATGGTCGGAAGCGCCCCCCCTCGTGGAGCGCCCCCTGTGGTAGGTCGAGTGCTCCGCGGCGTCCGGCGTGTGATCCTTGCTTGGCTAGCCAGCCACGGTGCCGCACGTTTGCATTGAGTTTGCACTAAACCGGCATCGTCCACCTGCACCTCACGGAGCCCGCTCCACTGTTTTCCTATTCGCATCATCGCGCTGGCCTCGAGGAACGGGATCGCCAATCTTCTACCTTAGTGGACCGGTACCGTTTCCATTGATTCCTATCCAAACGTCGTGCACTTCTTTTGCCCTGGTTACTAGTAACTACAGGATATCACACTCCTTCCGATGGCCCTCCTCCAGATGTGTCCACTGGAAGGTACATTGTCCGCACCGTTCGCTCGCAGTTATTCGCGCGCACTTCATCTCCACGGGATCAGGTTGTGAAGCACGTACGAACAGAGTATCAAAGCGACTGTGCAATACTCTGACTGCTGATCTTCCTCTTGGAGACTTGCCATTGAGCAGCCATTACTGCGTCTAGGCATCAGGCTGTGAGCGTAGTAGTGCTTCTTGCACGCTAGCTGCAGGATACGTAGACGCAATTCAGCATCGGCAGATCGATGCACGTATTCGCGACAGGGTCCCCTTCCATGGGAGGATTCGTAGTCCCTGCCTACGGATGCTTCGGATAGCCAATGCCTTCGACGGTCCCTGTTGCACAATGAGACATGGGTCCTGGGCCCTAGGGTGCTGCTGCAGACGAACTGACAAAAAACGGTAGAACATGAGGCTCTCTACCATCACGAAAAAGAACACAATTTTGGGGGTTGACCTTTGGCGGGCAAGACGTCATGGATACAATGCATCGGTTTGCAGAGTGCAATCCATTCGATTCTTTATCGCAGATTGACTGCTTTGCTAAGTGCTCGTTACCAGTTCATTGCTCTCTTGTACAGTGTCTCGATCAACATTCATCAGCTGACGAGGATATCTCCGCTCGTACGAACGTGCAGCTTCGCTTGCAGAGAACGCATCAACCCACCTTGACCGCTCTGCAGAACGATAGGGCGGTTCGACAAGCATGCTGCACCCAATAATGGGCACCAATATCGGCTGGAGAAAGCCCCAAAGAGACGAGACGTGCGAATCAAGCCTGGTGAATTTATTCGAAGATGTCGCTCTTATTCACATGCCCTAATCGTAACTGATCGCTCGTAAATGTTCTTCCTGGACGACTAAGAGAAGTTCCTCAGCCTCCGGATTCGATGAAACCTTCGTGGATCCTCCAGCTAGTACAGGCCCCGAAGGTGCCTCATATTGTTGATCATGGAGGTCAGGCATTCCATGTACGGAGGCGTGCTGCAGGAAATTGAATGGGGTTGAACAACCCGTGGCGCTCACCTCGTCCCCGTGCGTTTTCACAACCTAATGCTGGCTAACCGAAGCACATTTGCAGGAACTCACCAGCTCCTTCTCACTGTACGCGTGTTAATGCACAGCAAAATATTACCCAAAGCATTGCCGCAGTGTTCCGGAGCCTGCACCGTTGAACTGCCCGAAGACGGCTCCTTCGGATGCGGACATGGGGCGTGAAGGTTTGGTACAAGCCAGGAGCCCTGAAGAACCTTCTGACCTCCCCACGTTGCCGTCGATGGCCGCGTGCATGGTCCGTTTGCGTTGTAGCGGTACATCAAGCTAATCCGAATAGCTCGCGTACTCTGTATAGGACACCGACAAGGATGCACGTCCGTCTCCACTGAACCCTGTTTGCTGGTGTATACTCGGGTTGGTCCTGAGGGCTCGCTTCTCGACAGTAACTCCAGCCATGGTTGCTCCAGTGGCTGGGATTGCCAAGCCTACAGCGACTCGAACTGTACCTCCATGCCATCCATTAGAAATCAATTGATTGTGCTTTATGGATTTGTTTCGTCTGAACACATCGCTCCGAGACATGTCTCCAAGACCTGCGACGTATCACCATATCAGATCTCGAATGCTTTAACACGAGGTGTGTCTCAGCGATCGAGACATTCCATCGAAATACGAGGAGAGACACCAATCGAGTGCAGTATGCTGGCGTACAAGAGAGTCCGGATGCAGGAGGAACACACCCTGAGCAGGCAACACGGCTCAGTCAGGCAACTCCCCTCCTAACGTGAAGAGGCAACCCGTGCAGAAGAAACAAATACCTTGAAACCCCCAACCAGTCGGTTCTAGTATAAGAGACGGCGACTTCCGATGTGGTATAGTGTTTTGTTACCGCCCGTTAAAAAACGGGTTTCATTCGCCTACGACGGCCTTTGCCGAAAGCAGGGGACCCTAGAATAAGGAGATACCCCTGTTCGTCTTGTCTGGCATGCAACTGCTTAGCTTTCCCTTGTGCTCGCTCTGCGATGACCTCTCTCTCTGCTGCGTCAACGGACATACCATGAGCATGTCGCTCTTCCAGCAGCAAAGACCCTCCCAACCATGCCTGCTGCCGTAACCGATACTATCGCCAGCTCAAGCGCGCCGGTGACAGCCATCTGCTCGACCTGCTGCAACGAATCCCAGCGAAAGATAGCAGAGCTCGAGGCGCAGGTCAGAATCCTAACGGACAAAGCCAGCGCAGCAGGTACTGTTATCACCCATAGCTTAGAGTCGATGGGTAGTTAGAACCGCTCCTGCTAATGCGTCCATGCAGCCGACAGACTCGCAGACCGCGAAGACGAAGTCCGGCAACTCAAAGACTTCCAGAACCATGCCATAACCCGTGACCCAAACCCAACCCCAGACGGCGCCTCCCTGAAATCCAACGGCGCAACATCGGCATCCGCGCGCAACCGCTTCTCCTCCCTCCTAGGCTCGCGCAAAGTTTCGCCG
>Ga0115846_100928_pt1 | contig 14299 bp, 14 predicted proteins | sample InSIn5gowninarea_2_FD_83860 | JGI IMG/M metagenome (GOLD analysis project Ga0115846, IMG submission 83860)
GGGTTTTTCACAAGAGGGGCCAGGCGGCTGTTGTTGTGGGTGTCAGGCAGGCGAAGCAGATTGGCGGGCCGGTTGGACGGGCGGCTGGGACGGGGGCGGTGATTGTGCGCGGAGTTGGGTTGGCGGAAGTGAAGGATTGCTGCTGGGGTCCGAAGAGGTGGAGGGGCGTGAGAGGAGGGAGGGGGGAGGGAAGGTACGTTGATAACCGCACAGATGCTAGAGTTGGTGAAATTGTAGGAAGGGGTGCGGATGCAGGCGCTGGAGGCCGTGCTGCGGGACCTGTTGGCGGGCGGGTTGGGATCGGTGGTCGGTGAGAGGGCGTTGGAGGCGCACGAGCTGGTGTAGCTGCTACGGGTAGCGGTGCTACAGCGCGGAGTAGGGGCTGACGGTCGGCCTCTTCGTTCTTGATAGGTGGGTTGACGTTCTGTGAGATCGCTGGCTGAGCCGTACCCGCGCTGGGTTCCTTATGTCGTGGCCTTTTTGTTGGGACGGTCGAGCCATCAACGGCACCACGGAACTGCTCCAGTCGCTCGAGATACTCCCAGACGACGTTCCAGGTGGTGCTGTTGAGACGTAAATCCTGCAGGTTCTGGCGGAGTGTGGTACGCATGTCTCGAATGTCGCCGAGCAGTAGCTGGTGGTTTCGGGTGTCGCCGTACATGCTGATAAGAATGGCCACAGCCACCATTTCAACTGGAGCAAAGGTTTTCACGTTCCTGTACCCGTTATCCTTGAAGGTCTGCGGGTCCTCTTCGACAAGCTCTTTGAAGGTCGTGAAGACACGCGCCAGATGGGACTTCGTCGCATCATCCAGAGCTCCCACATTCTTAGTCAGTTTCTCTAGATCCTTCGGCGACTGTTTCAGAGTTGGTTTACCGTCACCTTTGCTTGGGTGTTCCACTTCAAGAATCATAGAGAAGCAAGCCAATAGGTGACGGAAGCCTGCGGACCTTCCGGTCTCCGAGAGGTTGAGTACATCGCGGAAGTCTTCTTCGAACAGCCGCGTGAAGTCTTGCCATGGTCCGTTGGTGGCACGCAGCTTCTCGGCAGGTGTAAGAGACATGCCCATTTGCACTCGTGCGAAGAGATCTTCCTCTTGAACAGGGGTCAAATCGATGAATTCGTAGCAGACGAACTCTTTTTCTCGAAATTCTCGTTTCACGTCTGCTGGTAGAACACGTCGACCTTTGTGCTTAACGATGTTGCCGTCTTCATCTCGCCTCTCGCAATAATACCTGATGAGACATCAGAACGAGACGATCCAAGATAGATGCTCTTCAGTGTCTTTCACTTACCAGGAGTTACCCGCTTTATCGTGACAGGGTATCTTACCCATCATGAATGCCTTTACGGAAGACAGCCGCTGCTTGCCGTCTAAAACATACGTCAGGAGTGTGGACTATGACAGTGGCAATTATGCCTGATACTAACCCACACAGATGCGTTTCCATCTCGGTGTGCCGTCCTCCGTAATCTCGCGCTTTTTGTTAAATATCACTGGTGGAATATAATAGTTCTCTACAATTGTGAAGAGTCAGAACGTAATCCAAAGAATCTTTCTAGAAAACCGGACGTTCGTAGGAACGAGATCAGATTCACAGTTTGAAGGACAGGAAAGACCTACCTATCAAGCTATCGATAAGGCCCGTCATTCGCTGGGCTACATGATGGTCAGCACTTGTTCTTCATAGTCCATGAAACAGCTTAAAGTCCAAGCAGCTGGGCTCGAAATGTCATATCCTCTAGAACAGTTGACACGTTGACGCATCCCCCTTTCCACGAGCAAGCAACGGAAGCCGCAGCATCACATGGAACCCTCCGACTCTTCCACAACCTGAAGCATGCAATGAAAATAACTTACAGGTCCAAACAACATCCCGCTGATAATCCGGGTTCAGATCAAGGTACGGCCCGTCCATGAGTACTGCAACCAAACCGTGAGCAACTCGGGCAGCATCTCATTAATGCTGCAGTCTTTGCTTACCCATAAGGTCGCCCAGCGATCGTTTGAACACGTCCGAGTCCGGCAGACTCGGTCTTGGTCTAAACTTTCTATAGTTGTCTTCTGCTCCATCCTCGTCCTCGGAGTTTGTCTCCGGAGACCGGTACTCTTCATCTTCGTAAAGAATGTCGCCGTCTACGCCGTTTTGTGGCTTCGCATCTGACCTTAAGAGTGCGCTTGCAACGCGCGCAGGCATCGCGCAAGGAGGACTGTCATTGTTGGTTAAGACCAAATGCTTCTTTTGTAAATAAATTACTCAGTATAAAGACATACTAGTATTAGTGAGTTGTTAAATATTCTAGTAGGCAGATAAGGTATTAGGACCAAGGTTTATTTAAGGCTGTGTATTGTACTGCTGTTAAAATCTTATAGTAAAATTGTAGGACAAAAAAGAGGGTGGTGTTGAAGTCAATAAAACTTTGGGGTTTTAAATACTTTTTCTACTGTGCTCTATAGATAGCACTGTGTCCAATAAGATGGGAAGCCTTAAAGCTATTAGGTAATGGAAATTGATTTCCCACAGCATGTGGGCTTTAGTGGCTATGCTGCTATAGCACATGATGCAAGGAAGTTCAAATGCAGTTAGATCTATTGTTATTGTCCAATCATAGCAGAGTAAGTACAGTAAACACACCTAGTAAACACAGTAATCTGGCAGGATTCCGGACAGTGAACCCAGCCAACCAGCTCTCCTGTTAACTTATATGGCTTCGCCAGAAATGCTCTGTATGCGTGAACTGTGGTTGAATTGAGTGTGTCTCTGTTTAGGAAATGCTAGTTATATACATTCCCGCCAGAGTCCTTCGTTCCTGCCCTGCGCTGGCGGAGCCTCGCTGGCGAAGCCTCCGCCAGTGCATGCTGTGCATTCCCCAACACCTCCCAGCCCCCTCCAAAATCCTTTTATCACCATTGGTCCCTCATCATCTGTCTATTAAGGGATACGCTCTTACAGCATTCAGAATGTTTCATCCCCCACACGCATCTCTAAACTCCCAATACGTCTGCGGCGCCCTCCGACACCCACAATCCCCCAGCATCCAATCCACACACCTAAACCCTTCCATGCCCTCCTCCACCGCCTTCTCCACCAGCCCTGCCGCCCGTCCAACCGGCCCGCCAATCTGCTTCGCCTGCCTGACACCCACAACAACAGCCGCCTGGCCCCTCTTGTGAAAAACCCGCTGCCGCTCCTCCAAATCATCGTACATCTCCTCATCCTCATCCGGCAGCGGGCCAAAAAGATGCAATCGATCCACATACGCCTTGCGCACCGGCCCCCCCGGCTTCGGTAGCAAGTGCCGTTCCGTATGCACAAGCGGGAACCACGTCCTCGCCGCGTCTCGCTCGTCCATATCCACTGCCGGAGCCGCAAACCCCACGCGCAGAAAACTCTCCAGCGCGCGTAGCGCCTTGGCATAGACGCCTATCTCCTCCTTATTCTTGCCCGCAGTCCCATTCCCCACCGTCCCGTTCCCCTTCTCATCAACACCCCAGCTCAGCTGCGCCAGCAAGCCCTTCCACGTCCTGACCCAGCCCCCGGCTGAGCCCACGACGTCGGCGCCCGCGACGCTGAGCAGCCACTCGAAGATGTCGAAGGAGGTGGAGCGGATGTCGACGGAGAGGTGGTTGATGCCCATCTTGACGTACAATAGCAATTGGTCCAAGTGGCCCGGGATGGCCTGGGCTGGTAGCGCTTGGAGGAGCTTGAGGAGCTGCGAGCGGACGCCGTTGCTGCGGTCGACTACGAGGGGCTGGATCTTGGAGATGATGACTTGGACGGGCTGGGGGAGGGCGCCGGGGGGGGAAGCGAGGATTGCGCTGGTGAGGTGGGCGAGGGACTCTTTGCGTTGGGTGTCGCTTTTGTGTTTGAGGAGGGAGAGGTGGTGCGCGAATTGGGCGGAGGGAGAGGAGGCGGTTGTGGATATGGATTGGGTGGGTACGGCGATGGCTGGGACTGGTGTTAACGCGTGTTGCATTAAGGACATTCAGATAGAGTCTTGGAGGGCTATGCAACGTACATTTGGCTTTGAAACTCGTGTCTGTGAAGTTTGCAGCTTTGGGGTTCGCTTTGCCAACCTTCAGTTTAGGTTTCTATATGATGCCTGTTAGCACTTGCACAACGCGCACGGAGGACACCTCCGATATGGTCTCCCGCGACAGTTCGAGAGGCCATTTTCTAAAAGCCGTACCTGAAAATCCTTCTTCTTCTCCTTCTTCCTCTTCGCGCTTGCAGTCATATCTTCAGCCGCTGTCCAACAGTATAACCAAGCCTCTATCCGTATCCAAGAACTTTGTTGCCTTTAGATTCATGAGGTTCTAGCTTGTGGTAAAACCGGTCATCGATCTGAAAGTGCGCCAGAGTTGCGTTGCTGCATTTTGCTCCAACGGCCCGAAGATGCGCCAAGTCTAAACGGGCAAGGCGCCCGCAAGGGACGACCGCGCCGCTGGGACCCTTTCTACAGTCCCATTTACGATATCAAATCGTTCCACCACAAAGCTTGTTCAAAACATAGTAACGTCTTTCAACGTCTCCGTATCTTATCATTGATCAGTAGCAGAGAAGATGGCCCAGATCGCAGTAGGTATTGCGAAAGTCATTACTTGACATATCACTAAATCCACCAACAGTCAGACGAGAGACTCTCTTTCCTCACGCGTCTCGGCCAAAAGCCCGGCGTGCAGAGTACCCTCATACTCGTACGCGAGACCGGCGCCATCGTTCGCACCTCCGGACTCGTGTCGAAGAGCAGCTCCGCCAACCCTGACGTTACTTTGCCTGCGCCGCTAGACGATGCGGCCAACGGGTATACAAATGACCGGAAAGAAAGCGGTCTGCAGAGCGCGGAGGATGTCGCACGCGCTGCGTTGCAGTTTGTAAGTGCGGCTGGCACGTTGTTGGAAGAGTTGGATGGAGAGGAGGAGGTCAAGCTGCTGAGGCTACGGACGAAGAAGTACGAGCTGGTTATTTATCCAGGTGGGTGGTGCTGCATGGTTGACGACATAGGCAACAGTGCAAACATGTGTTGACGATGCTGGTACAGACCCGAAGTATCTGCTCGTGCTTATTCATGATACTCCACCAGCTTGAGTTGTCGATTATCATGGCGCAAATCGCATAACGATATTACCACTTCAGCCACCTAACGGTACCGGCGAATTTCTGGACAGATGTTATAGGACCCTGCAAACGCATAGCTGGCTCACCGCAGCGGTCGGAGTTGCGCGGAAACCATTCCGGTCCACTGCAAGCAGCCTCCAAAGCGCACGAACCTCACCAATGCGCCTCACCAATCTCAGCCTCGTTCACATCAACCCCGTCCTTGAACCACCTCTCACTCTCCTGGATCTCAACATCATTCCCACTCATCTGACGCTTCCGCATCTTTCCATCCTCAGCAAACGTCCAATCCTCCAAGCCGTAGCAACGCTTCCATTTCATCCCGTCCTCCGCATCCTGGTACTCATACCAGAACTGCACTGCAATCCTGTTGTCGGTAAAGGCGAAGAGTTCCTTGCGGAGAAGGTAGCTATGTTCCTTCTCCCACTTCTTTGCGAGGAAGTCGACGATGGCGGAGTGGCCGGAGAGGAAGGTGGAGCGGTTGCGCCAGATGCTGTCGGGGGTGTAGGCTTTTACTACGCTGAAAGGGTCTCTGGTATCATGGTTCAGAGGTGATTCTGGGATGTAGGGGGGTGGAGGCAGACTTGGTGTTCCAAAGATCTTGGGCCTTCTTGACTTTTTGGTGTGCTGTCTCTGCAGTGAATGGAGGAGCTAGAGACATTTTTGATGGGATTTGGGTGGGTTTCGGGCTTTCTAAGCAAAGGGCAGTGCTGCGTGCTTTGTCGCTTTACTCGATACAGTCTTATTTTTGCGATGGGCAAAGTTGATACTGTTGCTCTCAGTGCCTCTATTCGGGCGGGTTCGCAGTCTGAGTCAATCGTTTAGCACCTTCACCGCTGCAGTCACGCGTAAGTATCCGTATCTGCAGTAAGCAAGTGGCCTGTCACCCTCCGAGCCCGCAAAATATGTTAAATCTGTCAGAACTGTCAAAGCTTCGGGGCGACAGACCTTCAGTGAGCGCCAGTTGACACAACGTCTAGATTGGCCTGTAAGAGTTATTGGAGTCTTTACGGCACGGGGCTGTGGCTGGCGGACACTGCAACATCCTCAGACACGGAGATGCTCAATACGATCGAGCACTGACTGCGGCAAGCTCCGCCGTCAATGATTTCAGTTTCCATGCGTCACCTGGCCAGGAAGGAGCCCCGCCCCCGCTAACGCGCTCGAGACCCCCTGTGGTTCCGTCGGCCCTGACGATCACAGATTAATTCATTAAGATACGTTTCTCTCCGACTCTTCGAACAACAACTTCAAAAAAGCTTCCTTCAATCAATCTCCTCAATCTCCAACACCCTACACAAACTCACCACCAGCACAATGGCACCTCTCAAGGTCGGAGACAAGTTCCCTGAGGGCGTTAAGTTCGAGTACGTCCCCAATATGGCACCGTGTCCTTCCTAGATCTTGATCATCAAGACTGGAAGCTGCAATCGACTGTTTACAACAACTTTTATTGATCGCATGTATCAATTGAACGTCACTGACCCCTCATAGGTGGGTTCCCATTGAGGATGAGGACCCAACCAAGTGCGGCATGCCGCAGGAGTACGACGCCAACAAGAACTGGGCGGGCAAGAAGGTTGTGCTCGTCAGCGTTCCAGGTGCGCCATCCTCCCTCAGCTCATTGCTTCAAACAACTAACAACGCTGCTCACGAATAGGTGCTTTTACGCCCGGCTGCCAAGCCTACCACCTCCCTCCCTACATCCAGAAGTACGGCGAGCTGAAGTCGAAGGGCGCCGACATTGTCGCAGTCATCGCTTCGAACGACGGCTGGGTCATGAACGCTTGGGGCAAGGTCAATGGCGTATCTGGGGACGACAACATCGTAAGTTCTACATGCCCACAGTAACGTTGGTACGGCCTGATCAAGGCTGACGCTATTGCTCTGTAGCTATTCATGAGTGACACCAAGAGCTTCTTCTCGAAGAACTACGGATGGGAGGCCGGCATGGGCGACCGCAATGGCCGCTGGGCGATGGTCATCGACAAGGATGGCAGCATTGTTTACGCTGAGAACGAGAAGGACCCGCGCCAGGTCTCCGTGAGTTCTATCTGGTCTCGTAAATCCACCAACAAAGAACTAATTGATCACTAGGTTTCCGGCGCCGATGCCGTGCTCTCCAAGCTATGAGCGCAGCTGCCAGAGTTCATGCTTTTTCACTGGCAGGGGTTGCGCAATTGCTGCATGGCAAGCTGCTTGGAAGGTTGCCTATGGCTGGACTTGTCGGCGTACGGGTCACGGATTCTGCTCTACTGTCCTACAGAACGCATTGAGAATGAAACGAGATACTCCTCATCGTCTTGATTGACAAGCCGTACCATGTGTACACGACCTTCTAAAACTCTTGACTGTGACCGGGCTCTTTGTTTTGCCACCAATAGTAGGTCGTCACTGGAAGTAAAGGCACATACATAGCACTTGTGCGGAATTGTATCCGATAAGGAGACTTGCACAGGTTTATATTGGCTCAAGAAATGTAGCGTTGCAAACGAACCGCTCCTTCACGTAAGGTCCGGAGCAGCAGATACAGAACGAATCGTAGTTCTCACGCGCAGTTATGCCATCACTGAAGACGGCGGAGCATCGCAACCACATCACTATAAGATGTCCTTGCCTGCTTGTGCGGTTGAAGAACTATCAACACGAAAAGTAGACTTTTTTCTCATATCGCTGCTGAGTAAGCCGAACATGCACTAGCCAAATTCAATACCTGCCTTTTTTCGACCTCCAAACCCACACATCACTTGCACTGCCGACCATGGAAACGTTAGACGATACAAGCTGGGACGTGCTCATCTCCGGCACGGGTATCTCACAGTCTCTCTTAGCTCTGTAAGTTCTGCAGCCGAGCACCTGTATATAAGGTCACCAATTCTGACTGACGCAGCGGATGAAGAGCCTTATCCCGGTCTGGGAGGAAAGTGCTGCACATCGACAAGAACGACTACTACGGCGGTCCTGAAGCTGCTTTCAGCCTGCAAGAGGCGGAAGTATGGGCTGAGAAGGTAGCCAAAGGTACATTTGTTTCACCGCTACCTGGAGAAATCATAGGCTGACTCGTTCAAGAATCGTCGTCCTGCTTCAGCAATGCTAGCATCTCGCAAAAGTCTGCAGAGTCTGGAGAGCAGACCGCCAAGCTCTCTTTCTCGCGCGCCTATAGTCTCGCTCTGGCGCCGCAGCTGATATACACACGGTCTGCGCTGCTCTCCACGCTCGTCTCATCGAAAGTCTACCGGCAACTTGAGTTCCTCGCCGTCGGGAGCTGGTGGGTTTACTCTCCAGGGTCGAAGTCGACTGACACAACCGAAAACTCCGAGTCGCGTCCTGACAGAGGGAGTCTGCTCAAAGTGCCGAGCGGACGGGAAGACGTCTTCGCCGACCAGAGTATCAGTCCACGAGCCAAGCGGCCGTTGATGAAGTTTCTGAGATTCGTCGTAGATTTCGAGAACGAGCGCGAGATCTGGGAGCCCAACCAGTCTAAGCCATTCACCGGCTTCTTGACAGAGCAGTTCAATCTGTCGCCTGCACTGCACGACCCACTGTTGGCGCTGACGTTGTCTCCGAATACGCCTGAGGAGACAACGACATCCTACGCCTTGCCTAGAATCGCGCGGCATCTGCGGTCGTTCGGTCTGTTCGGTCCGGGGTTTGGCTCTGTGATACCGAAATGGGGCGGCCTCGCAGAAGTTGCTCAGGTAGCTTGTCGAGCTGGCGCTGTTGGCGGAGCTGTCTACGTCCTCGGCAAAGCGGCTACGGAAGTTAGTCCATTGAGCGCCATGACGGACAATGAGGATGAGGATCAGAACCCCTTCGCTCCCCAAGTTCTAGTTGAACTTGAAGGTGGAGATACGGTCAAAGCAAGTTGGGTTGTCGGATGCACAGACGATCTGCCCTCACCTGCAGGCGGAGCGTTACCTGCAAGAGCCACGGACATAGCACCGTCAACCGGCGAGGCAGCCTCGCGATCGATATCAGTGGTATCATCGTCCCTCACATCGCTGTTGCCGCCTTTGGCGGAGGGTTCTCCAGCGCCAGCAGGCGCAGTGGTGGTATTCCCTTCCGGAAGTCTAGGTTTGGCGGATACGCCGCCAGTTCACATCCTGGTCCACTCGAGCGAAACTGGCGAGTGCTCCAACGGACAAAGTAAGTTCGCCTTTTTCAATAAAGCATCCACATTCAGTTCTGGACCCGACATGATGATCAACCTTTATGAATACTTATCTACATTGTCTGCAATTCCATTGAAGATACATCTCTGACAACCTGACATCGAGTCCTAACTTCTTCTTATTCTCAACCGCTTGCACACAGCATCTTGCGACCTAAGCTGACCTATCCAGGCGTCCTCTACATAAGCACATCCGCCACTGGCGAAGAAGGTTTCGCGCTGCTCGAGCGGGCTGTCGCACAGCTTCTACGTACTGTAGGCGAGCAGCCAGCGCCAGACGTGCTTTGGTCTCTTCGGTACGAGCAGTGGTCCCCTTCTTCGTCACCCTCGCCACAGTCGGCTCCGGTGCCAGCATCATCTGCATCATCGTCCAGTCGCATATTGACGCTTCCTGCGGTGTCTCTGGACTTGGCTTTCGATGATGGAGTGCTTGATGCTGTCAAGGAGGTGTGGGCGCAGATCATGGGTCCGGATGCGGCGGGGTTCATGCAGTTTGAGGATCGAGAGGGGGTGGGTGGGGAGGAGGAGGATGATGATGATGATGGTTGATGGCATGTGTCACTTCGATTGGCTTTGTTGGTGTGGTGACAATCCGTTTGATGATCTTATTGTCTCCTGTATTTCCCCTAAAGTGAGGCGAATCGATGGAATTGATAGGTCCAGAAATCACTCGACCGAGTCTTTCGTTCGCAACCGAGTTTCCACGTGACAATACTTTCCCGAACCGCAATTCAGAAGTCGCCTCCTTATTCTTACCTTACTGTGAACATCCATGTTCAACTAACCAGCTCTTACAAGCCAGGCAGCTACCAGGCAGAGCGGTCTTCTCCTTCACCATATGTTGCTTGCGACAAAGTCTCATATCCACAACGGCAAACGAAACCCAATACCTTCTCCGACCGCCGAAGCCTCTGTCAACCACAGAAGTCAGACGTTTTCTTCGCTCCAATGTCAAACAGTTAATCAATCTCTCAAGCATCGATCTCGTCGTTGTAGCGGTTTGCACACGAGCCATCCACAACCTCGAGAAGAGAGGGCCGCCACCTAAGCAAGATCAACATGGAACTTTACTACGGTTTTTATCAGGCGGGATTACTATGCAAGAGCTTCGACGAGATCAGGCGGGACCTCATCCCACCTGGATCAAAGTTCATAAGCTGCGGCTCAAGCCAACAGCTTCATCGACGACTACAACGACGAAGATAAAGATAACAATGAACCCCCAGCTCTACGATAAAAACGCACGGTTAAAGGTGACCGCAACGAAGCTCAAGAGTCCCGGCCATGACAGTTTATACCAAGACAAAGAAACCAGCACTACTCAAGGAGCTTACTTCAAACTTGGGTCGTCGTATCGTAGACTGCATTGATCTCACCTCTCACCCGTGATTCGAAAACAAACACGTTATTACCGTCACACAGTGGGGCGTAAATACCCTCACACTACTCCTGAAACTGTCGAGGCATACCATGGACGAGCCTGACCGTGCGAGTGCTTGCCTTTGGGTGTTTGGTTCACTGTTGCGGGCGTTCATCTTCAGCACACACTGAGGGTTATCTTTCAGTGGTGGTGGGCACCATCAGCAGACCGCGCGGCCTGACGTGTGCTGGAGGGCATCATCATCATAAGCCAACAATGATGTTCGTTAAACTGCAAGGTATCTCCGGATGTCATAAAGTTACTGAGTGATGTACTTGCACCCCGGAAATGGATCATTCCTCTGCACGATCCAAATGCCGGTTTACTCGTTGTCGGCGCCGCGTTCCACTCTTCTCCTTTCCCAGCTACGTATCGTTCACTCCACGACTGCTTAGTTGTTCTCAGACGAGGTCCAGTAGCGCACTGCCTTCGGGCTCTGGTCTGTGACACCAGGATGTTAGAGTGCCAGCCATGCTCTGCCCTCGATAGAGCAAAGCCATGGAACACACCTGAAGTTTTCACCCACGTTGTATGTGTGGTGCAGCGTGAACTGGAGTGTAAACCGGTAGTTTTATGACACGCGTGAAGATACGCGTTAGTCCCGGGATATGTTACCGGCTGCAAGGAAGGTTGCAGCCGCGTTCCAATGCCTTCGGAAGACTTTCGCCCGAGCTGTACTAGGGCTGTTCATGTTGTGCTCCAGGTGGTTGTTATAATACTCCTTTTGCGGAACTATGAGTGAGCAGCTGTGTCATCGAGAGGATGGGAGCGGAGGGCGGGGTGTCCGAACTAGCCAGCGGTAAGGAAATTGCACTGTGTCTTTGGAAGTGTTGGTCAAATAACGGAGGGTGTGCCTCATATGTCTCTATGTAAACGTGAGGCTGACTTTTACTGATATAAGACTAGAAGGACATATAATTTCGAGTCCTCTCAAGAGAGACTCCGACACGAATGTCCTCCACAGTCTAAACCTCCAGCGAACACAGACCTAGCGGCTAGTGTAGTGGTTCTTTGGCCAGCACCGAGTCACGACAATCTTAGTTTAACTGTTGAGGAATGGCGAAGTCTGCGGCGAGTAAACAACATGCTGTTGCAAACGATACAGTCGGCCAGTGCCTGAACGACAAGTTTGGGTCAAGGAGAATTAGAGCTTCGGGCTTCGCTGGCGTGTAGACCAAGCGCTACAAGCGCTCGACCAGCCCCTTCTCGCGCTCAATTGTCTCGGGCAGTTCCCTGTCACGAGGTCGATGGGGGTCCGTCTCGTGAGGGCGACGTGGCCGGGGTGTCGCGGGGCGGTTGTGCGGGCCGGCTCTGATGAAGTTTCAGCGGTAATCGGTCCTTCAGGCTTCGCTGTAGTGTGGCGAGATGTTGTGAGTGATTGATGTTTGCTTGATAAAGGGGTTATCGCTAGGATTTCTGCGTCATCACCTCGGTAGGTTGGGCAGTTCCAACTAGCAAGGGCGACGTGGCTAGGGCGCCGCGGGTTCGTTAGGCGGTCCGGCTGCGTGGAAGAGGTATCTAGTGAATGGACCCTTATGTGTGAGGATGAAAGTCCCTGCAGCCTTCGAGAACATCCATGTTGACATGGAGGTTCTTCCAAATTGTACTAGTATAGATGAAGTTGTGGATGAAAGTTGAAGCAACGCCACAAGGACGTCCTGAAGCTCCCAAAACGGATGTTGACACGGTACGTACCTAGCAAGCCTCCTGAAGCTTGGCGATATTGTCGTTGTAGGGATCGATCGGGCTGCGAAGCCACCGCGATCCTGCCTCATTACAGACAGCCTCGCTTCCTCAGTTCTAGAAAGGAGCACATGGGGTGACACATGGCGGTTGGCCACTAGCGCCCGACCTGTCAAAGATCAACCAGGGCGGCTCTTATGCCACTGATCATCGTGGTTGAAGGTTGTCACATTCCGAAGATGCCTCCAAGACTACCTCCTCCTCTGAGGATGTCAAACTGTCGCCATTGTCCAAATGCTGCAACCACACTGTTCTGTGCAAGTTCAGTGCAAGTTCATCTCTCTAACCGATATCAAAGCATGTGACAATACTACTAGACGAGTAGTCCCGGTAGGATGTCCGCGGACGGAGGCGGCCCTCCCGACAACGGCTGTCTCCGGCCCGGCGTTTCGTCCCTTGCTTCCATCCCGCTTCCCTGAAGCTTCGCATCCTCCGCCAATTCGAGACCCTGACATACCTGCCACAGCAATGTTCCTGACTACATGTACCGGTCGAGTCAGCGAGTCGGCGCAGCATCTCATTTCCGCAGCCGGCACTTGGCCAAGGATAATCTGCCCCAACCGCGCTGCCAGGCGCTATCGAGCGACAAGCGCCGCTATTGTAGGTTAGACAGGAGCACAGTTGGACGACTAGCTCAACGGTGCTTGTGCCTTCGGGCCACGGCTTGCTCATCAACTTGCAGACGACAGCGATTTGTACAGCGTCTCGATGCTGGGATGTTGGACCCCACCCCCGAAACGTGCCTGTCGCATGCAACGACAAGGTTTGCACTGGGTAGACGGCACGCATCTCGTGCCATGATAGGACCAGGAGGAGAGCTCCCATGCATCTTACAGGCCTATCGCCGCCTGGGTCAGGCCCCCAGATATCCACCCGATCGAGTACATAAGCACCCTCTTTCTGCCTGCATTGCATCTCTGAATTTTATCATTGTTGTCTCCAGCTCGCTTCTCGGTCCACGTGCAATTTTCGTGTCAAGCGATTGCAGAAGCTCCCTACCTCAAGCGCCGTTTCTTCTACAACCTGAGTCCTATATCGTAACTCTACCCCCTTTATCAGCAGCAACAACATCGAATTCTTCAGCATGGCCGCTGTTGAAGTACAGGCTCCCCCGCCAGAGCCAGCGCCTGCGGTTCCCGATTACCTTGCCGATCCAGATGCCGTCCTGAAGGATCGCGACGCAAAGTGGAGATATGGAAGGGCCCCAGACTACTCCAAGACCAGGAAGGTTTATGAAGAGAGTAGGTCATGAACGTTTGCTATTTGTTCATGTGCGCACCGCAAACCGGTCATTCGAGCAATCGGAATCTGCTTCTTCTTCTACAGCCGTTGAGATTAACAAACGTGGTTCCTTGCATGTCGTCTGCCCCAGCCCACGTGTGTTTTATCTACAAGTTTACACCGCATGGCATCTTACAGCTGAGATTGCGACTCGCACCACGCGTTCTTCTTCGTCGTTGCAAAATTCTGCATGTCGTACCAGCAACCCGGTTCGACGTTCTAACGTGCATCTTGTACCACCTCCGGCATAACTTATCCGACACCGACTCGATCTATCCCTTGCGCACAACATACATCGATCGTGGTACAAGGGCTAACGGCATGAACAGCGAAGAAAATGAATCACACGGCGGGCAGCCTCCCCGAGCTAGTACAGAACCTCGTCAAGAATTGGGAGGTTGAGGCTTCATTCAAGCCGCAGCTGTCCGACTGGCGAACAATCGACAAGGAGAACTACTCCTTCGCTATCAATGGAGGTCCACCACAGGACGCTGAACACATGCTCAAGGTTGGCACCTACAATGCCATCATCGCACCGAACGAATACTACAGTCCAGAACACTC
>Ga0115846_100929_pt1 | contig 14295 bp, 8 predicted proteins | sample InSIn5gowninarea_2_FD_83860 | JGI IMG/M metagenome (GOLD analysis project Ga0115846, IMG submission 83860)
AGGGAGTATTCGACAGTATGATACCTGCAAGCATTCCAGTACTGTATATGCTATTTGTGAAGAGAACGTCACTCTGATAGTTCGGGTATCGCTACCGAACATTTCGGCCCGACCACAATCGACAGACATATATTAGATGAACAAATTTTTGGTCGTAACTCAACCAATCACAATCCTCGATGGTCTAGTGCTTAACAACCACCACAACAGCGACTCAGCTGTATCAATCCTCGATGGTTTAGTGGTTAGAATTTCCGCTTGTCATAAATAAGCAGCAGCTTTAACGAGCGCGGGAGACCTGGGTTCGATTCCCAGTCGGGGAGCTTTTCTTTTTGTCCATATCTGGTCTCCAATAGACTTCCTAGAGGACTTGGAGGAATAGAAGGGACGTCGTTAATCTTTAATGTGGTTCTCTTTAAGTGAGTGCTTGTGTGGTTTTTATCGTCTCCTACTACGTATCAACAGAAAGGACATCGTGCGTCGCAAGTTCATAGATGAAGTCTTAGCGTGGGGTGAAGGTTTGTGGTTGGTTTCGGCAAAGTTTCTTCTTTAGACATCTATACTTAGGGGTTGATGCGGACGATCTTTCTGATTGATGCGATTCTTGTAGCATAGCTGATGATTCTCGCTTATCACGTGGACAGTAGTCCATAGGCAAGTCGCGGGAGACCAGGGTTCGATTCCCTGTCGAGGAGTTTCAATTTTTCTTTTTTTGTAATTTCGGATGCTTCAAAGTCATGGATGAGTCAGGATTAATTTGGGTATAGGCAAATTTTTGCACTGTGTGGGCCCTAGTCGGTTTGGGGTTTAGAGCAAGTGGTGGAGTCATTGCAATAGGGCTGGATCAGAGGTGGTGCACGCCTGGCATGGCTCAAGGCGGCTTTGATAGCAACAATGCTCACAGCGTCATCGCGGCGTTGAGCTTGAGGGAGGTTTGGCTTCTAGTGGGCTCAACATGGTGATTAGAGAGGACTATGTGATGTGGCTGTGGTTAGGGGTGCTGTACGTTTTGTCAGTAAGCGAATTTCATGTCTCCGTGCAGCTATGTGGCACTGCACATCACCCGTGTCAATGACAGAGATCTATTCGTCTGGATAAGATATAATTGTGAAAGGAATTTAGGCGCTCGGATAAGGAGAGTGTTGTTGATGGAGAAGACAGCGGCGGCAAAGAGGGGTGATTGTTCAGATATGTAGTAAGCATCTCATTGATCGTGTTTGATATTTGTGTTCGAAGTGTTGCGAGTCAGGCCAAGAAGTAGACCTGTATACCTGAACTGAATGCAATGCTCATCTCTGGTCTGACACCTGTTCTTCAGTACGTCGTAGAGAAGTTGGCCTTGTAGAGATCGTTGTATTTGACGTCCCTTTCGAAGAGCGTTACCATTCAACCCTAATCATCGGCTAGCGAGGAGTGCTGCCCTGCCAGATGTAGTCATTCTCTGACCCACGCCGAAGGTAAACCCGGGTTCTATTGGTTCAATTCGAGCTAGCCGTGATTTTCTTGTCTCTGATCGAGTCGCAACCTCGAAGTGCAATCGATGTTGGGCGTGTCTGCTGCTTGCCGCCAATGAACATCTAGAAACAGCTTTGACGAGAAGTAGAAATTATGCTGGCGAATCACAGTAGACTATGCAAGAACAGGATAAGCCTCCCGCAACCCTCTTCAACTTCATTTGGCCGGTTGATCGATTCCTAGATCGTTATTGGATCATGACGGTTGGTTCATCTACAGTCATCTGGCCTTCATCGTGCAACCAGATCCGATCAGGGTGTGATTAACGAAGCTTGTCCTGCCAGTGAAGCCGCGCGGCAAATGGAATCATTGGTGCTGCAAGTAGAGGATCTGGCATCAGTAGAAGATAATTGATAATAGTACTAGAGTACGTGGCTGTGAAACGGCGTGTGCTCGTCCCGAGTACGGCCAGTCGACCAGCTTGAAAGTCAGGTCGTTGCCCGAGGCAAGGGCTCCTCGTAGCACCAAATATCCGGCATCAAAAATATGCGTTGTCCAAAGAGAGATGAGATAACTTCTCCAACCATATATCCAATCAGAGGCTGACAATGTCTTCTCGCGGCACAAACGTTTGCATGCACGCCTGACAAGATTATGCAGCTAGGAGAACATCTCGAGCTCGACTGTGGACGCCACTAAAGCAGTTTCGTCGCATCTGCCGTAGCGCAAAGAGATACCTGACGGAAGAAGCAGTTACATTTCGTGAGCAGTGAGTGATCGTCACCATCCAATCTAGCCATATGCTTGATTTCTCGTGCCCAGGATGCTCATGACTGACACGGGAAGAAAACGTGCCGCATGTCAAAGCATTCCGAAACTGTTCATGGCGGTAAAGTTCGAACTGCCAAGGGTTGAAAGAGAGGATGACACCGACAGAACAAGGACAAGGAGGGAAGCAAGTGAACGTAAATGCTGCAGTGGATATACATTCGTCTCAGATTCGTGTTTTTGGTCCACTGAGATTTGCAGCCAGTAACCTTATAGCGGCCCGCGCTCATTTCGACCTACCGTAGAAGGGAAAGTGCATCAGATACAAGCGAGAGGGAGCTGGCGATCAGTAAGGGTGGGTGGACAAGCAGCTCAGACTTTCACTTGGGCGGCTCCCCAAGCGAGCAACGGCCAAGAAGTGTTGGCGGCTCTGGGTGCTTCCCCTCGCGAGCCGCCCATCGCGCTTACCAGAACCGGGTTCTTGTCATTGTTTTGTGTGCTGCTGTGCGACCTTCCACAAACACCAAGCCCAATCGTTACTTGAATTGATTTGATCTTCATGCTGTTAACTCCCTCGGATTATGATGGATCATGCAACACTGAGCTGTGGCAATACCAAACAAACAACAGCACACAAGTGCACTGAATCAGCCGCTGCGGTAGATGAGCTCTTCTATACGACGCTAGCAAGGTTTAGCAATGATACGCAGCACCATTGGGCCGCGGCGTCTCGCGGCAGCGGTAGGTGCGGCACTTCGTTTCTTGCAGGCTTCGACAGGCGCCTAGAACTCGCTACTTGAAGCGGCGCATGTCTGCAACCTAAATCCAGTCCAATCTCTGCCCGCTGCAGCTGCTTCATTCTCTCCCGAAATCTTGAGCTTATGGATAGCTTGCATGATTCGGCAGAGCAAAGTCCCTCTGCCACTTTGACTGCTCGTGCCATGTCCACCTTTGTGGATTCACCCGCTCTTGCGCGCGTTCTTGGCCCATTCCTCTCTTCTTCTTTGGACCTGAGATTGTCTGTGGACAACAGCCCTCTCTGCTTGTGCTCAGTGTTGCAGCTTCGCATATTCAGCTCAACTCTACAGCGCCTCGATCGTCGTCTATCGAAGCGCTTCCCTGTCTCACCATTTGGCGTACGGGATCCTCCAAATACCTTCTTGCCCTAATAGCCGCGCTTGTGTCGCTTCTTGCGCAGACAAATCCAACAAACGACTTGAGACAGGCGCAACCGCTGCTCTCCCCTCTATCTCTCTAGGCGCTGCCTTCCTGTCCTCTCATCTCAGATCTCGATTCAGAAGCCCGAAGCTTTGTCTGACGTGCAAGGCGCTTATCGAATGTGTTGCTTTGGGGAGGGCATTCATCACTTCTCCCAGAAGTGGGCGTAAGAGTGGGCGCTTGACCACCGGCTCGCTTCTTGTCTGGACTTGATATCCTACTTGTGTTCGACTTTGAGCCCTTGACCATGGCATCAGCAATGACAACAATGCCTTCTTCTATCAGTTCAGGCAGTACTGAACACCGTCGAAGTGATTCCGAGGCTGGTCCTCATGGTTTCACTGCCGTCAATATTACCCCTCCGCAGAGTCGTGGTACGCTTGAGCCAAGGATGATGTCGGATAGGACTAACGGCCGTCCAGAAAGCAGTGCAACAAGTCCAGATATATCTCCCAGACATAGCACTGCAAGTGTTGGCTACCAGAGCATGTACGCAAACAGTCATGATCAATCGCAACAGCATAAGAGGAAGCGTTCACTGTCTTCCGACCACGGCTTGCGTTCTCCCCGCCGTTATGACTACAACCCACCGAAGAGGTCCGATACTCATCAGCATCTGGCGGATAGAGCACTCCATGTATTGGATGGTACTAATCAGTCATCATCACACAACTCCTACTACTCTACAGTTCCAACCAGTCAAGATCGTTCAGGATACGCATATGACCGACCCTACTCCAGTTCTAATGGCGTACAAAGCTCAACTCCCGAGGGTAGATTGAGTGAGGCGTTTCAACGAAATAATGACCAGCATTACTCGAGTTCAATCAATGCTGGTGACCAGCAGCAATCGGACGACCAGAGCAACGACAGGCCGCAAGTGGTCAAAATCCCGCAGGAGGTCAAGAGGAAACGGAATTTCACCAACCGGACAAAGACAGGTTGTATCACGTGTCGGAATCGCAAGAAGAAGTGTGATGAAGGACGGCCGCATTGTAAGTAGTGCAAGTCCTTTCCATGAGCGAATTATTGACCGTCTGTTTAGGTAACAACTGTATTCGTGGTGGCTTCGAGTGCGCGGGCTATAATCTTACACGCCCAGGCAATTGGCCGAAGCATTCACCAGCTCCGAAGCAGCCCTTACTACTACAGTCTAAGACGGAAGACGAACAAGCTTCTCGTAGAGAAAGTGAGGTGCCTGCGTCCGCGGATTCGAATAGTTCAGATGCTACGCAGACAAGGCCAAATGTGGCTGGAGACGGCCATGAGCAGTCCCGTCCGCCATATGTGCCTAATGCATCTACACCAGCCGATGTACGGCCGGCCTATCCTGGACAAACACAACATCAAAGCCAAAGTCAATGGACGCAACAACCACAACATTCTCAGCAACCACAACATGGCCCACCACCACAACAATATGCATCTGAACAATTACCACCTCTCAACGAACTTACAAGACAAGACCAACAACCGTCACATCAGCAACCTCCATCATCACGGCACGAGTATCCTCCGGTAGCAAAACACGAAATGTCTCGACCAGCAACTCAAACAGCTCCCACTGGTCCACCATCAGTACACACTCCTCAGCAGTGGCAACACCAAACACACCAGCCTCAAACTCAGCAGCAGAACCAGGCATCCTCTCAGCAAGAATATGGCTCCCGTCCGAATCCTTACCCGCCCCGCATCAACACCACTCAACCAGCTTATACCTCATCTAATCGTCTCAACACAGCAACCGCCAATACAGCCAATACAGCCACCACTGCCAACACCGCCTCAGCATCATACAGCACAACTTGGGACCAAAAGGCGGGCTCCAAGGTCTTCCTCGAAGAGGACGTCGAGCGCTCGAAAATGATCCGCGGTGCAAATTACTCCTACTTCGACCCTACTTTGAAGAACGAACGCCAGCGCTGCGCCAATGCTCTTCTCCGCTACAACAATGCCTGTCAACTCGGCTCCGGTGTTGGTGAAGAAGCCGCTCAATCCATGCTAGCCAAAGTCTTCAATCCCCTCCTCGACAAAACCCACGCATTCATCGTCGCACCACGTCAAGAAGGTCTCTTGGGTCCGGGTGTTGTCATCGAACCCGGCTTCCGCTGCACATATGGTTACAACATCCGCATCTATGACAACGCCTTTATCGGTGAGCACACGCGCATCGATGACTCCGGACGTGTCGAGATCGGCGCACGCACCTGGATTGGCGCGAACGTTACCATCTTGACCAATGATGTAGCCAAGGATGCTATACACCGCAAGGGCACGGATGGCCAGCAGTGTTATACGAGAGGTGTAGTGATTGGTCCTCAAGTCATTATCGGCACAGGCGCGGTGATTTATCCGGGTGTGCATATTGGTGCACACGCGACGATTGAGCCGTTCGCCGTGGTGAAGAATAGTGTGCCAGAGCATGTTTTGCAGAAGGCACCGACTGGGGCGCAGAGTGGCAATGCAAGTGCTCATCACTATGGGCACGAAGGGGGTATACTAGGAGGAGGGATGTAAAGGACGAACGAGGATCGGTAACGAAGTCAATGGGAGATAATGTCATGAGATATGCGTGTATGTGTGTATGCGAGATGATGGACGAAGCAATGTCTGGGCGTTCCTGTTGCTTGATCGAGGTTTAAATGCTTTTATCATACCTAAGTACCCGGGTATATTACCTTCGATGACATTTTTGGGTTCAAGGCACGGTGTGCATGTAAAGTACCTATAGTATAATCTATATGTATTGACCTTCTCCACCAGCGAGGCCATTTATTCGTCAGTATCCGAATATCCATTATATGTTGCAAGGAATTTGGGTACTTTGAGAGAGCACAATAGCATGAAAAGAACAGGTGTGCAGGTACTTTATATCATTGTTTTCTGTCTTGGCCACACACCCTAGAGTACGGCGTTTCAGCAACAGCTCATGAACTGAGTCAATTGAACTAGTACCATCTCAAGTGAACTTTTTCATGATTCGCGTGACTTGAAACACCTGGCCAGTTCTCAGATTCCTGACTTTTTAAGTGCGCTAGGACGCTTCGACGTTCTGCTCTGGTCTTTTGTTTTTGTTTTGTTTCTCTATCCATCTGCAACCTTTCTTTTTGGATCGTGATGGGGTATTGTTGTTAAAACACTGCTTGACTTCATTGATTGTGCATGTGTAGATATCTGCCAACTACTTCGGTTTCCTCCGTACCGGTCCCAGTACGAGTTTAGTTCTTCTTAGCCTTCTTGTTCTTCTTGCTTATATCCTCGACTTTCAAATCTAATTTAGCATCGATCATTAGCATATTCCCTTCCCTTGCGTTGCCTGGCCTTTGCCTTGCCAACTTGTTGAGACTGAGATCAGGGGGATGAATACGTACTTGGTGGAAGACTCTGCTTGATCTTGTCGGCCTTGTCGGTGTTTGTGTCGTTGAGGATCAGGGTGTAGAGGTATCGCTTTGCGCGGATCTTTAGCTTGATTTGGTTTTGGCCGGGCTTGGAGGATTTCTTGACGCGGGCGGCTGGAGGGGGATTGTTAGTTTATTTGATTTTGAAAGATTCGTTTCTCGCTCTTGAAGGAATGGACGGGTGGGTGGGGTGATGGTGAAATAGGATGATGTGGGAAGGATTTTGTTTCGGTTGTCGAATGCAAGGGATTTGGGGGATCGATTGAGTGGGTATTTTGCGGTCTACAAGACTGAACAGTGCATGTTCGCTGTCGCGATAGCGCTCAAGTGCAAAGCGAAGCCGACGAGTCGCGACTGATTTGGAACTGATTCAAGACGGGACAATGTGCTTGGTGTTAGACGTACATGTGGCATCCTTCCTTCGAGCGATCTCGAGGAATTGCTTGATGTCTGTAACTTCGCGAGGCATATTTTCGGTGATTGGGAGTCTGGATGTAGATAGTTTGATCGGCTTTCGTGTTGGGTTTGTGTTGGTATGGTTGTAAGTATTCGTCGTTGATCGGGACTGCGCTCTCGGATTTCTGGGCAATTTTGAGATTTGTGGGGTGGGAATGTTGGACCGGAGATAAGAAGCTTATCCGAAGTCATTGGCGTTGCCCTTAAGGCCACACGCAGGTACACACTGCAGCCAGTGCACTCACATGTTGACCCCGGCACACCTATGACGAGCGTTTCGAAGCAAGCACAAAGGAAGACGAGCAAGGCTACAGCATTCTTGAAACTTACTTGACCAGGTTGTCCACTTGATATATGGTCTTTATTCAAATACAATAGCATACGCTCAGCTGACCCTTCATCATTTCTGCAATAAATCGTAAACATCATGCCTACACCGATCGATCGAGCGATGCAGTCGCGAAACTTGTTCTTCGGTTTCGCAGGTCTTGTTGTACTTGCATCAGTCTCCGGCATTTTTGGTGGCGATATATTTCCTGCCCAGAAAGACCCCGCTGGTGATCCGGAAACATGGACAGAGGATGAGCTCAGACGATGGCTCAAAGCTGCAAGTAGCCTCTTAATATGCGGTGGTACCTCACTAACGTTCCTTTGCAGCGGGACAACATGGCACCAAGCTCGACGCTGACTCGTGAAGAACTTATTGATCGGGTGAAGTCGAAAATGAGCGTAGGGAACCAACTCAAATGAATGAGTCGATGGGGATGCGACCACCAAAACATGAAACGCTTTACAATGGGCTAAGAGCGTTTTACGGAAGCAAAATCATTCTTCTTGCAGTACACTACCAGTGTCGGATGCCGTAAGCCATGACATTAGTCTGATGAAGAGTGAGTCATACAATTACACCTCAGAGTAATGTACTCAATATACTGGTAGAGGAGTTGGAAGTGCTTCAGCCGGTTTGTTTTGTTTTTGGTGACATCGATTGATTGGCGGCAGAGTGGAGATTTGAGAACTCTAAATACGAAAAGTGGTGGTAAACATATCTGCTGGTGAAGTGTTTCCTTCGAGCACATTTCTATGTAGAAAGGCGTGAGGCCTGAATCACAGAAGGAGAACCTAAAAGTGGCTTGTGAACCAAAAACCGACAAAGTCAGATAAATGGCGTTTCTATTAGATGACACAACAATATCCAGGTCCTCAACCATGGGGAAGCGCATTCAGTCCGAGTTCTTGCCCGAATATCAACTTTCCTACTTAACAGTACAACACCAATCCTCACATACATCTCTGTGGCCGATCTGACACCACCTCACTTTTCCTGAGTAAGGCTTCACCTTACAACCATCTTGAATACAAAGAACAATACGTGCAGGTCATCTATTGATCACTTGCAAACGCACTCTTTTGTCACCAGACTATTTCTTCCAATAAGGCGCTCCCTGCTCGAGTATTCTTTATTCTCATGATATCTGCAACTTCTACACTTACAAAGATCAACCGATCTTATCAAATACTGTCCGACCAGTACTAGACCAACCGATCAACGGATCAACCAATCTTCGACTTACGTTGGGCGAACTAGCCTCTTCTTGTACAAAATTTCCTTAATCAATCGTTGCAAAACCACTGACACTTCAACACACCGTCCGGACCACTAACCAGGGCATATCAGACCATGCAACAACCCATATTACAAGATACCACACGAGCATCAGCAGTCAATATGAATCCATTCCCACGGCACAAAACTAATCGCAACCCGTATGCTCGACCAAGGGTGGTCGAGGCGGACGAGTCAGAGAACGAAGATGTGCTCTCTAAGACTTTGCTCGCAGTTCAACAATTGAGCGGCAATTCCAGGCTGAGCTCGAAGAAGCCGCATCCTAAGAAACCGTTAGTCTGGGAGCGAGAAATGCCCATCGAGGTAGTTGAGCAGCTTCCCAGATGTGTGCCAGTCAGCAAGCAGGCATCGGAGAACAATACCGAAGCCCTGGTTGTCTCCATCAAAGAAATAGCCAGCACCCACCCAAAGTTACCTGATTCGTCTGACAGACCAGCTGACGCCTTACCTCGATCGAATGAAGATCAAGCCATGCAATTTCTCATCCCAAAGAAGGAAAACACCATGTTATATAGACCACACCACACCAAACCATTCTCCCCAGCAAAAAGGGCACAGGTTCCACCAAAGCATGAACCTGAGAAAGCTCCAGAAAGAAAGTCTGTCGTGGTTCCGCCTGGTGTAGGCCGGCGCTTTGGTCCTTGGGTTGATGGACGAGAGATAGCTTTCCAGAAAGCTCGAGAGGAAACTCCGGGTGTGAAGTTTCTCTTTATTCCAGGTGATGTAGGCTGGGGCGGGGGTTATTGGATGGAGATACCACCAGCGAAGAAGCAGACCAGGAGGAAACGATCCAAAAAAGCGAAAGTTACCTTCCTCTCTCTGCCAGGTGAGCTTCGCAATCAAATCTATGAGCAAGTTATGCCCGAGTGCCGGATCCTGATCCAGCGAACTCGACCCAACAAAGAGCTAGAATCCCTCAAGACCACCTGGTCTACGGCACTTGACAAGCACAAGCGACCACGGACACGACTCTTTCATTTCGTCGCCAACGACCAGATGGACCAAGGTCTCCAACTGACCATGAGTCTTCTGCTTGCTTGCAAGGATGTGCGAAACGATATCGAGCAATATCTTTATTCAAGAACAACTTTCTGCTTTGACTCGCTCAAAGTCCTCAACTTCTTTCTCGGCACAGCTTCGAAGCAAGGACTCCAAGCCGTCAGAAAACTCGAACTAAGCTATGAAGGCTATGGCAATCCAGAACTTACCGACAATGTCCAATTCCGTGAGAGGTACTACGAAGGATGGTCCACGACATGTGTCAAGCTTGGTCAGCAGCTGGCAAGCCTGAGCGATCTCAAGATAGATGCACGTCTGCATGACTGGCCATACGATATGTCAAAGTCCGGTTTGGTTGCGATGTGGGAGAAGACTGTTGTCCGAATGGCACCCAGGAGGTTGCCAAGAGTGAAGGTGACACTGCACCACAGAATGTTTCATTGTAACTCGAGGGCAATGAAAGACTTGGCACATAGCGTTGAAGATCTCATGTTGACACAAGAAGGACGAGAAGAACGTGATCTCATCGAAACTCGGATGGTTCTTGCCAGACTAGAGGCCAAGAGAGTCGCCAGAGAGGCTAGACTAGAGGCAAAGAAAGTCGCCAAAGAGGCAAAGCGAAAGGCAGAAGAGGCTAAGGAAAAGACGAAGGAGGAGGCTGAGAAGAAGGCGACGAAAATCGAGGCAAAGGCGAAGGAGGCTAAGATGAATGCTCCAACCGAAATGACCATTACCATAGACCAGATCAAGCAGCAAAAGCCGGTAGCCGTCAAAGTTCGTCACAAGGGTCTTGATAAGTACACACGACTCGAGCCACTGAACATGTGTGTCGCTGAGCTGTACATGTTCCAGCAAGAGTATTGTTCCGAGCGACACAAGAAGTGACGGAACGGGGGTTGAAAGAGCCGACCGGGTAGGGTGAGACCACATGACACAAGCTATCACACTTTGTACACCATGGCAAAGTTATAGAGCTTGCATGAAAGGCATTCCGGGATTTGTGAGTATTTGTGCCACGGAAATCAGGGCACGCATGCCTCGGTGCTGTTGAGGTTCTTTGCAGAATTGATTGCATGCCTAGACCATGAATTACACCAACGATTGGAAAGCAACGAGCAAGAAGGCCGGAGAAGAAGAAACAAAAATTCCTACTGGAAGCTATGAATAACACTGGACCTGTACACAGGTCTTGGCTGCAGGAAGCCAGCTGCAGCACCGATGTGGAATGCAGAGAGCTCATTCATGCATGTCGTTTGCCAGCGGTAAGCGCTGAGGATACACAATGATCATCGTTCCGGCGCGTGCTGTTACAGAACATCCATAGCTTATCCCAACTTAGGAAATAATCAAATTATCACTATTCGACAGCATTCAGTCGTAGAGAACCACATTCAACGATGAGCTCTGTACATAGGTACAGCAGAGCAGAAGCATGAGTACAGCTACGATTGCACATTATCAATCGATGGCTCTTTGGTACCAAAGCAGAGGCTGGGAAGAGACGGCGTAAGATGGCCTCTAGGACATGCAGGGCATATCAGAAGTGCCTGGAAGTGATGGTTGAGGGCGGAGACGTGGGTCGGCAGCCACTTCTAGCTCAGCACCGAGGTCACGCCAGCCCGCTAGCGTCAAGGTTGTGCTACCCAATCACAAACTCTTCCCGGGCTCAAAGGTCAACGTGCCACTGAAAGCTCGGCGCTTGCTGCTCTCTTTCTGTCCAATTGTCCTTCTCATCACCTTTGCTGTTCATCTGCATCCAGTCATATCGATGTCTCTATCATTTCAATTCTGCACACAATGGCCAGTCAGCACCTTGACTCTTCAACCCTGGATCCACTTGCCATTGGACCTTGCTCAAGCGCCTGTGAATGTACCTGCGGAAATGAAAGCCATGCCCTGTCTCGAGGCTACTCGTGCTCAAGCGCATATGCTTCACAGTCGAGGTGCCATATCTTCTCCTCCCATCCTGCAATTGTCTTTTTCGTTCATCTTGGACCTCTGTATCGCTTGATTCCGTAACTCTCACGCAGGTTTCGTGGAGAGCATTTCTTTGGTTCCTCTGCTGGCAGCAATATCATACTTAGACTCGACGGCCATATTTAGGTCTCACTGGTCACTTTGCAAGCGACCGCTTCTCAGACACCCTAGCGCTGCTCTTTACGTCTTCTAATATTTCATATCCTTTTGCCAACCTCAATACCTAACCTCACAGCTGTCTGGTCACAGACTGCCAACTGAACAAGGAATATTTACAAGGCAGTACATTACACAATCGCCATTCGCAAACACACAAGCACAAGCTCCTGCTATACTACGATCGCAACATAGACCGACCTGACGTCTCCCGCCTAACGATAGCCTGCTATCCTTGCTATCGTAAATCAGAATCAAATTGAATACAGCAAGCTCAGGAAGGCAAGCAATGTCGCATTTGTCTCCTACAATAAACAATTTTTCTCCAGTATCACCAGTCGACATTCTGAGTGGTGCTCAACGGCAAAGACCTATTGAATTTCAGGAAACTGAAATCAACGAGAAACGACCAGAACCTGTCACAAGGGTAGTTAGAGCAGATTCCGAATCAAGCGTTTCTTCAAACAACTCATCAAACGCTCGCAAGGCTCGGTTTGTAGAGGCAACATCTGTATATTCACCAGCTCGTGGGCCAAACGAGTTTCAATCGCCTTTCGCTGATCCTCCCAAGATGGCAAATACCGAACACAAGCCATCCGATGTTGGATTTGGCTACATCAGCAACACCGACCACGACAACGGCCCAGTTGAGCAGCATGCCACTGTACCAGTGAGCTATGGGGCTGGAGGTCAGCCTCTGAAATCCGCCTTGAAGACACCTGGTACAGCCGCTAGACTGATCAATCCGCTGAGTCCGACATTTCAGGAAGAGCAAATGCTGGAGAGTGAAGAGGAGAAGACCGAGAAGCAGCAAGCCAAAGATCTGGTAAGTCAAGAATCTCAGAGTGATTAGACTTTATGCTAACCAGTTTGCCAGAAAATCAAGACGAGAGTAAGGATGGCAAAAATGGTTCTTCGAGGCGTCAACTTTTCCTGTTCCTTGATCGTGCTCTCCATGGTCTCAACTACTTTCATGATCTTCAACGCAACAAAATCACTGCCCTCTAGAAATGGTCTTCCAGCATGGGCACCAGGAACGAATCCATGGCCGCAAATCGTTGTTCTCAGCATTTCAGCAGTGTCTCTAACATTCTCCGTAATCGTCATGGCTGCCTACTGCCGTGGTGGTCACCGAAGAGCCGAAAAGGTTGCTGTCTACTATACCATGTTTGCCATGGGCTACTTCGTGTTCAGTATTATAATGTGGCTTGTCGGTGCTACGGTGCTACAAGGCACAAAAGCCAATTCAGGAGGCCAAGACATCTGGGGCTGGTCTTGCAAGGACAACAAACGAAAACAACTATTTCAAGACGAAGTTCACTACGCCCTAGTCTGCCGTCTCCAAGACTGGTCCTTGGTTTGCTGCATCATCGAGATAGTAGTAGAGATCATTGTCATTGCCATCTACGGCGTCGTCTTCTACCGATTTTACTCCAAGAACCGGTTGAGAAAGTCCATGGACGCACGAGACAAAGCCCGATCAGATCTCTACCTAGCACAACTCCGCTCTCAATCCGCACCAAACACACCTGGTTTCGCGCACACACCACGCACACCACGCTTCCCGACAGCAATGTCCGAAATCAAACACGATCCCCACTCCGCTGCCGAGCAAGGCTTCGCTCCACCTCCGTCAGCATCACCAGCACCACAATACCCCTCCCCAACATCAGCAACAACATCCACTCCCTTCAAACTCCAAGCCCCACCAACAAGAAATACCCCCAAGAACCTCCAAACTGGCTTCGAACCACTCCCCACCACAACTCTATCACCACCGTCTCCTCCACAACCACACTCATCATCACCATCACCAGAACCAGACTTTACAGAGCGACGGAATGAACATATCGCCGCTGCACCAGGGGAGCAGGTTTACGAGGCTGTACCCATACCTGGCGCTTACGCTCAGACATCAGCGTCGGGTTATCCGATAGGACATGGTCAGGCGTATTGATGACTAGTGGGCCCATCCATGAGTTTTCGGGAGGAGTTTTTTGTCGTTGCGAATCTCAAGTAGCATTATATAGGTAGTATTTGGATGTGTGTTGCATAGTGGCATATTAGCTTTGTGCACACCTTCCCCTTCTCCTTGGATAGGAAAATGAAATTAGAACCTTCATTTCACGTTAGTCGGTTATCTGTATCGTTTAAAGTGATTATTAGTTTGTCAACCTCACGATTGGAAAGGTTGTGATAGTAGTAAACTGCGACTTTACTTTTGGGTTCGCAGGTAGATGT
>Ga0115846_100930_pt1 | contig 14280 bp, 21 predicted proteins | sample InSIn5gowninarea_2_FD_83860 | JGI IMG/M metagenome (GOLD analysis project Ga0115846, IMG submission 83860)
ATGATGTAGTCAGGGAACTGAAAGGTCGCATCTTGAAGAAGGCACTGAGGGTTGCTGCGTCCCATCTCTAACTTTTCCTCCACCCTCGCTGCTCACTGACCTTCTATCTAACACCTAGAGAAGACTCCTTCACCCAGAGCCTGGTAGATATCCCACGTATCATTCACTCGGAGAAGCAATACAAGATGCCCTACAAGCCACCTATATGTCCAGCATATGCGCAATCGCAATGTCTCACCCTTTCACCCATCCCCGAAGCGAAGAGCAAGGTCAACTCTCCTGATCTATCCATCGGTGATTCAGATAGATCCTCTCTCTTTTCTGGATTTGGTTGGTCTTCAGCTAGTGAAGGTCTCTCGCCTCTCTTCAACGAGCAGCCTCAAACCTTCTCTGCTCTTGGCGACCCTTCGGCAGACTCGTTGAAAGAAGCAATAGGTGGCAAGGCATCTGCTACCACTTTGGCCATTTCGTCCCCTGCTTTTTTGGATAGACTGGAACAGCTCAATCTTTGGCAGCAACATGGAGACAATGGGCGCATGCCTAGTATTAGCAGCACACTCTCGCTCGTTCAACCTACCCCGTTGAATCCAAACAACCTCTCACCCGGTCTGGCTGGGTTAGGCTTCACTTGCATCGATGCAGACACCCAGCGGGTCATCACAGCTGCAACGCCCTTCAACACTCCAGCTAGACCATCAGCTCCGAAGCCTATCGTTACAGTGTTTGATCCTTTCCTGGTCCAGATGAAGCTTATCGCTCTTCATTCTCCACCCCTGACTCCCCCATACGACGAGGACAATGCCAACAACGCTGACAACGCGGTCGCTCTGGCCAATGAGAACGCAGGCAGTGGGCCCCATCTCGCAGAAATGGACGAAGAGAATACTCCCCTCCATATGTGGGTGCAGAATCGTATCGAAGAAGCTAAAAGACGGGAAGAATACGAGCGAGACTTGAATGAAGTCTTATCGAGCGCTTCACCTCTCGGCATCAAAGCTGGAACATCAGGAGAGGCCGAGGCATCACAACATCCTCGAGATCTTTCGGACGGCTCAGAAACTGCAGAAGACATTTCGTCCGATGAAGAGCTTGCTGATTCAACTGTTGTGCTAGTTACCGATGCCAGACGTGTTAGCGTTAGAGATAGCTGTGCTATAGCAACCCTTAAGAGAAAGTCCAGACTCGCAAATCTTTTCAAAGAGGCCGGACCTGTAAACCAAGTCGACAATGAGGGTCTGCCTGGCGATAGTATGGATATCGATGTTGATGAGTTTGGGATCAGACTGGACACCAAGGAAGAGATGGACCTGACAGAAGTGGCTATGAAAGAGGACAGATCGGTAAGCTTACATGTGCTTGCACCAGTCCAGGTTAAGCGAGCACTCTTCCTAACGTGCTTCCCCTACTTTATCTTCCACAGTCATTGAAGTACAGCATCTTCTCACCAACTTCCCGCCTCCCAGCTCGTCGATCCGTCTCATTCGCACAACCAGAGGTGACACAAGTAAAGACATTCTCTCCCTCTTCCGGTCTCGCAACTGGCATCTTCATCGGAAGCGGCACTGGTACTAGTAACAAACATAAACGCAAGGCGTCCGTTACCTCTCTATTCAGCACTGGCTCCGCCGATAGTGAACGAGCGTCGCTTCCTGCACCCGGTCGCGCATACAGCGAGAAAGGAGCTACACGAAATGGCAGATCTTTATCTACTGGTTCAATTTCCACGCATTCTTCAAACAACAGCTACATAAGGAATGATCAGCAGGGCCATTATCATAAACGAGCTAGAAGATCTTCCTCGCTCGCTTCAAGCCTCGCCTTCACTTCCAACTCACTCACGCCTATCTTTAGCACGGCTTTCCTCAAGTCCATGGGCAATACCAGCAATACTACCACTTCCTTCAGTAAGGAACAGCCTGGCTCTACAGTTGCAGAAACACCAGAAGGTTTCCATGATGCTCCCGAAGCCATTTTCAAGTCACTCAAAGATACTATCGAGAAGAGTTCGGATATTAAGCAGGACAACGAATACATGACTGAATTTGGAGCTGGCGAGAATAAAGAAAACACAGGAGTCAAAATGTCTCTTCCGCCCGCTCCCAGATTACTCAAGAAGAGAAGCTTCGGAATGAACTTGTCCCTATCTTTCCGCGGTAAAACCTCTTGAAGCAATCAAGATTACTGATAGGTCCACAAAGAAGCTGGCGGACGCTGTTAAGTTTGTCAAAGATACCCCGCAAGGCAGTGCTGACTATAGCTCACAATAATTGGAGTGAAAGTAGAAAGGGGAGTCCAGGCTGCCGTACTATTGGAGACTTATCGTGGATGAATATCGTCAAAAGACGCTCAATAGGTGTATTGATGGCTTGTCAAAGTCAATAGTAGCAGTCACACAGATTGTACTTCTAGCACTTCCCAAGTCAAGGCTGAGTCTACTTCTCACTGCATCGTCAAATTTTACTTCCCCACTGCCTTATTGTGATAACATGCACTGCTCCGGTATGAGGGGAATGATGTCCGTAATGAATCAATCGTAAATCGCAAGGGAAATGTCCATGGTGCGTATATCATGATATCGATGCCCTGCAGTCTCATGGTATGCAATTTTGTTTCTTGCCGAAATCCGAATACTTCTAGGCGTCTGCAAGTCCAGTACCGAATTTAAGATGCTCGAGGTGGAAAGCGAAATCACTGCCTTGTTCCGCGCCGGTGCTGGCGATAGATAGTGCAGCTGCATCTCCTGGTGTTGAGTTGAACAGCTCGGCGAACTGAGTTGTTACGTTTGATCCACCTGGAACGGCGACCTGTGCATTAAATTAGCAAGCAAAGAAGGGTCAGCTTGAGGCTCGTAGTGCGGACCGGGCCCAGAGATTGGATCGAATATAGCAGCGTACGTAATGATCGATATAGTTCTTCTTGTAGTTGAAATACATGGCTGATAATGATGCAAGATCAGTCATGTCAGAGACCGGTCGTGCAGCCTGGCCGCACGGAAGGCGGTAAAAAGCTCACCTCCTTCGTAATTTGGCATAGATTGGCAAGTCGACTCGCTCGTGATAGTATCAACCCATTGTAGGTTGTTCGTGGAGCTGTTTGATCTTGTACCCGTTTCGCCCATCCAGAATGGTTTATTGTATGGCAAAGCAAAAGTATCGTGCGTTTGCTTGATCAAGTCTGTAGGGTAGAGATACTGGCTTTGAGGAGCACCCAGGGTTGTATAATAATCGAGAGCGACGATATCCTTGATCGTTACATGCTTGTCAGAGGCATTCACGAGTGCTGTGCGAGTGCGGAGTACGCACTACATAGTCCTCGCCTGGCCAGAATGGCCTGATCTGATCTATGGCTCCGATGTTGGCGCACCATTGGTGCAAGACAGTGGGCAGCTCTTGCTTGAACTTTGTATAAACCAATTGCCAAGCAGTAATAAAGTTTGCAGGGCTAGGATCGTAGTAGGACCGTCTGCCGGTAGGATCAAGGTCATCGGATCCTCGACGGGTATACCTGATAAAGAAGCAATTAGCCGGCTGAGCTGCAAGTATGGATAAGAGGAATTTCGGACCAATTCATCTCGTGAGCGAAACGTAACCACACCGTCACCCCGCCGTCTACGAACTGCTTGATTACCGAAATCATCGCATCAAGCTGGGCGGTGTCATTGGCTTGGAAGCCGTCATAACCGTGGATGGGCTGGACCGCAGTGAAGGGCATTAGCTTAGATCATGTCACATGTGTTGCAGTATGCTCACAGCAACAGAAGCCACAAAGATGGTGTCCTTGTTGTTGATGGCGGGTTGTAGGTAGGGCAGGAGCTCAGAGCCATTGTAGTAAGTTGACGGGTCGCTGCAACCGGGGAAACACAACACAGGTAGGAATTAAAGACCATGTCAGGACTTCCGGAATACGAAACCTTTTTTTCGAGACCCGAGCGGTAGGTCGGACTGCACTCCGCCTAAGTCCTTGGTCGCCACAAAAGTTGTCAATGCAAACGTATGTCGCTTTTCTGAGACTTTGGCTTTCGTTTCGTCCTTCCTCCCACATCCGCCTTCAGGTCATAGCTTACTCACCCTGGCACGTAATCGTCTGCTTCGATATGGTCGTAACCGCCCCAAGCATAGGCCGGCTTCCCGACAGCTGCATTGATCTCCTCCAAAGATTGTGCATCGCCTTGTGAGCCGTATCTTGTATTGCCATCGTCTAGCAGCCAGCCCCAGTATGCGCTGTGTCGACACAAGGGCGTTTTACATAGTCAGACAAGCCATTGCCATGTACACTGCGGGTATCTGCATTTGTGTGGCTGAAAGATCAGATCAGATCAGGCCAGGCCCGTGGCTCACCAATTCCTGCGCAGGACATTCTCGTTGATTGGCGCCTCTGTAAGGTTCTGTCGCTTGTTATGTGTCACTGCTCGGGCTTGCAACTGTGATGCCACTGCTGCCAGACCTAGCAGTATCGGTATCGTGCTTGTAGCACCCTTCATGCTGTTGATGGAATGCTGGATATGTTTAGGGGAGAGCAATCGACGGGGAGCTCCGCAGACTTGCAGCAGCAGAGCAGGAGTTCCAAGCAGTAGTAGTCCAAGGTACTGCAATATGAGGAGCAAGTAAGACTTAGAGTAATGAGAGTGTGTTGAAGTGGTCCAAAGCAAACACTCGGCGCATTGGCGGGTTCAAGTTTCTCTGGACAAGCAGGCTCGGGCTGACAGTGATCAAGGAACGAAGGAACATGTACCGGTATGTGCATGCATGACATGATCGTACAGGGTCTACTGGATTGCCATCGAGGGTGCCCGCGAAGCTACATATGCTAGAGGTATGATATTGTAGTGATAGTTAGCTACCGTATTGATCGATTGTAGCTACCGTCCACCTCGTCTATCGTCCGCCTCTAAGTCCCTCACAATCGCCTTCGCTGACGTTACGGCTCAATACGGGACTTATCAGCTACCTCCAGACTCGGTAGACCGCCTCAATGGGGGACTAAGGCACTTTATAGCACTAACGTGCGATGTATGGAGAGCTCCTGTACCGTATAGGAAAGCCCGCTAACCCAGAGCACGTGATTTGATGGTACTGAACTGATATATCGCACGAAGACCTACAGCAGCTGCTATCGCAGTCTGCACATACAATGAAATGCGCTATGGGTGCCTAGGTTGCTAAATAACTCCCTAAATACAAGGGTATGCGCCCGTATCTCCGTTACCTCTGCTTCCTGTCTCAATCATCGAACTGGCGCCACTCGTGCGCGGTCGAGCCAGGAACGAGCTTCACTGAGTCTGCAAGATGGATCACAGACAATGTGGATTATCAATCACCAGAATATGGTACAACGACATCTTCAACCACTTCAGCCGCCCTAGGTTTTCCCTCAATAACCCTGCTGCCGCCTCTGCGCTTGCCGGGCTTTCAATTCTGGATCTTGAAACGCTTTGCTACAGCGGCTGCATGTATCGAAACGTGTATACGAACGGCAGATGGAGTAAAAGAGGAAGGGAGCTCAATCAGTCACTTGATAGATTGTCCAACCGCAAAGCGAGCAAAAGAGCACCCACGTGCATACATAGAAAAGAGTCATCTTGCTCTCGGCTCGTTTCGTCTGCTGATCCTGGTAGAAGACGGCTCTGTAGTATGCTGTCAGATGATGGTAGGCAGTGGAGATAGTTGTAAGGTAGCTCACTCTTCATTCCCACATTTGGGGCATGTTTTAGCTGCTCGTGGCTGGATGCAGTGAGTACCGGCAGTCGGTAGCATCAGTCAGCTGGCCACAGGTCCGCCCTGTATTCCATCTATACATGCTGCTGCTCACCAGCGTGGGATCCGTGGCGATGTCTTGAGTGACACCAGCCGTCTCTCTGTGATGTGACGGAGCACAGTGAATCAGCTTAGCATTCCCCCAAGGGCTGACGGTCTGTCGTTTTCAAGCAACCGAGGTCGCACCTCAGCTCCGTGATCAATTCATTCCTGTACACGCAGATGTTGTTGGTCTCTTCGAACCCTGTGGGCGGAGTAGATGCTTATCAGTCAAGTGTGAGTCGCGCAAACATGGTTGCTGAGCTACTCACAATCGCAATTCCTGCATGCGTAAAGGAGGACCTTGTGGATCTTGTCGGCCTTGGGGTAGACTGCGAGATGGAATACCGAATGTGACAGGGTTGAGCGATTCATGCATGCGATATAGTGGATAAGAATGGACTTTTGCACGTACGCAGATTGTTGCATTCACCACAGAAGCGGAGGGAGGCCATCTTTGTCTTGGGGGTTGATTCGATGCAAGGTCAAGCTTCACAAGCTCAGCTCGCTTCAAGCTCGAGCTCGTCGACCGACCGACTCGATCGCCTCTTGAGACGACCCAGCATCACAAGTCTCCTACATTGCTCACTTTCACCACGACTACAACGACTTCAATATGACAGTGGTAGACGATGAGACTTCAAGGTGGGCTACTATTAATATCCTCCTAAGCGCGAAAGAGGGATGCACTGATACGAATCTGGTGGTTCACACAGACTATGGCAACTCCTCGCAGAGCTCTCGCAACAGCTATCCGCCAACAAGGAGCATTGTGAAGCGCTCAAGCGACAAGCTGAGCAATTGAAGGTGCTTAGGTCGCCGTTCGCGTCGTATCAGAGCTTGGCTAACGCGCCTTCTCGGCTGCCTTGTACAGACGCAGGCCATCCATACAGGGACCGGCTTCACCCTGCGGCGCTTCAACACCGACATCACCAAGGGTAGGTAGTGGAGTCATCCTGGACAACAGCCCTCACCATGCTAATCGAATGAGCTATTGTGACGTCTCTGTCTTTTTGTTGTACCGCGCAGAACAATTTGAATCGGAATTGGAACGCTTCAATGCTACGCTCATACTCGAGAACCAAGCATTGCAATACGAGAACCGACAGCTTAGCATGCTTTTGAAAGATTATGAAGGGACACTTGATAATGTCATGGCCAGCTTTAGGAGTTTTGCTGTGAGTCATGCTCTGAGCTCCTTCATTCAATAGTAGATGTTATCCTGATAGCGAACCTCTCGTCTGTCCCGCTCGATGATTCACGTGCTCTGTGTATGCCCAACAGCACTCATCCCAGCAATACGAGCTTGAATCAGCACGTCACTACGAGACACTTCTTCTACAATATGGCCATAACGAGCATCCCGCAGCCCCTATCGCATCCACCTCTGCTCTTCCAGCTCCGCCCGCTTCTGCTCCACTTCTGCAGAACAACGCAACGGCAGGAGGAGGAAGCACCAGCAGTGCTCTTTCGTTCGCACAGAATCTCACTCAACAAGCTCAACAATCGTTACAACAACAATCTCAAATGCAAATACCTGGCATGAGACCGCCTGTCTTGGACGTCCAAGATCCACTTGCCTTACAGTGGTCTCTTGCACACCTATCTTCGCTGATTAGGAAAGCGTTGAGAAGTATACAAGGTGAAGACGATATCTCGTCCTCTGATGATTCGAGTGAGGACGTGGATGCTGTGTCGAGCTCTTCTTCTGATAACGACGATGGAAAGGAGGATCAGCAGCAGGAAGAAGGAGCAGGCGATACATACCGTGCAAGAGCTTCTCCTGCGGCTCAGCAGGCCCTCACTTCTTCTGCTAAGACTGCATCGTCCGAAGCAATCTCAGTCGCATCGTCAAGCAGTCAGCAACAAGACTCTAACCAACAACAACATCACCACCACCATCATCACCATCGCAATTCAACATCAAAACACGACGAAGGAGAAGGTGGTTATCTCCGTCTTTTATTGAATGCAGGCTTCGATAAATCATCAGCTGCACTAGAGAGGAATATCGAACTTGAAAGATTGAAAAAGGAGAATGAAGCTCTCAGAGAAATGTTGGGAGTTGCGAGTGATTTACCACCGAATCCTACACCTGCTTCGGCGTCGACCATGGCGTTGTCTCCGTCTAGTACTTCCAGTCAGTAGCAGCCTTACATGCCGTCCGTCATGCATACGAAGTACGAGAGCTGTCATATTGAAGTTCTAGGTTAAGTTAAGTGCTCGCTGCTTTGTACCGCCATACATGTGTCACAAGAGAATGAAGGAAGTCTTAGCCACGTGATCTATTCGGATCGATCTCTGCGTCTTCGGCAGCTGGTCCGGTCAATGAATGTCTTCCTCTGCTACCTGCACACCGTCGCATTTCTCTTCTGAATTCTCGGACGCTGCTGTAGCCTGTTCTCGCATAGCTCCTGCGGCACGATGCCCGCCGCAAGCTTCCAGAACCCAGGCGATCCCGTCGACAATCAGGAGCGTTCTCCGCTGTTGAGCAATCCTGCTGTTGAGAGGGAGCAAGACGCTTCTAACAGCATGCCAACAAAGAGAGCTTTACTGTTCCAGAACCTGTTCGGGAATGTCAGAGCAATGGCTACACAGGTGAGCGCGTTGCTGTTATTGCTGGAAACGGCGGTCGATGTTATCCGATCTTGCTTATTGGTCGCATTTATCTGATCTCGCTGACATTACTGTATATGTCTATCGCGGTCTTTCCTCACCTGGTCTTGCGCTTCAGATTGGATGCCTTATGCTTCTAGTGCCCACCATGGTTATTATCGTCAAGAACCCTGCGGGTGAGCTGCGCTTGTCTGGCCTCGTGCTCCTGCCAGCGAGCTCCCGCCACCCTCGTCTCCTCCGGCTGATGAATGTTTCCTCCTGCAGGCCTCTTCTCATATCATCCGCCTTTGCAGACTCTGGCTATCATACTTTTCGCTCAAGGCGTGCTCACGCTCCAGCCTACGTCTACAAAAGCGGATAAAGCACGTGGGCTGGCGATACATCAGATCTTCCAGATCGCCGGACTGGCTATCAGTGAGTCCATAGTCTGGAACAACTGGTCTGATAGTGTTCCCTGTGGCTGACGTAAAGCATGTCTACTATCCAGTCGCTGCGGGTGTCACTATCATGATTGCCAATAAAGCTTTGCATTCTGGTAAGCCTGCGCTGTCCCTCCGTAAGAGTAGTATTCCCGAATCGTATTGACAGGATCCTCATAGCACCACACTTCACGTCCTGGCATGGTCGTTTCGGTCTTGTCACCTCGATACTGCTTGTTCTGCAAGCTGCGGTAGGCATACTTATCGCTTACGATCCTGGGATGCGCCTCCTCGGCGGGGAAGCGAAAGCCAAGTCCCTGTGGAGGTACCATAGTAGGTTCCGCAACTGAGCTCTCATGTTATGTATGCCAGATATCGTTTGACTCTCACACTTTTTCGATGTTCTCAGGAGCTTCGGGATACCTCATCCTTCCTCTGGCTCTGTTCACAGCTTCACTAGCTACCACTTCGGCAGACTGGATACTTGGTCACTCTACCAAAGTTCAGCGTGTACTGATGACAGTTGGACTGACACTGATAGCGCTCGGCTTATGGAGCGGGGCAAGGTGAATGAATCTTCCCGTGTATTCGTGTTCTTATTGGTCCGCCAAATGTACCGACACTGCTTTCTCTTACTTTCTAGCCTGAAAAAGCTTGGCGTAAAGACACAATAGCCGGGGGAAGTCATTACTCAAATTACATTACATCGTGTAGCTTTAACCGTCCACAGCAGCCAAACAACATTGAACAACATTACCTCGCTAATTCTTCGGCCTCGCGGACTTCGCCTAAGGTGTTCCAGCAGGCTGAATGTCGAGCTCCCGAGGCGGCCGAGACAGCGCAGAAGACGCACTGTCAATCAATTTCATGTCGTACACATCCTCCCAGCATAGCCTCAAATTTTTCGCACGCTAGCCAAATATTCAGTCCGAATCGTCACGTCATTACGCTCTGCCCCACAGCTGTACGACTCACCTGTCCATTATATTTCCAAGTTCATTCCGGTCTTGCGAAAGCGAGGACCGGACTACATGTGTAGCAGCAAAGTCACCTCTGACTAACAATCTCTGCTAGTACGAACTCGTATCTATTCTTAGCTTTCAAATGCAGTTTAATCGGTGAGAAATCAGATCATCAGTAGCACCCTTCGGTCGGTCCGTCGAGGCAATCGATCGGGGTTCCTGGCAGACTAGTATCAACTGCCATTACTAAATCTAACAGCTCTTCACCTTCAGCTCCCCAAATTCTTTCCCTCTCCTTTCCATTGATTCAGCTGCCTTCGCTCCCCTCCCTTCTACTTGAAATGCCCCCCACTACAGCTTTTCACAGCCCAGGCACCTCTCCGGAATTTTACGGACTTGACGAGGAACAACATGCTACAGACAGCAAACTGGATTCACATTCAGATCCGGTCGGATGCACGGCTTCAACAAACTCAATTCTCTTGGCCAATCTACTTGGCAGCCCGAGAGCGCTCGTAACACAGGTGCGTACTCTTGCTACTCGGCTCGATACGCGTTAGATCAAAGATACTGACAGCGTTGGTTCCTATTCTGCCCCTCTCAAACGACTATACTCTGCTCAAAATATACAGATAGGCTGCCTCATGCTTCTGATACCCCTCCTCATGGTCGTGGCCGCAAATCCACCAGGTGACTACCGTTCCGAGGACCGACATGCTCGAGGTTGCAATGCTGACCTTCTCCATGTTCTTCAAACATGGCATGAAGCCCTGTATTCGTACCATCCACCTCTACAGACCATTGCGGTCTTGATGTTTGTGCAAGGCGTTGTCACTTTGCAACCTACATCCACTAAGCACGAGAAAGCACGCTGCTTAACCCTCCATGCACTTTTTCAGATTGCGGGACTTGCTCTCAGTGAGTGTGCATCTCGGAAAAAACGCCGGCGTGCATTGCTGAAGTAGAGTTGTACTTCCATCAGCCATTGCCGGGAACATAACAATCATCGTCAGCCGAGCCCAGCGCCAAGGTCAGCTGAAGCCTTCCAAGCCAACATCATCTCAGAGTCCTGATCGTCCTTATGTCCAGTACCTCACTTCCATTCTTTGCATGGACGGATGGGGTTTGCAACGCTCTTCCTACTAGTACTCCAATCTCTCATGGGCATGCTCATTGCCTACGATCCTGGCATGCGCTTGTCAGGCGGCGAAGTTTCAGCCAAGACTTTCTGGAAATATCACCGTAGGTCGCGGACCTTCTTTTCTGAGGCGGTGAGCCACATCGAGCTGAATGGACCATTCCCCAGGCGCGCTTGGCTACCTCATCCTTCCCATAACTATCGTCACCACCGCCACGGCTGTTACCAAAACGAAGTTTGTAACGAGCCATTCAAGTATATCAGAACAGGCCTTGATGATAGCTGGGCTGGCATTCATAGTAGCAGGACTCTGGAGTGGGCTGAGGTATGGCAAACCCATGGACCAATACCAGTGTGCTAGCTATAAAGCCACTGATGCTTGTTCTACTGCACCAGGCCCAGTAAACTCGGCCTGAAAATTAGCTGATGCGGTCGGCGCTTGGTGTTCTGTACCACGCAGCGTGGCACCTTGCTCATCAATGGCGGACCTGAACATTGTGTATTGAACTACGTCGACGTCAAGCAGAGATACAAGAGAAGTGGCTCTACCACACCGGAGGCAGGCTTCGTGCGGTGAAAGAGAGGGTGGCACGCGGTCGCTAAACGAAAGGCGGCTTTGATCATAGTGGACGCAAGCATGCGGCTAAAACGATATCAGCGTTTCTTGCCCCAAATGCTGCGCAAGACTCCTGATCTATGCCTGCCGACCTTACTTTGTCAAGCAATGATTACTGAATCATGACCAGCGACGATGTCCGGCACATTTAAGCCTGTAGCAATGCAGATCTTCTTTAGCAATCAGGACCACCGCTACTGCGGCGCCTTCGATGGTAACTCTCCGGCATTGTCTCCCGATATAATTCGATCGCTGATGAAATGAGTGTGTGTAGTGACAGGTCGCCATGTATTCCTGGCTGCAGTCCAGGAAGAGCCTCTCTCCTTCATTTCACCATCTAGGCAGTTATTGCACTAATCTTAAGGATCCTTCAACATTCGGACGATTTAAACATGCCCGCTGCGACTTTTCGAAACCCAAGTACCTTCGCAAAGTCCGCCACATTCGACAACGAACAGCATGCTACGGTGCGCAGGTCATCCTTAGAGACTAATGATGACCTGCAACAGAGTATGCCTACAAAGAGGCTTCTGCTCTTCCACAATCTTCTCGGCAGCTCTAGGGCTTTAGTGACGCAGGTACGAGCTCTCCCCAATATTGCAATATTGAGAAAAAGGTATTTGACGTGTCGTGCTAACGATTATATGCTGTTTCTAATCGACCATGATGACTGGCTCTTAGATTGGCTGTTTCATGCTCTTGATCCCTCTCCTCATCGTCGCCGCTTCAAACCCAGTGGGTGAGTTGCTGTTCATTTGCAGCCAAATGCCCTTCCTGCTGCTATCATTCTGATCATTCTAAAACTGTACCCTTCCACACTTAGTCTTGCAATCATACCACCCACCTCTACAGACCCTCGCGACCCTGATGTTCGTTCAGGGTGTTCTCACGATACAGCCAACGGTCACCAAGGCCGACAAGTCACGTGGTCTGGCTCTGCATCAGGTCTTCCAGATCGCCGGTCTAGCTATCAGTATGGTCCTAGACAACACCACTGCGGTCGCTTGTGCCAGCTGACACGGTCTTTGCGCGTTACTCAGCTGCGGCCGGAGTTACCATTATCATTGTCAGCAAGGCAAGAGGGAACGGTGAGCGGTCTCTCGTCGACATGGCCTGAGTATTGTTCGCACCGCTCACTCAATGGCTCAACGTCAGAGTCACAGTTTCAATCACTACATGCCCGCTTCGGCCTTGCGACCTTGATATTGCTCGTACTGCAAGCTGCTATGGGCATTCTGATTGCCTACGACCCAGGCATGCGCATATTGGGTGGAGATCAATCAGCCAAATCCTTTTGGAAATACCACCGTGAGTTGCCCTTCTTGATGTACGAGGTTATAGAACATGCGGTGGTACTAACATTGCGGCTCGAAATCTCCCCAGGCGCATTAGGCTACCTCATACTTCCTATCACGCTTATCACTGTTTCAACAGCTATTACGACAACGAAATTCGTTCAAGCCCATTCCACCGTTGCTGAGAGGTCTCTGATGACTGCCGGCCTGGGCTTTATAGCGGCTGGACTGTGGAGCGGTATAACGTGGGTTCAACATATGGCAGAAGCGCTCCGAGACACTGGCTGACTCGATGCCATTGCACGCCTCACCAGTCTAAGGAAATTCGTGAAGATCTAGATGGCGCATCCCTCGTGACTCTCCAAACGGTCAAGGGAACCATTCATGAACTCGTATTCGGGTGCAAACCGAGGCAAAACCGGACACTCTGCCAGAAGTTGTAATTAAAGGTAGCTGAACGGAATTGATGCAGTCTATATTGCAAGAAAGGCAATACGTGCACTGCACACAACGCCGCTCTTTGAATGTTGTTGACCTCTCAGTGGTCAGCCGGACAACGATTCAACATATGTATGTTGCCCCAGAAATCGCAACGGCAACTGCGACCGGCCATGTTCTGGCGATCTCAGCCTGCAATTATCACGTGCAAGTAGCCTTCGATTGAATCCATCGCGATACTGAGCAGGTGACATTATGCCAGCTCCGAAAATTGCATGAGCAGGATCCTAAAGAGCCGTAGGAACGTACGTTTCCACTTTTATAGGATCTGAAATAGATAGTGCTGTGCTTGCTTCGATAATCAATTCTCCGCCAGTCCAGTCGCACGAGTTCGATCGATGTAATAGTATTGAAGGGGCATGTACTGGGTCTGCCATCGAGAACTCCTTCCTCCATCCGTGGCTCAGCATACGCAGTCAAGGTCTGCTTCACTTCAAGTCTTGTACTTCAACAGCGGCTCAGGATGCCCGTCGCGACTTTTCGAAATCCAAGCGAGGTGGAAAAGCCCGCTACGTTCGGATGGCAAGAGCGCAGTGATCCAGTGCAAAGCGTACCCTCATCCGAAGGGCAGCAAGATCTTCAGCGAAGCATGCCTAATAAGCGAGCACTTCTCTTCAACGGTCTATTCGGCAGCCCCAGAGTGATTGTAACACAGGTGTGTCCAGGTTGGCCTGCTAGGGACTCCCAGATTATGCCGAACCGAGGTGACCCAACTTCCCACACGCATGATCGATGTCAACGGGCGAATGCCACATCACTGGTCCTGTCGTTGATAGGCTGGATGTCTCATGCTCCTCATACCGCTTTTGATGGTCGTTGCCGAATGTGGCGGACTTTGCGAAGGTACTTGGGTTTCGAAAAGTCGCAGCGGGCATGTTTAAATCGTCCGAATGTTGAAGGATCCTTAAGATTAGTGCAATAACTGCCTAGATGGTGAAATGAAG
>Ga0115846_100932_pt1 | contig 14261 bp, 16 predicted proteins | sample InSIn5gowninarea_2_FD_83860 | JGI IMG/M metagenome (GOLD analysis project Ga0115846, IMG submission 83860)
AACATCGACGTAAGCCCGATTACGTAATTTGTTTTACCTCCACTTGACCAATGTAAGGTAAGCATACATCAAGAGGGAGACTATTCTAAGACCCTGGGGACCTCTTCCATACCCGCTACCTCGAGATCTCATGAAGTGATATGCAAGTGCGAGTGGAGGATTAAGTATTCGTAAGACTAGCACCTATCAACCAGCAAGATGAAGCCGGGCAGTCGAATCGATCGTAAACAACAGCCCAATTTCATTACAGTAGTACGAAAACCTAGGCAACATGGTCCAGCTCAGGAAGAACCACAAGGCATCCAGAAGAAAATAGCTCGGCTTACTCCTCAGATCTTTCCCGAGTTCTTAGATCAAGTCTTGTCTTCCTCAGCAAGATAGGCGCAGCATTCTTCCTCGACCACCTGGGAGGGATCGTGATCTTCAATGGTAGCATAAAAGCATGCGTCTATGTCCGTGGACATACCAATCCGTGCTTCTGATCAAGCTTTTTAACAACATCTTGTCTAATACGAGGTCCTCGATCTCACTATCTGTGACCTTCCTTCATATCACATCTACTCTTCCGCCTTCTTACTCTTATCAACAGGCGGCGCACCAATCTCGGCAATGTTGTATCTCTTCATTCTTTCGAAATCAGCTCCAGGGACTACACTCATGCCGCACACGTTCTGAGATCTAATTAGCTTCATCCTTCTTTGCTTGAAGTGGCCGTGGTTGACCTACAGTGTACACCTCGACCAAAATAACCAAATCCGGTTTGTTCAGATCGACTGTGTGTTTCTTTCCAACCATATCTGCTATTGTTTTGATAACGTAGTCACGGTCAAGGGGTTTGTCGTGATTGCGACCTGAGGGGCGAATGGCGTACTATCATGGAATGAGTTGTCAACGAAGGTCTTCTTTTATTTCTTTTTTGGAAATGGAAGAGAATCGTACCTTCTTACTTACGACACCTTCATCATGAAAGTGAGGCGCCAGCACAGCTTTCGCAATTGTGTCCAGCCCAGTTTCGGTGGCCTTGCCCATCATTGTCATTGGCGTGAGACGTTTGACGTAGCGTGTTCGGCGCTTGGTTGGGTCTGCAAGGAGATCGGCACATATGTGACGGATGAAGGAGACTGGTTCGATGGGTTGTCGGGTTTTCAGGAAGAGTACTTCGGAATTTTGTTAGTAAGGAAGACGGTTGGGCAACGAAAGAAGGTGCGGGGAACTGTTAATGTTGTGGGAATGAAACAGTGAATGCACAAGATAGAGTTGGGTGGCAGGAGTGAGTAACAAGTATATGAAGACGAAACGAACATACCGCACTGCACTTCCACTTTGACATTGGTGAAAAGGGGATCTGTAGTTGGTTTCCTCATATCCTTCACCTCAGCAGCAATTTCTGCCTCGATATCCATAGCCAGATCATCTTCTTTCGAAGCAGCACTTGCTTGCGGCTCGTCTGCCGCCTCTGCGTCTCCTACTATCGCAGTGCTCTCAGTCGCGGGCGTCTGCTTTCTCATCTTGTCGAGCTCTTCGCCATATAGTTCTTCTGCATACTATAATCTCATAATCAATAAATATTCCTCATGTACTATATGTTCACCATCGTCACGAACCACCTCAGCACTTGGCATGAGCCATAGGAATAGAGATAACATACCCTATAAAACAAGTCCTTCAATTCGCCGACACACTTCGCCTCTTTATGCAGCTCACACGTCGCCCAGATGCCAGAATCGCCTGCCTCGATTGCAGGCGGCAATGTATGACCTTCCCTGGCCTGCTTGGGAGTTCGCCATTGTTTCTTACCACCCTGCTTCCCCTGACAAGTGTTAGTTACATATACTCAGCATCATTTACACAATCATTGTTGTTGTCTTCTTGGCAAAACACTGACATGTAACACACAACATATTTTTCACCTTTTGATTCTGATGTTTTGCACGTTTGTCACCTTGAGTGGCCCCTCCTGCTGGAGCAGGTCGTTTGTTATCTGACATTGCTCTGTTGTTACGAGATAAAGAATAGTGATAGCCGTCGAAAATGGTAATACAATTTTAGACTTTCAGAGGGTAGAACTAGTTGAATGTCACGTGATGTCAAGACTGTAGAGGTAGAGAACGAAATGATTTTAATTGATTCATCATAAGATTCATATTATGGAAAGATGCTTGGTAGTCCATGAGGATAAAGTAATCATAAACCATAATGCCCAAACTCCAATGTCTTGCTTCAGACTAATGCTCCTTCCTTTTCAAGACAAGATAAAACCATTGTACGAAATGTGTGTCAGCCAGTGGAATGATTAGTGGACCATTACATCTTGCTGTTGGTGTTGGTGTTGTTGGTGCTCAGGAGTAGGCTCGGCGGGAAGGACAGGTCCAGTGGGTGCTTCCGAAGCACCCTCCACTTCACCTTCACCCTCACCCTCTTCTTCCTCAAGCTCCTCCTCATCTTCTTCACCACTGCTCTCAGCCTCGAGATCCTCACTACCAACCTCTGACACTTCGTCATCATCCTTCTCATCTTCCTTGACAACACTCGCCTCAGCATTCTCATCTACACCAGCCATATCGGCGTCGCCATCCTCATTCTTGATAGGCTCAGCTTCTTCTGCTGTGATAGCCTCCTCTTCGGCAAGCTCTTCGGCGCCATAAGCAGCTTCGTCATCTTCGGCAACATCAGCCTCAGGCTGCTCAGGTGGGTATTCGGCAGGAGCTGATTCTTCGGAGTCCCTAGCGGAATGTTAGTCTTCGCCTCGTTTGTGCTGCTGATAGAGCTGTACAAACCACTTGATGGCGAAGCGAGTCACTCTAGGCTTCTCAGCCAGGATGTTCCTCCTGACCTTCTCGATGATGGGCTTGGATGGAGGATCGGCAATGAGAGCTTCATCGGAATATTCGTTGTTGACATAGTAGCCAACACGGACAAATTCGCGGTTGTCATAAGCACAAGACAGGAGGATGACAGTGACACCAACGATTTCCGTGTCGGGAATCTTGGACAAGTCTGGAGCATCTGCTTCGAAGAGGAACTTGTTGACGCCGACTGGGACTGGGCCTACGAGGAGGGTGTCGAGTACTTGGTCGTGCTCGGTTCTGTTAGACGTATGTCAGTAGAATGTAGGCATGCTGTGTTTGCCAGATGACCTTACGAAGTGGCGGATCCGACGTATGTCAACTTCCACTCCAGATCTGAAATGTAATGTCAGAGTGTGGTTCTAGCAGTATTCTGTTCATTTTTGTGCTCACCCTTCTGAAGAGGCTCTAAGCACTCGAACGTGATCTCGAACTCATACTTTGCTCCAAATGCAGCTGGGTTGTTCTTGATGTCGACGTTGAGAAGAGAGACGGCGGACATGATGAAGATGTTGTATGTGATTGCTTGGACGTGAAGGAAGGAGATAGTAGTGTGTAATGGATGCTGCTACCCTTTGTATGATGAAATGTTTACAGGGGGGAATGCTGTGTTGATTGTTTCTGTGTTGTTGTTGATGGCAGAAGAGAACAGAATGCAAGAAAAGATAAAGGTGCAGTTGCTACGACACTCAAAGACGCGTCTGGTTCGTGTTTCAATTTAGCATGTGATGCCAAGACAGGGGCGGCTTCGAAGTGTGTGTCCTTGAGTGTCCTTGGAGTGTGCATATACCTTTTGGGCTTCAGTCTCGAAATCCTCATCATCCCCATTTTACTCCATTCACTCACTTTCACTCTTCACAACTCTCTCCGTCCCCCCTTCTCTCCATATCTGATCGTTCCATCACACCTCACCACTGGCCACTTGCCGTCTGCATACGCCTCCGTCTTTGCGACCAATCTTCAACTTGACTGACAGAACCACATCTGCGTCTGATTCTCGATTCTCGCCAACCAATTCACCACACGCATAGCGCATTTGCGCGTTAGCTGCCAGATTCACCAGTTTGTTCGCAGCGAGCACTGCTACCAACATGGCCGAGATTGATCCTGCGCAAGCATTTCTGCAGTCTTTAAGAGAAGAATCAATCGCAACACCAACACCGACCACGGAAGAGCCTGCTGTTCAAAAGCCCAAGATAGTTGGCGGATTTATAGATGACGATGAGGAAGATGATGACGAAGAGTACGATCCAGGCGCGAATTTTCAAGAGACGGGAGCTGGAGCACAAATTAATGTAGATCGTGGTACTACAAGTACTCCTCAGCAGTCTGTGCCTCAATCACCGGCTAGTGCTGTTCCATCTCATTCTCCCAAGACTGTTCAAACACAAGAACCAATTACCAGTGCTTCTGTTGTGCCTTCAGGCAATGTGCCAGTTCCTTCTGCTACTTCTTCAACTAATGGTGATGGAGTTCCGGTCGAGAATGCTGTGACTGTGCAATCTGCTTCTGTTCTACCCTCGCAGACGCCGGCTGATCCAGCAGTTGAAGTGACTTCTTCGTCCCAGTCCCGTCTTCCACTTGATCGTATTGGTCTACTGGAGGATAGAGTCAAGGAAGATCCGCGTGGTGATGTTGAAGCTTGGTTGAGCTTGATCAGCGAGCACAAGAAGAGGAATAAGGTAGCGGGTATGGAAGAGGTCCCCAGGGTCTTAGAATAGTCTCCCTCTTGATGTATGCTTACCTTACATTGGTCAAGTGGAGGTAAAACATATTACGTAATCGGGCTTACGTCGATGTTGTACCACTTTGAGTACCTGGTAGCTTGTGAGCACATATAGCTTCTCCAAGAGACCGACTCACCTTCTACCCTCACCCACCTTCTTAAGACATCAACGTGTAGTCATGTCAACTTCAGCTCACTGCATCTTCTGCTTCGAGACATTATCAGCCAACCTCGAACACCGCAAAGCACTTAGTCTCGAACAAATCGAAGAGCTATGGCAGCAGTACTCAGACGAGCTAAATGACGACGAAATAAAGAGCTCCGCAGGACGCAACGGCAATGACAACTTGAAACACACATCATCACTAGGCTCCTCACCAATGTTCATAACCTGGAACACAATCAGCAGCAGTGGAAACAAGCGCCTACGAGGCTGCATCGGCACATTTGCAGAGCAAGAGGTGAAGCACGGTCTCGAAACATACGCTCTTGTTTCAGCACTGGAAGACCACCGCTTCAGACCAATATCAGCACGAGAAGTTCCCAGCCTTGAATGTAGAGTGACGCTGCTCACCGATTTCGAAGATGCACCAGATAAGATGGCTTGGGAGATTGGCACACATGGGATTCGCATATCATTCACGCACAAGGGGAAACGCTATGGTTCTACATACCTACCGGATGTTGCGGTCGAGCAAGGTTGGACGAAAGAAGAAGCGTTGATCAGTTTGATGCATAAAGCTGGTTGGAGTGGGAGGGATGAGGATTGGGATAAGATTGAATTGCATGTTATCAGGTATCAAGGCCATGCTTTGGGTGTGAGCCATCAGCAGTATAAGGACTTCAAGGACTGGGTTCTGGAGAATCACGGCAAAGCATGATGAGATGAGGCGGGAAAACAGAAAAAGCCGAGAGCCTGCTTATGATACATTCAAAGCTGCCATTGCCTGAGGATATTACTCGGACAGGGCTCTACCCACATATGCGCGGCGCTGAATTACCCTTGACCTATTCTGGCGCTGAATACTGGCATATCGTCCTTATCATCAGGATCGATGTTGCAACCTCCTATAACAAAACTTCAGGATTCACCTCCGTCTTCGCAGAAATTCCAGACGCCGTCTTATCAGCCTGCAGCGATTCAGGCTCCTGCCCCTGCTGCACATCCTTCGCAGCGACCTTACCAGCAGCTTCTCCTTCTGGCACCAAGTGTCGTCCATACTGGATCGCATCAATGAGTTTATCATATCCCTTCAACTGACCACATCCTGGTACACGACCAATTCTATCGAATCCAAGAGAGTCCCACAGTCGACATGAAGCAGTGTTGGATTCATAGACCAGGTTGAAGACGGAGTACACATAGCCCTTGACACTCTGATATTAGCTTTCTTTCACGATGTTTATGAGCAATGAGAGTAGATAGTAATGAAACATGTACGGTGTTAGAGTTGCCGGGGAATGGTCTTGGTAACTTACTAATAGCGGTGCTATTTTGATATATCCTTCTCCCAATACTCGTCCAATGCCCTTGCCTCTAGCAGATTCGTGCACCAAGAAGCCAGCGTTGCAAATATGTGAGCTGCGACCAGGATAATTAGGCTAGAAACTCAATCAGCCAAGATACACACCCAACATCTCCCTTTGCCGTCAGAAACCAAAATAAAATACCTTAATATAATGCGTCCCAAACACAACCTCATCCCACTTCACCTCCCTCTCCCTTTCCTCCCCTTTCAACAGCCCCGTAACCTCCTCCAATTCGCCCTTCAGCGCCACAACCGCAAAATTCGCAAACCAATACGGACCAAACTTCTCAGGCGGAATCGGATCGAGCATTGGATACGTATCGCCGGCCTCGATTTCCCGATTGAGGAGATCGCAGAGACATTTGATTAGACCGGGCGGGACCTGCGAGACGGAGGAGAAGGGGATAAGAGTTGTGATGGTGCCGTCGCGGAGTGTCACAGTGTTGGGGGTGATGGAGGAGGGGAGGGGGGGAGTTTTGTTGGAGGAAGGGAGGGAGACCGGATTGCCGGTAGTTGGGGGGAGAGAGGGGATCGTCTATTAGTGCGGGCATTGTGTTTCAGGTAGAACGGCTGTGAGGTGGTCTGTCGTGGACTTTATGAATTGCTCTTCTTTATTTATGTGTTACTGTAGCCATTGGGCTCCACATGGAGTCAGCGCCAAGAGGTGGGGTACAGTGTTTCACATTCGATGTGTTTCAGATCAGCCATGGTATATTTGACGGTCAATTATATTATGTAGACTTAGTATATGTCCAACGTTGTGCTACCGGTGCTACCGCCTCTTTGGTGCCTTGAGTGAAGCGCTTGTGAATGTGGCCGACATATTGTCTAGTTGCTTCTGTCGCTGCTTAGCAGTAATGCCTGTCCGGTCTGTGACTGGTGTGGCATTGATTATGTTGTCGAAGTCCTCATCATCTTCTATATCAGAACCAGACAACGCGTCGGAATCTTCCTTCAGTATCTGCTTCTCTGATTTCTGTGGCGGAGGTTCGGTCAGCGGCAGTCTGGCGTCATCTTCTGGCTGTTGTTCTGCATCTTGTACATTGACGAACGGTTTCGAGGCCAGGACTTTGCGTCGCAGTTCTGCCATCTCTTCCTCGTCATCTGAGTACTTTGGCATATCTCTATTAGATCCCTCGTCCGAATCACCTTCTTCGTCCTCACTGCCACTGCCTGTTTCTTTGTCGTCGTCTTCATCGTCACTGCCTTCCTCGTCACTCGCATCAAAGTTGCGCCTGTTGAGGTTGCCTCCTGCCCACATATCATCCTTCTCATCATCATTTCCCTGTGCTCGACTGTCGTTGTACTCTGTTTCTATCTTTGCGAGCCATGCCGTCTCTGCAGCTTTGACCTCCTCTTCATTCGTACACGCTGCATACCGTTTCAACACGCCGGCATTTATATCCAAGAATGCCTGTCCGTATGAGAATGTCGACAAGATCTCTTCTGCCCATTCGTGGTGGCCACAAATAGCAAAACATGCTGCTAATGCTTCCACGCAGTTCAGTCGCCACGGTCTGCCGTAGTTGACTGGGTTCGCTGGTAGTAGATATGGTACTGTGCCGGTATTAGAGGCGAATGATGGAGGATTTGTTGGCATGCATACATAGTCTCTCGCATTTCCCGCCTATTCTTGAGAAAGGCACTTCCTCGACACGCTTCCATGAACACTCTACTACAGCTGCGCCGAATTGTTCCAACACTTGTCGATCTGCGGGAGATACTATCGACTTTGCCTTTGGTCTGTATAAGTCGTCAATTAGCAGTGTTCTGTATCCAGTCAGAGAGAACCTTACGAGATGACAACGCCGGCAAATTTCTGTCCAACGTGTAGCTCACGAATGAGACCAAGTCGCATGAGTCTCTTGCCAGAACACCTCTTCATATCGCAGTGGCCAAAGTCCCAGCATGCTGCTCGAAAGGAAGGCTTGCCTGCCACAGCACCTTCCGCCGAGTTATCCGTCATGCGGACAGGCTTTCGCCCTCCGGAGAACTGCTTGCCACCACGTCCGTGCGAGTCTTTCTTGTGTCGGACCATGATTGTGTAGGATTGTGTATTAAGATGCGACGGCGAAGAATCCCGGAATTGGCACGACGTGGTGTAGCCATCACTAGAACTAACGGCTATCGCGTCAAGCTGGTGGGGAAACAGCAAGCTACAACGCCCTGCCTGCCTTCCCTTCTCGTACTTTGCTAGAATCAACTTCACTTGGCCTCGAGCAATTGGACACTTCCGCATAGCAGAGCCCTCATATCTGCCCACGTTGGTCATCGTCGCAACTCCTGACACCAGCCGTAGCAGAGAGAATCAGACGAGATGGAGGCCACCTCTGTAAGAATGGCAGATAACGCCAGAATGGGGCAGGGCGTAGGCTGGCAGCCTGCTTCTTTGTCGCCGCTGCAGCGCTACATTCGCAATGCTTGCGACCCCCAAAATTACGAGCCCAATCTCGCGCTCAACATGGAAATTGTCGACCTCATCAATTCAAAAGGAGTCAGCGCGTATGTGTCTACTACGATTTATAACAGGATTTTGGCCAATGCCCTCTGACATCGCATTCTCGTAGACCTCGCGACGCCGCCATTGAAATCGTCAACCACATCAACAGCCGCAACCCCAATGTCGCGCTTCTCGGGACCACTGTGAGCTTACAGAGTTACGTGCTGCGCAAGAGCTAGACTAACCTCGACAAAGCTATTGGACAACTGTGTCAAGAACTGTGGTTATCCCTTCCATCTCCAAGTCGCGACGAAAGAGTTTCTCAATGAGCTTGTCCGTCGATTTCCCGAGCAGCCTCCACTTCGATACTCCAAGGTGCAGAACAGAATCCTCGAGCTCATTGGAGAATGGCGCTTGACGATATGCATGAATTCAAAGTACAAGGAGGATTTGGGATATATTAGAGACATGCACCGCTTGCTCGCATACAAGGGTTACGCATTTCCTGAAATCAAGCAAGATGAACTCTCTGTGCTGAACCCCAGTGATGTAAGTTGTTCGATATAAGTAATAGCAAAACTTCAAGACTGACCTGTAAACACAGGCTTTGCGCTCCGCAGAGGAGATGGAAAAGGAAGAAAGAGCTGCGCAATCAGCCAAGCTGCAAGAGCTGATTCGGAGAGGCACACCTCACGACCTGCAAGAAGCAAACAAGCTCATGAAAGTTATGGCAGGTTACGATCTTCGACACAAGACGGATTATAGAGCAAAAGCTGCAGAAGAGGTTGCCAAGGTCCAGCAAAAAGCAAAGCTCCTGGAAGATATGTTGCAAAACTACACGCCTGGCGATACCTCCATTAACAGTGATGCTTGGGAGGTAAGCTACTTTGGATCCTAAGTGCATGATGGTATTCTGATTTCTTGGCAGGAACTAGGTAATGCTCTTGCAAGCGCGCACCCCAAAATCCAAAGGATGTGCGAGGAGGAGTCCGAAGACCACGAAGCTGTTGCGAAACTCCTGGAAATCAACGACAGCATACATCGTACTTTGAACAGATACCGCTTGACGAAGAAGGGAGATTATGAAGCAGCACGAAACATTCCCAAAGGAACTCTAGGCACGAGTGGTGCAGGTGTCGGCACTGGACCTGGTAACGAGCTGTCTTTGATCGATCTTGGCGGGTTCGATGAGCCAGCGCCGGCTGCACAACCTGCACAGTCTGCAGCGAATCCACTTGGTGATTTCGACAGTCCTCTTCCCGTCTCGGCACCCACTGCTGCAGGAGGAGCACCTGGTGGAGGTTTGGAGGATGATCTTCTAGGATTATCCCTGGATCCATCTGCACCATCAATTCGTCTTGGTGGTGGTCCCACAGCTCGTAAGTATTCTATCTCGATCTGCGAGTACTCTTTCTGACATTTCCAGCATCAATTTTCCCCTCTGGCATGTCAAGCTCCTCCTCCACGCCTGTACCCCAGTCATCACAACCAATGAAACCAAATTACAACGCTTTGTCAAGTCTCGGCATGGGCGGTCAAGCACGGCCTGGCAGTTCGGGCGGTCAACGGTCGTCACTCGGCGCTGCACCAGCTCAGCAACAAAAACCGCACGATCCTTTTGCTGCCCTCTCCGGGCTTGGAGGTTCTGCTTCACGAACAGGATCCCCAATGCCATTCCAACAAGCTGCTCATCCTCTCCCTCAATCGAGCAATCTTCTTGGTGGAGCTTCCCAGCCTGCAGCTGCAGCCGCAGCCGATGATGATTGGGCGTTTTCCTCATCAGTTGGTGGCCATGAGCTCACAGTCACTAACACCAGCATACGCGTCGTGTTCTCCGTCACAAGACCGGAGCAACCAACAGATGTTCTTCTGATCAACTCCTCAGTATCCAACAACACACCTCAGCAAGTCTCAGACTTTACATTCCAGCTCGCCGTAACAAAGGTATAACCGTTTTAAGTGTTATCTCTATTATCTACCAACTAACAAACTATCTTTAGGGCTTCCGACTTGTGCTCGAACCTCAATCAGGACGTGCACTCGGTCCCAACCAGACAAGCGGCATTACGCAAAACATCCAACTACATGGTGTAGAACAGGGGCGAGGCACGTCGGTCAAGTGCAGGTGGAAGGCTTCATATCTATTGGGTGGAGCTAGAAAGGAGGAACAGGGCGAGCTGTCGTCGTTGGGTGTAGCATAGACTTGTGAAGCTTTCGTAGCAAAGGCAGTTGATGTTATGTACAATTGATCAGGTTTTACTCCAGTCCTTAACCCTTCGCCTTGAGAGGTACGTGCTTGCTCTGTACTGTCTGGCTTGAACTACATTTGTGTCTCCGCTCTATATCTCTTCCTCTTGCATCAGTGCTAAATTGTGGATATCAAAGAAGAATTATTCTTGTTTGACTTGCTTTGGAAGCTTTGTACCTATTGGATGAAGAATAGACCTAATGAATATGTACTGTCCTAGTATGTATGATACATCTACCGCAGTTCACTCTTCATCCTCTCCCCTACCATCTTATCCTATCTTCGAATCGTCTCGGCAGCTTCGACGATCCAGGCCAACCCTCCGTAACATTTCATCTAATGTGCCGCTATCGGACTCAGCACGCCATTCAGCTGACTCTGATTCTGTCCAGCGCCAGCATCATCCTCATCCTCGTCTCCACCACCACCTCCTCCTCCTCCACCGCTTGACGACGATATCTTCTGCTGTCCCCCTGACTTGGCCGGATCGCCTGTCCCAGCACCAGCACCACCCTCCTGCGGTACCTCAAACTTGAGCTTACTGACCGGTTTCATCGTTCCTACTCCTGCATCTCCTCCCACTCCCATCACCGTCGTAGTAGGGCTGACATTTCCATCTCCACCACCATTCACATCAAGCATACTAACATCGCCATCTTGTCCGCCAGCGCCACTCACACTCACACTCCCACCCTCCTCACCCCTCTCCACCGTCGTGCTCTTCCCTCTGCCTTCTCCCGGACCACCAGCACCACCAACGCTCCCTCTTTCCTTCTCCCTCTGCGCCTCAATCTCCAACCTCCTCTTCTTCCTCGCCATCATCTGCTGTTCCCTAATCGGTCTCTTCCGCGGACTACTAATCTTGCCCGTCGGCGGTAATCTCGGCTTGGGGAAGCGTTGCTTCACAGGCAACTCATCATCTTCCACCAACCTAACTTCCATCGCTTCCTCCTCATCTTTACCTGCGGCTAACGCATCCAATTTCCGGCGGAAAAAGTCCTGCACAAGTCCGATTTGTTCAGGCAGGGAGTCATATGTCACAGGCGGATAAGCAGGCGGTGCCTCTTTGACGACTGCAGCGGCGATGGAAACATTAGCGCCCGGCTGTGCCGTTTGAATCCGGCTTTGCAGCAGATGTAATGGGACGCTTAGTCCAGCGAGTCCGAATTCCTTATCTAGGCCTAGTTCTCGGAACCCGAAGAAGTCTTCGTCGATATCTTCGGCGAAATCGCCACCAACGAATTGGTCCGAGTTGTCATTAAAGGCGCCCACGCCGTCTTGGCCGACCATGGTTGGGTCGAGAGCGGGACGAAGGAGTTCGGCGAGGTAGTCGCGCGTGCGTGTGTGTTGCGCTTCGAGCTTTTTGGTGAGGCGGTCGATTTCTTCGGTCGTGTAGTAGGAGAGGGCTTCGAGGTCGTGGCCGCCTGATTCGAGGGTGTGCAGAACGGATTCTTCGAGGGTAAAGCGCGGTTTGAGTGGTCGTGGGATTGGGGCTGTGAGGGCTTGAGTTTTGGTTGTGGTCGTAGATGTGGATGTGGTGGATGTGGATTGAATGGGTTGGTAGACTTTGGGGACCGTTTCGGTGTAGGTTGTGATAGTGTGGACGAGATTGGAGAAGTAGTCGGCTGCCATATCGGTCACAACGTCGAGAGCTGAGGGCTGGAATTCCTCGAAGCCGGCATGGTAGAAGAGTTTGCCGACGCTACGGCGGAGTGCTGCGCGGCAGATCCATGAATCCATGATTGGGCCTTCGTCGGATACTACTGTGGGTGGAATGTCTGCTTCGACAAAGGGTGAAGGCTCGTATTTTTGGAACTGATTTTGGTACGTCTAAAAAAGTCTGTTAATGATCCTGCTGATTTACTGATAAGTGGACATGCATACTTGTGTCTGCACTTGCATCTGTTTGACAATGGCAATCTTTGCCACAATCTTTCGTGTCTCCTGCATCTGCCGCATATTCGTACTGATCTTTGACGGAAGTCGACCTTGAGGAGATGTAAAGTATCCTTCAGGCACGACACGCAGACATTCTTCTCTCTGCTCAATGATGTGGCCATCAACATCCTCTTTCCAAGATATCGTTTCATTGATTTGTGGTACAGCAACGAGTGGGTCGTAGTAATCTGGTAGAACACTGTCGTCGGCGTCCGCAATCTCCTCTTGCAGAGAAGTTGTGGCACCGTCAACTGCATCAGGCTTTGCATTACTGTCCGAAGATTCCTGAGCGTTGTCCGCTACCCTTGATTTCTGCTGTTTCATCCAACGTCGCATGCCTGCTTTACTACGGAGCAAGGCTGGCTCTTCTGCGTTGAGCTTGTCGCCCTTGAACAGTCGGTGCCTTGATGCAGCAACTTGCGCTCGGTCTTGCTTTGTAACCTGCTTCCATGTCTTATATTCGTCGTCTTCTTGCTCTAGTTCTTCAGTCGGCTGACTACCAATCATAGTCGCGTCAACTTCCATTTCACTAGCATCAGCTTGACTTGCGGCACCATTGAGTGCAGGAGTGTCTCCTCGAGGTGGAGTTGAGAATCCTACAAGACTGCCTTCCCTAATGGAGTCCGCATCTCCTCTAAGATGCTCGCTTTTCAGGTTCGCAAGCGTACCTTGAGCTTTCGCGTCAGGTGCAGGAATCGCCTCTTCGTCAGTTGGTGGTGCTTTCCGAGCAGTACTGGCACCTTTTTTACTCGACTTTCCAGGAGCCTTGCGACCTCTCGTCGTCTTCAAAGGCTCATCGTCACTCTCCTCGCCATCATCGAAATCAGTCTGTAACCGTTTTTCTTCAGCCTCGACCTCAGCTCGGCTACGAATTGTAATGTCAGGTATCAATGGCGTAAGCTTTGCAGTCTCCCTCTTCATGTGCTCGGCCTTCTTTCTCAAAACATGCTCTGGATTCGCATTGTATCTAAAACAGTTATTCCAGATCAGATCCAGATCGCTGCAGAACTCTTTCTTTGAATGATACTGCAGACCCTTGAGCTTCTTAAGCATAGTGCCTATATCCATGGGGTGCTTGATGACGTGATAGTAATCAGGAGCCTCTCTCTTGTTGACTTTTTGCAGAAACGGAGCCGACCATTCGGTGCGTGCTTTTAGTTCCATAAGGACTCGCTCTGCAGACTCATACAGCTCTTCCTGACCAACTCTCTCCTCATTGGCCCACTTGCTTCGATTCTTCCGCACTTCGCTCATTAGACTCCGGAGTTGCTGATCTGAAGCTTGTACCATGATACGCTTTGCGTCGATCCGTCCAATCAAGTGCTTGAGCGTTAACGTAGCAGCTCCAAGGTTAGTATTGCTCAAAGTTCCCTGTCGAGGTCCAGTATTATCATTGTCATTGTCATCGCCTTTCGCAGCCTCTGCTTCTTCTCCTGCTGCTTCTGCTTCCACCTGTCTATCAAGCTCATCCAACTTCTGTTGTTCAAGCATGGCATCTCTGTCATTTTCTAGTGTATAGAACATCGCCTGGAAA
>Ga0115846_100704_pt2 | contig 14231 bp, 13 predicted proteins | sample InSIn5gowninarea_2_FD_83860 | JGI IMG/M metagenome (GOLD analysis project Ga0115846, IMG submission 83860)
TCAAAGTTGCCAATATCCAAGTCAACAAATACAAAGTTTGGAGGCTGGATTAGTATGCCTTCTCTCACTATAGTTTCAGGATAAGCGCTAATTCGACAGTCTTAAAGTCAGATTGCACACATCGTTTCAAGATTTCTTGATGAGTATTTACCGTAAACTGTCCGTTTGATCTAAATGTCATCATTTTGCGAGGAAACTTACCCATGGGACTATCAAAGTGGGATAAAATAAAATCTACGGATGGGTTGAGAATTTTGTCTTCGCCCACCATGCTAGGATCACAGGATTATGAGTCAGTCACCAAAGACAATAACAATACAACCCAAGTTGTTTGAGCAAATTTTATCGGAGTATAGGAGATGATCATATTTGTACCATTTATCTTCTCCGTTAGTAATCCTGATTCACCATTTCTTGCATTTTGGAAGCTTTGAAGTTCCTTAAATGATTCCATATTATTGTGGTCAGACAACGAATCAGCTATTTCTGTACCGTTATAGTCTACTATTACAAATCTCTTACTACTATCCTCGGCCGACATTGTTGATTTAATTAGGTCTTTGAAGTAGGTAAAGTTCAATCCTAATACCTGCACCCCAATCAAAGAGTTGTGGTTTTTCACATCTGAATATATAGGGTTAGCGAGTATTGCAAGTCGTTCGCCTGTAGAGACTGCATTTATTGTACTACCCAGGTATGGTTGCAATGTTTCCAATGCACCAATGAAGTGATCCCTATATGAAAAGTTGGTGTTGGAACTATTAGTTTGATATGGTGAATATGGTTCACCAAAATAGCGGTCGCCATTTGGTAACAACAAACCTACATATAATAAAGCCTTGTTACTTTCCAGTAATTTTTTAGCCTCATTTCTCTTCTCCATGTCTTGATCGCTCGGTATACCGTGGTACTTCATTTTCATTTCGGTTGTAACATTTACCAGAGGTAGGTTTCCAAAAGAACTAGACCCATTCATTGAGGCATCTACTATGCCCATCAATTCCGATATCGTATCATTTAGACTTTGGGAAAGAGTATAAAGATCCAACTGTTGCAATAATGTGGAGTTTGTAGTAATGTACAATGGTGATGGATTTGAATTGGCATTATTTTGATTTTCATGCATTAGAGAAAATGTATTTATGATCGGAATGTACATGGATGTTATAGAAGAAATTCCAATTATTAGAAACAAGAAAGGCATTGCGGTCAAACCTAATCTTTGTACCATTGTTTATGAAATATTCTAGTTATTAATAAGAATTCTCACCGTTATTTTTATTTGCCAGTTATTGTTGAAAGAACCATATATTGGACTGATCAGCTATGTCACAAGGCAATACATGGAGTACAAATGTATTCAAATTAAGGGTTAAAACCTTTTTGGAGACTGTATCCGTGATAGATTACACAGTGAACAGTATATTTTATATGTTTGTGGTCCTACGAATTTTCAATCAATTTAATATCAATTTTTAGAATCCCCATTTTGGCATAAGAATTGAAATAATCAGTACATTTGTGTGATTTTGTGAATCAGTCTTTTTTCTTCATAGAAATTCTATAATAAAGTAGAATTGTTAACCTATTTTTCATTGTAATAAAATTCAGTAGAACTTAAATCTGATACTGCAATTGAATGTCATATGACTAAAATAATTAAGCTTCAAGTTGTTTCACCATCTAAGGTAGAGAAAAGAACAATTTTTAGCACTAATGATAAAGCTGCATTAGTCAAAGGCGTCGAACTGGAATCCCACGTTTGCGGGTGCTGCGGATTTGTTCTGGCTGAAAATGTAATGACTTACAATTATCGCGATATAATACTACAATGTCCTAGTTGTAAATCTTATAACGAGGCTCCAAATAATGAACATTTTATTACATAAATGGAATACCTAATTTAATATATACTGATTTATTATAAAGTTTCTACAAAAAAATGCAATTGAATTCTACGTGTAGTCTGTAAGTTCTGATTCAAATTTACAGATAATCAAAATATGATTTACAGACCTTAATTTACAGAACAGATGTAGATAACACAGAAAAATCTGGTAATTCGAATTATTTGTAATTATTGACAAGAATAGAAGATGACAGAATATATTGAAAAGAGATAAAAGCATGAGTATGGACTTTGATAATCCTGATGACCCCTCCGTCTCTGCAAAATCAGATAGAAACAGGTGTACGATTGATTTTGTGTATTATAATATTTGTTTGACAGCTATCTGTGTGCGTGACTGTAAAGATGAGATATTCTCTGCTCAGACTGTAAAGCATTGTTGAATACTTTATGGTAATACTTTTGGGTAAGAAGGGTTACTCTAGGTTGAATTATTTTCTACTCAATATTATTTGGATGTTTATGTTTCTTTAATACTCGATTATTTGCTTCAAATGCATGAAAACTACTAAATTTATGTAAAACTCATTTGCATTAAGGCCGGAACGATTTTAATATATCAATATCAATAATACCTGTCAAGAATCATCTGACTACGCTTACTCTTTGTGATTGATTGGGATTTGAAAAAACATACAACAAATTTACGTGGATGTGCCAATGGTGATTAGTTTTGTGCAAGGATAAGTATTCAATTCGTCGTTGAATAAATGAAATATTAATAATAATATTATAAGCAGAACAGAGCAAATAAGAGTAATGAAAAGGAAGCTATCCTTCTTTGGCCAAATTTATTTTGTGGGCATTATAATAATAGGGGCTGGAGTGACTAGCTTTGTTACCGATCAAAACTTACCATTAATAAATTTGATTTCAGCTAGTAGCCAAGAAGGATCTATTAGTAGTAATGAATTTACTCTGTCGGATAGTAATTCTAAGTTCGTTTCTATCGATAAAGTTGACCTAAAAAAGGTCATTGTCGGAGATATAGAAATTGGGTTTAAGACTTTTGGAATTGGAGAACCAATTCTACTCATTAGTGGGAGTGGCAATGTAATGGACGTATGGCCCTTACATTTTCTAAATGAATTAGCGAACGGTCATGAGGTAACTATTTTTGATAATCGAGGCGTTGGAAATACTACAGAGGGAACAAAACCTTTCTCAGTTAAACAATTGGCAGATGATTCTATTGGCCTAATGAATGCTTTGGGAATACAACAAGCAGATGTGCTTGGATTCTCCATGGGTTCTTTTGTTGCTCAACAGTTGGCTATTACGTCCCCAGAAAGGGTAAACAAACTAATATTATACGGAGCATCATGTGGTGGGCAAGAAGGAATTCCTCAAAGTTCCAAAGTAATTAACGCTATATCGGATTTTGTAAATAATCGCACTATAGATGAGTCTGCATTTCTAGAAGTTACATTTCCACAAAAATGGATGAGAGAAAATCCAAACTTTCTAGAATTGATCCCAAAGACGTCTGAAACTATTCTTTCCACAACTGTAAAAAAACAGTTTGAAATAAATGAAGATTGGCTTTCTACCAATTGGTCTGGAGTCTGCAATTTGCTTCAAAAAGTGAACATACCAAGCTTAATCATAACTGGCACCGAAGATGAGGCGATCCCGTCTAAAAATTCACTAATTCTCGCAGACAAGATACCAGGATCATGGCTCGTGCAAATCAAAGATGCTGGACATGGATTGATGTATCAGTATCCTGAAACCTTCACTGATATAGTAAAAACATTTCTGAATGTGACAGGAACAACAAAGTAAACACATAGACTCGCCTTTCATATAATGACCTCTAAAATAGACTGCTGTTGGATTCTCAAAAAAAAGTTTTGTTACAATTTGTAACTTTCTTGATTTATGCACTTCATATTGCTGACTAGATTTATTCGCGAAATGGCTAGCGTATTACCTTTCAAGAATAATCATGGGATCGCCTAAAATACGCTCTATTTTCATGCAAGAAAATCATCTACGTTTCATTTCTGAGGTTTGGTAAACAGTAGAGGTGCTAATAGTTATCGTCATGAATACAGGTTTAAATTTATTTACCTAAACAGAACTCAGATTAGCCAATTGATCTTTTTCTATATTAATCACATCTGCATCACAATTCTCGAGAAAATCCTCACTGGTATGTAAAGTCGTCAAAGGCAAAGCCATAGACTTTAATGAATATATTTAACTAAACTACATGAGCTGACATTATGGGTAAGTTCAATTATTTTTGCAGTAATGAACATGGATACTTTCTAGTATCCCCAGATACATCCAGACAAATTGTGGTTTAAATTTGAACTGTCTTTTTATAATATGTTAGCAATTAATTATTGCGTGAATACTTAATAATCTAGTTCCGAGTAAGAAATATTGGGAGAGTAATAGCTATAACGGCTTACCATTTCCTCTATTTCTTTTCTTTTCTGAGATTTTTTGTTATCGTAGAGAATAATGTTGTTTGAAATTTGATGACAGATTGAGCCAATTAACAATAAAACCTTTGAAGCGTATTTTATTTGGGATGATACGTCAGTACTTTTGTACTTTAGGCTTTTTACCATAACTCACTTCTGGTTTGATTAGCAGCTCCGATAGAAAACTAGTTCATGAACAATGCATTCAAGATTCAAGAGGTTATCGACAAAACCGGTTAACTTTAAGAATACAGGCCGATTGCTTTTCTTCTGATAAATCATAGACCAGAAATTAATTATGCTCATTTGAGGATATATGTTGATCAGAACAAAGCAATGCCAAAATTCAAAATTAATAGACCTGTCTGCTCCCACCACATATTGTTAAGTTAGACAAAAATGAAAATATAAACAAAAACTTGTTATCAGTATTTGTTTTTATAATACCCTCATATAGGATTATTAATGAAAAACAAATTAGAGATAAAGATAATTTTATCGCTATGTTTTGTGGCAATAATTACTGCGGTAACTGTGGTACCACTCCAATCCTCACATGCTTTCTCTTGGCCCTGCATTGACAGGAGCGACGGCAAAGCCCCTATCGCTATATCTGAAAATAATGTCTATGTTGCTTGGTGGGGAAATAGTACCGGAAATTATGAAGTAATGTTCAAGGCCTCTAATGATGGCGGTCAGACATTTGGTGAAAGGATTAGCCTGAGTAACTCTACAAATGGAACTTCAGTAGAAGCAGATGTAGCTGCCTTTGGTAATAATGTTTACGTTACTTACGCAGACAACAAGACAGGAGATGCCGATGCTTACATTAGGGCTTCTAATGATAGTGGAAAAACGTTTGGGCCTGAATATAAATTGACCGACAATTCTGATTCTAATCTTGCATCTTCATCGCTTTCTCAAGTAATGAAGTCGTATGATAACGTCAAATCTTCTCCATATGAACTCAAAGTTGCCACTCAGGGTGACAATGTCTATGTAATTGCAACGGGAGGTGACAAGAACGATACAACCTATCAACCAGATGTATTCATAAGAGTATCTAATGATAGTGGAAAAACGTTTGGCAAAGATATCAACTTAAGTGAATCAAAAGGGATTGTGTCAGAACGTACAGAAATAGGTGCATTAGGAGACAAGGTATACGTTACTTGGTGGGATAAAGGATTGGATGGGACAGACACACCCTTGTTGAGAATAAGTGATGACAGAGGACAGACGTTTGGTGATATCATAGTACTTTCAGCAAATGCTACAACCACCAACACAGCAAATACGTCACCATCCTAATTATTTTAAGGACCATATCCTTAAGATGGGATAAAAAAGACGGCAAAGTGTGAGACCAACATAGCTTTTTAACTTCATTATTTTTGTATTCACTTAACAGATGAAAATGCCATTGGTTATCAAGATTTTTCTGCTCAAATGAGTTTTTGTAAGGATGATCACCGTCGTTACAGCTTATATATGATATTTCATTTAAGACAAAATATCGTGGTCGTTAGAAATTCAATGTTATTAATATTCATTTCTGTTTTGATTTCATTTTTTATTATTCTGATGTCTGTTTTATCATTGACAATTAGTGAGAACAAAATTTGGAATATTTTCGCCTTGCCACAATTATATGAATTTGATATGAGCTCTCGAGAAAATACTAGCGATATTAACAATATTTCTAATAAGAATAATGCCTCTCTATCTTTACCCACACAATCATACTCTAATGCTACCTATGGCATAAAAATAGATTATCCATCCGATTGGACCGTAAAAGAGGGGGGAGCGGCAGCAATTTTTCATAATCAAAGTAAATCTCTCAATGTTGTAGCTGAGATTTTAGCTCCTGTTCAGAGTGACTATTATAATCCAAAAATAGGAGCTTCCCACAATAGTATCAGATTAGTTGTTGAAGATTATAACATCTTTGGAGATTTTACAAACAACAACATCTTTAACTATATGGAAAAAAATGATTCTGAAACAGACAACAAAAATAAACTTCTGACTGTGGCTACCAAGAGAATAGGTGCAATAGGAATGTATTGTCATAATTTTGATTTGAAAAGTTGGAATCAGAATGCAACTTTAGCAGGTAACCCTGCTCATCAAATATTTTTAGATTATAGTTACAATAAAAACAGCAAAGACGCCACAGAAATGTGGACAATAAAGGACGATAAAATCTACATAATTGAATTTGTAGCTCAAGACAAGTACTATAATTCATACTTGCCGGTTGTAAACGAAATTATTGACTCATTTAAGATTGCGAATTCTACTGACAATGTTTGATCATCACCTCGAATAATTCTAAAATTCGTCATGCTGTATATTTCACACTTTTTTTGCTTGCCGATAGTTGTGTGCAATTTTGATCTATTCAAATTCTTTGTTACATATCTGCGTTTTGATTTCACAAAAGTCTCTGATGAAAAGAATGTATTAGTAATCAAGGAGCAGTATTCGTAGTACGAAACTAATGAACAAGAATTAATCGGACCAAAAGGTCAAGAAATTGTAAATCTTTGATTCTGTTTCCCCTCCTCCAATTTAATTAGGAGAAAATGATACTAGTTATTTTGTAAAGGAAGTGCAGAGCTTCTTGAAATTCATAGTCACTTTGACTGTCTTTAGATACAATATCTATACGATCCATCGAATCGAATTGAAATCCTCAAGATATTCCAGATTAATTTAATATTTATGAGTCAAATATTTTGTCCTACGTGTATAAACGAGTTACCCGTTCTATTTAAGTTGGCAACTAAATTTTATATAGAAAAAAAGCTATGTCTGAATGTAAATCGTTTATCGAAATGACGAGCAGTTATTTACCTATGTTAATTTTAGGGGGAAATAAATTCAGCTGCTATAATGTGTTTACATTTTACATGTCTATAAATAAAGTCATTGCAAGTACAGCTCTGTTCTGCCAAGTTCACGAGATAATTTTTATTTTTATCCTTAGAACTTTTTACCTTGTATATTCTCCTATCAGACTCTAAGGTTTCACTATTCAGATTTGAGCCATCCTTATCTTTTTTTTCTATTTGTTTGAATTCCTCCTCAACTAATAGAGATTTTTCATGGAGAGTGGACTCTATAATGTCATATGCTCTGTGAATCCTGTTGTCGTGATTTTCTACTTTTGAGATACGGTCTTTGGATGCCCTTTTTGACCTTTTTTTTGCCATGTTTGCAAATGGCCTAATTGATTGTTTTTTCTTTGATAGTGAATGAGCTGCAGGTGCTGCTGGCTCTGGTGTTGTGATTGGGTCTTCTTCTTTTGCGCCTATGTTCGTTGATTTATCCCTAAGGGTTCGTTTCTTATCAATTTTGATCTCATCATGTTCGGCTGTTACGGCTTTATTGATTACTTCCATCACATGGTCGTCTTTTGTATCAGGAACGTACACTACGTATATTAGCGCAATATTCTTGCCCTCGTACTTTCGAAGTACTCGACCTATTCTTTGAACTATTTGGTTTATGTTAGATGTAGTAGCTAATATTATCTCTATCCTGACTTGGGGAACATCATAACCAATTTCCAAAGTATGTATGGATAAAAGTACATTAAAAGTGGTGCCCCAGAAATTAAGGATTCTTTGTCTGTCTATTGCCTTTACCTTAGCGTCAATAATTTTCGACGTTATTCCTCTACTTTTTAAAATATCGCTCAATTTTTCAATAGACTCTATTGTTTCACTAAATACCATAATTTTTTCATCTGGAAATTTATTTTGAATTATATTTGCCGCTGCAGATAATTTATGATCCGCATGGCTTAACAACAACTTTCTCTTTCGGATGTTTGCAAACCAAGCTTTTGCCATTCCACTTGCAAACCCACCTTTTTTCAAAAGACTAGTCATTGAACTAACATCATATCTTTTGAATTTATTTGAAATATTCTTTATCTTCGTAGAATAAACATCGTATTCTATTAGCTCACTTTCTGTCAGAGAAACCTTTATTGGAATTACTACGGGTTTGGCTAATCTTTTATCCTTAACGGCCTTTTTAATGGAATATCTTTTTACAGGTGGTAATACCGAAAGTATAGTGTTGTTTTTAAAATCTTTCTCATCCAATGTCGCCGTGAGACCTAAAATTGCCTTTTTTGGGTCTTCAACTACAATATCAAAAATGTTAATAAATGATTTTGAAGTGTCTCGTATCAAATGTACTTCATCCAATATCACCATATTAGAACGTCTAATCAATAATGGATTTCTTATTACACTGTGGTAAGTGCATATCATTATCTCCTTTTTTTCCTTACGTTCTCCAAAATACACCCCTACTTTTTCTTTTGGAATACCATACGAAATTAATCTACTTAGAGTTTGATCAATTAATGATAATCGTGGCACCAAAAATAAAATATTGAAAAATGAATAAGAAAGAATATCTTTTACGTTACTAGGTTCTGCAGCTATTTCGATTTGTTTTGGAATAGAGACGGCATCTTTTTCGTCACTTAATATCAAATCGTTACGTGTCTTGATGTCTAATTTAGAATGCGATTCCACCCTTTTTGAAGACTGAAGTTGATCCACCAGTCTTCTTGCACACTCAAATGCGATTTCAGTTTTTCCTGTTCCAGTACTGTATAGGATAGTTCCCCTGTTGTTGTTTTCCATCCATGCATCTACTGCGGCCAACTGATCATCCTTTAAATCGAATGGAAAATTTAGCGAGGAAATAGATGGTGAAAAATTTTGCGCATTCGCTGAGATTACATCATCTATTGTCGATTCCTTTTCAACGATTTCTGAATCTCTAATAATATGATTATGTTTAGGCTTCATTGCCAAAAACGTGTAACATATAGTAGTTTACCGAATATATCATTATTTTAGTTTGCCGCTTTTTATAGCATTAATTGATTAATATACTTTTACGACCAAAAAAATTTTGATCCTAATATCAATCAAATAGGCAGATAGGCTAGGAGAAATAGCATATTGTACATATGTCTCAAAGTCAGGCCAAATAAAAAAATAGGGCGATCATTTTAGTCCAGTTTTTGGAAGATGTCTGTTAGCTATTTGGACCAATATACATAATTTAGAGATTTGAACTAGGTGAGAGAGAGATATATAGTAGATTGGCAAGGAAGTCAAGGTTTTGTTATGCGGATTCTATTTATGTTTGATAAATACTATATTGGACAGATGGAATTATGAAATTTATTGGATATTGGGCTTCCCAAGAGCAATACTCTATGCAGGATTTATTTAGATATGTTCGCGAAGCCGAAAAAGGTGGATTTACTGCAACTATGACAAGTGATCACTTTCATCCTTGGCATCATGATGGGGGTTTCGGAAACTTTACCTGGATTTGGTTGGCAGTGGCTGCAGAAAGGACTAAAAATATGAAGTTTGTTACTGGAGTTACCGCCCCAATATTCAGATATAATCCTGCAATAATTGCCCAAGCCTTTGCTTCTCTTGATACTTTGTATCCTGGACGAATTGCTCTAGGATTAGGAACTGGAGAAGCTATGAATGAAGTTTCTGTGGGATTTGATTGGCCCTCTCCAAAGATTAGGCTAAATAGAACCATTGAAGCAATTCAAATAATAAAGAAATTATGGAATACGGATGAAAATGGAAAACAAAAGAGAAATAATGAACCAAATTTAGATTCTAATCGTATATTAAGTAACTATTTTATTACGTTTAATGGAAAATATTTTAAAACAAAGGATTGTAAACTTTATACTCCTCCTTCTTATGGAAACATCCCTTTGTATATGGCCGCTGCAGGTTCTGAGGCAATAAAAACAGCTGCGAATTACACTAATGGTTTAATAACAATTTCAAAACCACGCCAAGCAATCAAAGTACTTGATAAATTTGATAAGGCGGCTCATGAAGCCGGAAAAGATCCTAGTGAACTTGAAAAAATAGGTAAACCCAAAATATCTTATTCTGAGGATTATGATAAAGCATTCGAATCTTCCGAATTTTGGCGAGCTACAGAAATAGAAGGAGTATTTAACACTGAGATAAACAATCCAATGGAGTTACAACAAAAAGCTGAACAAGAGGTTTCTGATGAAAAATTAAAAAATTCTACTTTAATAGTAACCTCTATAGAAGATTTGATAAAACCGCTAGAAGAGTATTTTGATGTGGGTTTTACACAGATTTATGTGCAAAGCACTAGCCCCGATGAGGTAGAATTTGTCCAAGAATTTTGTAAAAAGGTCCTTCCTTATTTTATTGATAAATCATAGACTCACCACATAGGTATCGACTGTCAAGTGTTTTATTAGGTTCAGTTTTTAGTCATAGACCTTATTCTTTCTTTTTCTTTTTCTTTTTCTTTATCCATCCCCATTTTTGTCATGGCAGCTGGAGAGGTTCAAACATCTCTATTTACAAATACAATACAGATTCAAAAGCCAAATTATGGAAGTACTAAACAAAGAATGAAAACCACACAAATGGGATAATAGGAAGAATGATGAAACCCGACCTTCACCTTCATTTCCATATGCTTATTCTTCAATAAATATAAATGACAATTTTGAAACGTTAGTTAGTTTCATTAGAACCGGACATGAGCTCTTTCTAAGTTTCCTTTCTTTTTTATATCTTTTTATTTCATTGCTGCTCTAACCAAACCTTAAACTCCTGAACCAATGGTTTAGTATCAATTATGTTCCCATCCCAATCTTGGAGTATCTTGACTCTTGATTTTTCTAAACTCACTCCTTTGTTTAAACTATTCATATTGTAAGTATCAGGTATTCTGACCATACAGTTGGAATATCCGGGACGATGTGAAAAATCAGACTTTCCACCTGTCAAATATCTCTCTGCAAATTGCATAAAGACTTCTGACACATAGCAATTATGGTATTGACTATTCAATGAAAATAGATTCTGAAATCTTTCTTTAAAAAATTCGAATTCGGTATCTAGAATTTGGACTTGTACCGGTAGATAAACATGATATCCATTGCCAGTCCACAACACAGTAGGTTTGCCGTGGAAATTTTCTCTTATTCGGATTAAAGTTTGTTTTAAAAGATAATCAAGTTTCCTAATTGGGTAGATGCATGTTGTACAAAGTGAAAGGTCCAAATCTATGAGTATAAAGTTTGGCGATTGTACAAGTTTTCCTTCAATTTCCAAAATTTCAGGATAAGCGTTTAAAAGACATTCTCTATAATCAGCTTCTCTACATCTTTGTAATATTTCCTCCTTTGAGTTTATTGAGATGGGACCATTTGATTTCAAAGTCACCATTTTGCGTGGAAATATACCAGTAGGACTTTTAAAATGAGATAGAATAAAGTCAACAGAATCTATCTTTAAGTTTGCCCCCTCCAACCTTTATATCTTAAAGAGTTATTGCTAATAAAAATACAATGATAGATCAATTTTATTCTGATTATTAAAGATTAGATCTCACAGGTAATATGATTATCGAATCCGCAAGTTAAAAAAGAAAAGAAAAACCAATACAAGGAATAACTTGACAGACAAATGTTTTTTGCTATTTTCAGAATTTGAGTTGAATACAAGATGACCTTTAGAGCAAATTTAAAATCAGTACACGTCTTTGATTTTTAGCCTCAGTCAAATGAAGTAAGTAGCAAAAATCCTAATATGATAATTTAGTGTTCCTGTTCTATTTTGTATCCTTTTTTCTTACCCATCAAACACTAAAACTTCATTACATCAAAATTCGGGACCATTATTTGCCAACTAGTAGAAAGAGTAGGAACGCAATATGTCGAGAGTCTTGTATTAAGAGGACTGATTTTCTCAAAACCTTTTAAATCTATCCAAAGGAAATTTCGTCATCTCCTCGCCAAAATCTAGCACTGATAAATTTCAAGTTTATTTAGAATGTTCGCATGATAACAGCTAAAAAAATATCTAAATATTATCATATTCTATTATTCTGTCTAAAACAAGAATATGCTATAAATACTATTTTAGTTATACTAAAGCAACATAAACTTTACAGATAAGATTTTCGTAGGAATGGGATCTAATTGATGGAATGCAATATGTTATGCTTCCATTATATCCCATTTCTATGTTTGAGTCTCTAAATTTATTGTTACCCCGTGGCTGATAGATTCAGTTTCAAGTATTCTAACTATAAAATTATCATTTTCTCGTTCATTTACTACTTTTTCAGCCTAATTTTAATCGTCTTAAAATGAAGAATTCTATTAAAATCCGCTACCTAATAGGTGAAATAAACAATCCTCTTGTTGCTTTTTTCTACTACAATTATTAAAGACTCCATCATTCAAATTCCTTCATAAAGAATATGCATTCAAATTTATTTTGGAATTATTAAATCATGAAATAGGTCACATTCAAATTGGTCGTCAAACCTAAAGTATCAATTTTTATCGCAATGAGTTTGGATGGTTTTATAGCAACAACAAATGGTAGTATAGATTGGTTAGATAAATCTAACCTCAAAGTGCATGTAGGTGAGGATTTTGGCTATACCACATTCTTAGAGTCGACAGATAATTTCATAATAGGTAGAAATATCTATCAAACTGTTCTCAAATTTGACAATTGGCCATATAAAGAAAAAAGAATAATTGTTCTTACTAGAAGTAAGATCATAATTCCCACTAAATTAACAATTATTGTTACTATATTTAATAACAATTTGAAAGAATTACTCAAACGTTTGACCGACCAAGGATATAAACATATATACGTTGATGGCGGAATCACTATTCAAAACTTCCTGTCCTTAGGATTGATTGATGAGTTAACGATTACTATAATTCCATTGTTAATAGGCAAAGGAAAGTCACTTTTTGGATCGTTACCGACAGATATTAATCTAATGCATTCAAAAACCACCACATATGACTTTGGTTATGTTCAACTCAAATATTTTATTCAAAGACAATAAGCAATTGAATTAAAGTTCCATTTTTGTAGTCTTATTTCTTATTACCATAAAAATAAGTCTGTATGTAAGTAATTCCACCAGATATAACCCCCACACTTAAGATTCCAATTGAGATTGCTATGGGTGTAATGAAAGAATTCATTATTTCGATATTCTGCTGACCGATATTTCCTTCCGTAAATACAGATAATATTCCAGAACCGGCCAATCCTGCAAATATCATGAATATGGTTGCTAGCGGACCTCCAATATTCATTCCCAATAGATGTATCCAAGCCAAGACACTTACAAAACCTGAGATCTTTTTTGTAAGATTAATCTCTAGTTGAATATAAAACACCGCAGTGACCGCTATTGCAACAATGAATATGAGATAAAATATTATTCCAAGGAAGAACCATTTAGCAGGCCCATCAAAAGACAATGATAGAAACTGGATCATGTCTATCTTGTTAGAATAGATGAATTGAGAACCCACCATCAAAAGCGCAATTGAAGTAAGTAGACCCCCCTGAACGATTGCTGCAAGAATAAAACGATTACCCCATCTTGCTCTGCTCATATCATTAATCATGTTGCTTTACAACAACTCTCACTTTATATGGATTGATGGGAATTCATATTCTAATTAAATGAAGAGAAATGTGAACTAGACTAAATAGATTTTCCTTTGATATTGTGTAAGGAGAAATATTGTAAATTCTATCACAGTAATGTTTTTGTTTTATTTGTTAAAAAGAGAAGACAACTTTGAACCACCTGCTTATTCGGCAAATAATTCTAAGACAGACATTGTAATCAATCTCCATACAGATTTCTATTAATGAAATAATATTAATAATACAAGGACTATTGTATTGGAGATTATTTAATGCATGTAAATGTGAGGAATTTGAGAGAAGATGACCTTGAAGAAGCAGACACCATACTCAGGCTCTCCTTTG
>Ga0115846_100586_pt2 | contig 14183 bp, 10 predicted proteins | sample InSIn5gowninarea_2_FD_83860 | JGI IMG/M metagenome (GOLD analysis project Ga0115846, IMG submission 83860)
AAAAGCGAATAAATCTTGTTATATTTTTGACCGGTTTCAATTATTCTTGCTATCCCGTTTACAGTGATCCCCTTCTTCAAATTTGGTTGGTAAATGTCTATAGTTAGACTTACGTTAGGATTCTTCTTAATATTGAATAATTTTTTGGTATTGTAATCTGTGGATATATAAAAAAAATTATCTACATATATATATGAAACCGGTACTACATGAGGTTTATCCTTATTCGAAGTTGCTAATCTACATAAATCATTTTCCATCGAAAATTTAATCTCACTTGGCGTCAACTGAAACATAGGCTAAATTTATACAATCAATAAGCTGTTGAGTTAATTTAAACTAATTGCGATCGGCCAATTTTTTTAATATTATTAGTCCTCCCTTCCCCTCCATATTTGACCTACTTATGTAACGGGAAAACACAGTTCGAAAATGGATTATTTAATAACGTAGTGAAACGGTCGCGATGCCATAGCTAGACTAGCGCTCGTCTGATAAAATTTATTTTGGCGGAATATAATAAATAGATGTCCTGTATACTTGAGTCACCAATAGGAAGATGACTGTGGACAAAGGATTAATAATTGTATATTATGGTAATGGAAAAGGTAAAACGACTGCAGCTTTGGGTGTCGCTTTAAGAGCTATTGGGTACGAATTGAATGTTTGTATGATTCAATTCATAAAGGGAGAGTGGAATTACGGAGAATTATATAGCTCAAACAGATTAAAACCGAATTTTGAATTGGTCGTAACAGGAAAAGGATTCGTTGGTATAATAGATGATGATCATGATTTTATGGAGCATGTAGAATCATCAAAAAATGCTATGGCGATCGCTAAGGAGAAGATCGATTCCGGAAAGTATAGTATTGTTATTTTGGATGAAATTAATTATGCTCTGAAGCTTGAACTAATAGAAGAAAAAGAAATTATTTCACTCTTAGATTCAAAACCGCCTGAGGTAACTGTAATATTGACTGGAAACCACTTGACGGACAACATATTTCGTATTGCCGATCTAGTTACGGAAATGAAAGAAATCAAACATCCTTATAAGAAAGGGATTAGGGCCAAAAAGGGAATTGATTATTAGATCATAAAAGCAAAATTAATTAATCTAACAAATTGGTTTAAACATAGTGAGTATTTCAGAAACCAAAAAACTCCCCGATTTAGGAGAAATTGTTATAGTTACAGTCAAAGAAGTTACGGGTCATGGAGCGTATGTAACCCTTGACGAGTATGATAATCTTACTGCGTTTTTACATATATCAGAAATTGCTACCGGCTGGATCAGAAATATAGAGCGGTACGTAAAGGCTAAGCAAAAAACAGTGCTCAAGGTAATCAGAGTTAACCCAATAAGGTCAGAAGTAGACCTTTCATTAAAACAAGTTACAGGTGAGGAGAAGAAGGCGAAAGTCATGGAAGTAAAAAAAGACGAAAAGGGTGCTAATTTTATGGACGTTATAAAAACTAACCTTGGCTATGATCAAAACAGTATAAAAGAGATAGAAGAAAAAATCAGTCAAAAGTATGATTTTATCTATGATGCGTTTGAAGCAGTAGCGATCAAAGGAACTGAAGTTTTATCTAGTCTTGATTTAAAACCGGAGGTCATTGATGCAATAGAATTAGAAAGTAAGAAGATTCAGATCCCACATATTGAGGTGAGGGCAGTTTTAGATATTACTGTACGGAAGGGAGATGGTATCGACATCATAAAGAATATTTTAGGATCTGTAGATGGGTCCAAAAATAATTCTAAAATAGATATCACCTACATCGGTGCCCCAAAATATAGGATAACAGTTACAGCGGAAAATTTCAAAATTGCTGAGAAGGCACTCAATCAAGCCATAGAAAAAATAAAGACGAATGTAGAAAAAAATTCTGGAACTTTTAAATTTACAAGGGAAGAATCTAAGAAAACTCATACAAACATTTAGCCAATAGAATAAAAATGAAGCATCGTATTAGAATTTGTAGATTGTGCAAGCAATATACATTAAAAGATAAATGTTCAATCTGTAAATCGGATACCAATGATCCACATCCCCCAAAATTTTCCCTTGATGACAAGTATATTAGGTATAGGATTATGGATGCCTACACAGACAGTTCGGAAAATTGATGAGTAAAAAAAAGTATCATTTAAACAGCATTTCAAATTCTCTCTTGCAACGTTATTTTAGATAATTCTTAATATTTGAATCAGAGTTATCGTATCCTGGCAATGCGTTAATAATTCGAAGGAATCCCAAGTCACTGGCGTTGGTATTTTGATGATGTGCAGATTACACTACCAAAAGGTAATATGATTACCCTCAAGGTTGCATGGACAAAAATTCATGAAAAGTCGATTACCTCTGCAGTGATTAAGGATGGGGGCGATGATCCAGATGTAACCCATGGGGCTGAAATTTGTTCTACGGTGGAATGGACAAGTAATAACGGTGAAGTGCAAATCATAGGTGGGAGTGGGGTAGGAAAAGTAACTAAACCCGGACTCGGATTGCTAATTGGACATGCTGCAATAAATCCGGTACCTATGAAAATGATAACCGAAGCTATACATGAAGTTTTAGGTTTTTATCCAGAGGCAACTAATAAACACGGAGTGAAAGTAACGATTTCTGTTCCAGGTGGCGAAGCAATAGCAAAAAAAACTGACAACCCACGGCTGGGTATACTTGGAGGGATATCAATTCTTGGGACTACTGGTATAGTACTCCCTTATTCTACTGCTTCTTTTGCTGCCGCTATACGACAGAGTTTGGATGTTGGAATAGCATTAAAGGCAGATACTTTTATACTTACAACTGGGGGCAGAAGTGAAGACTTTTGCAAGAGTTTGTATGGCGATACATACGCTGATCATTGTTATGTTCAGATGGGTGACTTTGCAGGGTATAGCGTAAAGCAATGCCACGACAAGAGAGTTAAGAAGGTGATTATAGCTGGATTCATTGGAAAGTTAACAAAAATAGCAATGGGTGTCAAACAAACACATGTAAGAGGATCTCATGTCAATATGGAATTTATGGCTAAACTAGCAGAGGAAGCGGGTGCTTCCAAAGACGTGCTGATGCTAATCCGGGAAGCTAATACCGCACGGCATGTTTCCGAGATAATTGACTCACACAATACTAATGGATTTTATGATCTCATATGTAGTAATGCGGCTACCCAGTTGAATATTTATTCCAAAAATCATTTATCTATAGAAGTTATCATGTTCGACTTTAAAGGATACGTCATTGGCGGATTCCCAAAAAATTAACACCGTCGATTAAATGAAATTGTATCTTTTGGTCTGATATTTGATATCCTCGGGATTAGTGTGGGGAAAATTGTTGAATAGTCAAATTTCGTATTTTCACTAAAACTACATTTCTGGAATATATCTCTATAGCTTTCTGTTGAAATAAATATTAAAACCATTATCATCAAATCCCCGGAGGCAAACCTATAATAAAATAGTTATTCTAATAGAATGGTAAAGCAAAGGAGATTTATTCTAAAATTGAATGAGAACATAAACAAGAAGGATATTGCTATTGTCGCTATAACTAAGAAAGGCATTGAAATCGCTAAGAGAATTCAAAAGGCTTTGAGCAAAGCAGAAATCTACGTACCGGAAAAATTTAAGAGCTCGGATTCATCTATAGTTTTCTTTTCGGAGTCTGTAACAAACAAGATAGAACCGCTTTTTCAAGGTTACGCTTCGCTTATTTGCATATTTTCATTAGGAGCAGTTATCCGGCTCATCTCACCTCATCTAAAAGACAAAAAGAATGATCCGGCCGTTATTGTAATAGATGATACCGCAAAATTTGTCATTAGCACGTTGTCTGGGCATTTAGGTGGTGCCAACGAATTAACACTTAAAGTAGCAGACATTCTAAATTCGATTCCAGTGATAACTACCGCAGCTGACGTAAATAAGACTATTGCAATCGATTTGTTGGGAAAAAAATTTAATTGGGTTATTGATAATTTTGAAAATGTAACAAAGGTCAGCGCTATGATGGTTAATGACGAAAGAATCGGATTGTATCAAGATACTGGAGAACAAGATTGGTGGAATATGGATAAACTACCAAAGAATGTCAAAATGGTCAAGACGATTACTGGCTTATTATCTAGTGAATATAGGGGTTCCATTATCATAACCGATAAGCTAGTGACAAATAAATCAATGGCTGAAAAATCAGTAATATATAGACCAAAATCACTTTATGTGGGGATAGGTATGCATTGGAATACATCTAAGGAAACAATCAAACAAGGCATAACAAAAGTTCTTGAAGAAAATAATTTGAGTTCAAAAAGTATAAAGGCAATTACGTCCCTAGACAAAGGCAAACGCGTCGCTGGCTTGGATGAATTTTGTACTGAAAATAAACTACCTCTCCTTCTTTTTTCAAAAACAGAACTAAATGAGATAGACGTCCCAAATCCATCTGATTTGGTAGGGAAATATGAGGGAACATCCAGTGTATCTGAGGCCTCTTCATTGGCAGCTTCAAAGGGTACATTAATAGTTCCTAAACAAAAATTTCCACCAGATTTGACTGTCGCTGTGAGTCGGGTAATTTATCAATGAAAAAAGCACTGCTTATAATAGATCGGGGCAGCAAAATGAAGGAAGTGCAGGAGGAATTGCGAAATACCTGTGACTTTATTGAGAATAAAACAGCCTATTCTTACGTAGACTACTGCTTCCTGGAGGTTATTCCACCTTTTATAGGTGAAGGAATTAGAAAGTGTATTGATAGAGGCGTCGATTCCATAACTATTGTTCCATATTTTCTTTACCCCGGAATGAAACTTAAAGATGCTGTTACTCAAACTGCAACCATTATTAATCAAGAAAATAAGAAAATGGTAATAACAAAACCACTTTCATATCAACCTATTATATCTGAAATAGTAATAAAGCGGGTAAATTCTCTAATTATCGAAAAGGGTCTTGATAAAGAAAACAAGAATTTGTGCTTATTGTTAATCGGCCATGGCAGTAGCGACAAACGTGCTAGAGAAGCTTTCTTATATACTGTCAATAGCTTGAAAAAAATATATAAGAATGTTAAATTTTGTTTCTTGGAATTAGAACCACCAAACATAGAAGAAGGAATAAAGGACTGTTTAACTTCTAATCCCAATACTATAGTGGTAGTTCCATATTTTTTACATAAAGGTATCCATATTCAAAAGGACATCTTGGTTGATTTAGCTAATGCACAAGAGAAATACAATTTTAACAGTCTGTTTATTTCTGGACACATAGGAGTGGATCCTGCGGTAATTGATCTGGTAATCACACTTGCTAAGGAGGCTGAAGTCAAGAGTGGAGTTTTCTGATATTAGCAAGAATGATTACAATATAGGTAATCCTCAATCTCGAGGCATGTCAACGAGAGCCTTTGGAATTGAGAAGCAAAGCTTTGACATAATAGAATCCGAAATCGGAAATCATGGATATATTGACAATGAATGGGCGGTCGTAAGACGAGTTATCCACGCCACAGCTGACTTTGATTTTGCAAAGAAAGATAGAATTATTTTCCATGAAAAAGCGATAGAATCTGCTTTCTTGGCTTTTTCCAAGAAATCTTTTGTCGTTACAGACGTGGAGATGGTGTTACATGGGATAAATAAGAAATCTCTATTGGACCTAAACTTAACTGGGATTTGTCTTATTAATGATCCTCAATTAAAAGAAATATCAGAAAAATCAAACAAGACAAGATCTGAACTTGCGATGCAAAAGGCCGCGGCCATGATAAACGGTGGTATTGTGGTAATTGGAAATGCTCCAACGGCGCTTTATGAATTAATTTCAATGATAAAAGAAAAAAAAACTTTACCATTACTCATAATTGGGATCCCGGTTGGTTTCGTTTCAGCTGTAGAGTCTAAAATTGATTTGTCAAATATGGATGTTCCTTATATTACAAACATAGGAAGGAAGGGTGGTAGTTCCGCAGCATCGTCCATTATTAATTCGCTCATGTTGTTGTATTTGACAAAAAGATTTGAAACCCAAAATTAGACAGGACCATTATACTAGTATTGGTTTTATTTCTTAAAAGCAAAATTTAACTAACTTGTAAATGTTACAATTCTTATTTCTATTATTTTCTCAAGTACTGAACACAGCATTCTAAAAATCTAGTTGAGATTGTGGAATTCACAAAATGTGTATGCATATATGATGCTATGCAGTTATGAGTATAGAAACCGTCTCTCCCATCTCCAATACCTTTTCCCTTTTTTAGATCATAAATCAATTCTAAATCTGTATTGTTAGTAACTACATTTGAATAATGAAATTCATGACCTTTCACTCTCTGTATGTTTCCAAGATAAGTTTGATTACTATTTAATATGGCTTCTGTATATCCCAGGGTAACTTTGTCGGTCATGATAGTATCAGCATCTAATAATCCTACCATTTTATGTTTTTTCCTGTTGTTCTTATAGCCTGAAATTGTCTTTGTTAAGTACATTAAGCCTCCGCACTCAGCATAAATCGGAATGTTATTCTGTGCTGATTTTAGGATTGACTTGCGCATATTAGAATTTTTTTCTAGTCTATCTGCAATTACTTCTGGAAATCCACCGCCTAATATTATGCCTGCTGTATCTTGCGGGATATCAGAGTCATCTAGAGGACTGAAAAACTCTATTTTTGCCCTCTTTTGTAGTATGTCTAAGTTATCCTGATAGTAAAAATTAAATGACTTATCCAATGCGACTAATATTCTTACTTTTGATTCAAGTAATTTTTCAGATTTTTGATATCTGGATTTTCTATTTGCCAAGTCCAATGAAAACTTTTCAATTTTTGATTTATCTAGATATTTTGTTTTTTTAGCTATTTGGATGATCTTTTCAAAATCCAGCTGTTCGGCAACTATCTTGGAATTGTTTATGATAACATTATGAGATTTGGTGTTTAGCTCCAGGCGGGGTATCAAACCCAGATGTCTTTCTTGATAAATTAGATTCTTATCGCTAAATATTTTTCCTACAATAGGTATCTGAATTTTTGATTCAAACGCTTCAACAATATATTTTAAATGTCGTTCACTCGCAATGTTATTTAGTATTACTCCTGAAATCCTTATTTTGGGTTCAAATTCAATAAAACCCAAGGTGATTGCGGCTAGTGATCTGGCTGCTCTTTTTGAATCTACGACCAATAGAATTGGGATGTCTAGTAACTTTGACACATGTGCAGTACTTGCAAAATTGTTCCTTCCAGACATCCCATCATATAACCCCATCACACCTTCCAAAACCGCAAAATCAGAGCCAATAGAATTTTTCAAATATGATTCCTGTAGTCCATTTATTCCCATCAACCACACATCAAGATTTCTTGATCGGCGTTTTGATATCACGTTGTGATAAGATGGATCGATATAATCAGGTCCAATTTTGAATGGTTGAACCATATATCCTCTTTTCAAAAGCCCTTGGATTATAGCAGTAGAAATTGTTGTTTTTCCGACTCCGCTAGTGACTCCTGCTATAACAATTCCAGGGATTTTCATAATAGGACATTGTCAAATACCCTTTAATAATATTATTTCAATTATGATTTTTCTGTTGTTGAGCGTAAGTTAAAGATAATGATCCCCATAAACGATGAGTAACATTACAATTCAAAATATTTTTGACTATGGTCCCATTACTCATTGGTTAACATTTTATTTCTTAAATATTTGTTATATGTCAAACCAAATCTATGTGATTCGTCTCTTATATGTTGTAAAATTCTTAATGATTTTTTATTCCTTGGGATTAGAATTGGTTCAATAGACGACGTTGTGTATACTTCCTCGTTCTCTTTAGCTAAGGAAATACAATCGATCTCGTCTATGCCTAATCTTTTCAATGTGGCAATTGCTGTGTTTAGGTGACCTCTTCCACCATCTATTACAATCAAATCAGGGAATCTATCAATTCGTTTGTCAGCTAGAATATCCTCGCCAAGTTTATCAGGCGAATATCTTCTTCTTATAATCTCTTCCATCATCAAAAAGTCATTCTGATATGAGACTTTTTTTATCTTGAATCTTCTATATCCTTTCTTTTCTGGAATACCATTCATGAATCGGGTACAAGCTCCAACAGCAAAATCATTTCCAAAATTTGAAATATCAAAACAATCTATGATGTAAGGCAATCTTTTCAACCTTAGTAATATCTTTAAATCATCAAGACCCGGTTCATGATTCTTTTCAATATATGTTCGTAAATTGTTTAGGATCAATTGCATAATATTGTACTTGTTCAAATCATTAGAATCATGTTGTTGTTTCTTTAACGAGTAATTAAGATCCATAGGAATTATTTTTACATTCTCGCCGGTCATTTTGTACAAGACTTTCTGTAAATTATTTTCTTCTCCGATACTTTGATTAAGATAAATGATATTTGGTAATTTTGCGCTAGAATGATAGTATTGACAAATGAAATTGTGGATAGAATTATCCCCTAACAAATCAAACTGATATTTTTTCATATCATTGATTACCCCGTTCTTGCTCATTAGTGTCATTACATGCATATTTTTCTGATTCTCATCCTGCAGAAATCCAATGTATTCCTCAGATTTGTAACTTTCATTTGAAGTATTTTCCATTTTTTGATGTTGCAATAGATTTTGGAGTCTTGTCAAAGTATCTCTGATAAAAATAGCTCTTTCATAATCTCGGTTAAAAGAAGCGATCTTCATTTCTGTCTCTAGTTTTTTACAAAAATTCCCTAGAGTTTCATTGTTATCTAGTATTTTTTTTAAGGATGTTACATTTTTTTTGTATTGCTCTTCGTTAATCTTATTAATACAGGGGGCATCACAGTTTCCAATATGATATTCTAAGCATTCTTTTTTAGGAAGTTTGGTACAGATTCTTATCTTGAACATTTTCCTCAATAAACCAACAGATAGATATTTTGAACTGCCTTTCACGAATGGACCAATTATTTCTCCTTTCGTACCCGTGAACTGTCCATTTCGGTTTCTTCTAGTTACTAGTAACCTCGGAAATCTTTCATCTGTAATTTTTAGATAAGTGTATCTCTGCTGATCTTTGAGTTCAATATTAAAAATTGGTCTATGCTTTTTAATTAAATTTGATTCAAGTAGGTAGGCCTCTATTTCGTTATCTGTGATAATGTAATCTATGTTTTTGATTTTGGTCACAAGTACACTTGTTTTCCAATTACTATCTTGCATATTTTGATTTTTTTTGGTAAAATAGCTTTTGATTCTTCTGTCAAGATCCTTTGCTTTTCCTATATAAATGATGTTTTCCTTATTATCCTTCATGATGTATACGCCGGGATTATGCGGGTATGGATATTTCATATAGTTGAACTGACTTGACTTCAATTTGAATAGTTTCCCAATTGAAAATTAACAATCATCTTTTATGAGGCTATGATATTTCATTACTCTATCAAATATCCATTTATCTGTTTTCCTTTATGACTAATTCTTTCTCTTTTAATGATCTCATTTTTTCCTTTAGATATTGTCCGGTGTAACTTGAATTAATCTTTGAAATCTCTTCTGGAGTACCAGCAGCTATGATTTGTCCTCCCTTATTTCCACCCTCAGGCCCTAAATCTATAATCCAGTCAGCAGAGGCGATAATATCAAGATTATGTTCAATTACTATGATAGTATTTCCCAGTTCTCTTAGCCTAAATAATATTTTTAATAATTTCTTCACATCTGCAAAATGTAGTCCAGTAGTTGGCTCATCTAATATGTACAGCGTATTGCCTGAATCCCTTTTTGATAGCTCGGTTGCTAATTTTATCCTTTGTGCTTCCCCTCCTGACAATGTGGTAGCAGATTGGCCCAGATGTAAATATCCCAAACCCACTTCATCTAATAACCTTAGTTTGTTTCGAATAGGTGTATTGTTTTTGAAGAACTCTAGTCCTTCCTCCACAGTCATATTTAAAACATCCGAAATACTTTTACCTTTATATTTGACTGCTAAAGTTTCACTATTATAGCGAGATCCCTTACATTGGTCGCACGTAATATATACATCAGGTAAGAATTGCATTTCTATTTTTCTGACCCCGGCCCCGTCACACATATCACATCTACCTCCAGGGACATTGAATGAAAATCTTCCCATCTTGTATCCTCTTTCCTTTGATAATTGTGCTCTTGAAAATAGATCTCTTATGAAGGTAAAGGCATTTACATAAGTAACAGCATTGGACCTTGGTGTTCTTCCGATTGGAGATTGATCTATCCCTATTACTTTATCAATGCTCTCTATCCCAGCGATCCTCTGATGCTTTCCGACTCGCGATTTGGATTTATAAAAATGATTGGTTAAATAGTTAAATAATATATCGTTTACGAGTGTAGATTTTCCAGACCCGGAAACACCTGTAACTACCGTAATTACACCTAATGGAAAAATAGGATTGATATCTTTAAGGTTATTCTCATTAGCACCATATACTCTGATAAATCTGTCTCCAATACGTTTACGTTGAAGATTTTCATTAACAACAGTTCTTCCATTTAAATAATCGGCGGTTAAGGAATCCTTACTTTTAAGTACCTCCTGTAGTTCTCCTTGTGCAACTATTTGTCCTCCATGTATTCCTGCTCTTGGGCCAATGTCGATAATCCAGTCAGCACTTTTAATGACTTCCTCGTCATGTTCTACAACAATAACCGTATTTCCTATTTCTCTCAATTTGAAGAGAGTGTTTATAAGCAAATTGTTGTCTCTCTGATGCAGTCCAATAGTTGGTTCGTCTAAAACATATAGCACACCTGTAAGATTAGTTCCAATCTGGGTGGCTAATCTGATTCTTTGCGATTCGCCACCTGAAAGTGTTCCCGCATTCCTATTCAAGTTCAGATAATTCAAACCTACATTCGATAAAAACTTCAACCTGCTATTAATCTCCTTTAATATTTGCTTAGAAATAATTAAATCACTACTATTGAGAGTAATGTTACTAAAAAATTCTACTGTTGTTTCTATAGGGAGATTGCAAATATCCATAATGGATTTTCCATCTATTCTTACCGAGAGTACTTCTTTTTTTAATCTTTGACCGCTACATAGTTCACATGCTTTTTCAATCATAAATTTTCTAATTTCCTCGCGCTTTGATTCTGAATCAGTTTCATTGAATATTCTTTGTAGATTGGAAATTACTCCTTCAAATCGACCTGAATACTCCCATGAACTATCGCTCGACCTTGATGTGTAATTATATTTTATCTTTGAATCTGTACCATTTAGTATAACATTGATTTGTTCTGCGCTCATTCTGTCGATCGGAGTGTTTAGATTAAAGCCGAATCTTTTACCAACATCTTTCAACATAGAGGTTCTGAAACCTGCAAAATGGCCGGATGACCAGGGCTTAATTGCACCATCCAAAATAGTTTTGGTCTTGTCGGGTATGATTAAGTCAATATCAAATTCTGTTTCTACGCCTAATCCGTGACAACTTGGGCATGCTCCAAAAGGCGAATTGAATGAGAAAAACCTGGGTTCCATTTCTCCAATACTTATATTACAAATGGGGCAAGAGTTTTTTTGAGAAAATAAATATTCATTGCCATCAATTAAGACCATGACGACGCCGCTACCTTTATCAATTGCATTTTGTACAGCCTCAAAAACTCTGTCCTTTTCATCCAATATTTTGTAATTTGAGATTCTGTCAATAACAATCTCAATAGAATGTCTCAAGTGTTTCTCCTTTGCAGAAATAATATTTGGTTGTTTAATGTCTGCAATATCTATTATTTCCTTATCAACTCTAATCCTAGAATAACCTTGTTCCCTTAGAGATTCAATCGTCTTCTCATATGTCCCTTTTTTTTCTCTAATTACAGGAGCCAAAATTAACAACATTCCCTCATGTATGTTACTATCTAGCAGAGCTAGAATTGAGGTAACTATTGATTCCAGGGACTGGTAGGATATTTCTGTTCCACATTTTGGACAATACGGGATACCAATTTTTGAAAACAATAATCTAAGGTAGTCGTAAATCTCAGTAATTGTTCCTACAGTGGAGCGTGGGTTCTTGTTGGTTGTTTTTTGTTGTATTGCTATTGCTGGTGATAGCCCATCGATCACATCTACATCTGGTTTATCCATGATTTGTAAGAACTGTCTAGCATATGCGGAAAGCGATTCCACGTATCTCCTCTGTCCTTCAGCAAAAATGGTATCAAATGCTAAGGTAGATTTCCCAGAACCAGATAAACCAGTAATAACTACAAATTTATTCTTTGGAATTTCTAGGTTGAGATTTTTTAGATTGTGTTGTTTTGCTCCTTTAATAACTATTTTATTTTCCATTTTCCTTTAACTAGTTGTCAATTTTAACAAAATCTCATTTACCTTTTTGAGATGTTGTCTTTTTTCAATTGCTTTTTCAAACTCCAATTCCTCTGCAAACTTGTTCATCTGAGTCTCTATTTTGGTCGATAACTCTATTAAATCATTCCTAGTCATTGTTTTCAAATTAACTTCTAAATTTGAGATATTTGAATTCTTTTGAGGTATCGGTTTTGAGATACTTTTAGGTTCGATCCTATTTTGTAAGTTAAATTCGATCTGTTTTTTGCGCCTTCGATTAGTTTCTATTACTGCTTCCTTTATGGATTTGGTCACCGCATCTGAGTATAAAATTACCTTCCCGTCAATATTCCTAGCAGCCCTTCCGAAGGTTTGAATAAGACTAGTATAATTTCTTAAGAACCCTTCCTTGTCAGCGTCCAAAATAGCAACAAGCGAAACTTCAGGCAAGTCCAATCCTTCTCTTAATAGATTTATACCAACCCGAAAGCTATTTGCCTCAAACTGATACTTATATAGAAAAAGATACTGAAATAAATGAAAAAATTGAACAAATGCGTCTTGAATCAACATCAATGTTATTGTCAGGAGAACCGACAATTATCATTGCGACTGTTTCCTGTATTTACTCTTTAGGTTCACCCCATGAATGGAAAGAACAATCCCTCCTACTTAAAAAGGAAATGGAGATGGATAGAAGAACCATCATTCGGAATCTAGTAAAAATAAGATATGAAAGAAATGACTTAAATTTGACAAGTGGGTCCTTTAGTACCAGAGGAGATATCATAGAAGTAATTCCAGGATATTCTGATGACATAATAAGGATTAATCTTTTAGGACACAATATAGAAAAAATTACAGTCATTGATAAAATAACTAAAGAAATAAAAAAAGAACTGAATTCAATAATTATTTTTCCAGCCAAACACTACATCGTAGATGAAGGCAGTCATAAAAGGGCACTGGTATCAATAAAGAAAGAATTAGAAGAATGGTATCCCAACTTGCCCTCCGAACTTGAAAGGCAAAGGTTACTTTCTAGAACAAATTATGATCTCGAAATGCTCTCGGAACTAGGATATTGTAGCGGAATTGAGAATTATTCGAGACATTTCGAAGACAGAAAGAGAGGTCAACCAGCCTATTGCCTTTTAGATTTTTTTGATAAAGATTTTCTGTTAGTTATAGATGAATCACATGTAACATTACCTCAGGTTATGGGAATGTACAAAGGAGATCATTCTAGGAAAAAGACATTGATAGACTATGGGTTTCGATTGCCAAGTGCCTTTGATAACCGACCTTTAAAGTTTGAAGAGTTTGAAAAATATCTCAACAATGTGATATTTGTATCCGCAACACCCGGAAAATATGAGATAAATAACCATGATCATCTTGTGGAGCAGTTGGTACGACCAACAGGATTAGTCGATCCTCAAATAGAAATAAAAAAGACGAAGGGCCAGATTCCAGATTTAATCCGTCAGATTCAAGAAAGAGTTTCGAAGAAGCAAAGAACCTTAGTAACTACCCTGACAAAAAAGATGGCCGAAGACATGGCAGACTATCTGTCTAGAAACGGGATTAAGGTAAGATATATACATTCAGAAATTAGTGGTTTGGAACGAACTGAATTATTAAGGCAGCTTAGGGTAGGAGAGTTTGATGTATTGGTTGGTATAAATCTATTAAGAGAAGGATTGGACTTGCCTGAAGTTTCGCTTGTTGCTATTTTGGACGCTGACAAGGAAGGGTTCTTAAGAAATTATACTAGTCTTATTCAAACCTTCGGAAGGG
>Ga0115846_100936_pt1 | contig 14128 bp, 15 predicted proteins | sample InSIn5gowninarea_2_FD_83860 | JGI IMG/M metagenome (GOLD analysis project Ga0115846, IMG submission 83860)
GAGGGCGACCATGTAGGCTTCGTAGTCGCTCATGTCGATGGGCTTGGTAGGAGGCTTGGATGATGGCCCGGTGGGTGAGGTCTGGGGTGGGGTGGAAGCGCTGGTTGAGGGCGTCGGAGGTGGTGATTGTTTGTTGTTTGGGCAATCTAAGTCTTTCTCGCTGGAAGGACTACCAGGTGGTGTGAAGAAGAGATCACTGCCTGCCATGATGAAATCTGCTGACTTGGGGAGTCTGAGAAGTTTTGAATGGAACCCTGAGTAGGCAAGCCTTCTGATCTTAGTACCAGACTTCAGACCAAAGTGGGAGGCAGTGGATGGAGGTGTGTGAGTGGAAGAGGAGAATAAGATACAATATCATAACCTCTTTTATATGATGGCTCTGGACTGTTCAGACTCTGAAACGGGAGGCTACGTTCTGTAAGGCTTTCAGTGATTGGAAAGCACTATTACTTCTTTGTTCCCTAGGACCAAACGCACTTAACTCAGCATAGGCAATGTACGATCAGTCTTTGTGATAGCGATGTCTGCTGTGAAGAGAATCTAAAAAGATTCATTCAGTTATTAGGGCGGTAATCCAAGCCTCCTACCAAGCCCATCGACATGAGCGACTACGAAGCCTACATGGTCGCCCTCAAATCTACATCCACCAAGCTTGAAGACTACAAACCCTACCTCTTCGCCCTCACCTCCAGTCTCATCTCACCTTCTCAACTCTCCACCCTCCTTACACACATGCGCTCCCTCTACCTCCTCATCCGACACCCCCCTCAACCCAATCCCCTCTCCCGCCCTCAATCCCCCTCTTCAAGCCTCGTCGTCACCTGGCCCGCCCTAATCAAAGCCCTCGACTCAACCCCGCCCTCCACCCTACAGATCCTGCCCGCTGCCTCCATCCGCGAACTCATCGAAGCGTGGAAGACGATCCGTCCGCATGACTGGCGATTCACGAAGCTGTTCGGGCATGCGTATTCGGAGGTGCAGCGGCGGACGGGGAAGGAATTGGAGAAGCCCGGGCCGGTAGAGATGGAGGATTGGGCGAGGAATATGGCCGAGGGCATGTGGAGCGAGTGGGTGGATGGGATGGCGCGGTGGGGGAGGGAGAAGATGCTGTGGGAAGAAGAGAAGGAGGCGCTGATGAAGAATGTGAGGGACTTGAATGAGAGGGTGGCGTTGTTGGAGGATGGGGTTGGGGATGTGAAGGGCAAGTCGGACGGGATGGAGAAGGGTGAGAAGGGAGTGATGATGATTGGAGAGAGAATAGCGGAAGGAGAGAGCTGACCTTTTCTTGTTCTAAACGCTTGTTTGCACTACTGCTGCATGTACTCTCCGCTGGTAAGTAGATCTGTCTCACCATCTCTCCCAACAACCTTGAAAGTTACTAGCAAGCATGACTTCTCTTCTGCTTCACTTTCCTCCATAATACTTGATATCATAGCGATATCCAGTCTCGTACACTATGACTCAGATTTGCATCCTACATGAAAGCGACATACCCTACCTGATGAATGAATGATAACTCTCAATCCACACACCCTCCTCCTCTAAGGACATACTCACAACAACGACGTATTGGCTGTGCTGTAAAAAACAGAGTACGTCCTTGTACTGCATCTTCCCCTCTGGATGCGTACTTAAGTAATGGATGATAGCTAAGCCATCCATCTAACAACAGCAATCCATCCAATGATAACGCCCCGTCCTTTATCCAGACGAAATTGCAGTCCACACCAAACTTCGACGCGTACTTGTTCCCTTCCCTTCCCTTCATATGATGTCCGTCTTACCAACGTTCCCCACCTCATTAGCGATGAGAGTAAGGCCGAGACTTCGATAAAGGTTTGCTCGAAGTTCGGCGGCTGGTTTATTACCTATCAAACTTGCCTTGTGCGAATGCGAGATGCTATTATGACAGAATGGAAGGGAAGTTAAAGGGTGTGATTTTGGGAATGTTACGAATGCGGAAAAATGATTCATGGATACATATAGACCTGCGAGAAAGTTGCTCCAGATGTGAGAAATCAAGCAGTACCTCTTTGAAGCTTGATCTTTCTTCGTCTTTGGGCACTTCTGTCTACCATCATCACAGACTTCCCAACTAAGATCAAGACTGTGAGACAGGTGCCATCGTTACACAAAAAATTGGAGAGATAGAATATGCCCAAAGGCTTGAGACCTGAATGGTGACCTCCTCCATTAAAACTATGGTATATACACACCTTCTTTTCCACCCTGTCTCCCAATGACAGTCTAAACATAATTTGCTTTTGCTCTGCGCCTTTCTGGTATGAGGCTCCGTCCTCAAAAAGGTATAGACACATGACCATACGCTCGAAGCCCAAGCATGGGAGTCCAAGGTAAGCTAGATGATGTCTAGCTGCTTCTGTGCTTGTTTGAACATCAAATCAAGCTGCAGCACTCTTCTGCTCCTCGCATCGCTGCAAAACGTCCACCATGATCTTCCTCCACAACTCTTTTTCAGTCATCCACCCACCACCATCGGCCATGTCTCCTCGGCACGCCAACCACCTCAATCCACCGTGTGAACATATGAAACGAGACAAGCACAGCATTCAATCCCAAAGAGTGAGAAGGGTTGTGCATGCAGAATGCTCCCCTCCGTATCCCCAATGTACATATCATTGTCAAAGTTTCGACCTTTTGATCAGAAGCAAGCTTCAAACGCCCTTTTCCCAGCCCATTCAAGCATCTTTCAAACTGCATATTTGCGATGTACGGATTCCGATTAGAAGTTTTGGGAGATTCCAGCGCTTTGCTGCGGGAAATGTGAAGGGTTCTCTATCCGTGTATTTCGTCGCGCTTGTACGTCGCGGATGACGGGTTGGCCTGCCATCTCTGCGCGTTCTGGCGGGCTGCCATATGATGTATCACCATAAGGGCTACCCTCTCCATTGTAGAACTGTCCGTTGCCATTCTCTCCGGAACCGTCGGAATGTGGGGCGCTGTAAGAGGAAGATGCATTGGATGCTCCACGGTTGACACCGTTCTGGTTGTTAGAGGTAGAGGGTCCCATAGCGCCAAGTGCTTCTTCTTCGCCAGATACAGGTCGACCATCTAACATTGGATCGCCAGATTTGTCGGATACTGGTCCGTGTGTGGGTGAGGTCTCGCCAGAATAGGCTACTCCTACACCTGGTGATTGACCACCTGACAGTTGAGTCGAAGCTTTCCTTCCACCTGAAGCAGCAGCGGTAGTTCCCCATCCACGGTATCCAGCCGAACCATCGTCACGCGTTTCATATAATCCATCACCAGCGCTCGCAGCACCTACTGCTGGCAACGTCGGGTCATTGTTCGGGTTGTAGCCATATTCCTCCATTTCTTTCCTCCTCACCTCTTCGGCATCCTTCCGTTGTTTCCGTTTTCGCCAGAAGTACAATCCACCAGCAATTATGAAGGCAACTGCTGCAATCGGGACGACCACAGCAACGGCGATGGTGCCTCCGCTACCCAGACCTCCACCGCTACCTGAACTGCTCGAACTTGAAACCAACGCAGCAGCATTGGTACCGGAGCTCGAGCTCGAGCTTTTGGTACTCGCCGGTCCACTCTGTGTTGATGTTACAAGTACAACAGAGGTTGAGGGACTCAAGGGCGTGCCATTGCTGGTTGGCGTTATAGTGACCAGCGATGTGAGGACCGCTGTTGAGGTCGCAGTCTCTGACGATGGTTCAGTCGTCGAAGGTGTACTCGATGGAGTTGGACTAGGTGTATTGGTGGACTGAGTAGCAGACGGAGTTGTGCTAGGAGTATTTGGAGTGTTAGAAGAGGAAGGTGTAGTGTTCTGGGTATTCTGGGTCGGCGTCTCTGACGACGATGTATCTGACGACGATGTATCTGAAGTTGTGATGGGGGCTAAAGAGGAGGAAATAAGATTAGTGACCAAACTAGAGGAAGAAAGTGAGAGCGAAGTACTCGAACTGGGAGTATTAGAAGAAGATGTGGGATCGCTTGTGGGATCGCTTGAAGACGAGGTAGCGGCGTTGGTAGGCGTGGATGGATCGGCGGCGTTGGTATTGGTAACGGTCCTTGTAATGTTCGACATGGTGAACTGTCGTACTTCGAGCCTCCCGCGATGTCTGTACATATCGATGTCAGTGATGGAAAATCCCATGATAGAAGAGGTGAGTCGGGTGTGACATAAGAATGGCAATTGTATGATGTTTGCTCGTGATTCAGAGTAGTCTAGGACTTAGCGCGGATGTACCTTCAAGTCGATCTCCAGCAGTGAGATGGATAGCAAGCAGTCCAGTCAATGGTCATGGGCAGGTGCAAACCCAGACGTGTTGGTTTGTTTCGAGAGGGACAGGGAGAGGGAGAGGGAAGGTGCGATGATGCAGACTGACGTCGATCAACAACAAGCACCCTACCACCAGTAGGTTGGGGCGTGTGAAGAAGCGAAGCCAAGTCGCAAAGGTCGAAACCAAAGCAAACAAATGGCCAATGCGATGGGCAGTCGAGGATTGCCAGCGCCTAGCGGTGAAGGGTCGACCTCGACCAAAATAACTTCTGAATACTGTACAGTATCAATAATCAATGGAAGTCGTTGTTGGTGTTGATGACGATGTTTTCAATACGAGGGAGGCCGTCAGAACAGAAAAAGATGAGCTGGTTCGTTGGTGCTGCTTCCCTCCCTTCGTGTTGTGCCATGCGTTAGAACTTAGAGCGTTAGAGCAACAAAATCGGCGGCTTTCAGCGAATCAGATTGTTTCGGCGCCCCTGTCTGAGGTGTTCGTGTTCCTTTTTTGCGAGGGTGGGTTGGTGTGGTCACTGTGGTGTGGTGTGTTTTTGGAATCTGGACTTTTCTCAAAACATCCATCCAACGCTCATACTGTATTTCACTCTGCTGTGCTCCTTCTTTCAAAGCACTTGGGGGGAAAGCATCAACGATGTCGGCACACACTGTTCTTAACGTCTTGCATGGCACGCTTGGACTGCTGGGGATGGGGGATTGGGGAAATGATGATGACCGAAATAATATAATAATTGGGTCGGAAAGAGGTAAGCGACCGTCGCATACATATGCACTGGCTGCACTGTCACTGTGTCCGCGGCAGTTTGACGTCCCTGTTCCTGTTTTGATCCTCGTTCAAGAGAGGAAGGGACGACGAAAGTCAAAGAGACAGAGAGCCTTTTGACTGCCAAGAAGTTGAAGAAAGAACCTCTTTCTGCGGAAATCATTCAATCCTCCAATCCAAAAATAAACGTTTATAAGAGCTTCCGCGTCTCCTCTCCTCTTCTACTTTTCCCGAGTAACGACGCTGCATTTACGCCTACGCTACGGTACTAGTCTTCTAGGCTACGACTGAAGAAGCCTCAGTGCCGATATGCTGATCGAGCTGCTGCTAGAATATTTTGGATTGTGATGGCTCCTGCTCCCTTGCTCCGAAGTAACAGTACGCTACACTCATGTCCGACGTTGTAATACGGTAAGTGTGCCTTTTGTAGCACTCACTTAAGTCTGGGTGCTTCAATAACTGGCACTCGATATCACCTGTCTTGCTTCAACTACGGTATTATCATCACATCAGTCAGCATCTGGCAGCAAGAGTCTTGCCCTTGCCACCACCACACTATCGTATTCAAGCTTCGGATGGCTGGGGCTCCACCGGCCCTCCCTCCTGCCTACATCGGCATACACTTAAACATCGGAATTCGATACAGTAATAAGGCGGCAAAACCATGGCGATGCAAAATTCGAGTACAGTACAGTATCTTCTTCAAAATCGATTTCTTGCAGAGTCTATAAGACTCTACGATTTTTTCTCCGTGCAAGAATGGTAGCATGCTTGTGCTCTATGAGCCTGACGCAGCGCTCGAGAGCGAGATCTGAAGTATTTTTGACTTGTTTGTTTCGAAGTATTCAAGTCAGATATTTGATGGCAGAGAAGCAGTTCGCGTGTAGTCAGGGCGCAGGGCCCGTGTAGTCCCAGCCCCTCAAAGCTTACTGGAGGCAACTCCTTCGTACCTTAGGTCTTATGGGTTTTATCGGCGTCATGTTCCCCCAGTTATGATTCGTGATTAACGCACTTTCTATGAGCTGCGGCAGAGCCAACGATGATGCTACTATCAATAGACTACGAGAGCGTAGGATCTTTTGCACAACTTCTTCCCATCACTAGTAGCGCTTGTCGATTGTGCATTTGAAGCTCTCTTTCAGGAATGCTGGAAACTCATTGTGTAGATAAGTGCTTCCCAACATACATATCAGTCTGGAATCTGATACTCCTTGCAACGTCGTGACTAGTTCATATGAGACTTTGAGAGCTAGCTCCCAGAGCCACCGTCGTGTAATAGTCAGAGCAGTTTATAGAACAGCCCTAGAAATGTCCGTTGGCGCGGTTCCAGACTTTACGTCAAGCGTAGTTAAGTAGTAGCTCCGCTTAGTATAGAAGCATAGGAGTAGTAGGGGCGTGAAAGCTAGACCTCTAGGCCCAGAGTGCTAGGCACGATTGAGCTGTTGCTAGGCAAGACTAGTAGATCTTCGAGGAATAAAGTGCCTCTTGATTGAATGACTACACAAAATGGTAACCTATACTACCAGCTCCGCCAACACAGGAGGCAGGTAGGAACAGACCTGATTGCTAACGTCGTGACTGCAGCATGATCGCTAAGATATTGAGACTGCAACCAGATGGGTACTGCACCAACCACTTTCCTACATGGATCTCAGCATAATGTCTTGTTAAGAGATAAAAGTCGAGGGACTGACTGTCCTCCAATGCCTTCTCCTTATGGTCGCTTCGATATTGCCAAATTCCCACTCAAGCAGTTCAATAGTCTACTCGTCCAGGCCTTCAAAGGCGTCAATGAAAGACAAGAGAACAGCACAGCAGCACCTCAACCATCTCCCAATAACAGCCCTCTTTACAATGGGTATGTCCTGTTCAAGGAGTTAAAGACGAGGGACGTCAGCCGGACAATACCCGCTCTGCCCGTCCCTCGTTATGTAAGCGTTCAATCTTTCTGTGCTACTCAATGCTGATGAACATATGGACGTCTGAAGAAGTTGTGGAGCAGTGAAGATTTGTATGTCATCGAAGAGATCGGAGTGACAAAACTACCAGGAAAGCTGGTTTGTAGCTTATAGTTTCTTGGTCTCAATACAAGCTTAAACATTCATCCAACCCAGATTGCTATCATTCTACATCCAATATATACAAATCCTCCACGCTCGTATCCTTTCCATATCAACAGTCTTCTCTTCTCGGTGTATGTACAATGGAGATTATCATACGCCTCCACATAGGTCATCTCTCTTACAGCAGCAAACTCGGGAAAGACAGCAACAAATCTATTGTATTATCGTGTCCTTGATAGAGAAAGGCACATTACCACCAATGCATATGTAACGCGCAGGTGATCAGCACCGATGATTTATCTTCGAACGCCTTCGTCATGCAGTCAACGCACCACATTATCAATCTATGAAAGAGATCAGATATCGTGCGGTCTCAACCCCCATTGCGGCTTCAATGTCGTCGACAGATCATCCTTTTTGAAGACTACATCCTGAGGGATCCTGCTCACGCGATAAGCTCCGCTCCTGATTGCAGCGTGTTGCATGGCCGAGACCCCACTGCGATTAGACCGAATACTGCCTGTGTCGCTGCCGGATTCGACGTCTTTGAAGCGCTTGGGAGGCGCAAAGTCTAGACCTGTGAAAGTCCCAGATCTGCGGAGCATGTGTCTGGGTGAGGTTAGTATGAGGGAGAGTGGCAGAAGAAGGGGAAAGAGACGTACGGGCTAGGCATAGCGGCGAGATCATCGAAAGCACTTTTGGTTGGGGTGAATGCTGGGACCATGGGGGAGTAGGGACGTCGCTCTCCGAGGGGACTCTCGCTTCGACCGGCTGCGCGATCACGGTACGCAAGGGGTGGTGCAAAGTCGACGGCGCCCGTGAGAGCGAAGGAATCGTCTCTGAGCTTGGATGGTGTAGGTAGACTGGTGAGTGCTGCTGGGGGAGGCATGGGCTTCTTTACAGCAGGACGACCTGATGCAGTGGAAAAGGCCCTTGGACCGGGGGCATATGGACCGGGAGGGTACATTTGTGGTCCACGTCTGTCACCCAATGAGGCATGGTTTCCGCGAGGTGGTCCTTGGCGTCTTGGACCTCTTGGCGGTGGTGTCATTGCACGCCGAGTCACTGGTTGAGCGTGTGGTATGACGAAATTATTGTGGTCAGGATCGAAATAGGCGACTTCACCAAGATAATTCTCATCAAAGTCTTCGTAGTATTGGCCTTGAGGTAATGGCTTCGACTCATCAAAGTACTCCTTGTAGAATGATCTGATCCTGTTGGCTCGGATTTCTGGATCATCGACCTCCGTCAGCGTGTTGGGAGGCAGAGGTCGGAAACCCATCGATAATCTGCGAGCGTCGAAACCAGGTGCTCCAAGACCAGCGTGTACAAACTCCTCAGGTGGCACATCCATAGAATATCGCGATTCTCGTATCCCATTCTCGCGTCCAGGAGAAGGTGGAGTGATCTTGAAAGCACCACCAACATCACCGTCATCAGCGAGGACATTGACGGCGGGTGCAACAGCTGCAAGGGATTCCTGCCGGGCAGGACGGGTGATTTCTGGTGAGATATTGATGGTAGGCGGGAGTGATTTTCGACTGTGGTCCGGCGATTGCGTCTCAGCTGGAGGCGTTGGTGATGATTCTCGAGATTCGATTAGGCCAGCAAGGTAGTTGTTACTGTGACGGATGCCAGCATTGTAGGAGTCTCGTTCGTTAGAAGCAGCCGGGGCAGCAAGGCTTCGCGAAATCCGAAGACTGACAGGCAAAGGCTTCGCCTGCACTGGAGGCGGACTGACTGGTTGAGCCAGGTGGACTTCAGACCGTTGGATCGGATGAGTAGACGTCGAAGGTTCCGCCAAGGGAGAGTCCACAATCGGACTACTGGAAGCAGTGGATTGATGTAGCGAAGTGTGACGTTGATTGGGAATAACAATACTGGGAGCACTGCGCGATAAGGGACCAGCTGTATCTGTCGCCTTCAGATCTTGTAGTCTGGAAGGTGCTTGACTCGAGGCAGTGTATATCGAGGCGGTGTCGCGTCCAAGTCTTGAAACCGAGCGGGTTGATGAACTATCGTTGGGATAATAGGAGGTAATTGGACGGTATGGATCCTCGTTATCGGTCCGGGAGAGAGATTGAAGGGACTCCCTTGAACTTTGCAGCTCTGGGGGTATCAGATATGGACTGTCTATGCCCATATCCATAGACCGTCCCTTAGCTCTCATAGACTTCTCGTTGATGTCCACCTCCTTTGAGGAAACTCCCGCCGTGCCCTTCTTCGCTCGTCCTGCTTGTACATCTCCCAAGCCAAAGTCCAACGAAGCATGACGATCGTTCATGTCCTCCAGTCTCTGCTTCCTTACATGTCTCCGATGAAGTATGGCGAACAAAATGAGTGCTCCGGCGATGGGAATACTGGTAGCAAAGTCAGATGAATGCAAGTCTTCCGGTTCTAGAGCCAACTTACCATACACCTAGAATAATCGGCATCGTGAAACTGGACCCACTGACCGGCTTCTGGCAGGTATCGCCCTGGCTGTTTGAAGTGCAGCTAGCCGTAGAGCTTGAGGATGATTTAGAGTCGCTGCGAGCCTCTATAACCCGACTGGGCACAGCGAGCTCCAACAACGCTTCCATGGTACCAATTGCCTCAGCCATTGCAACTAGAGATCCAAGACGTAAAGTCGTTTCTCAGCGAAGAATCTCCAGGTACTTGTTTGTGACTCGGTTGACAAACACACACGCGGAGTGACAGTGATTCGAGAGCGTGTGGAAGGTTAAGGTTTCAACGTATGCTCCGAATAGAAATTGATGGTCGTGTAATCCGATCTCCACGGCGAAAATGCGTCAAATATGCAGTGAAAAAGATAGCTTAGAAGTATTATGAGTCAATTCTGGACCATATAAATAGTACAATTGATATCTGAACGTGCAGCGGAAAGGTGACTGTCAACAGACACGAAAGAATGACTTTGGGTCAGGACGAGTTGTTGAAAGGGAACGACAAGTTTATCATAATCTAAAAGAGTGGCTGGCCCGTCCGAAAGTTGTCGAATAGACGGTGCCCTGTTGATATCGACGCTGAGGAAGATGCGGGAGAGGTGGTGGGAGAAAGAGGTCGATGAAGTAGAACAAGAAGCAAAGAGCAAGCTGGAAAAGCGCGACATGGGCAGCTGTAATTACACCTCGGGCCAAAGTCTAAAGCGGCCTAGCGCCACATTTCAGGGGGCGGAAGCTTATGGGACAAAACAGCTTCCGATAGACCCTGAATACCCTAATACAAGTACGGTAATGCCCTTTAGAATCCATCTCCTCATACGAAGTGGTTTACACAATAGATTTCTGCAAAGTGTTTACATCCAGTCTATAGATACAGTATGCTCAAGGGGAATGTTCCCATCGTAACGCTCAGAGGTCCGTAAGCTTCACAATCAATTTGTGGACCACCCGATTTGATGTCCCAAAGTGGATTAACTCAGGTACGTTGTGGCCCTGTGGGGTGGGAACAAGCGAGGTCAAGCTTGTTGAAACTTGAAGGTTCGAGGCCTTTGCTGCAAAAAGAAATTGTTCGATGCTTCAATTCTCCAAAGCACTCTGGCACATCTGGAAATAACGGTCAAGGGAGTTATATAAGGCGGCTTTCCAATGCTCGGTTCGAGTGATGATTCCATGCGTCTAGCTTCGGAGGCCTATCATCAGTTCCACGCGTTGATTGATTGGTAATTGCGAAAGGATGGAATTGGCGTTGCTGGGATGCACGTGCAACCTAGCTCCAATATCATCTCAAGCATCGGTCAACACTCCAATGCTGTTCGTGGTCATTATTGACTAAACCTCCTTCGGTCGGCATTGAATGTATATCACAAGCACACATAGCGTTCTTCAGGGCAAAACTTACAAGCTGTAGGTCAATAAGTGCACTTGATGAGAGGAAGAGCTGAGCGGTATAAGCTCTGAGCAGAGCTGAGCTCCTAAGTCATAGTGTATACTAAGTCTATCTCACGCCAAATACTTACATGCAGAGACATAACAGCGTATTAAGAGCAGGTTGATGTCGTGCTCAGAGCGCGGAAAAGATATGAGCTGAGCGCAAGCTATAATGGCGGATTCAGAATTAGCCACTTTATTCATCCCATCTCTATATAAGCCCGCAGCTCTTCTCCCTATCGCCAAGCATAAGGAAAGTCTCCTCTATCTCATCGAAACCTACCCAGTCACTATCGTAGTGGGACAGACTGGCTCAGGGAAGACCACTCAGATACCTCAATACCTGGAGCAAGCAGGATGGTGTGCCGATGGCAAAGTTATTGCTGTCACTCAAGTGAGTCTCATCACGTTAGCGTAGGATACCACTCCTGATAACTTCTAGCCTCGAAGAGTAGCAGCAACTACCGTTGCAATCGGGGTCGCCGAGGAAGTAGGCTGCAAACTAGGCGGGGATGTCGGCTACTCTATCAGATTTGAGGATGTTACATCTGCTGCCACGCGCATCAAGTATGTCACAGATGGCTTACTCCTCAGAGAAGCGTTGGTCGATCCATTGCTGTCCCGCTACTCTATCATCATGGTCGATGAAGCTCATGAGAGGTCTCTGAGTACTGATATCCTTTTGGGCGTCTTGAAGAAGATCATGAAGAAGCGAAAGAATGATCTACGCATCATCATTAGCAGCGCTACTCTCCAAGCAGAGGACTTCCTAAGATTCTTCATGGGTGATATGGATGTATCCAAGTTAGCTTCTAAACGAGCTGTGACATCGGGCGAACTTGTCCTGCAAGACAGTGAGGCGTCTCAAGGCACGACCAACGAATTAGGTGGTGATATTGGAAGGATTATGAGCCTAGAAGGCAGGATGTATCCCGTCGATATCCTTTATCTCGAAGCACCCGCCGAGGACTACGTCGAAAAAGCTGTCCGAACAGTCTTCGACATCCACACTAAAGAGCCAGAAGGTGACATCTTGGTCTTCCTTACAGGCCGCGAAGAAATCGACACGGCTGTTCAAGCCATCTCTGAACTTGCAGCCTCCCTTCACCCACGGGCACAAGCACTCCTCCCAGTTCCTCTCTATGCCGGCCTACCCACAGATCAACAAATGTACGTCTTCGAGCCCGCACCCGAGAACACGAGGAAAGTCATCTTCTCCACCAACATAGCCGAAGCCTCAATAACAATAGATGGAATCATCTACGTTATAGACAGTGGGTTTGTCAAACTCCGCGCTTTCAATCCTCTTACGAGCATCGAGACATTGACTGCTGTACCGATCTCAAAGGCGTCTGCAACCCAACGAGCTGGACGAGCTGGACGTACCAAGCCTGGGAAATGTTTCCGTCTATACACGGAACCTTCTTTAACCTCCTCGGAGGAGATGACTGTCCCTGAGATCCAGCGCTCAAACCTCGCTCCCATTATCTTACAGTTGAAAGCTTTGGGAATCGACAATATAGCACGCTTCGACTTCCTGACCTCTCCACCAGCTGAACTTATCGTCCGTGCTCTCGAGCTCCTCTATTCGCTAGGTGCGTTGGACACATACGCGAAACTAACTCATCCACTCGGAATCCGTATGGCGGAATTAGCACTCGAACCAATGATGTCGAAAACGCTCCTCTCAGCCCCATCGTTCGGTTGTACGAGTGAGATCCTCACCATAGCAGCGATGACCAGTCTAGGTAGTAGTGTATTCTACACCCCTGACGGAGAGCGGAAAGCTATGGAATCCGCGAGGCGGAAGTTTGCGGTGGAAGAGGGCGATCATATCACACTCCTCAACGTCTATCAGGCATTCATTACCAAAGGCCAGAAAGGAGCTCGCTTCTGTCACGACAACTTCCTGAACTTCAAAGCTCTCACTAAGGCGGTCAGTATCAGGGCACAACTCAAACGCTCATTAGAACGCTTTAGTATCGTGGTGAACGAAACTCTCTCATCTTCAGCAGTGATGAAAGTAGGCGGACCCAGCAAAAGCGAGCAGATCAGGAGGTGTTTGACGTCCGGATATTTTGCCCATGCAGCGAAGATGCAAGCAGATGGAACATTGAGAAATGTTGGAGGTGGAACAACGCTGCATGTCCATCCTAGCTCCGTCATGTTTAATCGCAAGATGGAGTGGGTGATTTTCCATGAAGTGGTGGAAACGGGGAATAAGACTTATGTTAGGGATGTTAGTAAGGTGGAGAGGGGCTGGTTAGTGGATGTGGGAGAGGGTTATTATAAGGTACGCTGTTGAGTATAGGACCATGGAGTGGATGGGAATTACATGACGGAGGGTGAGGGTCACCAGGGGCTTTGGAGGCGACGGGGAAAGTGTGAGAAGTCATGCGAGCGGAATTTTGGGGGGAGCTGGACAATAAGTCGAGATGTTTGATGAATGACAGGTCTATACTTGTGCGTAAATTACTATAAGAGGATCAATAGGATGGGAACAGCTTTCATGGGCTCTATACTATGTGGAGCATAGTTCAAGCTCGTGACATAGCATCGAGGATGACACCTTGCAATCGAACTAAGGAAGGCTAATTCGCACTATGCTTAAGTAATCTATTTCCTTCTGGGTTGTCAAGATAGATCTCATCCGGAGCTGTCCGCACTAGTTCCAAATTTGTTCCAAAGGTTCTTCCCGCATCAATTTACTGCTTGAGCATACCTATCCCAAACATCATTCGTGTTTTTGATATAAGTCTAGCACATAATGACAGTTGTACATATAGTTCTCTTCGAATTCAAACCCAACACAGACCTAACAATCATCCAAGAAGTACAACTCCCATATCCTTTCTACCTTTTCGCAATCTCTGCGGCGTTGTGCCTCTCCGAGGTGTAGCTTTGCGCTTCTTTTCATCTCTTATACCTTCCCCTTAATATGTCTTATTGCAGTTTATCTTTTCTCCGTAATATCTTCTAATCATATTCCGCCAAACATTAAGCTAATGAGAACAGACATGTCAGAGGATGCTCACCCAAGTGCTTTGAAAGAAGGAGCACAGCAGAGTGAAATACAGTATGAGCGTTGGATGGATGTTTTGAGAAAAGTCCAGATTCCAAAAACACACCACACCACAGTGACCACACCAACCCACCC
>Ga0115846_100937_pt1 | contig 14111 bp, 15 predicted proteins | sample InSIn5gowninarea_2_FD_83860 | JGI IMG/M metagenome (GOLD analysis project Ga0115846, IMG submission 83860)
ACGGGAAGAGAGGGTGTTACTGGGGTGAGGAAGGAGCGTGATGTACAGTGAAGTTGTGGTAGCGCAAGGAAGAACGGTAGAGAAATTGGATCTGAAGAACATATTTCATGAGCATGGAAAGGCATTGGGTGGCGTTATGGGCATACTTTGGAAAGGAAGTGAGTACTATCAACAGCACAAGTCCCAGTCAGAAGATTGTCTTTTCGGTGGACATTAGCGTCAAGCAGAACGTCACCGTTCGAGGAATGTAAAGAGCGCAAGATCTTCGCTAGTATTCTTGCTAGTAAGTAGCTAGCAAAGTACGGTAACAATATGATATCTTGGAAGTACCAGAGATATCAACCTCCATGTCCATGTCTATCTTGATATTTCTATGCATCGCCAATCTGTTTGTCCAAAACCTGCTCTCTGTAGAAAAGAATGTCGATTTCCAAGTCGTGCTTATCAAACCTCACCAATATCTTCTAAAGCGTTCCTCAGCGCCGTGCTCTAATACCAGAAACTTTCCTCGGCGCCATGCTCTAATATCATAACCCATACCGTCATACATCATGAACAAAGAATACGAAAAACTTTTTCTGGGGACATCTCTTCCTCGTCCCCTGCTATTACAATCAAAGTCACACCATGTGCAGAGTTCTTACTCTGTCAAGAAAAGCCTTGGGGTAATTCTTCACTTCCTCATCCGTTGGTATACCTCCTCTTGCTGGATCTCTACACCTCTGGACAATTTTCATCAGGATTTGCTCGAGAACATGCTCAGTCATAGGTACTGCTCCTTGTGCCTCCCACTTCTCCAACTGTATATCTGGGTTGAGGAATGGCTCCCTATCGCTGAGCAGCTGCTCGATTGTTGGACGTTGTGCGGGTTCTCGGTTGAGGCAACTCTTCATAACTCGCTTCAGACAAGCTGGAACCGACACACCACCAATTCCAGTATCCGGGTACGAGATTTGAACAGAAGGGTTGACAATTGCCATACAACGGTTCCACTGATTCTGAATATGTCCGAAAGGTGGTTTGCCGTAAGTCATCTGATAGAGAATAATACCAAGCGACCAGACATCACTAGGCTTTCCAATCTTCATCAATTTGGCCACACTGCCCGCACCAGCAGCAGCTCTTTGATCTGCATTTGTGTCCTGCAAGGATTCCGGTGACATGTAATTTGGTGTGCCCACATTCGTATCGCGATGGACATTGACAGTATTATTGGTATCGATGGCGTTGGCAATGCCGAAGTCAATGAGCTTGAGACGGCCTTGTACAAGGAGGAAATTGGCTGGCTTGAGATCAGAATGGACAATATCGTATTCGTGTACAGCCGCAACACATTCGAGCATCTCGCGCCAGTAGTGTCGAGTGAAGGATATGTCGAATTTTCCATCGTCAGGGTGTATCCGATTTTGAAGAATGCGGTTCAGATCAGATTCGCCAATTTCCATGAGCTGTAGTCAGCAATGTTAGCGGATACCATCATCGGTGCTGTCGATCAATCACTCACCACGTCGAGACTTTGTTTCTGTTCGTTCACCTCCCAGTCAAACAAACGGACGACGCGCTCAACGTTCTCCAGCTTCTTCAGCAGATCGATCTCGCCTTTGTAGCCACGAATGGTGTCCTCAGCAGCATCTTTCAGCGAGACTTTCTTCAGAGCAAACATTTTGTCGTTTTCTGCCATCACCCGGTAAACGTCAGATGTACCACCCTTACCAAGCCTACCTCTGAGCGAGTAAACCTTGCCATTCAGTGTGATATGTGTCCGTTTCTTCTTTTTCACGGTGGACGCTCCAGCATTCGTTGTTACTGTGTCGAGTACGGTCATCTTCGGAGGAGGCGGTGCAGCTCGTTGTGGTGTATTGATGCTCCTCATCGCTAGAGCCTGCCTAGGTTGTGCGTTTTTCGCTGGAGTCTCTGCTAGCATTTTCAATTCCTTGCCCTCATCAAGGACAGTGAGCTTAGCACCAATGATACCAGAGCCTTGTACTTTGTTGCGCTTGAAGGTTGGGGGTGGCTCGTTTTCCTGATCGTTGTGAAATGGTAGAGATGGTGGTGGAGCTGGCATTCGGAAGAGTGGTTTCTCTTGGACGGGTTGTGCTACTGGTTTCTGTGCTGCTGTCGCCAGAACGTGAGATCGTGTCGAAGCCATGTCCACAGGACGGTCAAGATCAAGCTTCTCTAGCTGTCGCTCTGCTTGCGCCCTGCTATCTACCAAGTCATCTTGTGGGTTGGCAAAATCCTGCACATTGACATGCTCACGACTCGCATGTAAGCTTTTATTCGCAAGTCCAGCACTCATCAATGCATCCTGGTCACCATATCGAGACGCGCTTAGGGGCTCAGCATCGGGGCTCTGCCCCTCATCATCATCTGACCTTGGTCGAAATGGCCTACGCATCGGTGCCCCTCTTAGTGTCCCTTGACCCAAGCCACCACGCTTAATCCTTACAGAACTCATCACTGCGTCTGCATCTTTTGGCTGTTCCGGCTCTTCTTGCACATTCGAGCCATCGCGTTCCAGTGAAGTTGGTTGCGTCGATGCGTATGAGCCAGTGTGAAAGTCACTGCTACGACCTGATTGATTCACTGCAGAACTGCGACTAGGTGGTCCAGTAGAATATGCAGAATTAGCACGATTGATAGCCGGACGTTTCCTAGGCATGGGAGCTGGAGTAACTAAATCTTTCTGGGCACTTGTTTTGCCTTGTGCTTCATGCATCGATTCGTCCAGGAATGAGTATGCTTTTCTGGCGCTTGAGCCTCTCGAACCACTCAGATGCACGACGCGATGAGGTGATGTTTTCTCGACATCGTCTGTCTTCCTTGTTACGCGTAGGACACCTCCCGATGGCGTGCCTGCTCTTGATTCTTGTCGTCTGAGGTTATTTGGCGAAATAGACCGTGGCTGTATAGGGCGGCCTTGAGGAGATGATCTTCCATTCTCTAGCAGAGCTTTCGTCAGAACACTGAACTGCATTGGTGGTGGCAAGTCATCATCAGAGCTGTCGCCGTAGGTGATATCCTGCAATACCGGCGCGTTTGCGGAAAAGCCGTGACCGTGTTCCTTTAGCACGGATATTGGCGAATGTCCATGTCGTCTGAATGGTGGACGCGAAGGGTGGGTTCGGGTTATTGGTCGTGACGACAAATCTTGCGAGGTTTTCGAAGAGACGAAAGCTGATGTTGCGAAAGGCGTGGGAGATAAGGTAGTCATTAGATGGACTTGTTGTTGTTAAGGGCTGTATTCATACTCCAAAGCTGTTTAAATGTGTATCATTATCCAAGCAATTCGAAATATGCAGCAAGCAGGTCCAAAAAGCGGTAGTCAGCGAAAGTCGAGAAGCATGATCTTTGTTCTGTCGTGTATGGTCAATGTTGGTTCAAAGAAAGAGGATGGACGTTTGGAGAATGGACGGTCTGTAAACAATTTACCTGATTCGGCCGGTCCACTTAGGGCTATTTAACCCCTTTGGCTACCCAGCATTCAACTTCAACCTCGTCGTCGCCTATATACCATCAATATCCTCTGTCATCCCCTGTCCTCGCCTCTTGCTTTTCTGAATCTTGAGCTATCCTCAGCGCCATGAAACTCCGCTCGAAGACGTCCCTACCTACAGACGATAACATTAAATGTGGCGAGCCTGATGGAATCATCCTCTCAAGTTCTCAACAGTGCCATCTTGCATATTTTAAGTTCTTCCATATTTTTCAGTCATGGAATATCCACCTTGTTGTAGGGCTCAGATTGATGTCCGTGGTTGTGTCTTGTAGTTCAATTGTGCTTATAACAAGCTATTTCGCTGCTCACTTCACTATATTTCTCTTAATCTCAACTAGGTACCCAAAAACCATCCTCAATCACCAAGATGTCAGTCTACAGCCATCCGCCAGGCTCACTCTATGCATACCAGCCTAGTCAGGCCCTTCCCATCATCCTCGCCGTCATCACACTAATCCTCTATACTGCTCTGGCCTACCAGTCGATCATTCACAAATGGTACTACTTTTTCTACTTGACCACTCTGGCCAGTGTAGCTTGGCTCGGAGGCTTCGTCACTCGCGCCATCACTACGTTTCCTATCCAAGATCCTGTGGTCTATGTCAGCCTTTTCATATCGCAGTACGTTCTCATATTTATGGGTCCACCTTTGTTTGCTGCTTCCGAATCATTCATCTTGGGACGTCTTCTGGCATACATGCCTTACCACGCTCCTCTCCACCCAGGTCGCACCATCAGCACATTCGTCATTCTCAACGCCATAGTGGAGGCGCTTGCTGTGAATGGTGCCATCAGAAGTTCCAGTCAAGACACAACCGATTCGCAAAGAGCAGTGGGACACAAGCTCGTAGAAGCTTCACTTATCCTGCAGATGGTTATCGAAATATGTTTCATCACTCTCGTCACCATCTTTGAACGCCGTGGCCGACGTGCTGGACAATTTCCGCGCAATGCTCGCGTTCTGTGTCGAGTCCTCTACATCACCAGCCTGATGATGATGGTACGCTGTGTAGTTCGAATCATCGAGGGCTTCCAAATCTCCGCATGTCCTGGATTAGCGCAACTGTGGTGCGGCGCCATTCGGCGAAACGAATGGTATCTCTGGACATTCGAAGTGGCCAACATCGAACTGTTTGTGGCAGCCCTGGCACTCTGGCATCCGTGTCGATACTTGCCTAACGATCAGAGGGTCTACCTAGATCCAGTCGATCACGAGACGGAGAGGATGGGACCTGGATATGGAAAGGCTGACAAGAGGAACTTCTTCGTCACATTGCTCGATCCTTCGGGTATAGTTGGGACGTGGAGAGACAAGGATAATATGGATCGTTTCTGGGAGCGGGAGAACCCGGTAGTGGGCAGGCTTGTGAAAGGTAGGCGGTCGGAGATGAAGCTCGAGACTGAGATGCAGGTCGGGACGGATATGCACGGCGAGACGGTGGTTCAGGTCGAGGCGGAGATGACCACGAAGGTGTAATGACCCTGAGACTTTCAAGAATGGCCTGGAGTGACGCTAAGGTTATGATGGATCGTCGTGACGACGAGGAAGAATAGATGGTGTGATGGACGAGGTCCGAGTCTAATGGTTACTGGCATATGCAAGAGTCGAATGCATTATGATTTTGACACGTAGATGCTGTAAGAAATGACTATCACATTGTACCGATAGTGTTCATCGTCGGGAGGTCACATCCTTCACAAGTGCTACATTCAACTCCTTACTAGCGGCCTCAACATCAATAGCGTGTAGACAACGAGATTTGACGATATTTTGAATAAGAGTACTGCCTCCATAACATTTTGCCAAGTGTTTCAGATTTCAGATAAGACATAAGGTTTCTGAAACGCCAAGAACCACATGTCTTTGTTGATGTAAACAAACCGAATGTTACATCACTCTTCTTCCACTTCCAACTTTCAACCCCATACCCTCGACAACACCACCACCACCACCATGTCCCTCGAAGCCATCTACAAGCAGTACCTCCTCCGTCCTACCAACAACCACCTCGCTACCAATGCCGTCATCAACTACATCCCAGCAAACGTCGTAGTCGGCGAAGCATCCGCCATTCTCAAGCATTATGATGCACAGTCTCAAGTCGTGAAGAAGAAGAAGGAAGAGATCAAGAGCGTCGTAGAGGGTCCCAGCAGCATATGTTGCGAGATTGAGACGACTTTGCAGTTCTCGGCTGGCGGAGGTGCTTACTTGCCTGGTATCGATGCACACCTTCTGGCTGACAGAGTGATCGTATTGCCGATTGTATGTCAATTTAATCCATAATCGATGGCAGCTGCTAATGAAGAAACAGGTTCACATAGTCAACTTCAATAGCGAGCACAAGATCCAGCAACTTCGATACTATTGGGTAACTCTTCTCCTTAGAAGTCTGTTATTGCAAAATAATGCTGACATAAAACCTTCAGGACCAAGCATCTCTCCTCAAGTCAGTCGAAATCATCGGACGCAGTGGTCGCAATTGGCCCATCATACACTGCTCTGAGCATCTCCGCGTAGTCAACGCCTCCATCTCAGCCGCTTCAAATGTGCCTCAAATCCCTCGTCGTGAATCTCGCGGCGGAGCCAACGGCGACAAGTACACCAGTCTCGACCTCGCGACATACACCGAAACTCCTCGTGACCTCCTCAGCCCTCGTAACCCAGCTCCTACAGAATCAGCCAAGCCAGCTGCTCGCGAATGGAACGAAATCTTTGCCAATGGTGAAGAACCACACATCAACGACCGCTCCCCCTCACCCAGCAAGCGTAACAGCGAGAACTCTAACCCTCTCAAGGTCGGCGCGGGTCTACATCACCAAGCCAACCGCATCTTCGACGACGGCAGCGACCGAAATGCGAAACCTGGCAACTTCAATCGTCCTCTCTACAAGTCCGACCCCAAGAAGTACTCCCACTTCGCCATGGGCGACAGCGAAGACGCCACTGCTCGTGGTCCTCCCGCCCAACTCAAAGCCAACACACGCAACGCCATCCCCACAGCCAGCTTCGACTTCAGCGACTTCAGCACACCCGTCAAACAGCCCGCACGCAAGCAAGCCCAACAACTGCGCCATTTCGGCATTGGTGTTGGTGAAAGTCCAGAAGTGGCTCCTACGCCCCAACGTCACAACATACCTGCACGTCCCGACCAGGCTGCTCATTTTCACGTCGACGACAAGCCAAGCCCTTTGACTAATGTCGTCAACCCCAACAAGAACAATGTTGGTGGTGCTTCGCGTGGAAAGGAGCTTGAGAGCCATTTCAGTGTCGAGTCTACCTATACCAATGATGAGAATGCCGGTGGTCTTGGGAACGGAGGCAAAAAGGTGGAAACGGAGGACAGGAAGCAGGCTGTTAGGCAAGGCTTGCAGCACTCGTTTGAACTGTTTGATGATGGAACGAGCAAGGGGAGGGAGGAGAAGACGAGGGGAATCAAGATTCATGGTAATGGAATGGGTAATCGTAGTGGAACTGAGTGGTTCTTCTGAGGAGGAGGAAGAAGTTATAGCAACTTGGTGGCTGACGTGAGATGTGGCGAACAGACGGGTCAGTCTGAGTACTGATGACCTTTTCCTTTTCTTCCCTTCTTCTTTCTTACTCTGGGGTTTTGTACAAAGCATTGGCTGGCTTGCTCATGAATCACAAGCAATGGGGTGTGATCAAAGTGATCATGGGCATTGATGCGAATTATGTCTATATACTTACCTCTAGGAATGAAAGAGCAAATGCTAAAACATCCCAAAGTTCCATTCATGTCGAGCAGCAATTGTGTCTGAACCTGGTGACTTTCCTGTGTCGAGTCAAATTAGGCCGCGTAGGCCTTGGAAAGGCTGTGAGGAGTGCTGAAGTACTTGAGGGCCTGACCGACCTGCTCAACGATTGTGCATTGCTTGCAAACGCTCAAATGGAGTCATCTCCTCTTCATCAAGGATGACCATCTCTTCTTCTTCTTCTTCTTCTTCTTCTTCTTCCTCCTCTTGCCCTTCTTTCTGGTTGTCACCATCCTTGGTGCTCTTAGCTCGACCATCGCCACTACTTTCGTTTCTTTGCTCATCCTGATCAGTACTCTCCTCACTCTCCTCCTCAATGTCCATCTCCTCACTTTCCTGATCGACCTCCGTCTCCTCTTGCCGAGACTGGTCTGGGAAAGACATGTCCTGGAACAGCTCGAGCAGATCTCCACGGTGCTTGATACTTCCAGTGGCTGTCTCGACGTCGTCCGTGTTCTTGGGCACATCGTCGGCGGAGAAGTCAATCAGCACTGGTTCTTCAGGTGGTCGTGGTGCTGACTTGACGTGTGCTGGAATCATCACATTCTCTTTCAACGGCCGAGGTGTACGGTTTGTGTTGGTGTTCAGCACGACCTGTGCGTCCACTTCGTAAGATTTGGTGTTGAGTCTGGTGATGCTGACTAGCTCACGGTGGAACAACCATGGGAACGATATCAGCGGCTCGGACTGTCTTTCAGCTTCCGGTGCCTGCTGCGTGTCTCGCCAGGTGGCTACTTTTTCAGCGGTGATGGTGTACATTGCGACCACGAATCTCAAGATCTCCTCTCCATTCTTGCTGAACGTCTCGTTATCTATGGCAAACACCTCCTTGACGACATCATAGCAAATTTGTTGGAAGCGCTCACGCAAGGCACCTGCTAGTCGACCAATCTCCTCGTGGAAGCTGTACTCGCTTGTGATACGAGCATGATCGAGGACAAAAGTAGTCCAGACTTCAAACTCAGTGGCTATTTCGTGCTGAGCCATAATTCGACGGATAGCGTTGTCATATTCGAGCTTGACTTCGCGAGCTTTGTCAAGCATGGCAGCTGTGGCGGGTCTATCGCTGAAGGCGTCCAGGATGCGCTGATCAAAGGGGAGGTTGATGAGGGGTTTGAATTCCAACGTCTTGACCATATCATAAAGACGTCCAAGCACCTTGTTGGAATGATACTCACGGTCAGCAGACCGATATTTGTTGGGCATAAAGTGAGGAAACTTGTAAGGACGCAATTCTTGCCTCATTGGGGCTGCATTGCCAGATTTCGGATAATCCACTGCGATTGAGTGAAGCTCTGCTAGCTCCAGGCAGCGCTTCGAGCGTATCCCATCGTCGAAACGATCGGCGTTCGCCAGATGAGCAGTGGCGATACTCCTGAGCTTATCGGTCTTCATGAAGGTTACAAAGAAAGGCACAACGTCTTGTATGTTGACATTACGTTTCATCGTTACAGGTTCGGGTCCTGCAAAGTCCATGGGTGTCTCATTCCAATCAGACTCTGGCGGAATGAGCTGCTCATCCCAAATCACAACAAAGTCATCACCATCCAGGTCCCCACCAGAACACATTGATGGAATATCGCGATAGCCCTGTTGGGAAAAGACCACAACATCGCGCAGATGATGCAGCTCGGGAATATTCACGGCATTGACGACACGAAGATCGCCTGGATGGAGTGAGGGATTTCGTCCGACAACGCAGACACCCTCGATAACTCTGTGCTCGCCAGTCTGAAGTGGGTCGACCTGGATGAAGATCTGAGGCAATGCCTTGATTTTCTCAGCGCGAGTAGGAAATTTCGTCAAGTCAAGGTTGAATTCGTGTCCTCGAAGAAGATTCGTCTCATCTACGCAGCCAAGAACAAAAGCACCCTCCGGTATTGTGAGTCCAGCCTTCTCCTTGAGAGCCTTGTGGTACCATACGCGCCATAAGTGTAGGCATGAGAGTATGAAAGGATCACGAGTACGCAAGAACCCGCCCAGAACGCATTCAGCGAGAGTGAGTGTCATCTGGTTAAAGTCGATACGATGTTGGAGCTTTTGTAGTGCTACTTCTTCGTCAACCATAGCTCTTACAAGCTGTTGCAATTCTTGAACCATCTTCATGATGAAGATGTGGTCCTTGACATTCAGAGCGCAGAGCACTGTGATCAGCTGGCGATTCAGTACCACCGAAGTAAATGATGAGTATCGTATCACCTCGAGACCTTCATGCAGTGCGGCAAACTTGTACTGACTTGGTCGAATGTGAACCTCGTGGCCTTTAGCGTCTGGCCAAGCAGCAAGAACACCCTTGATACCACCAAGTCGGATCTGGTATACCGAAGGTGGTTGACCGGACTTGCTGGAGATACCCAATTCGCTAGCAATGATGCTTGCTACGACCGGCGAGATCTTACCGACACCATCTGAGAAGGTATAGCCATTATATGTAATGTCCTTGATTTCAACAATCTTCACCTTCGTGCCGCGAATTGCTCTAGTGGTTGAAAAGCACTGACCTAGCCTTGAGGACCATTTTGCCACGGTCCTGATCTTTGAGAAGTCCCCCATCATTGACCGGATATCTGCAGCAGTGATCAGACCTGGAGTGGAGGCAAAGAAATAGGCACCATGTTCGCGAAACTGCGAATTGCCAGTAGCAAGAAACTCGTAGTGCCGTCCTCCAATCGTAATGCCGTTGCTCAAGCACTTGTAGACACGGGTGAAAACACCATTCTGAGAGTCATCGTCCGTCGAGTTGATCCTGCCTTCAAGCTTCTCATCAGTGAAGCGGACACGTAGGAAGCGGTCAGCATGCTCCCGATACTGCCGTAAGATACGGTTGGACATTTCTACAGTTGGCGTACTGACGTAGACGGTAGTTGGCGTGACTGTGGCGGAACGAGAGAGAACACAATGTTGTGGAATCCTGCTTGAGGAAAGGGATCGATAAGGAACGTGAAGGGTCAGTATCGCCGCTGGATCAAACAACCGCTCTTTCTTGGTGGCGGCATATTCAAGTCGAAGCACAGCCTCGCGTTCCGGCATATTAAGCAAAGCCTCGATGAACCCTGCGCTGATATTTTCTTCGAGCAAGACTCCTTGTGATATGCACGCATCCAGCTGATATCTCATAGACCAGGGCAATGTCGGCAGAGCGTCTTTGTTGTTAGATCCGTCATTAATTTGGTCCCAGAAGGAGTTTTGCTGTTTTGCGCAGAAGCTGAAAGTCTGCGGTTGCTTGAAGATTACGTTATAATCGCTGAGAGCTTCTTTGATCAAAGTGTACTTGTCTTTCTGTTCTTTGACATTGATCGCTAATCGAAAGGTTGTCCAGCGACCTGGTTCCGGTGGTGAGTATGTATTTGAGCCCTCAAGTTTCGAACATACCAATATCAATGACAGCATCACGATTGCGAAGCTCAATAGGAGAGTTTCGATGTTTTCGAGCCTCTGTTGTGATCTCTGTTTGACGATACCATGTCTTCCGATCAGTCCATCGACGACCACTATCGTGGGTCACGCCAACGCTATGAAGCCTGCGATAGAATACGCAAGGTTGTTCAAACGACATGATAATAGAAAAGTCTTCCTCAGTCTCTCCATACTCCAAGACCATTCGTAATTGCGAGAAGGGGATCTGGATCTTGAAGACGTCTGCTACAAATCAGTAAAGTTACTTCTGGAAGAGCTCCAGCCAAATACTGACCTCGAGACTCCTTGAGGGTGTGCGTGAAGTGTAGGTTCAGCTCGCGTCTGAGCAGATTCAGCTCCAACGCCGTTTGATCCTCATCGACCGTCTTCATGACCATCATCTGGTCTGGTGCGTACATGAAACCGAATTCAATCTTGGAAGCCATGATTACCTGTTGTTGGCATGTATCAGAATCACTTTGCAATTTGACGTTCACTAGTGATCTAAACTGACCTGCTGCTCTTTATATGTCTTTGAGCTATCCACTGGACTACGATGCTTGAAGGACCTTTTTTTGTTTTGCTTTTCTATCCTCACTCCAGTCCAATTGCTATCCTCAGACTTCCAGCTTTCCCAGAAAGGTGACCCAGGAATGGGACTGAACGTGATAAATGCTTCACCACTGCGGTTCCCATCAGTGTTCTCCTCCAGACTGATCGATTTGATCCAGCCATAGGGGCTCAATAGATTCCACAAGTCTAGTGTGCCTGCCTTCCACGGGATTCCAGTGAGTCTGACAGTAAGTTCCGGCCATTGGGTCCAGTCATCTTCAGGGTCAGGTACTGCCGAGAACCTGAACCCAGGTCTTCGAGGTGCGGGAGAGCGGGCACGACCGCCGCCATGAGAAAAAGGACGTCGAGAGACTCCTTGCCCACGGCCTGCAGGGCGTTGAGGAGAATGTTTGTTCGGTGTCCTTGCCATAGCCATTGCCACTGCAGAAGGTGGCACGTGAGCCAGGTAGCAGTGAGATGATGGAGACGTGCAAAGAAGAAGGACGAGGGAAAGACGGAGAAGTGCAGAAATGTACAAGATATAGTAAGAGAGTTGGTTTGAGAAAGTAACTGAGTGAGGGAAAAGATGAAAGCAAGCCAGCGAGATTGTTTCTTCAAGTGTTCTTTCCTGTTTCGGTTTGTTTCAGCGATGTTTGATCCTGCCAAATTAGAATACACGCTATTCAAAAGCGATCTTCTGGGAGCTGACTTTTTAAGTGTACACGGTAGATTGTCGCACAAAGCGTATTGAGAAACATGTGAGAGATCTTATTGTGACAGAATCTGTAACAAGTTTGATGATGTTAAAGGTCACCATCGCGTTACACAAGCTCTCTCAGCCTAAAATCGACGGGCCCACCATTGTACCTTTGTACCATTCACTCTAAATGCTATCCTACACAATAGTTATTGCATCTAAATCATGCAAAGCCTTTTAGCACGGCAGCTTCTGCATTCAGAATGGAAGAGCCAGCGGCACCAATGATTGCTAACATTGTCAGCGCTTGTTCCTTGTATTGTTGAAATGGTATTGAACTTACTATTATGACTGAGAGCCACAAACTTGATGTCAAAGATACCAGTTTCGTCCTCTCTTATTCTTCCCACACTAACAGCATAACCTCTATCCGTCTCCCGATCTAATCTGGGTTGTGGTCTGTCAGGTTCTTCCATAACCACTATCGCTCTTTCTGGCGCTGAAGGACATCCAAGCTTCTGCGCTTCGGACACATATTCGCGCATAGCAGTCTTGACCTCTTCAGCGCTTGGTGGTGGTCTTCTCTGAAACTTTAATGAAACACATGCTGTATGCCCATCTAGCACTGGTACGCGGTTGCAATGCGCAGATACCTTGAGCGGCTGGTCTACAAAACCTGTGACGTCGCCATTGACTGAACCCAAGATCTTCTGCGCCTCTGTCTCCAGCTTGTCTTCTTCGCCAGAAATGAAAGGCACTACATTGTCGATGATGTCCATACTGCTCACTCCTGGATATCCTGCGCCCGAAACTGCCTGCATTGTAACCACACTAACGTATTCTACTGGTCCAAACTTCTCTTGTAGTGCTGCGAAGGGGATGACTATGCCGATGACTGCGCAGTTGGAGTTGCAGACAAGGAAGCCTTTTTCCAGGTTGTAGTGTTTTCGTTGGTGTTTGATGACATCCAGATGGTTGAGATTGACTGTGGGTACGACGAGAGGTACAAGAGGATCGCGGCGGTAGTTTTTGGCATTGGAGAAGACGGCTAGGTTGGCCTTGAGAAAGGACATTTCTGTATATCTGGCATGAGTATTGCTCCAGTATAGCGTGCATTATGGACATACCGACGTCGCCCGCGACATCACTGTCCAGACCAGAGAATACTACATCACAGTCCTTGAACTCTTCCGCTGTGCATTTTCGCACGACAAGCTCGCCTAGCTCTTTTGACATTGGCCATGATTGCTTCCATCGTACAGCATCGCGATATTTCTTGCCAGCCGAACGCTCTGACGCGCCCACGGCATGTAGTGTGAAGTGAGGGTGAAGGGCGAGGAGGAGGATGAAGCGCTGGCCTACAGAGCCTGTTGCGCCCAGGACACCTTTAAAGTGTGAGTCGAGGTATTATATGGGACATGTTAGGCAGACCTTACCGCACTTCTTCTTAGGGAAGGCCTTAGTAGGCGACGAGAAGTGTTCCACATCCATGACTTTAGGTGTATGTATGTATGCAGAAGATTAAACTATTTAATGTTGCTACTATACTCGACCTCAAATTCCAATGCAAGATGCGAGATCGGCACTACATGTATTTATTGCTTGGCATTTCTTCATTGTTGTCACGCTGCGTCAGAGTTATTTTCTTTTAACAACAGTTCTAGGAAGCTCAATTCTACTGAAGAAGAACAATGTAAGCCAATCCTGAAGTACTCCTCCCATCCTCTCATTGTCCATCAATGCATGACGTGTGCTAGAATAAGAGCAAAATCTATCGTCGAGCTCTCTTGTAAAGAATGCTGCTCTCAGACTGCCAGTCTCTCTTTCACAGGTCAAAGACTTTGCCCTGCTCTGTGTTAGCAACATGTTGTGTTCGCGAATATTGTGATGTCTTACAGGGTTCATCAAGTTGTGAGGATCCAGAGCTTTCTTTATTATCTTCATAGTATTGATTGTCTCTGGTCCAAGCTCCTTCAGAAGATACTACAGACAAAGCGGTTAGTACATTGGTATAAACATCGACGCCCAAAGAAGAACAACTCACGTCCTTCTTTACAAGTCCTACACCGTGCTCGCCCGTACAGGTCCCCTCCATTTCCAGCGCCCTATTGATTGTAAGCACCAGACTCTATATCGTAGCTGCTACCTGGCTCACGTGCCACCTTCTGCAGTGGCAATGACTATGGCAAGGACACC
>Ga0115846_100534_pt3 | contig 14077 bp, 15 predicted proteins | sample InSIn5gowninarea_2_FD_83860 | JGI IMG/M metagenome (GOLD analysis project Ga0115846, IMG submission 83860)
AGCATGCAGCGTTTGACGGTACCTGGGCGTCAGTTGATGTCTGTCGCGTATTTTCCGTGTTCGGACTCGGAACAGAAGGTTCCGGAAGTATACTCGAACGTGTGTTGTACCTGTGCTGACCAGGCTGAGGGCTGTGTGTAGAGCAGCAGTTAGTTTAGTGCATTTAGGGGTATTGCCATGGAGTGTACACACAGCAAGCTGCGCGGCTTTGCACCCTCCGCATCACTTTGCAGCGATTGTGGTCTACTCAACTGAGGACGCATTATACCGGTTGCACTGTGATGCGTCGTATTTTGATCGCCTTCAGCAGAAGTGGCTGCCCCAATATTCTGCCAGCTGTTAGGTCTTACCATGTCACGAGGCGATATTGGAAATTACCCGGGATCGCGACGACGCAGTACTGATTCTTCCTATCTGCGAGACAGGTTTGGCACTCATCTTGGACGCTGGCAAAGACACTGTCGTGGATGGGCTGGGCTGGTGTTGTCAAGCAATGTGCAAACACACGAGACATGTGGTGTTTACACGTCAAAGCTCAGGGCAGTTAGCGCCATTCCTGAAATGGCCTGTGCTGTTATCGATAGCTGTTAGGGATGACGATGGCCAGAAATGACATGAATAATTCGTAAATGGTTCGTGATCTAATTGTACCTAAGCTGACTGCCTGACACAATGCTTACTTCAGGATGCGGTTGTCCAACTACATGATGGATTCCCTTTTCGCGAAAGCACAACCACATATCCTCTTTTGCAAGGCCGAGATACCGCCTTTTTCTTGATGCTAGCGTCGCAAACATGTAATGCGAACCGGTACCTCGTAAGCCCATGTTTGCTCACAAGCTGCCACGGCGGGCTGGGAAAGCGACTCCCTCGATAGCAGCGTAGTCGACAAACCAGCTTACGCGATCCGCACCCTTGAGATTTACCAAGCCGCATGGCAGCTGTTGGCCCTCGTCGGTATCGAATATCTTACGCATAATGTCCTTCTTTCCCCCGCCAGTTGCGACAAAGGCGATCTTGAGTCCGTGTTGCGCGACCGGCAGTGAGATGGTGATACGTTTCGGCGGAGGCTTCGGAGAATCGGAAATGGGGAGAACCCAGGCTTCGGTTTCGCGTAGAAGGTCAGAGCCAGGGAACAAGCTACAGGTGTGTCCGTCCGGTCCGCAGCCCAACAGAAGCAGGTCAAAAAGCGGCAGTTTTACGCTGTCGCGCGCGGCAAATACACTGACTAGTGTCTTCTCGTACTGATCGGCCAGCTCCTGCACATCATCGAGATACTTGACGTCGATCGGATAGACCTTGGGCGTGCCCAACTCTGCGGGTATCTTGTCCAGAAGCTCCTCCTTAACAAGTCGGTGGTTGCTGTCTTCGTGGTCGAGGGGTACAGCGCGCTCGTCGGCGTAAAAGATTTCCCACTTGTCAAACTGAATTTTGCCTTCCCCATTTGTCTCCTTTAGAAGCGCCTGCGCAAGCGTCTTGGGCAGCGAGCCGCCAGAGACGGCAACACGAAAGACGTGATGACGCTCAAGCGCGGCGTTTTGTGCGTCGAGCACATAGGTGCGCAGGCTCGGAGCGAGCTCGGCGGTGCTTTGGAAGGCGTATAGATTCGGCGGCTTTCCCATTGTGTAGCAAGATGTGTATGGGGGGTGTTGGTGGAGTGAAGTTTGCAGGCGCGCGGTGGAGGGGTTGGCCTGGTGGTGGGGCTATGTGCCGGTATTTCGCTGCGGGCCAGTGACGATTGCTGCGATGGGTAGTGACGTGGGGAGCTTCTACAACGACTGACCTTGTCAATTATGAAAATGACACTTGAAAAAAAAGGGCAAAGGAAAAATGGTGGCGCCTAAGACTACCTCTGAAGAGCGATGCGAGGCATTATCGGCCCTCGATACCGACGTCCATTTTGGGCCAGCCGTGCAGCTGTTTTTGCGGCCGACGTCGCCATTTGCGCCCTGGTCCGGCGCGTTTTGCGCCATTATCGAGGACTGTCATCGCAGGGCGCCAGAACAAGATATGCCAGAGGCGCTGGAGAGAAGGTGAGAAGGCTGCAGCAGAACTACATGTTTACATACTGCAAGCAGCGGAGACATACTGCACATGACCGTCACTATCCAACGCCACCAATGATGTTGTCTAGCTCATGGGAAGCATTGGGGTCTAGCCCACGAGTTGGTCACGTGCCCACACCGCCCGGGCGAGCAGTCGACGTAGGGTACGGTGCACCTTTGCTCGAGCAATGGATACATTTGTGAGACTCGGCCGATTACCAAGGGCGAGGGATTTGATCTGCGAACCTTGTGCTTACAGCTTACATACATAAATGCTTTCCGCCGCAATCCGCTGATGTGTGCGTCCATCATTAGTCGGTGGACTAGTAGACGGGGAGAGCGACGGACAAAGCTGGCTCCCGTGCTTGCTTATTCACTCTACCGCGCATCCAGCGAGACTTGTGTATGCCTTTCCACGGAACCCAAGAAAAAAGTTTGACAAACTACACACGATTGTCCCGTGCACACGGTTTGGAAGGCCAATGTCCCACGTTGCATGTCCGGGCAACCAGAACCATGTCTGTCTGCTCACTTGCTTTTTATCTGGCGCAAGAAAAAGCAACGGCATTGTCCCAACGGGGATTGGCCATGTGGCCAATATTGCCGTCTGTGTTGGGACCCGTCACATCTCAGCGGCCTCGTGTAAGAGATGCGAACCATGTCTTGTTTGCTTTGAGCTGGAGCAGCGCGGCAATTTCTGAGTGGCTGCAAGCAAACAAGCCTGAAGTTTAGGAGAAGCGATGCTGAGTTTATTTGCTTTGGGCACTCAATTTCATGTCGACAGAGTTTCGAGCCCGGGCCCTGGCGAGACAGGGAGCCAGGCGCGTGGTGGCAGCTTTTACTCGAATGAACGATTGCCACAATGCGCAGTGGAAGTTTCGCCCTGAGTTCAATGGGCATCAATGTGCCTAGTCATAGGGAGCGCCGAGGCCTGGGCCACGCAGCGCACGGTGGGATGGCGATCCATCCCTGAGGGGGCATTGTGACCCAAAGTTGAAAGGTAGGAGCGGCATGTACATGCAGGTCCACGTCGGCATGCAACCTAGCAACAGCTATCATGGGGCAGAATCTCTCCGGAGGGCGAGGTAAGGTTTCATCCGACTGAGTCACCGGTGCAGCGCCGTTTGTTATCTGCTTGAAACGCAAGGCCCGGGGGCCGGCGGCAGCAGGGAGTGTCTTGCGCCGTGGCACCTTTGATTAGATGGACAGTGTTTCGGGCGTGAGGTGCCGAAGCCACTGTACAAAGAGGCGTGCGCAATTATTGCGCTGGTGCAATGTTACAAGACGTGTGCTAGTATTTGATATTGGAGCAGCGAGTGTTAGGGTAGTCTGGCGCGCTTTGTTGGTGCTAAGGCGGTGCTAAACGAGCAGGGGCCTCGCATGTCCAAAGTGGTTCCTTGCAACGTGACCTGGAGTTCACGGCCACGAATCTAGACCACAAGCCAACGGTTCGGCCCGCTGAGACACCGACAATGGGCAGCAAACGCTACGAGAAGCGTCGTCGTTGCAGAAACGCGCGGTACATGATGGAAAGCCATGGCTGGCTGTCACCAGATACGGCGGCATGCAGAGATCAGGAGAGATGGTGCGAGCAGGCGCGAGAAGGCGCGAGAAGGCGCGAGAAGGCGTGAGAAGGAGCGATGGGGGGGAGAGAGGGGACCGGAGGGCTCGGCACGCGGACAATAGGCAGGCAGCGAGCGGATTGTGAGAGCCGCACGAGTCCGGAGCAAAGGGACAATGGTCGGCCGGGCATGTATGCATGTGTGTACTATAGTATACTGTACAGGACAGGCTACTGTCCTCTATGTACATACGCACTACACGCAGGCACAGGGTGCGGTCGGTGGTTGCGCAATCCGTGGGTTGCTGAGCAACGGCGGTGGAGGCTGTGCCAGGGGACGGCGACACAGTCACACACAGTCAGCTGTAAGCAGCAGCAGCCGCAGCCTTGACCAGGAACGTGTGAGAGCCACGTAGCCAAGCCGGCGCAGCGCGGCGAGGGGGAGCACGACGTCGTCGGGCCAGCGAAACGCAAAAAGGACGAGGGCGAGCGTGCGAGTGTGCAAGCATGCAAAGTTTGGTTTCAGTTGATCGCGCGATGCGTGGCGGGCAAAAAAGGGCAGCGAAGAGCGATCGCGATGTGCGGTACTGAGGGTGGACTCGCTCTGGTGTGGTCGTGGACGCAGGCGTGGGTCCGACGATTGGCTTTGGGTGCGGGGCAGGCGCTGCTTTGGCGGCGCTGCAAGGGTAGCCACGATCGAGACCGCGACCCTGGATCGCATTTTTTGGGCAGTCTCAGCCCGCACCCAAGGCAGTCACGCCTGGCAAGGGCTTGGGACCCGAGGGCGTCGACAGCGTCGCACGCCCAGCCACACGCCAATCACGACTCCACCCTGGCCCGTCGAGCTGCCCGGGCTGCTACTGGCCGATCGCCCATCATTCGATGGCCGTATGAGCATATAGCCAACCGCGATCCCTCTACAGCCCGCTGATTCACACCCCCCGTCATCCTCGACCGACATCCACTCTGAATACCATGACGGCACATCACCTCGCTCCCGACGTCCTCTCCACTACTCCCTTTTGCTACTTCAGCATCGTCCCTGCCGCACACTTTTCCGTCGAGACCCCAACCCAGAGCCCCGTCTCCGAATACTCGGCCTGCACTCCCTCAGACCCCACCAACCCGTTGCTGGCCTACAGACCAGTGCCCCCATCGTTCATGTCGGGCTCGGCAGACGCTTCGCGCCTGCTGCAGCTGCAAACAGAGGCCGCCCATCGCCCGTCCCCGGACCCTCTCCAGCCCCAGCACCGCGCCTCGAGCGCCTCGTCGGACACTTCCAACAGCTCGTCGTCGTCGGCCTCGAGCAGCGGCCTTAGCTCGCCTGCCACTCTGTCGTGCTGCCGCTGCCGCCGCGAGTGCCTCGCCAACATGTACCAAATTGGCACGAACCGCTACTACTGCAGCCACTGCGCTAGGATGACTGGCTACAGCGCTGGCTGAAGCTTGTCGCCCACGCGCCCCACCCTGCTCGTTACAAGTACACACACACACACGCCTATGCCACTGGCCAATCCCGCCCTGTCACCCACCATGTGCTTAGCTGGGCCTTCAACTTTACACGACATTCCTACGCAGACTTTTTGCTGTCAAAATGCCACCACTACATCGCCGTCTACATGCCCGGCCGTGGGAAACAATGGCACCAAAAAAAATTCACTCGAAGGCGTCGTTTCCAAGCATCACTAGACGAAAGCAAGAGAAAAAGGAGGATATAGGGGGTTGGAGAGAGAGAGAGGGGGAGAGAAGGACCGCAAGATGCCAAGGAGAGAGAGGCTCTTGCAGCGCATTTTGGCGCTATCCGAGAACACCAACGTCCTGAGGGCGTCGGCAAGGAACCTGGAGAAGATCAGCGTTATTGTGCGGAAGAAGGAAAAAAACCGAAGCTGGCCTTCGGGCTCCCATATCACCGCAATCGCTGAGAGAGCTGTTTGATGATTTGAGAATACGATACCCCCCACAGTCTAGTAGGATACTGTAGCCAATGCTATGCCGGGGTATATGGAATGCTCCGAGGTCACAACTTTTTTCTGCACACTGGAAATTGCATCGTGATTGCCGCGCCAGCCGGTGAATATTAACCCGTTGTATACTATAGGTGTTGAGATCGGCGATGTCAGTCACGACCAGACTAACGAAGTGAGGCAGCTAGCCACCGGTTCTTGGTGGAGCAGCATAAACAAAGTGTGTACCTGCCAAGGCGCGCTGCAAAATCGGTCAGAATTGCCATCCGATGATCTTTTTCGGAAGTTGACATCTCCCCCCATGCAATGTACCGGAGCACGCTAGCCACCAACGGCTATAGTGCGAACTGGGCAATTTTTTGGCATGGACCCAGGGCGCCTGCACAAGACTCGTACGGGTCAGCAGCTGTGCACATGTGTCGACGCATCAAACGACCATGGCATGATGGTTTCGCAGCAGCTTGCGTCAACGCGGCAAAGCAGTCACGTCAGAATGAAGGCGTGATGAAACATGACGATCGCGCGGGTCGTCGACCAACAACGCCAGCCGCCAGCCTTATCGATGCGCATGTTTGTCCCGCCCGCCACCAAGGTCCCCACAGTTTCTCCAATCTATCGTTACGCAGTATTCATCTTGATCGTTTAATGGCGTACGTTGCCTCGCAGCCGTGGCGTGCAGATTGTTTCTTACTCCAGGACAGCACCACTTTCCCATGTTTCAATAGCCATTGCCGCTATACGATTCGAGTTGCGATCACCCATGCCCTTTGGCTTTGCCATGGCCGGCACTACTGAACTTTGAGTAGTGATGGAACAGTACTATGACAGCAATGGTAGTAAACTGGAGGCGAGGGCGTCAAAGAGATTAGCCCAAAAACAGGGTAACACGACAAGGCTCAATGATGACATGCGCTAGGCGTGCGCACGCACGATCATGGTCCGTATGCAAGCAATTGGTCCTGATCGCCACCACCCTTCGATTAATTGTGGGTATGCGAATTGTGAAAATTCGATTACCCTCGATGCCCAGCAACAGTATGAAGATGACAAAGTGGGTACTAGACATGCAAGATGGGAGCCCTAAACTCGTTACGCCACGATCTGTGTCGATGTATTATTTTTTCCCATAAGGAATTCTTTCCATATTCTAATCTTACTCACAATCGGATAAGACCCTTGCTTCTTCGGTCATGCACTTTTGGTTTTTTGTTGCAAGCGTTGGCGGGAGCTTTTGCCGCGCCGGCCTCTAGGGACATGCACCACTCGCACTCACATAACTCTCACACATCAACGCACACATTATACCGAGTCAATATAGCAAACATGCTTTCGGGGTCCGACCTGGGGGAGATCGCGGGATCGAGCAGATCGAAGAGATCGCAAACCGCCCTCTTTAAAGGAGGCAAGCGTTGAAGGTCACTGAATGCGCTCCGCGGCGCGTCGTTGGTTGGTTTGGTCGCCCCCAGACAAGTTAAGCGGCAGACCAAGGTCCCTAGGTAGGTTTGGCCAGTAGGGGTAGCGGGGCACTGGTAGCAGCTGCTCAGTTCACGATGGCAATTAAAGTTCTGGATATCGAGATGGCTTTTCTGTTGTCCATCGCCTATCCATGCAATGGTGCGGGGATGGGGAAGCGGAAGCGGAGGAGACGGAAGGGTGTCACAGGTCAAGTGTGTCCAAGTCTGGCCTCTAAATCTGTCGTTGAGATCTCGCGATCCAGAGGTAATGGTGATGGTCAACAGGTATCATGCTTTTCCCACATGCGTCGCGGGACGCATGGACAGCATCCCGTCATAGGGTCTCAACGGTGTCTGAGAGTAGCTACTGGCATGTTCCTCGCTCGCCTGCCCACGTCGAGCTGATGGAACGGAGCTCCGTCGTTTGGACACTTTGTAATTAGCACGGCAGATGGCCCACCAGTCAAAACGTCGCCTTTGTATTCCCGCCAAGCCGTGCCTTTCTTTTCGCGTCCTGACACCTGCTCCGCGGATCTTTATGGGCGTCGACAAAACCTCCCCCTCATCGACGATGAAGCCTGCGCCCATCGAAGATCTCCCGTACAGCATGGGGCACGCTTTTTTATTTTCTCCTCCTTCCCGCAGACCGTGCACGCCATTTCCGCCCCTACGGTCACGCTGCCTGAAAAAAAGTCCCGTGTACTTGGATATTTGTTACTGCACATGCTACTATAGGGTACATCTTCTTGCTTCCATTACGGCTTTGATTTTTCCCGTGGCCCGACCAAGCTGTCTACATCGTGATGCGACCTTTGACCCCATATATCCAAACATCTAGACCTCGACACCATCTGCACCGGGATACCCGCACCGACGACGCGCAAACCTCTCACACCTTGTCTCTTTCGCTCCCGCGCTCTCCCCCAATCGACGACGATGATTGTTTCACCACATAACCCGCATCAACCTTGTCGTCACTCGCTCCAAGTCTCTCCATGCATAGCATCGCGGCGATGCTGGGCGGACACAAGTGCGACCAACACGCCTGGGCTGCTATCCGTCCATTACAGCGCGCCGCCTCGCGCCGCCTGGCGCCCGCCCGTGTGTCCGTCCATCCGCTCGCCCTTGACACATGCCCCCCCCCCCCCACATCGGGAGTTTTAAAAGATTGTGCCATGCGCGCCCAGCGCAAACCTTGCTCGCAAGCTACATACCAGGTGGGTTAACTGCTGCACGAAAAACGTCCTTGCTTCTTCTTTTTTTTTCTGCCTATTGCTATTCCGAACCTGCTTTCCGGTGGCCTGCATCGATGCGCATCTAGACCGCACGGCAAATGCCTCCACCAACGCTCTTGTGCTTTCTTGTTATCGCGCAACGATCGAGTAAACACCTGTTCATCGTCTTGGATTTGGGCATATGTGGACAGCATGTTTTGTTAAGGCCGTAATAGCATGCAAGTCTGTATACACACGTATACGCGTGTGACTTGCGTGCTTACTTGCTTCCTACTACTACCGCATCGTATCGTCGGCTGACTTTCCTCCCTCCTTTTTTTCTCCCATTATTTCCTTGTTTTACCACGCGGCATATCTACGTATGTGGGTAGCACAAAATCTGAGGGTGTCGTCACCGTCGTTCGCTGCACGTTCAAACACCCACTAGGTTTTCCCAATACTAACGCCAAGATACACGACGCGCGTGTGGGCGTGTGTCTATGTCTGTATGGACATAGGTGTCCCGTATTCAAAGGTCATCCGCCACACGCCTATCGTTCGATGCAGCGCAAAATGAAAGAAAGGGGGGCACACCAAACCGCACCAGCGGACAGGATGCCGCGCTTGGATACCGAAAAGCATGCTATACATATCCAACAATTCGTTATCTCCCTTAGCTCTTCCCCCTTCCACCCTTCGATGTCCGAATTTGCCGCATTTTCTTCTCGCGACATCGACATTGTCGCTGGTGATCGAGTGACATTGGAAACAGGTGTAGTTTGTGTCAGATTTTGCGAAAGTTTGACACAAAAGTCCTGACTCCCCAACATCAATGATGCGTTCTTTCCCAGCACATGCTCCTGACTGACATTGTTTTCCGTCCCGGTTACACATATCTTAGTTGCAATTAAGGTTGCTGATGTGTGTGGAGAGCTGAAAAGCGCATGGGGAAAGTAAGATGAGGTTTGGGGACTAGTTGGCTAGCTTGAGAGACTATTTTGCGCTCGGAGAAATGACTCGTGGGCGTGTGGCTATCGTTTTCCTTGCAGACTAACTAGTAGCACAGAGTCAGTGATTTGCCGTATGTCTTTTTCCTTTCTCTCGGTGTGTGCGTGTGTGAATCCCGTTTCTTTGGTAGCGAGGAGGTGAGGTTTAGCTACGTGAGTTGCAGCAGAGACGACATTGCTGTGCGACATGCATGCATACACATTAGTGGAGTAAGTGAGTGTGATACACAGTTGTAGATGTGCAGAGAGCAAAACTCTATGCAAGTAAGACTGATTGCAGATACGCACGAACAGTTGAGATGCTCATTCTATTGCGTAACATCTACTCATAGCACTGAAGTTTTCATAAACGTATGTACAATAGGGGGGTTTTTTTTCAACACAATGTTGAAGTCATATTCACATAGCACACGTCGACACCGCACAGCAGCATCAGGAACCGGGACGGGAACAGGAAACCAAGCAACATCCACCACCACCACCGCCGCCGCCGCCACCTCGCCTCCCACAAACTACAGCACCACTACTCCTGCTCTACCCCCTCTTTCCTCAACTTCCCAAACAGAAACTATCAATGTCCTTCGCGCAGAAGTAAGTCGGCTTCGCTCGCGCACCCAAACACTCGAAAGCGCGGTAAAAACCATGCGGCGGGAAAGCATTTCCATTCAGACGGCTGCGCGGCAGCTGGTGGATTCTAGTAGGAAACTGGAGGATGTGGCGCAGGGGATTGTGGGGGAAGGGGGGTGAAAAGACGTATGTGTGTGTGTGGATAATGTGTAAAGGGTGGAGATGTGATGGGAAGGAATGAGAATGTGAGTTATAGGGGTTTGAAAGTTTGGTAGTTTTGAATGCTAGGGGTTTCCTTTTAGGTGGTGGTGGTGGTGTATGGGGTATGAATGAATCTGAGTTTTCATGATTTGCGGCATCGTAGATGTGTAGTTTGTGATGTGAAAGTGCAACTTGTGACTTCAACGCCAAAGCTATCACGTTGAGTGCTCGTTGCTGCTTCATTCCACAAAGCTTGCTTACCAACACAACAAATGGCTCTTTGCATTGTATCGACATTGCGGGGATGAGGTTTTAATTAAGTCAAAGCCAATCCTGCGCGTAAATTTTACGTAAAAAGAATTCTATGTGTTGTACTACCACCTATCGCACGATTTTGAGTAAAAAGAGGTTTGCTTACCCTACGTATAGTGGAGCTGATTAAGGAAGTTACACAATGTACTCCACCTTTTCATAAACACAGTATCTCTCATCGTTGTCCGGATGTTGGAGAGAACAAATGTTGCTTCTACTACTCCGGTGGCTACAAAAGAGGTACTTTTCTTCAATGGAACAAAAACGATACTGCGCCACATTGACTCTTTACAACTTGCAATTATGCCCTACTATCTATTTACACAGTACAAAAACACATATCCAAATCGTTCTACACAAGCTTTCGCAACTCCACACACAGCACTCAGCACTCAGCACTCCTCAACCAGCAGCCTACACGGTCCGCCCCTCCCTCCCACATCAGGAAACACATAAACCCCCAAAACAGCATAGCTCTAGTATCCAACCGGCACATCTGCATAATATGCCTCTTCACTCCGTCCTACCATCTCATTGGTGCAATAAAACCAAAGCACCCCTCGTATCGCTAAGATTAAGTGAACGGTGCTAAGGGTTGCTGACGAGCATCGCCACCGCCATCATCCATCATCCATCGCCCATCGTTGCTGATGCTACTGCACGACATATGACATATGCATATGCATCTCACCTCCTTGGCTAGTATAAGATTCAGCAGAGGGGGCGAGGCATACGGAAGACAGTAAGGGGGTAATGGTATGCTAGAGGAAAAGTAGTGTGTGTACCCAACAACAAACAACCTGGTTCTCGTATACATACCTTGTCCAACTGGTATGCCATGCCGTCCCGTCCTTACAAAGCTCAGCCACGCATCTGATATATCACTTAAACCACTCAGTCATTTCCCCCACACTATCGGTTATCTCGGACGAAGCTCCCGGGAACACGAGGCATAAGAGTCGATTCGATCGAGCATACTTTGTGGAGGGAGCGATACGGAATCTGCGGGCCGGTAAAACATCGCTGCTACTGCATAATACTTGTCCCAAGTAGTTCGCTTTTGCTGATGATGCACGGGAAGAAGAAGAAGAAGAAGAAGAAGAAGAAGAAGTGATGGCACAGCATGTGTGCAGGAACCCTACCTACATAGAACAAAAACCCCATGCATTGTTGCCTTTTTTTACCAGCACCAGCACTATCCTTATCTCTGTCTAGCTAGAGCCTCTCTGTCTGCATCGGCCGCGACATTTCCAACTTATGCATGACACCACGGCATCTAGGCCCCTGCCTTTCCCTTTCTTGATAAGGGTAGAGCTGCTTGGCGCGTTGCATAACTGTTGCGGCGTGTGAATGTGTAAGTGATTGGTCATGCAGGTACCGGGTGGCGGGTGGCGGAAGGAAGGAAGGGAAAGAAGGGTATATAGCGGGTAGTGTACCCGAGATATATGCAGAGAGATACAAGCTGCGTGCATTAGGTATCCAAGTGCAGCGATGTCCGTAGCTCAGTATGGTCATGTATACAGATATAGACGACAAATGTGGATATGAGTGAGATTCTTGGGTTACGTTAAGATCCTTCTGTTAGGTTAAATTAGAGAGGATTGGATGCTGCTATCTATTCCAGCTCAAGCATCATGGTAAGCATCTCACGTTAGGCACAATATCACTACACATTAAATGACATCATGGCAAGGAAAAATCGAGCGTTAAGATGTATACGACAACACTCTCCAAAAGAAAAAAGGCCCTTGGCCTAAACGCCGTATATGCAAAGATACCACCCACCCATCTGTCTCTATGGCGCCAGTGGCTGACCAAATGACGACATATGCAATAGAATAAGAAAAGAAACCTGCCAAGGTCCTATATATATCCACTACCTCTTCTCCACGAGCAAGAGGTGCATAGCCATGTAGGCAAGCAGCACGAACGCGCCGCCAAACACGCCCAGCCCGATGCAATCCGTCCAGAGTGCTTGCGTGTTGAAACCAAACGAACTAAGGATAGCCGAACCAGGGACTTCAATGTCGAGACCGTATTTGTGGTCGATAAGGGAGAGGTACTTGACCTCATTGACGATGAGACCTTCAAAGGCGTAATGGAAGATTGACAACTATTCCTGTTAGCATGTATAGCCGTTACAAACGAGAGGAAAAGACTTACAGATTGCAACCATTTGGCCACACCAGGAATACTATCCTTGTTCAAGAAGAAACCGGAGAACAACAGACTGAAGAGCATGACGAGGACACCAATCAGGTTGGCAACACCAGAGTTACGGAACACGATACCAATGAAGAGGAAAATGGCCGCAGCAGCGAGGTTGAAGAGGACAAGGAAAAGCGTAAACTTGAGGAAGTTGGGCCAAGCTGGGATAAGGCCTGTCATCGGGTAGACGATGATACCAAGGATCATAGGCGGAAGCAGGCGTAGAGGAATGATGTCGAAGATGACCTTGGCAGCAAAGTATGCGGGCGGGGAGTAGTAGCCCTTGGCACGTTCGCGGGTAAAGAGAAGGCGTTCGGGCGCGAAAACGGTGAGGATAGTCAAACTGCTGAAGCCGAAGAGCGAAAGAACGAACAAGAACAGACCAAGACGGTTCTGGAAACCCTTGATATCGTCTGTAAGGCCGTAGAAGAGGAAGCCGAGGAACACGGCCAGAACAATGGCAATGGCATAGTGGGTGAGCATAAGCATGGGGTTACGGTAGAGGTTGCGCCATGTGCGTCGTGACAAGATCCTGAACTGACCCAACATGCCAACCTTCTTGAATCCCTTCAGCTTGCCTGCCGCAATAAAACCGTTGGGCTCCTCGACTCCATTGGTACCGTTGGCTTGGTTTGCGTTTGCGACTGAAGTGGCAATATCTTCGCGAATATTGGCAGCGATTTCGGAGGAGGCATAGGCGTTGATGAGAAGATCGAGGTTGGTTCCAGTAGCGCCATTAGCAGGAGGTGGGAGCTCATCAGGGTCTTCAAGAATCTGAGGAGGTACACCACCTTGTTGGCGAGTAAGCTTCAGCCACTGAGCCTTGATAGCGCTTCGGCGGTCATAGGGCTCTTCATCGGTCTTGGGCGACATGGTACCATCGTTGGTAGAGGGAGTAACCTTTTTCCGTGTGAACAGTTCGCGCTCCTGCTGCTGCTTGATCGATGTCCTTCGCTTGTTCTTGGGTCGGATCATGCTGGAATTGCTGGGACTTCCGGCAAGGTCTCGCTCAAGCTCAGAGGTGTTGATGCTGGGAACAGACTTGACGGCGATTGCGCTGCTTGCACTTGTGGTGAGTCCATCGCGGTTGACGTCACGGTTGAAGAGAGAGCTGTCTTCATCGATAGTTTGGCGCGATGAGCTCGCGTGCATGGTGAGGTCCACAATGTAGTCGGCAATGTTGAAACCAGGTGGGCAAGTGTAGCCAAGCTCATCAAAGTAGGACTGACAGCTCTCAAAAGGTCCAGAGTAGACGGTGCGGCCCTTTGCAAGCAGGATGAGTTGATCAAAGAGAGCTACAATGTTGGAGCGCGGCTGGTGGATAGTGAAAACGACGGTTCGGTTGTAGTTCTTGACGAGGTTGACAAGGCATTCGACGACGTTGAAAGCGTTGTATGCGTCCAGTCCGCTCGTTGGCTCATCCAGGAACAGGATGCTGGGCGACGTTACAAGTTCACAAGCAATACCGACACGACGTTTTTCTCCACCGGAAATGCCACGGCCGCTTTCCTCGGAGCTAATTCTCTGGTTGCGCCTCTGCTACA
>Ga0115846_100939_pt1 | contig 14074 bp, 18 predicted proteins | sample InSIn5gowninarea_2_FD_83860 | JGI IMG/M metagenome (GOLD analysis project Ga0115846, IMG submission 83860)
ACCGTAGTGGTGTGATAGCTTGGGGAGAGGCATTGGCGTACCCTCAAACTTCTTCATTGCCTTGGAAGGCTCGCCAGGCTTGGGGTCGTGCTTTGCTTCGGCTCCTGCAGCAATTGGGCGTCAGCGTCGTGTTCAGAGTGCGGCTAAGGAGCTCGACTGGTGGTCTTACGGCGAGCGGAGATGGCGAACGTGCGGGTAACAATTGGTGCTCGGAAGGCAGTCTGCCTCGTCAGGGCGATGGCCGAGCGTCGAAGCAGCATGCTGGGAGACATGGCTGGAGTGGAGATTTTGTGCGTTGCTGGAGCTGTTGATGCACGTTTGAGGTCGGCGAGCTTCACTTGCGCCCGGCTCGGATGATGCCGGAGAACGCCCGGTTCTTCGCAATAATATCACGTGCGAGACATTGGACACGGTTGGGCTGCTGCAAGTATTCATGTAAAGAATGGTAATGTCGAGAGCTTGGGGATATATGCTGCCGATCCACCTTTTGAGACTCCTCTAAGCCCCGTATTGGATCCTTCCTGAGGCACCTGTGCCGTCTGAACCGCAGTCTCCGCCCCTTCATCATCTTGTTCACCGACACGTGCCGACCGCCTGATGCCCCGGCCGAAGGCCGTGATTGGAAATGTTCTGGACGAAGTCTTTGTTGGTAGCCTAATGAGAGTGCCCGTGAAACAAGTCATAGTTTTCAACCTTCAGCATCCACAAAATCTTCGTCCTGACCAGTCTCCGAGTCGGCTCTCCTAAGGTGCTCTGGAGGGTTCTTTGATTGCTCCAGTGATGAAGACCCAGCCGAATGTCCCGGTTTCTGGATTCTCCAAGCAGCGGGCAGCTTCTCGGTGCCATTTTGCACGCCTGACAGCGCATCCTCGCCCCTCTCAGGCTTCTCGTGTGACTGATGCGAGTCGTTGAGACTCATTTGACCGATGTTGGGCATGTTTCCGCCCTGGATGGGGCCTTGCTGGTTTGTTTCGCCCCTTTGCTGATGCGATTGTTGGGTGGAATCAGGTAAAGGCGCTGCTGATGCCTCTTCCATGCCCGTGTTCCGCCCCGATATCGAAGACGGGTCTTGCGACTGGGAATGTTGGCCAGGCAGTATGGCAGCTATCGATAAAACTTGCTTGATCTGCGTGTCAGGAGAGCTTCCATGGTCGCTGTGCAGCTATAGTCAATATCACGCTCGTTGCTTGGTAAGTTCCATGGATCCACGTACACTTTTGCATTGATGATCCAGTCCAAGCTCTCCTCATCCGGTCCTAGCCCGCCCTTGCCATCGTGTGTGCTCCTGAAGAGCTTCGGCTTCCATTCAACACCTTCTTGTGATCGTTGCGACGCTTCTTGCCGCTGCATATCTTCAATCCGGGACTTCTCATCTGTTGCGATGTTCTGGTCCTGGGCCTTGATGGCATCGGTGACCTTCTTCCAGAGCCTTTGTGACTCTCGCTCGTCTTGTTGATCAAGCGGTCTGGTCGTAGGGTATGTCTCCTTCGCATGTGCGGCATCGAAGAGCAACGTCTTCTTCCCGGTCTAAACAACGCAAGTGTTAGTCGCACCATTTGTGTTAGGCTTTGATATGGGATAGCAAAACAACGACCTACCGCAAGATCTTTGATGAACATTTCTCCGTTCCATAGGCCTGAAAGCTCGAATAGGTTCTTGTCACTCTTCGTGTCTTTGATGAAACCACCAATGGCATTGTATGTCCCGCCGACCCAGCCTTTGGTTTTGAACTCAATATCTGCCATTAGGTGGGACTCAGGACACTTGACCGTGCTATGGTCGCCGAGTTCATACTTCATCTTGCCGAAAAGAATACCCCTGGCGTACATGTTCGGCTGTGTGATGAAGCTGTCCAGAGGGAATCAAATTAGCCTCTTGCCGTATTCCTCTCTGTTAGAACTGGAGCTTACAATCTTTCCCCACGGTTCAAAAATCTCATGACTGCGATGCCCTCCATCAGACTGGCGGCGGAGTTGCCCAGGAACTTGCTTCTGGGCTTCAACGTACCATCGATGCGGATGTGGTGTTCGGGAGCCATGAAGAAGTAGCTTGACTTGGGAGGATGATGCGAGGTTTGTTCGGAGATGTAGTAGCCTTTCGTTTTGTCCGGGTACTCCCAGAAGCAGGTATAAGTCTCGCCGAGGATGGGATTCAGGGGCTTCTTGACGCCACTGAGAGCATGTCAGTCGCTTCCGTGCGGTGTGAAGGACGATCCGTCCCTTGGTTGCAGTGTACATACGGGGGTTTGATATGCCAGCCGCTAAGGTAGAATTTCACTACTGATACGAAGCGTTGGACTGGGTCATCGATTTCAGGCAGTTGCAGCATGATCTCTGGATGTGCCATGAAGCTGTTGTATAATATGAGTACCACTCTTTGGTTCATTGTTCACAAGCAATGCTCACTTTGTGATGCGCTCCAACATTGATCGGGGCTCGAGAATGAAGGTGGGTAGGGTGACTCTGCTCAGGTCTGCCCCTGGTCGTAGTTGGGAAATGATGTGCGTAAGGACTGTGTTTTGATTCAATCATCAGCGATCTGCTCTGTTTGGACATGTAGCCTCTATGGCCTTGGAAGGAATCATACCGTTGCCTTGCTGGTCATCCACAATGGTGGCATCGTCGTCGGCATCCTGGCCGCCGCGGCTCTCATCTTGAGACGACCTGCTGCCTGCAAAGGAATGTGTCAGTCCCGAGTCTTCAAAGATGTGTTCCGAATGTCTTTGCCTCCGGGACAGTGGGGTTTCTTACTACCAACAGAATGGCGCTTGTGTCCGAGGACCATTGTTGCGGTTGTATGCCAGAAGGTAATGTAGGCAAAATTGGTGCTGTGTCTCGCAGACTTCTTCGTCCAGAGGAGCTGTTTGTGTTCTTCGTGATATCGTGACGGACCCCGAAATAGGAAGCTTGCGGAAGTTGCTGTCAGTGACGAAACCTGGCGGTCGGTGTTCAGCAAGCCCGTTGCAAGCGAAGACTGGGCACTAGAGAAAGTAGCAGCGGGATGTCGAGGGAGCTGAATAGGGCTTCAAGGCAGACAACAGGGCCTTTCCGAGTGCTAGAGTTGGTACGAAAGGGGTGCGTGGGCAATTGGATGTGGTTCGTTACAGAGTTCAAGGCCTGCGGAATGACGCATCCCCTCACCCCGCCATGTGCTGCCAATCGACATTTCCTTCTTCACATCCGACGCAGCATCACAAACAGTGAAGTTATACTCATGATACACTCACTGTACCGAGTCGAGACACATTTGTCTAAAGGTCCCGAAGTAGCAAACGTAGCTGGTAAGGTGTTCTGGTTGCTGCAAACAAACATCACGCCATCTTCCCATGTAAATCGAGCGAATATGTCCGCTACTACTGTAGAGCTCTATCCTCGAATCTCATTTAACAATGTCTTCAAGGTCCAAGTACGTACTGGGCGCTTAGACCATGAATTCCATATGGCGATCCACCCCAGCGGGTGCAAGCAGGTAGGTGCCCATACAATCCATGGCTACGACCACATTCAGCCTTGCCAGCCTGTTGGTGTCCTACGGTATATAGGACGGCACCCCAGCATCAGTATTAGCATCAGCCAAAGGTGACTTACCAAAAGTTTCTTGCGATTCTGTCAATCTAGCTGAAGCGCTATGCTAAATCCATTTGTTGCTGTCGGCCTGGCAGGCAACGTCGTCCGTTTACCCAGATCGAGGGTGCAAAAACTTCCCCCAAACCTAGCGCCCATCACAAAGCCAGCTGGGTCAGCATTCCGATCATGGATCTCGCACATGACAAATGCGATCGTTTGAAGATCTCGAAAACGCCATACTCAGGGGCGAAGGTGTGTCAGCGAGTTGCAAAATTGCATTCTCTTCATGACTCGGCTAGTATTACATGCATATCATCCGTGGCGAAGCGAGCGAGGTCGCTGAGGTATCAAAAAGCCAAAAAGAGCCATTTCGCCTTGCTAATGATCATGGTACGAGTAACCAGGCGGACACAAAACGCTGCCGACGTATTAAAAACGTGTGCTGGGTACCCGCTTTTGACCCCGTCGGAAGGAGTCTACGAGCTTTTGCTGCCCTTCCGCTCCTTCGTCTTAATCATAATGCCGTCCGACGACTCGCCGCTGTCCTCAAAATCGTCTTTTTTGAAGCCACCGAATAGCTCCTTGCGGCTCGTGTGGAAGTGAGAGACGACTGGAGGATAGAAGGTGCCGCTGTACTTGGAGTGCTCGGGTTGCGTTGGAGTCCTCGCGGCCTCTTCGGGCGAGCTCCGGCCTCCAAGCTCACGACGCTCTGCCGCGGTCAATGGAATGCCGCCGTCTGGATCGCACTGCTCCTCAGCTTCGGCGGACTTTTCGACAGGCGCGGTCGTCGATCCCTCTGCAGTCTCTTCCACGTTTCCTTCGTCGTCTCCTTCGTCGTTCCCTTCATCGTTTCCCTCGACGTTTTCCCCGCAAGATTCCTCCGCAGATCCCTCGCCATTCTCGTCGATGAGGCCGTCCAGTCCGCCTTCGATTTCCCTCAGTAAACGCACAAACTCCTCCGGTACCAAGCCACTTTCGTTCGTCAAGGGATCCTCCGCCACAAGCCAGCCTTCACCGTGTCGATAGCTGACCAAAATCACCTGTCCCTCCTTCAACGGGAGCTCGTTTTCGTTCTCTTTCTCGAAGTCGAACAGGGCAATGGCCTTGCCGTGCATCTCTTCGTCAGGGCTTGCAATCGTGAACTGATAGTCGCGGCTGTATCGTGACTCTTCGGCATCATCGTCATCTGGGTCGTTGTCACCAACCAACTCGAAGTCGTCAGACTCGATGATCGGCACAGTGTAGGAGGCCCTCGGGAGTGTCGTTTGGAAGTGCGAGTCGCGACGATCATGATCGTCTGCACTCACGCGTGAGTTTGACCCTCCAGCTTGAACATCAGAGCCCGTTGGGTTGGTGACATATTCACCTCCTTGATCGTCTGCTGCTTCACCAAGATTTCCCTCGTAGTACGTCTGGCTTCCATCTCCATTCGTGCTGACGTAGCCGCGCCTGCCTTCTTCAACGTCTCTAGTACGGCCACGCATCTGGTCGAAGCCCACCATGTTAGACTTCTGCTTACGGTGCTTCGCACTTGTAATTACCGGGCTTGCCAGATCATCATCCTCACTGAATGGCGGACCGTCACCGTCACCGAATGACAGCTGAGGGAGTTGCTCGTGCGGATTCCAACGCCCAGTGGACAGCCCGGGACTTGGTCCGTCCCAGCGCGGCATAGGGTCTGAGAGTCTGCGATTGCCCTCGCTGGCTGGGGTAGACACGGATGAGTCTCCAGCTGTGGGTCCATAGTGCAGGGCTTGGAAGTGTGGGTACGCGAAGTCTCGGACCAAAGTGTAGGTCAGACTCGAATGGAAGAGGGGGAAAACTGTGGACTGCGGACGTGACCGTGAGAACGTGTTGCTGTTGCTGGGGTTGGAGTACGTAGACATCCTGCTCTTAGCCGCAAAAGATGCGCTGCGTTCGAAACTGGCTTTTTGTTCCGTGGATGAAGTAACGAGCGGCGGGAGGGAAGGCGCGGTCGGAGAGTGTGGATTCAGTGAGGTGGGAGAAGGTGGCTCGGAGGTAGTGCGGAGGGAGAGAACGGTAGCCATCGTGACGGCAAAGTTGCTTGTTACCTCGACTCCAAGTCTTCGTCCACGCCCCAGAACACGAAGGCGAAGGGCGTTGCCAGATTGGGATCAGGTCGTCGCGAAGCAGAGGTGGGTCGAAGAAGGGTGAAGAGAGGGGACTGGAAGGGGTGAGCGTCAGCCTCTCCGGTGTTCGTGGAGACGGTCGTGGCAGCGACGAAGTTGGATGAAGTTGAGGATTACCTTCGAGGTGGGATTACCTTCCTGGGCCCCACAGGATATCCACGGGGACCTGGCGCAAAACGGTGCAACGCTTTTGCAGACGTGGGGTGACAAGTGCCTCGGAAAGATTAGAAGGCGGATGGATGTTGTGGGGAGAGAGATCGATGGCGCTGCAATCACACAGGGCGATTGACAACGACGAAGGTGTCGAAGGTCCTTCCGGCGCAAAGCAACTGCTTGCTGCTCGATGGTGATCATGCGGGAGGGTGTTAGCCCCTCCAGGTACTAGTAAATCGCGTGAGCCGGGGTGGTGGGAGAGGAACACCGAGAGGAGAGATGCAGAGAACGCGATTCGACGAACAGTTGGTATAGAGAAAGTCCTGGTTGGTTGCCGACCCAGCGCCTAGTTGAGAAGTGGAAGTAGAAGTGGAACTGGAAGTCAAAGGGCAGGGATGCAATGGCGAAGCGCTTGGGAGGAAGTAGGGAGTACGCCCGAGGCGGTCCAGTCAGCGGAGGGGTCGCGTAAGGGCTAAAGGCAACGGAGAACCTAGAGGGCCATCCCCCAGATCTCATGTGAAGCTTATGGGAAGCGGGGATTTGAATGATAACCACTGTAGTGTACTTGTGTACTCTGCACTCCCTATCCGTTCGGCATTCCTTTCTCTGCGGTGTAGGGTTTCCCCCAGAACCAGTGTGCTTGGGCTTCTATTAATAGCACAAGATGCGCCTGGCATGCGCGCCGCACAGATACATACAGGTGGACCGCGAAGCATCCACGACGTGTTGGAGAGTTTGAGAGACGTGGTCGCAGATGAAGGTATGGATGGAGTGGGTGAGTGAGCTTGCTGCGACGGCGACAGCGACAGGGCGACAGAAGGACGGGGACGTGGGTTTATTCAGCAATGCTGGATTGCTGATCATGGAGAAGAAGGATAGGGCAAAACTCGAGAGTGAATACCCGCTGACAACGTTTCATGTTCTCAGCAGGGATCATTACTCGTGTACGGGACGACGTTACGGCGGGGCAAGAGAGAGAGAGAGAGAGAGAGAGAGAGAGAGAGATAACGGGGTACCTCCTACCGTTGGAGGCATCATGGGGACTGAGGGGATCATTGGGGAGGGGGTCCCCAGTTCGTACGCGACAGCAGCCATCGCATGTACCTCTGTACCGAGTAGGACAACCGCGCGTGCCCAGGCCAACCACCCGTAGTACTTACATCTCCTCCTGCCCACCTTCCGGCGAATTCTTTCGACCTCCGTACCCACCTGGCCCAAAACATCTTGGCGCTGCACGTAATAGATGGACACTCGGGCCCGTTTCGGAACCAAAAAGTCCATCCTCAGCCGCAGCCGCATCCCTACCACCTACAACAGCTTCCAAACCCAACTACATGCCAAACTACAGACCTCTTCATTCCGTTCGATCAGGTACGTACCTAAGAGTCAAGCAAGAACATGTCTTTCTTTATGATGATACCAATATTGGAGCTGTCCTACCAACGATGCCGACAAAACTTTTTACCTATACGCAAATACATCCTGATCACCTTTCACTTCAATGATAAGATAAGAAGCCCACCCTCGAACAGACGCTCACGGGAACGCGCAGACACCACAACCTAAGCAGTATCTCCCTTCACCCATCTCATTAGGGGGAAAGTGAGACCTGCCACGTGCTCCCTTGCCTCACCCACGCCTTCCTTCCACTTCAAGAATATACATCATGTCCACAGACCCACGATTAGCAAGGCAAAGACCTGCACCGCCACCTCCCCCGCCGCCCCCCGCAGCGCCAGCATCTCAGCCAACTGATGTGGGAATGGACGGAGCACAAGACGAAACAGCGCCGGCAAGCCAGACACCTGGGGACAGCTTCAAGCTCAAGTTCTGCACAGTATGCGCAAGCAACAACAACAGGTATGTCCAATCACCGTTGCCACATCACAAGTGTGCCAGTGGCACAACCAACAACCGCTTTCGTGCTGGCGGAGCACGCGTCTTCCAGCTCCTGTGGCTATCATCAGGGCTTCCATATATCACTTCAGCATCATGCCGTGTTAAGCCATCTTCGTCTTCATCTACATAGAAGCAATTCAAAGCTCCGTTTCAACCCCCTTAGCCGCTGATGTCGTATACCTCCCACTACTGCCTTGTCCCATTGCAACACCAACCCCCTTTCGGAAGAACGAAACTGACACTCCCATTATCCAGATCGATGGAAGCACACCTACGCCTCTCCGCCCAATACCCTGTCATCTCCTTTGGAACTGGCTCTCTAGTCCGCCTGCCCGGCCCCAGCATATCCCAACCCAACGTTTACAACTTCAACAGCACATCCTACAACAGCATGCACGACGAGCTGCAATCCAAAGACCCGCGGCTGTACCGGGCCAACGGCATCCTTGCCATGTTAGACCGCAACCGACGCGTCAAGCACGGCCCGGAGAGGTTCCAGGACTGGCAGATTGGCAGGCCGCGGTTGGGCGAGACGCAGAAGAGTGACAAGGGGTGGGAGGGCACGGAAGCGGGTGTGGTGGATATCATCGTGACGTGTGAAGAGAGGTGCTGGGATGCGGTGGTGGAGGACTTGCTTAACAGAGGGGGAGTCCTCAACAGGCCAGTACACGTGTTCAACGTGGACATCAAGGACAATCACGAGGAGGCGCTGGTCGGTGGACGCGCGATACTAGACCTTGCAGGCAGGCTGAACAAAGTCGCCGCTGAGGAACGGGAGGCAAGCGGTACAGAAGGATGGGACGTGGGGTCTGGCAAGGCGAGAGAAGGTTTCGATGAGAAGGTACCGCAGATCCTAGGCGAGTGGCAGGAGGACTGGCCGCAGTTGCCAGCGCTGTGGACACTGGCCTGGTGCTAGATCCATCATCCACGAATAATGCTTGGCGAACACCTCTAGTTCTAGAGGAGCTTGAGGATGTCGAAAGTTCTGTCTGTGCTTCATATACCCCCACATAGCTAGGCCCGTTATTTGCTGAAGAATGCTCTATTCTCGCTCGGACACATCGTCTGGAGCACTTTCGTTTCGATGGTGACATCAGCAGTAAAACACCGGCAAGTCGTGCAACATCGGACTCGAACTTTTCTACCCAAAACAGCACCACTATTGCCCCGAGACACATCGTTTGCATGCATATATCTCGAACATGACTTCAACACGACCCTATTTCTTACCTCACCTGCCCGACCACCCCATCTTCATAGCTCTCTTTCGCGACGTGCAGAATGCGGACTTCCTACGACAGCAACTGCTGCACGGCAATACCGAATTCGAGTACGCCTTTCTGGACGCCACGAGAGTGAGTACACCGGCGCGCAACCCCCCTCGCTCCCCACCCAGTGCCCCGTCAGTGCAAAGAGCCCGGAGAAACACGCCATGCCCAGATTTCCGTCGAGGAATGGCTGCTGGCGTCGATCATCGTCAATGCATTGGCCTCTGACATCGCCCCCCTAGATACTCTCCGCGACGCAGGTCCACGCCGCGATCTTCCGCGCCGTGAACGACCTCGTCGGCGCCCGTCTCAAGTCGCGCAACGTTCACTCCGAGATCGTCTTCTGCTTCAACCCGAACAACAACGTCCGTCTCTCCGCCGGTGAGGTCACGTGATCGCCATGCCGCGAAAGACGTTCTTATGCTCGGGAGGTAGCGCGTTGCGTGCTGATCGTTGCGTTTTGATCGTGCGCAGATAGCGGATTCGTTCAGGTCGTTCGGGCTCACCGCGTCCACCACCTCCCTGCTCGCCGTCAAAGTCGGCCACGTCGGCAGCGCTTCCGTCACCGCGGAGTCCGTGGAGCGGCATTTGGAGGCGAACGTGAAGGGTGAGAGAATCGAGTTTGACGATGAGGGTCTGGCAGGTATGAGTGATTTAGGGCGCATACGGAAGATTTACAAGTTGAACGCGCCAGGCGGTGGGGGCAAGGGGAGGAAGAAAGGTGGAGAGGTCAACGGGGTGAATGGAGATGAGGAGAGGGACGAGAGGGCGGAGATGGAGAGCGTCGTGCTGGGTCTGATGGCCTTGAGAGGGTCTTGAGATCTGGCTTTCAATGGTGCGTGATAGCGCTGTGTTTGGCGGATGGGCAAGAGGCTTCACAGCAACAAAAGGGGTTTGCGTTGAACGAGCTCGGTGCAAACCCTTTTCGTGAGTGCTTTGGCTGCGGGACCACGCCCAGGAACAGAATGACTGCACACGAGCTGGGCTGAGCACGATGTAAATAGAGACAGTGGTGAGGTAAACCATGGTTTGCTGGCTTCTGTTGCTATGCGAATTGTAATGGAAAAAGTACTACTAGGTTCAGTTGCTTCTGCAGGTACTCGTCGCAAAGAATATTGCATAGCTATGTACGGTATGACGTCGTGGGCAAGAAATTGTGAGTGCAGTCCGGACAGCCTCACATCCCCCCTGTGGTTCCACCACGCAACGTGAATTAGCGAAACAAAAATGAAAAAACGGATCAGAGATGCATGTTCCATACCTGTCGTCCCATCAGAAATGGCTCAAAAAATTGTTGTGTCATGACCCTGGCGCCGCGGTACAGGATCCAACTCGGGGCATCATATGGAAAAACAACAAAAAACTAGCCTACGCAGAAGTTGGGGAGCGTATCACCACTGGCTCAATGGGTAGGTAGTGAACCCGATATCATACCAGCTGACCGCAACTGATAGTTCCTATTCGTGTCCCAGATTTGAACCGTGCCCGCCTCCCAAGGGAGTGAGGTCTGGCTGAAACGGGGGGTTGGCCCGAGTTTGATACAGTACGCAACTGCACCACGAACACGAATGTTGAGTTACTTGTGAGAGAGAGGACCCTGGAAAACTCTTTATGAACCCAAGGCCTAAAGTCCCGGATATAGCCGCAACGTCAACGCCGCAACTCGCGCACCACCACACATAAGTCTGCAAGAATCAGTGGTCCGAATTCCTGCTCTTAGAAGTTTCTAGAGGTATCTGAGGAGCGATTTGCATGGTTGCATGCGCCCGTGGAGGTTTTGGGAGACTGGCGGAGTCAGCCGTTGGGCTGGCCATGGCAATTTCGCCGCGACCGCAGACACTGCGACCAACCAGTACCGCGCACAAGCCCCAAAAGATGACACAACTTTTGAGATATTGACCTATGAGCCTTCGCTATAGTCGCAAGCCTTTCGACAGTATATTTGGTCATGCAGTGTGCACGCCGGTGGGGGGGACCTCGTTCGGGAAGCTCGAAAAGGCGACGAAATGCGACGAGATGCGAGTATGAAGGCCTGCTGACGGTGAGTAGTACCTTTGCAACATCGCGGGCGTAATTTTGATATCTGTCACGAACAGTCACTTCTTAAAAAAAGCTTCGCGACTGACTCTGCGGGTGCCTACTATCTGGCGTTCGAGAGTTGGCGGCCAGCTCTGTGGCGTTAGGAATGGAAAGCGAACTGTCGCAACGATCGAGGCTGTTTCGAGCTCAAAAGGCTATGCGTCAGTCGACGAAGTGGCTGAATCGAAGTCTCCTCGTTAGAGGTCTTTTCCATAGTGTGCGGTTTCCATTCCGTCGTCCAGCTTGTCCGGTCCTTGCTCTTTCTGCCTTTCCACGTCTTTACATGAGTCAAAAGTACCTAGGGCAGCTTCATGATGTCTTCGGATATGTTTGCATGAAGATTTCATTGTTTAAACATGTCCTAGACGGAGGAATAGGTCGAGGTGTGGTTGAGGGCTGGAGACCCTGGACCGGAGAGCGCCGCTGTCAGTCCCATCATGCAGAAAGATCGACGCCACCACCAACGCCTCGCATGGACCTTTGAAACAATCGACCGTTGAGTTTCAACGTTCTGCATATCAGTTCGACTCTGGCCATGGCATCACCCTCATGTTCGACTTGCGCCTGTATGGTGTGTCACGGTAGGGGCACAAGGGTCCGTTGCCACCCAGACTTGAGGATGCGAGTGCAAAGTCCGAAATAGTATCCTTTTTCCTCGTAACCATCTTTCCGATCTAATTGCTTTCTGGTCACAGTAAATGTTCTCATAGCACCGTTACTCGGTCACCGCATCCGCTGCATATTGCTTTCTATTCATCCAAGCACAAGCATCGTCCAATTGGTCCGATTAATAGCAATCCGATGTCGACCGCCCTTCACAGTATAACGGTATGGGTCCGAAGGCCTCGACTTAGCAAGCGGACAATGACGGCCAGTTCCACCTCTAGACTACGGAGTTGCGCAACACCATATTCGATTCATTCGTACAGTTCCCAGGAGGGAAAGGTCGTCATGTTCAATACATCGACTAGAGCTACCTCTAGACGGTCCGGATTGATATAGTACAGGGCACGGTCGCGAGCTTCTAGCAAACAGAAGATGGGTGGGTCTTCGACGGCGCGGAAGGTCGGGCCAATAAGATCTGCTCTACAGCTCATGTACATATGTGATCTATCCGTGAGGTTTGATCCAAATCAAGAAATCCTGGTATACAGTTCCGCACCTTTAGGAGAAAAATATGAAATCGTCTTCAGCATTGAAACTTCGGAGACAGTTGAGATGTCCTATAGAGTATACAGCATTTGATATCCGCTTGCTGAGAAACGAGCGAGAAGCGAACAGTGTCGGAGCATAGTGGTATTGTAAGCTTCCATAGAAGGCACTTAACTGGATGAGTACATGGATACATTATACGACCAATAATGGTGTACATGTAACAGGTAATGTCTCTTCAACCAATATCAATGCTATTTTTGACACGTGCATAGGCTTCCTTGGCCGCAACCTAAAAAGCACACCACGACGATACCCCAGGTATACGAGAGTGAAGAATACGTAGGCACTTTGCGAATGTGGTAAGTCTTGATAGAGCACGAAACAAGCCCTCTTTCAGTGTCTTGGCTGATCGTCAGTAGCCGGATGTGGTCGGTGTTGGAAGGTTACATATCTTCAGCACAGCGAGGCGCTTCCAAGGACATCTTTTCAAGAGATGAGGAGAGACTGTACTGATAGTAATTCAGTCAACAGAAATCTGATAGAGGAATAGATAATACGAGCCGGTCGCTCCCTTCTCGCCCGGATGCATGTACAGCGGGCGTTGCATCTCCGCTGTTGAAGACATCGGCACCAACACCAACAGAAAGTATTAACTCCCGAGCTGTACGCAGCAAAGTGCCCTTTTCTGGACAAGAAAAACACGGGCTAAGAGCCAAATACCAGGGGGCGGTTCAGATCTCAGCTATCAGTAGAGTAATGGCGCATTCGGTCCATAAACGTCAACTATTTCGTGATCAAGCCTATTGAAGAAGGTTTCCGCATATGTAACTCTCGTAATCCAACCGGGGGACTTACTTTGAGCAGATTGACACTTGGTGGCGGAAGAATCGAGATCACACTTCGTTCATGTTCGATGCCAAGAGTCCACGATGATGCACGTCATCCTACGATTGGAGCTTCCTTCTTGAAATCTTTCATCACATCTGCCTCATAACCGAGATTGTCTTTATCTACCTTACAATCAACTCCAGGAAGCCCTCCTTCATCATCCATGATGGCTTTCACCCTCCGCCGCCCTTTCACTATAACCAGTGCCCTGCGCTCGATCCCCAAATCCTCGCCCACCACCACGATCCGGCAGTTCCACCAAACGCCACTCAGATCCAACTTCTTCACCCAACAAAGCAGGACGACTCCTTCCTCAGCCCTATCCAAGACGAAGCCTGTCCTTCAAAATGCCTTCCGCAACCCCCGCTTCGCCTCCAACACGCCTCTCAACCCCATCGCTAACACCGGCAACAAAACGCAGCAGCTTCTTACCGGCGCCGGCATCTTCCTTGGCGGCGCGTTGGCGCTGAACCTCATCTTCAACCGCGAGACACGTGAGGATGGAGGGATGCCGCCATACGAGCGAACCTACCTCAATGACACGTTTATGCACACTGGTCTAGGCCTTGGTATCATTGCGGTGGCGGCGAGGGCGTTGCATACTAATGGATGGAGCGTGAGACTGATGGCGGCGAACCCATGGTTGGTCGTGGGTGTGGGCCTTGTGGGAAGTATTGGGACGATGCTGGGGTGCAGAGCTACGCCACCTGAGAAGTGAGTATTTTGATCGTCCTTGCTCTGTTTGCGTGAACTACGCAGATGCTAATGGTGGAACAGCTACATTCCCAAGTACGCCCTCCGGCAACCCAATATCCAGGCCCGGTCTCAACGAGATAGTCCCCGTTGGCACGCCGTACGTGATCACCTGGACACCCACGACCGAGGGCACCGTCACTCTCGTCCTGCTGCGCGGACC
>Ga0115846_100941_pt1 | contig 14059 bp, 15 predicted proteins | sample InSIn5gowninarea_2_FD_83860 | JGI IMG/M metagenome (GOLD analysis project Ga0115846, IMG submission 83860)
CAACTCGAGGCCTTGACGTCTGACGTCGAGTTTGCGCTTGTACAAAAGGATGTTGTGTTTGGTTTGCAACAGGGAACGGCTGTTCTGAAAGAGATACATAAAGAGATGGGTGACATTAACAAGGTGGAGAAGTTGATAGGGGAAGGTGAGGAAGAGAGGGCGTTTCAGAGAGAAGTCTCGGAGATGCTGAGTGGGAGGATGACGGCGCAGGAAGAAGATGAGGTTGAGGACGAGCTAGCAGCTCTGGAAGCTGAAACGAATGGGACGAATAAGGATGTCGTCAAACTACCTACTACGCCAAGCGATATCAAGGAACACCAACAACTGCCAAATGCGCCGGCTGATGCGCCAGCTAGGATAAAGGCGACAAGGCAAGAACGACAAGCAGAGCCGATGGCCGCCTAGAGAAAAACGCAGTCACATTGACATCACCCTAGATTGGGCCGACACAGACTTAGCCGGCTGTGCTAAAATGTCGGGCCATACGCGTTATGGACGACATCCAAAACCACAACTTGACCACTCGGCAATACATGCTGCAAGACAAAGAGCCTTCATTGCCTGGATATGTGTTCTAGCAGCTCGGGCAGTATTTGCGAGCAGTCACACTATGCAAGAGCCTGATCAGGAGTGCCTTCGGAGATGGTGATGATGCAGAATATGCGTGATTAGTAGCGGAAGAGCTGGCCGTCGGACGAGGAAGTCATTTGAGATGAGGTGAAAGATGAAGGAGGAGTCGAGGTGACCGGTGAATCATCGGCTATGATTTATGATTTAGACTTTCGGGAGGTGAAAGAAGCTTAAAAAGTTAAATTCGACGATTTATGGCGGCGAGATCACAATGTGTTCGACGACAATATCAATGTAGGATTCTTTCGGTTGCCTGAAGGGTGATGCTCACTTCTGGAGCGTGGCCGAATTACTAAAGGTTTGTCGTAGCCTGAGTGATGGCAGTTATAACGCTTTGCTGAACGCAAGAACGACGAAATACTCCAGTATGTCGGCCTCATCGCTTGGTTGTGCTGCGACCGATATTATACATGAATCCTCTACCAGTCGAGGGATATTATTCTATGTTATGTCGGTGTTGGTAACAATGGGCATTTGACGCGCCTCGAAAGCAGCTTCCTCCTCAGACTCATTTCGGTAGGATGGTCGATTCCTCCACAAGAGTATGTTAGCAAGATAGCGTCCATGAATACTGTACTAGAAGAGAGAGCTCATACGCTCATACCATTGTCATCGTCATCACCATCTTCCTCTTCTTGTTGTGTAACCACGATATTCCAAGTATGATCTTCTTCGTGCAGCTAATTGACAACGGCCGCACGTGCTTGAGATCCAGCGGAGGCTGGCAGGGAGACGAACGGTCCATCTTGTCTGGGTCTTGCGCAATATTGATTCGCATCCTCTCTTTCATCGTCAGTTACCTCCATTGTTGTCGCCCCATCAGCCCATCAACTCGGCCGTGTTGCTGTCTAGTATCCTTACCCAACTGATACTCCAAGGACTCGCGCATCGTCCTCCTGCCTCCTCATCCTCCCCGTCTCGTGCTACCTAATGATGCAGATATGAAATATACCAACATCAATAGTATCGTATACCAGGTCATCAACGGGACCTTCTCAGCACCGTAGCCGCCTTTGATGCCCAATGTCGAAGACCTTTAGCGCTTTTGGCCACGCGCCTCCATCCTTCCTGCCGTCGTCTCCAGAACAAACGTCCAGCTCGCGCAGGCGCGACCCGGCGCATGATCAACGACAACAACGGAAAAAATTAGCAAACGATGTCAGTCATCGGCCTGTCACGGACGACATAATAAGCAGCTTGCTGGACTCCTTCTCCAATATCTCTAGAAACACAGAGGACACTGTCCTAGATCTGCCTACACCCTACGATTTCTCACCACGCTACAGCTTGACGCGCGATTCCACCAATCGCCCGCCATTCGCTACTACCACAAAAGCATCTCGCCGCTCATCGTTTTCTCTGCCGTTTCGAGATGGCTTCAGACCTTCTTTTGCGTCGCGCGCACAACAAACACCAGAGGAACATAATAACGCTCATCCAGTATTGCGCTCCGAGCACGAAGAAATCCAATTCAATGCGGATAAGGAGCGCAAGTCGGTTGAGGAAGAAGACGATATTGCCCTGCCTCCGATTGTGCGCATGTCAAGAAGCTCGTCTACTCGCGCTAGAAAGCCACTTCAAAGTTTCAGCAAGCGTCAAACCTCACAACAAAGCCTCTTTGCAGGTCAAGCTACACCAGCGAGCAATGTGACGCCTCGTCCTGGAAGCCTGGATGGTGGGTACAGCAACGGCAATTCCGTGGCAGTAGAACGACGAGAGAAGGGTAAGCAGCCAATATATCAAGTCACAATCAATGCGCCACATCGACCAGCAGAGAACAATCTGCAACCAGGTGGAAAAGGGTCTGGCTTTGACGGGCCTGTACTGCCCCCTAGAATATCAAGCAGAAGTGCCAGATCGAGTATCGGAGATGGCACGCACAGCACACAGAGGACTTCTACTGGTAGATCAGGAAGCCTGAATATGACAGCACTTCAATCTATTCATGACGATTCGAGGAGAGCTGCCACCTTGAATCAGGCATCTCTGCGGTCGATAAGCAATGAATTGAAGCTTGTTAGTGCAAGCCAGCAAGTGGAGATTCCACATCGTACAACTTCGTTATATAGGATCTTGGATTCGCCAGTCCGTCCACATCGAACGCAAAATACTACAGAAACTGAAGTCAACGAAGATCGTAATGTTAACGAATACCACATAGCAGAACTACCGGGCTCAAAAACACCTACACAAGAAGACTATCATGAACTACAAGACTCGGAACCACCAAGTTTACGACTGTCGGAAGAGACCCAATCGACATCAGCAGAAGATTCTGATGTGCCCAGCGTCAACGAGCATCGAAGAGACGTCATGCGCAGGATTGCAGAACTAAAAGCAGCAAGTCAAGCGCGACTTGGTTCTCTTAATCGCTCTCGTTATAATTCAGCAACAATTTCACGACAAGCTTCAGACGAGCACATGAATTTTATTTCACCACTTCCTACTCCGGACACCTCCTTAGCCAATGGACAACTGGCACAAGCTCAACGATTGCAGGAGTATGTTATGGAAGATTCAGACACACGCCCAACAAGACGATTTAAGCCGACTTACTCGGACACATCAATATCCAGTATACCGAATGCCACAACGCTGCAGGTACAAAAAGCGGAAACACCAAGCACTATAGGCATTATATCGACATCAAGTTCTAGAGCTCCATCTATGGATTCAGTACGAAGATCTCGTGTGGACGATAACACTGCAAACACATCAAGGAGATCAAGTCGTTGGTCACTGTCTGGACCACGACCGCAAACTCCAGTAGCAGATGCTGCGTCACGAACTCTAGCATTCAGTCGAGGTGGAACACGAACTATGACGCAGACAACAAGGCCTATCATAGTGACAACACCAGCACCACCTGAACCGAAACACAGTCCTGATTCTATTGAAGAAGATATCGCTGCTTTTTTGAGTTCTCCACGCTTATCACAATCAATAATAGTGGATGAAGGTCATCGTCGAATCACATTCTCGGAGATTGGCGATCCAAAAGGACATGTTGTGCTCTGTTTTGTTGGTATGGGCATGACGCGATATGTCACCGCATTCTATGATGAGCTGGCTACTTCTTTGAAATTGCGTTTGATCACTCCTGACCGGCCGGGCATTGGTGATAGTGAGTCGTATCCCGGTGGCTCCAGACGGCCGGTCGATTGGCCTGGTAAGCACCTGTGTCTCCAATCTGAATCTATTGGTAGAAAGCTAATATCCACTAGACGACGTGCAAGCAATTTGTGATCATTTAGGTGTGAGAGAGTTCTCACTTCTGGCTCACTCAGCCGGTGCAGTATATGCTTTGGCAACGGCATTACGCATGTCTCCATCAATCACTGGCCGTATACACCTTCTGGCACCATGGATACCACCCTCTCAAATGAACATGATCAATAGTGCAACATCACGCACCACCAATATCAGTGCCGTTCCACGCGGACAGCGCTTCCTCCGTCTGATACCCACTCCTCTCCTCCGACTGTCCACATCTTCTTGGGTCGTGAATGCGGGTGGCGGTTTCCGCAGTAAAACACCAAGCACACCATCATCACCACCAAAACCAACGAAGACATCTTCACCACCTTACAAACTCCGACGCTCTCGCTCTCGTGCAAGCAGCTCCGCTACCTCAACATCAACTACCACAACACCCACCATCTCCGCCCGCACTAGCATCGACACCATCCGCCACGACGACACCCACACCCCACCACGCCTGAGCATGACCAGCAAATCAACAGGCTGGCCCATACTCATCAACAAAGATCACGCGAACATGGCTTTCATTCCGCCCACTGAAGCCGTACCAAGCCCAGACATCCCTTTTATGCCACAAAACCACGCCGCCATCGCCGCAGCCCGTGCTCGACAACAACGCTACGACGCCGCGCTCACACCAGCCATCTTCCAGCTTGCGACGCGGAACGGCAACCCGGGTGTCGATTTATTGGTGTGTTTGGAAAAGAACCAGTCTATCGGGTTCAAGTACGCAGATGTCGATGTTTCTGCTACAGGCGGCGGCATCGTCATACACCATGGTAGTCAAGACCAGCGCGTACCGCCGGAGAATGTGAGAGCTATGGCGAGATGGATGAATCGTGTTGGTGCTGGAGGGTTGGGGATGGGCGTTCGGGGTGAACCGGAGGCGGTTGAGTTTAGAGTGCTTGAGGGTGAGGGACATGGGTTGATGGCGAGTGCGGCGGTGATGGGAAGTGTGTTGACGGAGATGGGGAGGGAGGTTGAGGAGATGGGGTTGAGTGTTAGTGCGAGAGTTGGCTTGGGTGGAGGTGGGAATGGAAGGGGGATTGGTGGTGCGTATTAGATTGGTTTGAGAAGGGTGGTGTTCGTGATGAAAAGAGGATAGTTTGAGCTGTGGGATATATGCTGCAATCCTTTGGAAGATTTTGGTTTTTGTGGTTTGAAAAGAAAGGAACCAAGATTGGGATATCCCTTTGGGTTGGATTTTACTCGAAGCAAGAGTTGGACGAACAGCAATATCATTTGGTTTGGCAAGAGATATCGAGATCATGATTGGTTTGTAATATATACGTATATGTGTATGTCTGGTGAAAGATTTTTACCAATCACATCTTCTTTGTCTTTGTATTACTTCTTTCACTAAGCTCGGCCCGGATGCGCTGGAATTTCTGGCATTTCAAGCAAAGAAGGCCACGCCCTTGCCTTTGCCTTTATCTACAGGAGGTAGATCCCCGCCTACTCTCCCGGCCAAACAGGAACATCCCTCCTCCTCCAACACGCCACAAACTTCCTCCCCTTATTCCGCTCAACCTTCTTCCCTTCCTCCGTCTCCGTCCTCATCACGCCCACCAACTCGTCCTTTTGTTCTTCCTCCTCCGTCAATCGCTCAAAAGAAGCATGTCCATCAAACTTCTCACACATCCACAAATGCAAATCCTCCACATCCGTAATCGTATACACAACCCCACCCGGTCGCAGCACGTACGCGTACTCGGAATTCAGCGTCAAACTGGTGATGCGCGCTTTGTGTTTGCGTGTTTTGAAGTGTGGATCGGGGAAGCAGAGGAAAATCGCGCGGAGCGAGGAGGGAGGAAAGAAGTTGGGCAGGAATTTCATGGTGTTGGCGCGGAGGACGGAGATGTTTTGGTAGGCGCCTGGTATAGGCCCGGAAGGCAGGATTTCTGTTGCTGGAGCGTCTGGAGGTGGTGGTGGTGGCGCTGCTGCTGCTGCTGCCGTTGGTGGTTCGGATGGGGGTGGATTTGCTGCTGCTGATGATGATGCTGGATTTAGTTGCTGTTGGCGCATGGCTCGGATCTTGTTCTCGACGAATTCGGTGACTGATACCCTGATCTCCATGCCTGCGCTTGCGTTAGTACTGCGTCTTTCTTGCTTGTGGTGTGGTGTGCGGCACTAACCCATGATCAATGTATTTGGCATTTTCGGCGCAAGTGCAAATAGTAGACCTCCAAACCCACATCCAATGTCGGCTACCTCGACCTGTTGAGTCAATTGCCTCCCCGTTGCGCTGTTGACCACTTCTTGTGCTGGCACTCTATCTTGTCTAGTCTGCTGTGCAAAAGCAGGATAATGTACACTCCAATCCATCTCTTCAGGACCAACGGGACTAAAATAAAAACATTCCAGTCAGTCTAGCTCTTCCACTTCCAAAACATGCTTGGCTTATAGAGTCATCCTTGTGTATTTCGAATTAAGAAAATAAGTGGCGTACGAACTAGCTCAAGGCATGGTCCGAAAACGGATTCGCATGCGCCCGTTGTCTGTAGTATTTCTTCTTGGGTAGCTCGACGCCGGCATCGTCGAGGCTGGCTTTGTATTCATCTCTTTTCTGCTTTTTTCTTTCGGGGCCTTTGAGCTTGGCTGGCGTGGCTGTGGACGGGATAGTTCCGGGTTCGGTGGTGAGGTTGTTGGTGTCGTCTTCAGGACGAGCTCGTTTGTTGGAGTGACCTTTGCGTCCGCCCATTGTTTTTTTGTGTGCGTGGATATCAAGATTAATGCACGTTGATGTAGTCGTTTCAGAGCAGGGTTTTCACATGCTGAGGTTTCAGGTTGATCACATAATCGTGTAATCATCAAAGGGGACAATAGTCATAATCTATAGTTGAGGTGGCTAGAAGTCCACAGGAGCAGGCTGCTGATTGAAGCCCACCACGCAGTATATACAAGAAAGCCGCTCAAGAAACCGCAGAACTCCAAACCCTGGTATATATGTCCTAATCCTAGAACATGCCAGCACGATGGAAGCAGATTCGCCAAACCACGTAAAAGAAGTCATCATTCGTGACACCAATTCCATCATCGAAAGTCTATCGAGGGCATACAGCCCTTGTCGGGAACATGCTCTAGCTCGAGCTGCTGGTATCTAAATCACCATTAGCATAGCCATTCCATCCAAATGGTTTTGTAATGATACATACTTCTCGCTCTTCGAGTGGTAGTATATACCGCTCACCGCACCAGTAATCTGATTAAAGCAGATGTAGTAGAACCCTTCGAAGCTAGCACCAGAAATGGCCTTCACTTTGTGATCAGGCACTAAAAAGTACTCTTTCCAGCGCATGAATAGGTGTTCTCGCTCTGCATAGTCTTTGTAGTTGAAATTCGGCCGTCGTGCTTCTTGTGAAAGCGGCTTCCAGGCTGGAAAGCGATTCCAGTGTTGATAATCTACTGTTTCTGTCGAGCCCCAGTCAGACTCTTTCGTCTTGAATGTGTATTTTGGGCCAATGATTTGCCCTTCGAAGTAAGTGGTGAGTGTCGGGTGGTCTGCTGTGAGTCCTGATTCTGGTAAGTATGGGAGCTGCCAGATGAAGTTTTGAACCGAGTCCCTACCCTCTATACGGAGATAACCACACAGGTAGGATTCTGCCATATCCACGTGCTTCACATCCACTTGCACCTTGTATTGTTGACGATCCGATTGCTGCGTACCAACAAATCTTGTGCCAGGGCGTAGGAAGGATGAGCTGTATTTGGGTAAAGGCTGTGCCAGCGCATCAATCTTAGTGTCCGAAAATGCCATTTTCATTATCGTATGTCGACCTACCTTGGCTAGAGCAGGCTCCATATAGTAGACCGATGGTGGGATTGTTGACATAGTTACTGGCGAAGGTGTTGAACGTGGTGCCTCCTCAGGCGCAGGCTTGACTTCTCCATATGCGGCGCCAAAGTCTGGCGCGTCGCTGGTTTGTTCTTCCTGCGCAGCAATGATAGAACCGGATCTAGGCGATGACCTTAGATTGGCCGACAGCGGTCTTTCGAGTAAAGTCAATGGTTGAATAGTGACCTCGTGAGGTCGGTCTACAGCCACATCCGTGCCTTCTTCCTCTGCGGCCAGTGCTGGTGGCAGTCTGCTGCTGAGACTCGAGCGGTCTTCATCGGGAGGACATGTTGCGCGCGATTGCGCTGCGCGCTGGAGGGCTGCAGTGATAATCTGTACTGGTGACAGTCTTTGGGGAATGGTCTCGTGCTCCACGGGCATCGGATCAGGGACTCGAGGTCATACACGGTATACTGTTAAGGTTAGCGTTCGCACAGAGACGACTTAAGCAGTTGCAGCAAGAGACACGAGCAGCAAGGCCATAGCAGGAGGGAGCAGCGAGAGAGGGAGATGTAGATGGTAATATAGGATATCTTGGAGGAATTAGCAGGACAATGCAAGTCGCTCAGAATCGGCGACAACTCTCCAGACGTCCGACTCTCTATCGTCATGCGATACCGTAAGGCCAAATTGAGACAGCCCCTTTATCCTCGACCTCGACCTTTTCTTCGAGGTCGGCCATTGATACCACAACTCCTTCCTCAAATGCTTTTCCGTTTCCCAGGCTCAAATATCACTCAGATAGGTTTGATCTAGTTGTGGGGTCAGCTTGTCATAGCAGTAAGGTCATCAAGCACGAATCATACCTTGAAATGAAGAGAGATTAACGAAAACACCAATGCCTTCAGATCTTGCACCAGATAGTAGAATACGCGAAGACCTTCTGGATCCTCTGACTCCTGCACATCAACTAGAGCGCCAATCTTTGCTGTCTGTAATAATATAAGTAATGCGAGATGTGCAATGATGTCTCAATCTGCTCACCTCGAAAGAAATGTGTTCACCGCCCATACGAATCTCTAGCTCTTGTCGTCCATCCTTGTTCTTTGGTGGCCACTTCGTGTCGTCTTCTCTGTATGAATGTGAATATCATAATAGCGATATTTCTGGGTAATACAACCTACTTCATAATCTCGCTCTCCTTGATGATTCGTTTGATCTCTTGTATCAGTAACGAACTGACGCACACTACCCTCTAGTCAGCATCAACCCCGTCCGTTTACTCGAATTGCTCGCTCTTTACATACTCTCTTTTCTGATGAGGGAGTCATTGCGGTAGTTGGAGTTATTTGCATAACGAGCATTCGCGCTTCTCCCGTCACCCAGCACTCGAAAGTCGAACTCTGCCGCCTATTAGCATTGAGTCGTGCTCGCGCGATCTGACACATCCTACCTAGAAATTCGTGCCCAAAACGTCCAGAATGACCAGAACTGATTGCATTGTTAGGACAAGTCGTAAGATAGGCACATTGCACAGTTCTCACTAGTATCGCACATAGAAGTTTTCATTCTCTGCTTTTGCCATTTTAAATCTTTCCGATGGTAATATCACCGATGACGCGATGGATGGCGTTAGCTACTAAGATATCACAGCTGAAGATACTGGACAATAATATCATGACTTTTGCGACACTGCTGGCGCCAAAAAGTGCACAGCGAGTCAGTTTTGATCAAAACGTGGGGTAGTAGGGGGTTTCAGCAATGAGGACAGCATTGAAACAACAATTAAAACACAACACGTCAACCTGTCCCCAGCCTTTCAGCGTCCTGCCACCTGATTCTCGCCTGTCCTATCCTCGCGTCCCCATATCAACCATCATCACATAGTCCTTCCCATCCATCGCCGGGCAAGGACGCGCTCCTCAGAAAGTCATTCGCAAGAACGCATCCGTGGCTATCTCTCTGGATGAGCAATTAGACCACCGCAATACACTAGGATTGTCTCCCATATCACATCACAATGGCAGCTTATCTGGAAACAGCGTACAGTTTAGTACACCAGGACAATGCGGCAGATCTACCAACCCTACAGGAGTTGCGCGCCCAGCTGGAGAAGGGTTCAGAGGAACTCAAGGTCGAGACAATGAAGAGGATTCTTGTCATAATGCTCAATGGAAACCCGATGCCAGACCTTCTCATGCACATTATTCGATTCGTTATGCCGTCAAAGTATAAGCCATTGAAGAAACTCCTATACTTCTACTACGAGATCTGCCCAAAACTGGATGCGCAGGGCAAGCTTAAGCAGGAGATGATCCTTGTTTGGTAAGAAGAAGCTACTACTGTTAAGCTTGGTAGAAGAGAGGGCTGACAGCGAGCAATAGTAACGGCATTCGAAACGACCTGCAACATCCCAACGAATACATTCGAGGCAATACGCTACGATTTCTGTGCAAACTTCGCGAGCCTGAATTGATCGAGCCTCTTCTATCAGCAGCTCGTTCATGCTTGGAGCATCGTCACGCCTATGTCCGCAAGAACGCTGTCTTCGCCATCGCCTCCATATTCCAGCATGCCGAACAGCTCATACCAGATGCGCCAGACCTTATCGAGACTTTCCTCGAAAATGAAAACGACCATACTTGCAAGAGAAATGCATTCATTGCGCTGTCACTGATAAGCCACGACAAGGCTTTGGCATATCTCAGCAAAGTGTTCGACGGCATACCCAATGCAAATGAGCTTCTCCAACTTGGCGAGCTTGAGTTTATCAGGAAAGATGCTGTTCAGAATGTGCAGAATAAGGTATGTCGCGACAGACACTTGCGGCTCGGTTATGCTAATGGAAATCCAGGCACGATATCTCCGCTTGATCTTTGACCTTCTCGAAGCAACTGCCACAACTGTTGTCTACGAAGCAGCCTCGTCCTTAACATCCCTCACAAACAACCCAGTCGCTGTCAAGGCCGCGGCATCCAAATTCATTGAGCTCAGTATCAAAGAATCAGATAATAATGTCAAGCTCATCGTTTTGGACAAAGTAGATCAATTACGGCAGAAGAATGAGGGAGTATTGGACGACCTGACAATGGAAATTCTACGAGTACTGTCGAGTCCAGATCTTGATGTAAGGAGAAAAGCACTCGGTCTTGCTATGGAAATGGTATCAAGCAAGAACGTCGAGGAAGTGATTCTTCTGCTTAAGAAAGAACTTGGCAAAACCGTCGACGAGCAGTATGAAAAGGTAAGACTCGAGTACATGAAGAGAGGCGGCAGGCGCTCACACGACCACAGAACAACGAGTACCGATCTCTTCTCGTACACTCCATTCACCAATGTGCTATCAAGTTCTCAGAAGTCGCAGCCAATGTTGTCGGGCTATTGATGGACTTCATATCCGAATTCAATAGCACCTCTGCGGTCGACGTCATCAACTTTGTAAAAGAAGTGGTCGAGAAGTTCCCCAAGCTTCGCTCAACTATTGTGAGCCGACTGGTGGATGTTTTGGGTGAGGTAAGAGCTGGAAAGGTATATAGAGGAGCACTGTGGACTATCGGTGAATATGCCATGACAGAAGCCGACATCAGAGATTCGTGGAAAAGAATACGTGCAAGTCTCGGAGAAATACCTATACTTGCTTCAGAACAACGATTATTGGAAGAGCAGGCTGATGGCACGACGACGAATGGTACAGATACAGAAGCGACGAACGGCACAACCAAGCCTTCAGCACCGTCAAATTCTCGGAAAGTATTGTCAGATGGCACATACGCCACCGAAAGTGCTCTGACCAGCCAATCATCAGCGACAGCCAAGCTAGAAGCAGTAAAGGCAGCAACGAAACCACCATTACGACAACTTATCCTGGATGGTGACTATTGTCTCGCTTCAGTACTCTCAACGGCACTCACCAAGCTCGTCATGCGCCACGCCGAAATCTCGCAAGACCATGCACGGACTAATGCACTGAGAGCTGAAGCTATGTTGATCATGATCTCCGTTGTCCGAGTAGGACAGTCACAATTTGCAAAGGCACCCATCGACGAAGATACCGTCGACAGGATTATGTCGTGTGTGCGTTCTCTTTCTGAGTTCGAAGCACGAAAAGAACTCGGTACCGTCTTCCTCGATGACACTCGAAAAGCGTTCCGCGCGATGGTTACCGTTGAAGAGAAGAAGCGCGCCGCCAAAGCAGCCAGCGAACGCGCTCGCACTGCCATTCAAGTCGACGACGTTGTCTCTATCCGACAGCTCACCAAGAAAAACACCGCCGACAGCACCGCCGAAGAAAACACCCACGACCTCGAGAAGGCCACCGGAGGTGACATTGACACAATCGATATCTCCTCTAAACTCAGCCGCGTCGTCCAACTCACCGGCTTCTCCGACTCCGTCTACGCGGAAGCGTACGTCAAAGTCCACCAATTCGACATCATCCTCGACGTCCTCCTCGTCAACCAAACAACGGATACGCTGCAGAACCTGTCCGTCGAATTCGCCACCCTCGGCGACCTTAAAGTCGTCGAAAAACCAACAACTCAGAACCTCGGGCCCCACGACTTCCTCAACGTACAAGCAACAATCAAAGTCTCCTCCACAGACACCGGCGTCATCTTCGGCAATGTCGTATATGACTCCGCCGCTGCGGCAGAATCGAATGTCGTTATCCTCAATGATGTACACGTCGATATCATGGATTATATCCAGCCTGCGACGTGCACCGAGACGCAGTTCAGAACGATGTGGACGGAGTTTGAATGGGAGAATAAGGTCAACATTAACAGCAAGGCGAAGGATTTGAGAAGCTTTTTGAGGGATCTGATGAAGGCCACGAATATGACGTGTTTGACGCCTGAGGCGAGTATGAAGGGGGAATGTCAGTTTTTGAGCGCGAATCTTTATGCTAGGAGCGTGTTTGGTGAGTTACAATCAATGATGCGTAGTGTTGTGATGAGTCGTCGCTAACTCTGGCTGCAGGTGAGGATGCTCTAGCCAATTTGTCCGTCGAGCAGGATGTCGAAGGTGGTCCGGTCACGGGATTCGTCCGTATTCGCAGTAGGAGTCAAGGCTTGGCTTTGAGTCTGGGCAGTCTAAAGGGCTTGAATAAGAAATAGGCCCAGTGTTGCTGAGGTGAAGTTCAGCGACGTGGTTTGGTCGGTTATCTGAGTGCAGACTGTGCCGAAGGGTTTTGGCTGTCTGTCTATCTGATGTGGAGCCCGCTTGTAGTGATGTGCTGCTAAGAGACAGACAAGGTACAGTAGAGAACGCTCGAAAGTATGTGATGGCCGCTGTACTGTACTTTAAAGAATGAGAGAGAGAGAAGTGGGTGTACATTGTCTCATAAAAGTGAGGAAAGAAATATGCCAAGTCTTCGGGTTATGAACTTCATCTAGAATTGTCTTTTCATCAATGAAAAGCCAATGAAAGTCATTCAATTCATCTCCATGCCTCTGTGTCCCTAGCTGACTAGATATCTGCTACCTCCCTCAAAAAGCGTCTATGGGTATCACAAAAAGAAAATATATAATCCAGGGAGGAAGAAAAAGAAAAACATATACTCCAAAATGCTCGCCAAAAGCAAGAGCCAAAAGCAAGACCATGAAAGCCTCCTCCTTCTTCATCCAAATTCAGGCGCCTCATACTTCCACCCCGTCTTCGACAGTACCGTCCCAAGCCCCTCATGCACTTCACACTGAAACGGCGCAAACGGGATCCTCTCGCCATCAATACTGATATATTCGTCTTTTGCGCTTCTCCTCTTGCCCTTGCCGCCATTCTTCACATTCTCAGAATCATCTCGACACCACCCACCCTTGCCATATGGCACAACACGATACGCCTTGACCTTCCTATACTTCACCTCCTCTCTGTTAAACACGCCGCCATCTTTACCCTCGACGCTCAACAATGTCCCAAGCGCACTCATAGTGCCTAGATTGCCGTCTACGTTGATTAGATCGAGGCTGCCGTCGGAGGGAAGAGCGGCGGCGAAAAAGGGAGTTCCTGCTGACATCCAGGTCATGTTGCCAGCGTAGAAGTTGCCGAGATTGGAGTGATACGTCAGTGGTGTGAATGTTGGAGGAAGTGGCGATGAGATTGTGCCGAATGTGAGTTGTGGAAGGGTGGTGCTAATGGTGTCCGAAGAATGTGTTGAGGTCGTCGTTGCGGATGTTGGCGGGGGGTTTTCCGGAGTGAGTGTTGTGATGAGAGGTTCTTCGGTTCGTGGCGAATCTTCTGAATGTGGTAGTGTTGTATGGCGTTGATCTCGACCCTCATTTTGCATGAACTCTCTGTAGTTCCGCCGTATGCTTGCTTTGTCCTCGTCGACCACACACAAAGCCACATCGCATGGCCATACCGTCTTGCCTAGTATTCTTTGCAGAAAACCCAGCG
>Ga0115846_100665_pt2 | contig 14055 bp, 15 predicted proteins | sample InSIn5gowninarea_2_FD_83860 | JGI IMG/M metagenome (GOLD analysis project Ga0115846, IMG submission 83860)
ATTGTGTCGATAGTGTGGTGCGTATTCTTCGTGAAGAAATCGGCATTTCGATGTATCAGCTTGCTGCTCATGGCTGTGGCTGCCAATTTTCGCAGGGTATCGTACTCGCTGCCTTCTGTGGTGCTGACTGAGATTTCTTTGATCTTATTCACAGCCATCTCACCCGCCCTCCGTAAACCTTTTATTATAGTCTGGGTGCTTACACCAGTCTCGACGTGGTCCTTGATCTCTTTGAGAATTTCTCCTGCCAGCACAACAACTGAAGTTGTACCATCTCCAACCTCCGCATCTTGCGATCGAGCGATGTCTGTGAGGATTCGTGCAGCGGGATGTACAATGTCTAGAAGTTTCATCACGGTCGCGCCATCGTTTGTGATTGTCTGTTTGCCATTGCCGTCGACGAGAAGTAAATCCCCACCATATGGTCCTAATGTTGATTTTATCGTACTCTGAACTGCTAGGCAAGCGTTGATATTCGAGAGGACCTGCCCCTTGCCCTGTGAGGCATCTGTGCTATAAAATTGTTAAGACTTGCGATCGAAGATGGGACAGCTAGATACCATACCCTTCTTTCAGGACTATAATAGTCGGCACTTGATTTCCGAATGCACTCATGTTGAATAACGTAGCACGTCTCAAAGGGCTATGGATATGGTGAAAGGTTGATCAACAAGCAAATGCCAGATGTTTGGGCAAGGCTGCCCATTTTCTGATGCGCGGGCAATAATTTCGCGAAAGTCAAACTACGGTACTTCAGGCATCAAGCAGCCCACCAGGCACGAAACTCAAGCGAGCTAATGCTCTATCGTATATTGCATACTCGAGGACGAGTACATGTATGTTGATTAGATCTTCGACTGCACGATGTGTCAGGGCGACCTCGAAGCTCTTTATTTTTGAATCGGCGCATGGGTGGTGGTCACACCGTCTTTACCACTCTTAGCAAGTACAAAGTGTGAGGTACACAACTGTACAAGACATTGGTTCAAGGCTTCTGACCAATGCCACGAAGACGATCGTTTTCTCGTCATGTATAGCGACTCGGCCTATTTCGTGTTCTTCAATCTGGTTCTCATGAAAAGATTCCGTGACTAGCTGACCGTATCCATCATTGTAGAGGGAAAAAGTTCGTACTATTCCGGTATGTCGAGGCGAAACATCGACAGGAGTGTGAACATGGTTGGGACAAATAACCGTACAGTCATACAGTCGCACAGGACCAATGCATCCCAAGGACGACTTTCCCAGTAACAGCGAGTCATAGAAGTTAGTGCTGCTTCTACATACCTTTACTCGGCTATAAGAACAAGCCCGGCCGAGCAATGTACCAGGCTCGTCGGGCTGTGGAAACACAATGTTGTACTCCTTACGCTACCTGGTATTAAACTTCATGATGCGGTCCCAGGTCGGTGGGAAAGGATTACTCGGAAGACTGCTTTACTGCTTTTTGGCAGCATGCAGAGGCACACTCGCATTACAAGTATCAACAAGGAACGAACTCTCGGAGAGGTCACCATTAAACTGCCAAGCACCTTCTGGAATCCTCGTTTGATTGGCGAGGGGAGCACAGAAAACCAAGAAAAACTCTCACAAGCTTCGTGCAACAACATTGATCCGACAGTGGACCCTGCGCTAAGCTGCACTCCATTCTTTACTGTCTGATATCATACAATTCCCGTCATAATAACTTCTTCGCCGCATCTTCCTTCTATTCAACGTCCATCCACCAATACGTGTCACACACCTACCACCGATTCACTATCCTCTACAAACCACTACGCCGCCATTTTACATCACGTTCGACTTCTGCAAATAGTACAACTACACTACTCACGATGTCTCGTCGTATCCTTACCACTCTTCCCCGCGCTCTCGCGTCAACCTCTATTCGTCCAACCACATCCGCAACCATCAACAGAGCACCTGCCATCATCGCCTCATCACAGATTCAGCCATCTCAGCGAAGAAATTACCATGAGAGAGTTCTCGACCACTACTCCAACCCCCGAAATGTCGGCAGCATGAACAAAGGAGATAACGATGTCGGCACCGGACTAGTCGGTGCTCCAGCTTGCGGCGACGTAATGAAACTTCAGATTCGTGTCGATCCCAACACAAACACTATCGCAGACGTCAAGTTCAAGACTTTTGGTTGTGGTTCCGCCATCGCCTCCTCATCATACCTTACTGAATTGGTCCGAGGCATGACCCTCGATCAAGCGGCCAGAGTGAAGAACACAGAAATCGCAAAGGAACTGTGCCTACCGCCCGTTAAGTTGCATTGCTCCATGTTGGCAGAGGACGCAATCAAGTCCGCGGTGAAGGATTATTACACCAAGAACCCCAAGGCCAAGCAGACCGATTTGGGAATGAGCAGCGGGCAGAAGATGCCGAAGATTGAAATTGAGAACGTGACATCGACGACTGATACAGGAGCTGCTGCCATGGCTTGAGTGACGTTTTTCAAAATTGGTGCACGAGGCGTTAAAGAATATCAGGAGGAAAAAATCGATGCATGCACAATTGTCTCATAGCAGCGCAAGCGGGCAATATGACGGTCACCAGAATTAGCCACTACTACACAAAACGAACTATCGACTGTACAGCGATTACGTACATATAGTAGCATCAAGGCATACCCATCCTCACCTGAGACTGGGGCGCTGGTGCGAGCAGCAGATTGACGAACCATTCCAACGCATCTCCTTTGTATATGTTAGGCGGGCTTTGTTTATTCCATACGTACCTTTGATGGTAAAGAAACCATAGCTGAATTTGAATGCGAACCTGAACCCAATGTGTCATTTCTTTACCCAGCGGAATCATGACAGTCGATTTTTATGAATGTAGTTTCTGTCCTCATTGTGTCGAGGTGGCTGTCTATACTTGCGTCCTCAAAACGAGACACGGCGTAATTTGTTACGCCATGGCTTGGCGTGTAGAGAAGCCTGTAGGTATGTACACGCAGCTTGTGATACTCACCAGACTGGGGTATGCATCAAGTATCAAGTATCAAGCTGGCTTATTGTTCTAGTGCGGAAAGGATATATCTACATCCTCTGCCCTACCTTTAGTATTAGTATACCTAGGTGGTGTGTCGTCGTTTTTCGGAATATAAATGTCCACGCAGCCCGTAAGCACTACCTACCTAGCTGTCAGCAAAGACAATGTCGTTCATTGTTTCCTACTTAGGTACTACTACTCCTCCACTACTCGATATCTAGTTTAGGCGTTTACGACATCGGCCTAGATAGATAGACTTTTTGCTCGCTTGGAGTTTGAATTTGAATTCGAGTTAATCAAGCTTTTGGGGTGGATTGATTGAAAAAGCAAAATAAGACGCAGTGAGATGGTGGTTTGTGTTTCTCGATGATGTAGCACAGCGACAAGTACGTACTGTATGGTGCAAGTAGTAAATAAATTCATGAGTCTTGTACAAGGTTTGAATGCAGTTGGGTCCCAAGTCTATATACATACGTCCGAAGGATACAGATATGGTGGACAGGATACGTATGGTTTCACGCATTTATGATGTATTTCTTCTGGGGAGTTGCATATGTAGGGTTGATGAGTGTGAAAGTTCTCGGCGCACGAATACGAGTACGAATACTTCTGTGGTGCGCCTAGCAGGTTGGTTGTCAGGGAAGGTAGAGAGGGCATTTGGGGATGGAATACAGTGAAGGACGATGCTAGTGGTAGAAGAATCTGACCTCCTGTGTGGATTGTTGCGAGAGGGATATGTTGCTGCTCGACAACATAGAGAAACACAACGGGCAACAGTTGAAACGATTTAGGAAAAGTGTGGCATCTGCATTGTGCAAGTAAGTAGCTACTACAGTAGAAGTGGGGTGTCAATAAACCTCTACTTATATCACAACACACAATGGAAGTAAGTCACGTAGTCACTACCTCTACCTGTTCCCACCACCATAGCTAGTGAATCAATACTCTGGGGCGAGTATTCAAGCTGAAAATCGATTGGCCAATTCTTTCTGTGCACTGGAGGCCAGGGCGTCAGGCTGAAGTTGACTGGTCTGAGGCGCCAGGGCATGTTGGTGGATTCCATTGGTATTTGTATACGTATGTACGTAAGGTCGAGATCCAGGAAGGGAGATAGTCAGTCAGGCATGGAAGTCATGATGTATATGCATTCAATGACCTGCAATATGTTCAGGTCGTACTCTTCGGGATGGGGGCCTAAACAACAATGTGTATGGTCTGCGCAGTTGGTGCAGTGGTGCTAGCTTTGGCAAACTAGGACTTAGCGATAACTTCGACCTCTGAGGTCAAGGACTATACCATGCCCAATGCTAGGTATCCAAGACAATGAAAACGTGATAGAATCTATCAGTAGTATGGTTGATTCTGTTACCGCTGATGTAATTGGCTTGAATGAAGCTGTAATATCCATGGTGCGGGTTGGGCCTTTCTCTGAGTTTATGGTTGCTGTCCACAACGGGTGTATCGGCGACTTTGCGAATATGGACGAAACCATGATCCAGGTCTGTTGATATTAGCGATACACTAGGGTCAGCACATCTTGAGCAGGAAACACGGGAGGTGATCGTCACGGTAAATTTAACCCCTTCGGGCCTTCGGGCGTCGAGCCACGATCAACAAAGGAGATTGCGGGAGCTTCATGCGGCCTAGCATTGAATGCCTGACTCCCAGTCAAGGGTGCTGTTTGATGTCAAGTGGTCAGTGTTAGTGGAAATCCGAGCCCAGCACATGGTAAGGTGGTGTCACAAGCGGTCCGTCGGGAAGGCCCTTATGATGTAGACAAGCTGCGATGATGTAGGACTTGACATTGACGAAGCAGTCATGTCTCTTTGTCTTGCAAGACATTAAGAACAAATCTCTGTACACGATCGCGGCTGTGGATGACTGTTGCGAAAGCTCCGCATACTTAGCGAGCTGAGGCTAAGATAAGGTTGAAGGCACGAACCTGCCATTAGAGCGGAACTCAACCTTGCGCGAGCTTATTACCTGCTGCGGTGAAACAATCCGATTGACACGGACGGGGCGACCAGTACCTAGCACCGAGTTAGTCGTAGCAGGATCAAGTTTCTGACCTTGTCAATTCCACATCATCGCCGGTTTCAAGACTATGGTTTGTATAGCATCAGTCTCTTCGACTTCCGTGGTATCCGAGAGGAAGACGAAGAGTACCAAGTACAATACTGCAAGTATTTCATCTTCATACCGCTCATGACGCTGCCAAGGCAGCAAAATGCCACCTCTCATCCGTCTACCGACGGCTCGTGGTCTGACTCTTGGCGGCTGACCTTGATTTCCTCCTCCCAAACTGGCATCTTTATACGGCATATGACATCCACCTTTGTCATCACAGCAGAATGTGCATTGGACTTAGTCACCGCGGCGATTATTTGACATTTCGAGATGCATGTACTCCGTAATCGTTGAAGAAGACCCGATATTGTCGAGGTGGTGTCATTCGAGGACTCCCTTGTGTTGTCTCTTGCACCATAAGCATTTCGGCCGTTCAAGCAATGGAGGATAGCGGTTAATCTTATTTAAAGTTCGTAATTAATACTCCGATAGGTAATGTCAACTTCGCTGCGTAGACTGTATCACATACAGCACAGACTGGGTACCTAGGTGGTTTGGAAGATTTAAGTTCTCATGTAAGAAACCAACAAAGACGTATCCAGCAGTTCAGTGTGATCGGTATGCTGAATGTGGAATCGGACGATCAGGAATAGCATTTGTTCGCGAACCCTACCCTAGGTATTCTTGACAGAGCGTAAACTCAAACACTTCGGTTAACTCGGAACCGAGGAAACTTGGCGTTGAAATCATCTACTGTAAGACTGACAATATGCTGAGTAACGAGTATTCATTCACGGATGCAAGGAGACTGATCCGGCCGATTTGGTACGGTACTGTAGATTGCAAGCCCTTCTGTTGCGCGAACGAAACGGTGCAGAAAACGCCTTGTGGAGACAAATCCTTCTTGCGTCAACTCACATATACGCGGTGCAGAGTTTATTCAAGCAGTTTGGGTGGACCCTCATCGACAGCACTACAAGCATCGCTGGTCTGCTTCAAGTTCCAATTCCCGGGGTTCAGCCATCTCAGGTAGACTGACATGGAGCTGACGATACGTAATGAACGAGCGTGATTCGAACGATGGGAAATGTTGGTATTGACTTACAAGTTGTGGTAGACTAGTATTAACAATGGTTCTTTTGTGCGGATAAAGGGTAAAAGGCATGGCTAATCATCTGTCAGTTTTCCGATTGTGTATGAATGGAACTCATCTGTCATTCGATGAAGCGGTCGCCACCCTCATGTAGTTGCAACCTTTTCTAGGTAGGGTCTACGGAACTGTATAAGCGAGGACCTCCGCAGTGGTAGCCTTGCTAGGTGAGACGAACGAAACAGTTCGGCCGCATATCTTTCATCCCGTGTATCTCTTGTTATCTGTCGAAAGCTATTGCATAGTGTTGAGCGTTGCGCGAACCCCGAAGCAGCTGCTGCGCTGCTACATGCACCGAATGTCTCCCACGTTTCACACGCTTGTGGTACCCGCAACCCACGCTTTAGCCCGCCGTGAAACATCGCAAGTAAGAGCTAGCTGTATCGCGTTATCGGTTCTCATCTTTATACCTAGACAAGATAGATGAAATGGTCAGGGTAACACAGAGCGAATTTAGCATGCGCAATACGCGTTACAAAGTGCTAGCATTAGTTAAATTCATGAGTACAGTAGTCAATGTGCTCATATGATGCACTATGACATGACGTCCCCGCTTTGACAACGTTCGTGAAGCCCTGCGGTGTAATGGAATCTTTCGACCCTTGGGAGAGTCTCATTTTTAGTTTTCTGTTTGGTGGATGGTGCGGACAGAAGTCCAGTACCAAGAGTGATAGTCAAAGACTAAACACAGCCCTGAATCCGTTTGTCTCCAATGCTGTGCGGACAGTTCACCGCTTGTAGGTCGACAGCGAGGCTGCTTATGTTTATCTAGAACTGCTTCGTTAGGCTTGGAGTCTGCTACCTTGGTTTCGCGTGCGGAAAAGCAGCATTGATCGTCCGTCAGAAAAAGATGACCCATTCTTTCCTACCTGGAGTACCGGGAATGCATCAAGCACACCCCTAGCGAGCGCTAATACACGGGTTCACGTTCCCACTGGACTCCAGTCCCCTACATGGCAGCTGATGGGCGACATGAGGGGGCGCTTCGGCTCGAGCGATTGGTGAATGCCTGAAATGCTTGTTCTGGTTGCAAACTCGATAACGCCCGAGCGCTAAAACGGTATATTGCCAGTGACAAAAAGAGGCGATGGACAGCCCCTGCTGCTCATTTTCAGGCACTCAAAGACAAAAGAATCGCACACTTGATAGCTGTTGTTCTTGACTTTCTTAGTAGTGAAGCTGCGTTGGGTGATAATGACCAAGTCAAGCAGGAGTAGCATATCGGCGTGATTTGATCTTGAGTCGAGCGGTTGGCAAGACTTCTAGGAACTCCCCGAGGCACGAAAGAGGTCGAACACACCTGAGTTGGTGAAAAGTTAGGGCCCACCACTTTAGTTGGCGGGGAGCGGAATCTTGGAAGACGTCGTACACTAAATAGTGGAGGCAGCAGTCAACATCTTTCCAGCATTAGATGCCGTCAATTAGCTTATACCTAAAACAAGCAACAATGGGGTGAACATGGGTCGTGAGTAGTGTTTCTCACCCTACAAAATGGTTCATCATGCTCTCATCCCCACGAAAGAATGTACATTTGACAGTGCGTTGTTGCATCTCCACCGTTGCTCATGGAGTAAGGAAATGTGAGAAGTGCGACCGGGTGCACCCTCAGATCCCGATTGGAGCTCCAAGCTGCTAAGCGAGACCACGAGGGATGCTCAAAGTTATCATGGCTGAAGCACAGTAAGGAAAGCATACTCGCAGTGGTTATCATAAACTTGCATTTCCCTGCAGTCATGTGTAATAAATAGTCCCATGCACATCGTTCGTGCCACATGTTGGAGACACTGTGCAGCACTCCACCGATACGCATAACAGCCGCGCTGTTCTTGCCATACTTTCGTGAACACACGACGGGGTCCAGGCTGCAGCGTCAACTTCACGACAGATCAAATACATTGCTGATTTCTCTTCCCATAGCAGGTATGATACAGTGGCAGCATCTTAAAGATTATTGACAATCCCGCCAGGAATGTTCTCGAATCAGGCACCTACCGAGCAGTGAGCAAATCAACGTTGTTCCACTTCCAGCCAGATACGTGTCCGAGAAGCACGTGTGTAGCTGAGCGAAAAGGAAGTGATCTAATCAGATTTTCGACGATACCGTTAGAGCCACACCATGAGCCATAATCAACTCGCATCTGAGAAGACTGGAAATGGAGGAGCCAAAAGAAAGGGATTTCTGAAATCCATCAAAAGAGGGAGACAAACCAAAGTCAGCTTCTGCCGATGTGCAGCATTAAACCTCCCATGCGGAGATCCTCTCAATATACATTGTTGTTGCGTCAACATCCTACACAGCGCTTGCCAAGCCCAGTGTGGTTGTCGTTGCGATCCAGTTGCTCGAAAGTGACAGATGAGGCCAAAAATAGGTCACAGGTCGCTATCGGAGGACCAGTCACGTTTGCGCTCGAGAAGAAACCTCAGATACAGCGTTCGAAGCAAAAAACATGAATAGGTTGAATAGTCAGAATGCATGGAGTGGTATCAATCACTATCCGTCGTTTCAAAAGTGAAAACTTCGGGAGAGGTGACAGCCTTCTGACACGCACCACCCTCACAGTGTGCCCATAGGTACCCTGAGCATATGGAGGTAGTATTTCGCAAACAAATATCCTTATCGCAGCATACAGGAAGCAGGTGGAATGATAGAGCAGAAAGCGCGAGAGAGTGGTAGAGTATCACGTGATAAAAGTCAATGCTTGGCAGCGGAGAATGGAAAGTGCCGCGCACCTGTACGCACCTGCACCTGCATCTGCTCCGCGTCTACCTCTGCCAGCTGCTCCCGGCTCGCGCACCTCACCCGGCCTAGTGAGCTGCTGCTCTGCTCACCCACGCCTCACCCCTGATCTTGCACGACTCATGTGCGACTCATCCGGCCGTGACGCGTCCTTCTAGCGTGCTTTGAAGATCCAGCCACAGTCGGACTCATTGGTGGTGATGGTGTGACGTTGCACTAGCTCCGGCGGCTGGCAGCTGCGGCCACCGTCGAGCTGCTGCCAATCAACGCTGGACCTCAACATACTCAGTAAGCAAAGCCGTCAGCTTACCAGGCTGCAGCAAAACGTACAGTAAATAATACCGAGTATTTGGCCGGCCTCGCGGCCTAGGCCAGGATCAAGAGCTTGTTCGATGCCTATTCATGGCGCAAAGACTTCGCTTACAATTACTTGCAAAACTGGCCCTACCCAAGCGTTCTAAGCTCCTGTCCAACCTCGCTCCCGTGAGATATCGCAACCATGGAGCAGGAACAAAGTGTCTATATGAGTGCTCTGATCGCGACATGCGTGTCATGCTCTTGCCGCAGCATCACCGAGCCTCACCTTGCCATTAGTCTTTCTTATTCAGGGCTAAAGAGCGAAAACGCCGTAGCTATATCTTACACCTGGGGTGTATTCGATCGCCGCGATGTGTGCATTGGCCATTGCCTAAGGCAACCCTCTGCTCGACTGTTTCTGAATCTTGGCCAAGAATGGGACGTTCCAGAACTCTTGCAGAGACTAGCTGAGCTATCTTACAAGCACAATGCCATCTGGATCGACCAATTATGTATCCCCCAGAATACTGCCGACATTCAGCTCAATCTCGCACGGATTCCTGCTATCTACAGCACGTTGAATGTTATTGCCATTTTGCCTGGATCGCCGCCATGTCGCTGCTTTCGGGAACACGTACAAGAGCGCCAGGCAAATGTTCCTCGAAGCAGCTACTCGTGGCTACCTAGCATGGATGAAGCCTCGGAAGAAACTATGAATGGAGTTGGTGTCCAAGAAGGCAAGCAAGAGCGCCAGACAGACGTTCCTCGAAGCAACTTCTCGTGGCAGCTTGGCATTGATGAAGGCTCAGAAGAAACCACGAATGTAGACGATATCCGGGCAGATCACGACACAAACGAACTGGGCTGTTTGACAGATTGCCAAAACGCCATCGGGCTTTCCTCATGGCTAAATCGCATCTGGACCAGACAGGAGTTTGCATACTCGAATCGCATCAGTATTTCATGGAATTCTACGGCAGAAAACCCTTGCACAAATGTAGGCTTTAGAGAGACCAGAAACTTAGCCATAAACCCGTTCTATCAATTGGCCACTTCCAACATTCGGCGCCAGCTATTAGAGCGCTCCTCTTATCCTTCCGACGACGATTTGGATGGTGTTGTAGATTTGAGATTGCAGGACATGACTCATGACTTCTTTACAACAGGGAGAGCAGCAGTCGATCAATACACGCAGACGGACGATCCTGGTCTATTGTTCGCTGAATTTCTTCTCGGCAAGCCTCTGGAAAGCAAGCACACTTTCGAGGATCCCCTGGAAAAATTCCTTCTCGACTTGCGTAACTTAGCAACTTCGACACGGACTGCGACCAAGCCTCGTGATTTCGTGCTAGCAGTTTGGTGTGACTGTCCAGGATACATCATCCCGACAGACTATCGAAACGCGAAGCCTTTCGACCTCCTGGAAGATGCCATCAAGCAGCTTGAGCGAAATCATTCCATAACACCATTGACCACTTGTCCAAGCGGACTTTTTAGTAACTCTGAGGCCAGTTTATCTTGGAGATCACTAGCAGTTTCTCAATCAAGCGTTTTGGCAAGTGCTAAGGACATGTATGCCGTGTTTGCGGTGAGCCCTGATGAATGTGTACTTCCTCTCGTAGAAGGGGCTGTCCCTCTGCGAATGGTCTCGGGATCTCTAGGATCCATTGGCCGCCGTGCTGGATATTACGAGTCATTGTGCGGAGACTGGACGACAGTCCAAGCGATGTGTATTATGAGGCGAGCGATCAATAACTTTGATGAACGTGCTCGCTCTCTAGTGGATCCGAGAGATTCTTCCAATTTTGCGACCGAAGAGAAAGCCTACGAACTCTTCTCCTTATTGCATGCTGACTATCAAGAATCAGCAAGTCCTCGAGTTTTTGATCAAAGTTTCTTAGACGAGAATGCGGATGCATTAGCTTGTCAGTTTGAAGCGATGCTATCCTGGAAGGCGGGAGAATCTGCACAGGATGTCAGAATAGCCGAGGACTGGAGAGAATATCCGGAGCTCGACCACCACAGCCTTATCTACAAAATCGTGGCAAGAGTCCTTAACCTAGACTACGATTTGTGCCGCTCGCATGGCTTGAAATTAATGATAGCAGTTGATGATCCTGTCCGTATCGGGCTGATCAGAGGCCATCACCACACTCAGAGCTCAGATGCTGGAGACAAACGAGCCGATCCAAATGTCGCAGATAACGCAATCCATGCCGCAGGAGCTGGACTGACTGATACGATGACTGTATGGAATTTTGAAACCCAAAGAATCTTTGATGAAGAGGCTGATCAACCACCAAAATACCGAGTAGTCGGAATATGGGTACCTTGCCCCGTGCTACTTAGGGACGGAGTAGGGGCTGAGCCTGCGATTGACATAGCCGAAGTTGATGCCTGGCTCGTATGACCTACAGGTCTCGGTCGTGATCTACGAGAACTGGTCGTAAAAGAAAGCGTTTACAGAGAATGAAATTTCCAATGGTAACCCGACCTTGGCTTCGGTCAAGATCGTGGAGGACAATACTGTTATGAGTTGGCTATCACAGTAGATTGCCAAGCTCCTCTTTGACCCGCAAAGGTACTGGGGGAAACTCTCACAAGGGTTTCACTCGTAGAACTGATATCAGATAGTGAAGGAGTATTCAATGCAAGTCTGGTATGCACAGGTAGAGGGTTGGGTATAACTTAGGTTGACTACAGAAGCTATAGGAACTACATAGGAGACTCGTATCTATATACTCGTTAGTTTCATGATTGGCTCAGTTGGCTCAGTTGGCTCAGTACTGATCCAACTGATCCACTGATCCATCCTTATCACGTGACCTCCTATATCTTATCTTCACGTGCTAGGCGCCATCGCCTGACTTTCCTATATCTTCTGGTATGCGGTCACCTTGTGGCCGCATGTGTTACTGGTTTGTAACACAAGCCTAGTTTGGAAAGGTCATCTGTGTGCAATTTCCACCGGTAATGGCCTTTACAAGGTAGTAAGTACGCCGGTCCGTATTGCGCACTATCAATGTTAATTTTTCATACTAATCTCAATGAAGTCGCAATTTGTTAGCAAAATTCTGGTATAGACAAAATCGAGGTGTCAGTGCTTTTCTTGCTTGACTGCGCACCACCTCACCACTTCACTAGGTAGTACCTCGCTGCTGCGTAGTCAAGAAGGCCTGTTTCTTTCAATCTATAAATGGATCCATGCAATTGCTATCCACAAAGCTGCCCAACCCAATTCAACGCTTGCCCTTGGCCTTCTTGTATTCTTGACTGTCGCCTGCGTCCAATTTTGCGTAGTCTAACGTCCTATCCAAGAGGAGGCCTGGAAGTTCACCGGACTTCTACTATTTCGAGTTTAGTGCCGCTGCCACGCTAACCCAATATCGTAATTTAACGGTTGACTTCTCACGTAGACTTCTATCTTTCTCACGACCTGACTATCGATCTGTTCATCTATCGCACTGTTTACGTATCGAGTATCCATTAGGACTAATCTAACCTACGGTTTTCGGATCATTTCATTCACGGGTGGTACTATGGTGTCGCTCCGAAAACGACGACTCAAATTGTTGTAGTGCGATAAATGGGCTAGACACACAGCGTTTAGCACTAACCATACTACTAGATGATTTATCAAGCGCCAGTAACAACAACAATACAAATAATTATTCTGAAGTCGCTAGGTTAGTCATATATGATATTAACTATCGAGTGTACATCTATACCGACCATGGCTATACTATTCGTAATTTACGAAGGCATCTACGAGATGAATACACTCTTTCGGTTGTACAACGGAAATTTATTCTTAGCCAGCACCAGCACCATGAAGTGATCTCGCCCCAGCACACCTGCATTGTTGGATATTCTTTAACCAATTGACGGAGATCTTGAAGAAGCTGAATTTGGTTCTCAGCGAATTCGTCCAGTCCGTCAATAAGCAATATACATTTTTCTCTTGCGCTCAGTTTGCTGAGCAGGAAGAAGAAAAACGTCTTTAAATTGTGAGCACTCCAACTTCGGTGTCTCTCACTGTCGCGAAAGAAGACCTTCACAAATAACGGTGCGGTAGAGTCTGTCTGAATGGTCTCAAAAAGCGGTGTATGTCTTGTGAGTAATTGATAACACAAGGAACGCCATAAGCCTTCAAAAGACTTTAACAAGGAACTAGAAGATGGACGATAGAAGAAAAATGATAGAAGGAGCAAGACATCTCTGTCTGTTTGACCACCATGATCGGGACGAGCGGATGCTAGATTGAGGTGGATATAGTGCATCAAGGTAGACTTACCAGACGCCGCAAGCCCATTGATCCAGTAAAAGCCAATCCCATTTCTGAGCCATTCGGCAAACGTGTGACCCCTTGATTCTTCAAAGATCCACGAACAGGTACCACCGAAATCATCGACACGGCTATCAATCATGTTTTCTCTCTGGGGTAGTGTATCGAAGTACAACATGTCAAGTAATTGTTCACGCTTGGTCTCGAGGTCCCGTTTTAGATTGTGAATCACGACATCGCGCTTCAATATATCCTCTGTGGCAGCAAGCTGAGCAAGGGTGCTCACGTCAACGTCGAGAATAGTCTTTTTCAGGCGACTGGCTTGGTCGTCGATGATCTGCTGGAATTTTGCCGTTTGCGCTTGGTTCTGGGCAGTAATCAATGACTCGGTGGCCTGAATGGCGGACATGAAAGGTAGAGCTGCGGCTGCGCTATTGGCAATGATACGAGACTCCGATTCTTTCACCTCTTGAATGATGCCATCATGCACTCTAGAGTGCCCCTTTATGAACTCGT
>Ga0115846_100945_pt1 | contig 14039 bp, 13 predicted proteins | sample InSIn5gowninarea_2_FD_83860 | JGI IMG/M metagenome (GOLD analysis project Ga0115846, IMG submission 83860)
TACTCTACCTACTCTTTCACATTCACTCCCTTGGTGTGCTATACCAATTTTATACCACTCTTTTTGTTCCTGTTCTATTTATATATTCTCTCCAGGGCCGCCCTTGTTCGCTACACCAAGATAATCACCCAGGAACCGACGAGAACCAAGCAAACTCATCCGTCGGCGTTCCTTGCGGTTCTGGAGGATCTTGTGGCCCTGATCACGAACCTTGATATACTCAAGACCGCCAGTCATGCGACGCCAGAAACGCTGGATGCGGGTAGCACATTCTGTGCGGTACCGCAGATAGTTTCGCCAAGCACGCTGGATTCGAATGGCCATGTTGTGCCAGTAACGGTCACGCATCGCTTCCAGGGCAAAGAGCGTCTCTGGGGTCTTGACAAAAACCTTCGAGATACCCATCTGGTATTCTTCTGCGGGGATACTAGTGTCCTGTAGGATCTGGCGAGCTCCGGTCTCGACGTCACCAGTCCATGTGTATTCACCGGCATAGGATGTCTTGGGCGACAGCAGATAGAAACGCTCGACAAATTTGTCGAAGGTTTGACGGTAAGCGAAACCAGCACGTCGGATCCGAACGTTCTCTTGGAGACCCAGGTACTTGATCTGGTGCAGAACGTTCCCGACGTTGTATTCCTTCGGCGCCTTGTTGTCATTGGGCTTGATTGTTCTGATGTAAGAGGGCTGCGCCTTCATCAGAGTCGCCACCAGGTCGTTAGCAGAGGTCTTGATCTTGTCACTAGCAGTCGGCGGCCGTCTCTTGTCGTCCTGGTTAACCTGGTTCGGGAAGAGCGTGTGGACAAACGGGTTGCGACTCGACCCAACGAGGTTCAGTAGATCCTTGAGCAGGGCGTCCTTGTTCTTGTCGGTCATTCCTTGAACAGAGTAGCTGACATCGCCAGCATAATGCTTGACGATAAATTGACCCTGGCGACTCTCGAAGTTGGGGTTCTGTCCCAAAAAGTTGAGACGACCGACGAAGGTGTTATCCGCAGCACCCGAATCGGCGTGGGCCGTCGCACAGGCATCGTTAAGGGCAGCAAAAACACCAGGAGGGCGCTTGTCTTCGATTAGCGAGCACACCACCTTGTTATCGAAGTAGGTAATCGGTGTCCACTTGATCTGTTCACGAGCATATTCATCTTGTTCAGCCTTCAATGTCAACTGAATGAAAATCTGTTGCAGCTTCTCGTTCACATAGTTGATACAAAGCTGCTCGAACGAGTTCTTCTCGAAGATTTCGAATCCATAAATATCAAGGATACCGATCGAGTTGGAAATCGAGCTTCTGGCGGTCAAGGAAGAGTTGATGCGCTCCACGATCCAGTCGAAGAGGTTAAAATAGACTGCCTTGGACAAGGCGTCACGGACAGCAAGTGCCTGTGTCGTGTTCAAGGGCACTTCGTACACCGATCCTCGGCGTCCACCACGTGCTGTCTCCATCAAGCGGATTGTCATAGCTCGGTGCACTGACGGCGAGTCAACCTCGAGCAAGTATGCGACGTATGCGATAACCGACTCGTCTGCGATGGCGGAGTTCCCTTGGTCGTCCTCGACAAACTGAATGTTTCCAATCCACAGAATCGCCGCAAGCATGCGGAAAACGTCGTCCTGCTCCGCCTCCGTCATACCAATGACACTCATTGCATTCAACGTATCCTGAAATTCGGCATTATCGTCCACTCCTGGCACATCGAAGCACTTTGACCGGCTCGTATACATGTAGGCTTGCGGTTGCTGTACACCGAATAGATCTAAATGATATGTAAGCCGATGTGTACGGAAGAATAAATATAAGCCAGTTCCTACCTCTGTACTTTTGCGGAGCCGCCTTGGTGAACTGGTAGAAAATGTGGAAGTTCCGCTCATTCGTAATCTGTCCGACAACTCGCGACTTCTCGAGCAAGTAGTTGGTGATGTGTGCACCCACAGGCTCACCCTGGGCATTGAATTCCAGCTCCAGGTACTTTCCGAATCGCGACGAGTTGTTGTTGCGCAGGGTCTTTGCGTTACCAAAGGACTCGAGCAGAGGGTTGGTGGCCAAAACCATGTCCTTGGTCTCCTGAATAGAGGAATCACTGCCACCGGATACACTGGCAATGTACTGCATAATCCGCTTGGCAGCTTCCGTCTTTCCGGCACCCGATTCTCCCGAGATAATAACACATTGGTTGTCCTTGTATGCGTTCATGTTATAGTAGGCGGATTCGGCCACTGCGAAGACATGGGGCGGGACTTCGAGACGGTTCTTATTCCGGTAGGATTCGAGGACCTGATCAGTGTAGATACCCACTGCGAGCTGTCAGTAAAGAAATCTGACATCGTTCGCATGGAGCAATTGACGTACGGTCTCGAAAGGGGTTGACAGACACCAAGACGTGTCCGATATAGGTCTATCAAGGTACGCTGTTAGCCCCTGATCCCATATCCAGCGCGCATGACGCTGCGATTCCCGTATAACCAAGCAACAGGTATCTTACATAGATCTCGCCATTTTCGAATCGAAGCTTCAGGTTATCGTTAATGGCCTCGTTGGAGATCTTGCTGAGCAGCGTAAGGTCCGACACTCCGATCTCCTTTTTCTTCGTAGTCTCGAACACAGCCTTCTTAACCTGAGGCTTTCCTCCTGCTCCTCGACCATCGCCAATGTCAGCCGCAGCCTTCGAGCGACCGAAGCCTCGACTCTTCTTCTCTCCGCCAACGGGTCGTCGCGAGTGTCCCTGAGAGCGATCGCATATTAGTCTCGCGTGCCTGGAATAGTATGACTGCAAGAGATCGACTGTAGTAATAAGACTCAACTCACCATGATTGTGTATTAAGCAATTGTTCCTGTTTCGCGCCAGGCGACAGGAATTCCGCCTAGTCCGAACGGAAGGAGGTGGGTTAATTCTGGGGGAGGGACAGGTTTACGGGTGCAATGCGGGAGGTGGGATAGTACTCATTCCAAGCGGCGGGGAAAGGCCGACAAGCAACGAGCGTAAGAGTAGAGAGAATATATAAATAGAACAGGAACAAAAAGAGTGGTATAAAATTGGTATAGCACACCAAGGGAGTGAATGTGAAAGAGTAGGTAGAGTAAGTACGGGAGGTTCAAGAGGAATGGGGAATGACGACGATGGAGAATAGCCGTCTGCCAGTGACTGCGCCACACTGTGGCTCTGGTTCTAACGCGCAATCCTTTGCCTCCAAAAGGAAATCAGGAGAATTTACACATTTTAATTGCGCCAATCCAGAGTGTCAGAATGCCGGTGCCTTGATTTACGGTCCTTGGTTGTACGCATCTTATAAGACGACTGTATCATTTCTCGCCGCATCATATCTAAACGTGCTCCTTTTCCATCCTTGGGCACGATTTGGGCTTCGACGCATCGTCCAGCAATAGGATATTGGTCAGTGCTTCTGAAAAAAAAAGGAGAACTTGTCAAATACTATTCAAACGCCCAATCTCTGTCGCAGACACCTCATCTCCCAAGTAATCCCGTATAAGAGCCTGTCCGGATCTTGACTCAACGCCCGCAACGGTGGAAATAGACCGCTCGGAATATTTGTATACGGCAACGTTAGGTCTACGACGCTGGTCATGTACTCTTGGATGCAGGGAAGGAAGCATGAGTATGCATATATCCGCCTACTCTTCTTGCAGCTAGTTCTTAACATATATCAATCTATCACCAAGTTCCATGAGGGCTCATCAAACGCTTCACTGTCGCTCTCTGCACCCTCATGGGGCTGAAAATGGCCTCCTTCAGCACCCCACCAACTGGACGTTGGTCGTTAACCAAGCAAGATCTTTTCTCTATTGGTATTAAATGATACTAAGCTTCTGAATATCAAAAACAATCGTTAATAACATCCATTATGTCTCCGGCCCGAAGTTTCGGGATGAGATGGGAAGTCTTCGGAAGGAACCTGGAAAGGTAACTAAGAGTTAGAACCCATGTGGTGGATAGACTTTAACCAAAAGAGGGTGGAGGAAGATTGTGAGTAGGGTATAAATGATGGTCTCAAATTTGTTATAGTCTTCTATTCTAAGCGGAGAGGACTGGCCTGATTGATGGGATCTGTCCAATGCATCTTTTCTGTAGATTCTGTAGTAGTTCAAGTCAGCTCTCTTTCCATGTGCTCGATATATATACGTCAATTATAGAGCTAAATTTGGTACTAGACGGAAACTGAAGTCATGATGTCGAATGATTAGCATCCTGGTCAAGTGATGAAATATATACATATATATCTCGATGGCTGTAGAGGAAGGAGCAGGATGAGGAGCGTAGGTGAAGCCAGAAGGACAGGCTCAGGGCAGTCCAAATAGGACGATTCAAGAAAGATTGTGAAAAGGTTTCATGCAGAGACATAATAATTTAGTCTCAATGCAAAGCTGTTTGCTTGTTGATGCAGTTGTATTTTCAATAGAGGAGTAGGAGAGTTCTATATACACATGAAGTACATATACAGGCGTGATCTGACTAACGTGACATCCACACGTCGTCTGCTTCTTTGCAAAAATTAGGGTATCCCAGCAGTAAGCAAATAATATAAACAAAGAAAAGTCAAATCTATATCTATCAGTATATGAAAATAGGATCACCCGATCCCTCAAGAACTCTTGGACTGGGTATCCTTATCAGCTTGGCCAGCTGATGAGCTCTCTGGCTGAGCATTGGAGGCCTCTTTCGATGCTGGTGTGTTCTCTGGCGCGGCAGCACTCTGCGGATGGCTCACAGAGTCCCAGAGAGACGAAACGTATGATCCAATCTGCGACAGCCATCCCTCCTCTTTAGCATCCTCGGCCTCTTCCTTCTGTTCAACCTCCCACACCTCACGCGGCAGAATCCGAGACGGCGACTTCAGCGTTAAATTCTCGTTCTTGGCCCTTTGCTGTAGCAGCTCTGTTTCAAGAGCCACCAAGGCCCTCCGGGAATTTTTCTCCGACTGCTCCAGCTCAACCAATCGAGACTCGACATCCTCCCGCCGTGTAGTCTCCTTCCTCCTAGACCTCAAAGACTCGTAGACAATCAACCCACCGGCCACTATGAACAGGAAGGATTCGCTTATGAACGATGCCCCAGATTCAATGGCTTTCGACTCGGACAGCGGACGGATATGAGGCTTCGGAGCCGGTTTCTCTGCTTCCGTCGCCGCGGCCTTTGCTTTTGCTATTGCTTCTTCTTCCGCTTTGCTCTCTGCTTGTGTTTTCACGGTCGGGGTGGTGGGCTTATGTCTCCGGGCTGCGGCTTCAGCAGCTGCTCGTCGTTCTGCGGTGGTGGTATCGCGCAATAGACCGAGACGTAACCGCATGTCCATGCGGTGAAGCGACTGCGCCATGGAGACGCATATCCGTCGGAAGCGTTCATGCTCGCGGGCCTGTGCTTTGAGTTGATTCTGGGGTCACGGAGTCACGGATCAGCATGAGCTCCCCAAGAAAGAGGGGCAGTGTGGCTCACCGCAATGGGCTTGGACAGTGTCCGGATAACGAGTGAGGAGAGTTTTAGCGTAAGAGACATGGTGGTTATTTGTATTAGGTGGAGGACGAAGTTTGTGTAAGCAAAGCTGACGAGGGACAATTATATTTAGAGATGGCTACCCACGTCGTCATCGCTGCCCGGTCTCTCAGGCACAAGTTTGCTTTCCTATATAGGCCTAGTGCAATGTGCTGTCTTGCTGACATAAACACCGCCCGTTGTTACGGCATTCGGGTCAATGTTTATCGATTTCCTCATCAGGCAGTCCGTTTGGCGGCTGCAATCCTTACTTTTCGGCAACCTCATCGCTTCTTTTCCTCTCTTTCCCCCCACCTGCTCCCGTCCCCTCGCCGCTGTCTGTCGGAGGTGCTTGCATTTCTTGTCTTTGTTTTTTGCTTAATTGGGTTTATTTGCCTTTTTTCTTCTTTTGAGCGTCATTGTTGTTTTTTGGTAAGTCTCTGAACCCCGTGTGCAATGCCTCTCTTTGCTACGGTTCTGTCAAGCTGTGCAGCTCCCGATGCGGAACCACAAAAGCGATGCAATTGACAGCTGACAAGGAAGGGTTAGATATACCCGGGGACTGTAAAAGCCCTATTGTGACTATAATCAGTTTGCATTTATCGCTATACTTGATGACCGTTACGACCTTCTGGATATACTAGACCTCGAGTCACCGCTAGTTTATAATCGTTCGATGTTTACCTGAGAAAGGACAAAACCCATCATGGAGGCATTGACGCCGCGATCTACGAACCAGGTGATCAAACCTAAGGTGGCGATGGAGCGGAAGGTGTTGGATAAGAATGCTGCTGCCGCCGCTGCCAAAGCCAAACAAAAGGCCCCAGTGATGAAGGATCACCATGCACAACCTCCGCCGGCAATCGTGGTAGAGCCTGATGAGGAAGGAGAACGGTACACGACCGGCGGGTTTCTGGGCAAAGGAGGGTTTGCGATCTGCTACGAAGGGAGGTTAATGCGCAATGGGCGTGTGTTTGCGATGAAGGTGGTGAAGGCGGAGATGAAGCAGAAGAAGATGGAGGAGAAGGTATGCCTGCTATTCGTCCCACCTTTAGAGGTTCATTCATACTAATGAGGTCGCGCAGTTCCAAACTGAGCTCCAAATTCATTCGAAAATGCGACACCCCCACATCGTCCGATTCCATCGAGCCTTCACCTTCCACAACAGCATCTACGTCGTTCTCGAATTATGCCCCAACGGCTCCATCATGGACATGGTCAGGAAGAGGAGGAGTCTCAGCTTGCCCGAGGTGAGAAGGATTATGATTCAACTATGCGGAGCGGTGAAATACCTTCATAAGCGGCATGTCGCCCATCGGGATCTGAAAATGGGGAACCTGTTCTTGGACCACAACATGGATATCAAAGTAGGAGACTTTGGACTTGCCGCAATGATCATGTCAGAGAAGGACGAGAGACGGAGAACGACACTATGCGGGACGCCTAACTATATCGCGCCTGAGATTCTGGATAAGACAAAACGAGGACATACGCAGAAAGTTGATATTTGGTCCCTGGGGGTTATCTGGTAAGGGATCACTATCCTGTTCACTGTATTGTCCGACTAACGAAATTGCCCTCTAGCTTCGCCATGCTCACCGGTTACCCTCCATTCCAATCGAAAACGCAAGAAGAAATCTATAAGAAGGTGCGGAATCTCGTCTACGTTTGGCCCAAAGGTTCCGAGTGCGCCAACGATATCCCGGAAGAGGCCAAGAGCCTGGTTGACTCATGTCTTAACCTGGAGGAGGAACAACGTCCGGAACCAGACGATATCGTTGAGCACCCGTTCTTCGACATGTACGACGGTTGCATACCTGCGCGTCTCGATCCAGCGTGCTCTCATACCAAGCCGGTCTGGCTGAGGTCACAGACACCACGAGGCGACACCATGATGCGTGGTCATAGTTTGGAACACGACGAACGGCTATCCGGATACATCGAGCATGTTGAAGATCCGATCCAGCGTTACCGGGTTTGCAAGGCCGCGTTCTATACGCTATGTGGTGTGGGGAGAAAACCAGATGGAACTGCTCGCAGGGCGGCTGGAAAAAATTGCAACAAAACGGCGTATGCTGAGTGTGCCGTGGAGGAAGAAAGGAGACTCAACCCCGTGATCCCGTTACCACCGGACTTCGTTTACAAATATCCGCATGATCCAGATGGAGACTGGAGTCTCCCCGATCCAGCGTTTCCGTCTCGCAAGGATGACTCCTCGCTGGATAGCAGCGTTCTTTCCAGCCGCAGTATGTCTCTTCGGCACAATTCGATTAACACGGCATCACTCTCGCGGACACAGACGGCTCTACTTGCCGCGCAACAAAGGCGAAAGGAGTCCCAAAGCCACGCGGCTACTTTGCGACAACAGTCAATCGGACGAGGTTCGACACGCAAGGCACCCGCAATCAACGATCCAGCAGGCCAAACTTTCCAGCCAATCCTGGAAGCCAAGTCTGCCGAAGCCGATGCTGCTCCGGCACCTTCTGTTACTACTGGGGGCCTGGCCGAACGACCCATGCGACCACGCAGAGGCGTAGCTGCTTCTTATTCTGGATCGGTCCGAAGTGCAGACAGCAACGCTGCGGGGGTAGCCACAAATTCAAGCACCGTTCCTGCCATGCTCACAGTTGGCAAGACCCGCTCCCAGTCTAGGAGATTAGAAGCTGCCAACAGCCAAGGGCCGACTCGCCAGGCGACTGTTCCGGAGAGAGTCCCGTCAGTAATGACCAAGGAAGTACCCGCCAAAAAGCAACCACCCCCATCACGCCCAACGTCGAGGATGACTGATGTCGAAGTGCTTTCGATGCCAAAGCCGGAAAACAACGAGGAGCCCGTGAAGAAGTTGCCTGAAGCAAACCCCCGTCGCTCTAGGACTGAGGTTCCTACACCAGTGACCCGATCCGGTAGTACTAGCGGACCATCCACTTCCAGCAAACCTCGTTCGTCTCTTGGAGCACACCCCCTGTTTCACGCTCGGGATCCGTGTCAGGTCGTGCCAAGAACCTCCGTTAGCGAGGTGAACACTGACTTGCGACTTATGCTTTCCCACCTTGCTCCACAATCCTCGGTCCGTAGACGACCCGGTTCCAGACGCGAACCCCATGCGTATGTCATCAAGTGGGTCGATTACACCAATAGGTACGGAATTGGCTATGTCTTGGATGATGGCAGCGTTGGATGCGTTTTCAAGGCCGAGAATGGACAGCCAGCGAGTAGTGTTGTTTTGCGAGCTGGAGAGAAGCACATTCGTCGTAAGGCACGAAGCCAGGAAACGAAGAGCTACGAGTATTCGGAGGTGGACCAGTTGGTGCCCCGGAATGGGTTACCAATTGAGCTGTACGAGAACTGCGACAACGATCCATTAGTACCTCGGAGTGCTGTTCGACGTGCGTTCATCCCACCATCGGTGTTCGAAGTCAAGCGGTACCAGAATGGATCTGGCGTTGGAATCAAGCTTCGTCATGACCTCCATGGTGAACATGGGCCTGCAGACTACGAGAAGATCAAACGGGTTAAGCTAGTCGACCAGTTCGGAAAGTATATGATTGGATCTCTGGGTAGACATGGCGATGAAGGTCTGGCAGACGATGACTTGACAAAGGGCGATGGTCAATTCATCAAATTTTACCAGCGCCTGGGCAATGTTGGTGTTTGGGGATTCGGGGATGGCGCTTTTCAGTTCAACTTCCCCGACCACACGAAGCTTGTTATCTCGCCTGGCTCTACACGGACCTCATCGCCATGGATCGACTTCTACCACCTCTCTCCATCCGCTGCACGTTACCTTGCCGCCAAGGGCAAGATGCACCCCTCTGGATTCGACACGCGGGCTGTTGCTTCCGATGAAGCAGTGACGTTCCTGAGCATTGCCCACGGCACGTTGATGAATTCGGTGGATGAGCGAATCCGCGATGTACTCGAGGCGAACTCCTTCCTGGAGAAGATCCAGTTCATGAAGGACGTCTTGAAAGTGTGGATCAAGAAAGGACGACTCGGCGGTCGGCCTTCACCCACGTCCTCTGAGGATGGCTCACCATCGGAGATGTTCTGGGAGGGCTCGCAAGAACGTCCTCAAGGCGGAAGCGGCGGCAAGTTTGTCTGGGTGACCGTTGGTGCACCCGGGGGTGATGGCGAGTATCGATCGATATCGCTCAAGGATAAACGGTCTGACGGCGAGGTGGACACGCTCAGGGAACGGTTAGAAAGATTGGGAGGAAAGACATAATCGGGATACTACCCTTTTTTATACTTACGTTACGAGTCATGACTTGCATTTTGTCTTGGTTAATACTTGATTCTTTTCCTATGGAGTTCGTCTGCTATGGGTAACTTTTGAATACAATTGTCTATACTATTCCTCTATACTATACAAATCAGTCGTACTCTGCGTGTTAATCCCTAACCATATACGCCTGCACATACCCCCCCGCAACCTCCTCCTCCTGCACAACCCGAAACCCCCTCCTTTCATACATAGGCTTGCCCGCCGGCGACGCAGACAAGAACACCGGCATCCCGTCGTTGTCTGCACGATCAAGACCCCATTTTAGCAGCATCGAGGCGATTCCTTTCCCGTTGTAGGAGGGGTGTGTGCCGAGCATGTCGAGGTCTGCGCGGTTAGATTCTGTACAAGTACTAGATATTCGTGGTGCATATGCAGGTATGCAGGAACGAGGTATACATAGAGAGAGGCTTAGATGCGCGGAAGGGAAACGTACAGTAATGCGGCTTCGAACCCATATATTCCTCCCGCTTCGCAGCCATACCGCCGAAGAATCGTTGGCAGAGGGCTGGGTCGCTGCTTTGGGGCCATTGGCCTTCCCCCTCGCTCTTCTCTTCACCATCCTCCCCCTTTCCCTGGTTTCCTTCTGATTGATATCCCGGAAACTTCCAAATAGCAAACGCTGCTATCTCCCCCTCGCCCCCCTCATTACTCCCCATACTACCAGATGCATTATCAAGTGTGTCAACAACCTTCAATAAAGCCCGCCCCGGAGCGGTCGCTTCCCTCGCAAACTTCTCCTCCCACCACGCGCGCACGTCGGGGGTGCGCGGAAATAAAGTGAGATTGAAGGGGTCGGAGAAGGCGGCGAGGAAGAGGGTTGTTAGAGTGGAGGAGTCGCGGGGTGTGGCGGGGTGGATTTTAAGGGGCATTTTGTTTTTTTATAGATTGGATTTGTATGGGTTGGAGGTTGGAGATGTTGGGGTGATCAGATGCAATTGATTATCTTGAGATAAGTCACGTGGTTGATTTCGGTTAGATGAAATGCGATAGTTGATATTATTTAGATATAATCATTTAGTTCGTGATAAATACGTGTTAGGTCATTCCATGTCCATCCACCATCATTCATTACACATTAAACCACCCCCATACCCTCAATCCTCAACAACAAAATCAAGCACGATACTTCTCCGCACTCGCCCCATAATCACTCTCCGGACTGCGCGGCCTAGGATGCTGCTCTTGATGATGATGCCGCTGCGGCAAGAAAGACCGTCTGGTATGCTCTGCCGGTGTCCTACTCTCCCCGCTCTTCGTCGCTTCGATCTCGCGCTTCACACCCTCGTACATGCGTTCCACGATTTGGATCTCTTCTTGGACGTCTAACTCGCTGCCGACTAGGCAGAGTTCTCGTTCGCGCTGCTCGATGTATTCCCGGATATTCCGCCATTCATTTTGATAGCGTTTAAGTCGATCGGGTAACCCCGATCCCTTGAGGTATGTGAGGATACCAGCCATGATGGTATTTAAAGCTCCGAACGCCGTAACAGCGGAATGCGGTCCACTCGCCGCACCAAGTGCTGTGATTGCGGCTGCAGCGACGACCTGGATACCCAGACAAACATTGATAAGGATGCTGAAAAACCGATACCGCGAGTCTGCGGATTGCTCCGCGCGCACGACACGCTCGTAGATACCCACATTTGGGGCGTGGCGGTCGCTGTGGTGCGGAATAGTCAGGGCGGGGACGGTGTCGATGCCCGTGAGGGCGCGGAAGACCAGGAGTTTGTCTTCTGGGGGGATGAGGTGGTTTCTGTCCGTTTGGGTGACTGTGCGGCGGATTGGTTGAATGAGGGGTTGAGGGTGGGTGTGAGGGTAGGCTTGGGGATCGCTGAGTTCGGGGTTGTAGTTGTTGTTGGGTTGGTTGGTGGGTGGGATTCGTTGGCTGAGGGGGTGGAATCTGGGGAGGCCTGGTTCTTCGGGGTCCAGCGCTGCGAGGAGGCGCCAGATTAGGCTTCTGCCGCGGCGTTGTTCTGACATTTTGCTTGCGCTTTGCTCTCAGTGGTATTGGCTTGGTATAGTTAGGAGGATGGATGGAAGAGGAATGATTGCGACGTGGCGAGCAGCAATAAAAGATAGCACAACTCATTTACCGCCTTGGCTCGAAAAAAAAAAAAAATCTCTTTACTTTTTCCCTTGACGTATCATTCTTGATCGAGTTAAGCCAACCCTAATTTAAGTACCGTACGGAGCAGAGGAAGCCCATCACTCAACTAGGAAAGAGGCGGGAGAGAAGAGGCTGCACATGGCCCACGACAAGTGTGATGAGTGTTTTTCATAACCCAAAAGTTTTACTAGCTCGCGTCTATCACTGCTCATTTCCCGTTCAGCTGAGGCCGCTTTTGCCGATATGAGTTCCGAGAGGGACCCCATACGAGAATAGTTCAAAACGGACAAAGACACGGACACGGGTGCCGGGCGCGACTCAAAAAGCGGTCTCGGCGCGTATCACGGCCAATACTGTCTTAGAGCCGGAGAATTATTTAGCTGTCAATGGGGTTAGCCGGTCTGATAAGGGTCCCTCCACACCGCAGGGTAAAAGTACAGGTGACAGCTATGAATAGAGGTTTGCATGGCAGACGGTATCCTCGGTAGAATCCAGAACGAACATGCACGAACCTGAATATCAAAAGATTTTCTCTGCACAATCACATCACAGTAAGGATAATTCGCGTCGAGCGCAATTTGTAGTGTTCGGATCGGCCTGATCAACACAGACTGGCGAGCTGAATTCGACGCCGGTACGGACCGGTCAAAAGTTTGGGCTCGTCAGGTGTCAGTTTCGCGCATTGACTGGTCTAATGGACGACGAGGGTCCATATCCACTGGACCCTGATTGGCATGGAGAGTGCTGGCTCCATATTATTCAGTTGCGTAGCTTGCCGGAGTCGGGACTAAGGAAGTTTTCCGCTAATATTTATTTGATTCGATATCTCGAGAGTGGAAGACAAGCTAAGTAAAAAAGAAAACGAGTATAAAGGACGCAAAGGATAGGAAAGTGTAGATTCTGGCAGAAAAGAAAAAAAAAAGAAAAGAAGAGATGCGCGAAAGGAGATTCGAACTCCCGACCTTCGCATATCGTATTCCAAAGGATGGTTACGAGTGCGACATCATAACCACTAGACAACTCGCGCTATAATCCAAAATTTTGCCTAATGATATATATATGCTTGACGGGCTACAACCGCTATCCCAATGTGGTAATATGTCCCCTCACACAATTTGAGGGGCATTTGTCAACATCCACCAGATTAGATTGCGAGACATCCCAAAAAGATATACATTTCTACAATCGTATACCATGGGCGACGCAGCAATTGAGAAAACAGAGCGTCTGCTCGTCACTTTTTTCAAAGAAATCTCCACTCCGCTGGTCGCGCATATCAAGCACCAATTCCCAGAGGCCGAGGTCACTATTTACCAGTCCCAGAAAGGAGTTCCTGTTCCAAGAGGTTGGTCCATGCAAATTTTCATGATGTGATTGTGTTTTGACTGACCAAAAAGAACTATGGCAAAATGCGACGCTGGTTTGCACGTTTACCGATCTTCCGGATCTTGAGGATGCTGGCAAGTACGTGGATTGAAATCTGATTGATAAACCTTGGATGCTGATTACTCTACAGCATTAAGCTAATTCATACTGTGTCTGCCGGTATTGACCATTTCGTTCACCACCCTATCATCCAGAACTCTACCGTCCCCATCACCACAAGCTCCGGCATCCACGGTCCTCCCATGGCAGAATGGACCGTAATGAATTGGTTGACCTCTGCGAGGAAGTTCCTTCATTTGCGTGAAGCACAGAAGCAACACATCTGGGGAGATGTTGAAGAGTACATGCCCGCTTGCACTGATCAGGTCGGGAAGAAAGTGGGCATTCTGGGATACGGGAGTATTGGGCGACAGAGTGCGTTCTTTTGCGCCCATGGACATGATTAACGGAACTAATACCATTATAGTCGCAAAATTATCCGCAGCCCTTGGAATGACTGTCCATGCATACACAGCGTCTCCACGTACAACCCCCGACTCGCGACGCGACACAGGATATATTGTCCCCGGAACCGGCGACGCAGACGGCACCATCCCAGTCTCCTGGCACCACGGCCTGGATAAAGAATCCATCCACCGTTTCCTCTCTCTCGGTCTCGACCACCTTGTCATCTCCCTCCCGCTCACCCCGCAAACAACCCACCTCATCGGCGCAGAAGCATTCGCCCTCCTCGCGGCCAACCGCACCCATCCGCTCAGCAAGCCCTACGTACCAAACA
>Ga0115846_100946_pt1 | contig 14034 bp, 9 predicted proteins | sample InSIn5gowninarea_2_FD_83860 | JGI IMG/M metagenome (GOLD analysis project Ga0115846, IMG submission 83860)
GGCTCAAAGAAGTTGTCGGCTAGAGCATCCAACCTGAAAGCAGCAGCGTGCTCTGGCTGTTGTAGTAATGTGCGGACAGTGTCTCTGCGGCCCAGCAGTCTCCTGGCGTGTTTCTCCGTCTCGTGCTCGAAAGGCTTTTTCTGTTGCTCGGACTGCATGCTCGATGGCTTATCGATAACATCTTCGTGCATATCATCAACATCTACGCTGGATACTCCTAGATTCTGTGTGCGTTGTCTGGCTTCGTCGCGGCGTTGGGGAGGTATGACAAAGTTGGCGTACCATGGGAGGATCTTTGTGAAGGCCGAGCGCGTGCGGTTGCGGTAGTTTTCGAACGAGACATATAGCGAGATGTCGAGCAGTAGTTGGCCTTCGGACTTGATGAATGTGGAGAGGCTGTGTTTGCGCGTCAGTGTCTGCTTGGTTGGCCTGGTTGCGCTCTTTGCTTACGCTGTCGCATCTGCTTGTTGTTCGGCTGTGAGATTTGTGGCCAGACCAGGAACTGTACCGCCGGACACTTCGACGAGGTGCTGAGCTATCCTGTCGAACCCAGAATACGTCTTGTCGCCGACCTGAAGAAAAGGCAGTTGAGTGCCCGTCGCGGCTTCATGGCTTGCGACCAGAGCCCATGCTTGTCCACTGCCCTGAGTATACCGCTCTACCAGAGCTACGGCCGCAATGCATTCTGCGTCTATTGAAGGCAGTCCAAATGCCGGTCCTAGAATGTGCAACTTCATCTTGGAAACTTTTGTCGCAATCATGATGATCAAGGTCTTGTGCATGACGTGCCAAGCCGGTCCACAACTTCGACCACCCAAACGTCAAACACCTGCTCAATATCATGATAGCGAGCTCTCCTTCCCCCAATCTTCTGGAGGATTTCCATCACGTATAACTTGAACTCATCTTGTCATCATCTAGTTATTGGTGACAAATATGTAAACCATGTCATCATTGTTTACGAAGAACAGAGAGCATGCTGGGTTTCATGCTAATACATGGTGATTCCAAAACAAGCTGGTTTGTGTCAAGCATATATTCATCTTACAGCCCACCCGCCGTACTTAGCCAAATCTATTTTGCTTATATCGAATCTTATGGAGAATGAATGTCTTCCTACCAAGCCAAAAAGTGAACAGAACTCGTGGTTGCCGCACAATATTGAGACGGAGAAGTGAAATCGTGGTTGAGCATTACACCCTGACCGGAAGTGACCAGAAGCCCGCTTACGTAAGCAGCCGCTCCGAAGCTCCAAGTATAAATATCTCCCCTCCCCCGCACCCTCTTCACCAACCATCCAAGGTTCGTACCCCCAAAATCATCCATACCATTTACCAATGCTAACTCTCTCTCAGTGCAAGGGCTTTACGCGCATCAGTGAGGATTCGTCCGAGATCGTGTTTTTGCTAGTTGAAAACTATCAACTGACTGCTCCATTTGGCGCAAGTCGAATGGGAATTTTTGGAACACAACAACAACAACATTCTTGTCATTACTCTTTTTTCATTGATGCTCTGGCTCGTTGGCTGGAGGTTGAAGAAGAATTGAGGTGGTTGGTGGTGAGTGAAGAGGACATGACTGCTCGAGCGCGTTCAGACTATGGGGGGACATTTTGATATCGGTCAATGATGGATGGAGAGGCTACGAGAGCTGGTAGCGGGCACGCCATGTGAGCTGTAGCAACAGATCAGTTCACTCATCCACCAAATGTATCTATCGTTGAAGCGCCTCTGTCCATGCTGTTTGCGCTGTCTCCTGTCATGATCAGATGCGCGCCTCCCCTCGGTGAAGCAACCTCTGACGTGATGTGTTGATCGACGCGTCTCCCGCAACTTCTTCGCGCAGCCAGCCTTCGAGAAACGTCTGATCCAGCTCGACCTCGACATCGACATCAAGCATTAATCCACCGTGCGCCATAACCGTTTCTCGACCTCGATTGCACCTTTCAATCATCCAACACAGTCTCACACAGACGTCACAACCGCAACAATGTCCTCCAACACAAGCGCCCAAGCGGCCCCAGACTCGCACATCGACACCACCGCCGCAATCAGCTACTGGAACTCCTGCGACCCCTCTGTAACAGGCATGCTCGGCGGTTTCCCCCAAGTCTCCCGCATCGACCTCCAACAATCCACCACCTTCCTCGCCAAACTCCGCCGCACCTCCAAATCCCACCCCACCTCAACACCACTCTCCCGCATCGTCGACTGCGGCGCCGGAATCGGTCGCATCACCCTCGGCCTCCTCTCAAAAGTCTCCTCCATCACCGATATCGTCGAACCCGTCCAAAAATTCACAAATCAGATTTCAGAAGGGCATGAATTTAAAGAGTTGAGGGAGGCTGGCAAAATTGGCGAGATTTATAATGTGGGATTGGAGGCTTGGGAGCCGGAGCATACGTACGATGTCATTTGGATACAATGGTGTCTAGGCCAATGCACGGATTCTCAAGTCAACGCCCTCTTTACGAGATTGCAAAAACATCTGTCTCCCGGAGGTTGGATTGTGTTGAAGGAGAATCTGTCCAACAATCACTTGGGCGAGGATGTTTATGATGAGACGGATTCGAGTGTTACGAGGACGGATGAGAAGTTTAGGGCCTTGTTCAAGGAGGCGGGATTGAAGATTGTGTCTACCGAGTTGCAGAGGGGGTTCCCTAAGGACTTGTATCCCGTGAGGATATATGCTGCTCAGCCCGAGGCTTGAAGAGGTCGAGATACACGCCATTGAGGAGGAAGAGAACCGACAGCACGAGCATCATGAGTGAAAAAGACTCGATCGCGAGAAGGACACGCCTAGGCGACCGAGAGCCGTTCTTACTGCTATTCGCACGCGCGACGAGATGAAGCGAACTACGTTGCCTCGGAACGTCTGAGATGGGTCTCAAACACTATAGATGTGCATACACGAAGCATTCATCTCAGAAGGTCCTGATCACGTTATCGATACAAGACACAGGGGTCGAAAGAGAAGCAGCAGCATGAAGCACATTCTATTGCCGTTGATCAAAAAGAATACCAAACCCCTTCCCAAAACAATGCAGTCCTGTCCACCATATTCGTGAGTGACCAAGCCACCCATACCCAAAGTAATGCATGCAACCTTTCCTAGGCACCCTCCTGTACGCATACCCATGCCCCATATCCGAACATCAAGACAAGCCTTCTTCAACGCCACAAAGCAAGAAAACACCTTTCCTTCACATCACAATCATCCACCTCGACCGCCTCTAGCGCTCCAAGGTTTGAAACTCCTCCCCATACCCAATCTACGTCCAGTGCCAATCTTATTGCCCACCTGCGTAACACTGGTCGCATGGAATGTAGTAGCCGGTCTGAATGTTTCTATTCGTTCTCCTCCTCCTCCTGGACGTATCACCTCTTGGTCTGGTGGTGATGATGGCGGTTCCGGTGGTGGAGGGCTCGAGAGAAACGTATACGGTTTTGAAAACGAAGGTGCTGTTGTTACGTCTTGCTCAACTCGTTTTGTAGTTGTGGGTTTTGTCGTTAAAGGTGTGGTGCGCAATTTGAAATTTGGGAGTTGGATTGGTTTTGTTGGTGGTATTGCGTTTCGTTGTGGGTCTCGTGAAGACACGTTTGAGATGTCGTTTAATGGGTTAGAAACGTAACGGGGCATGGATGCCGGTGGTTTGGGGACTATTTGTGTTTCTGGTACGCTGGATGTGCGGGTCAGAGTTGCTGGGTGTGGTGCTGCATCCGTCGCGACCTTTGGTTTGCCGAAGAAGGACATTATGTTGGCTGATCCTTGTGCGGCTTTGCTCCTCTTGATCGGTGCTGGTGCCGCTTTTCGTGCGTCGATGTCGCGGAGTCTGGCTTCTGATTGTACTGCTTCCAATTCCTCCATTCGTGAAGCAGCTGTGGTGATCTTCGGTGGTATTGACATTGATGCTGTTGAGAAGCCTGCTGGGTTCTGCATTGTTACTTTCGAGGCTGGCATGAATCCAGCTACAGGTACCATAGGACCGCCTGACTGATCATCTGTCCTGCGTCGTTTGTTTGCGTATAATCCTTCCTTGAAATCGATATTCTTTCCTTGGTCCCATCTTGCATTTTCACTCTTAGGGAAAGTGCCGTCCAATGGATAGTGAGTGTCTTCGGGTGTTTCGTAACCACTGCGTGCTTCAATAAGCTGTTTTAAATCAGGCTTATCTCTTCTCAATGTCCTGGCGAGTTCGTTGACTGCATCGTCGTAGAGCTTGGGTCCTTGAGTTTCGAAGAAAGCCCCTATTCCTCTTTGCGTGAGGAAGTGAGACATGGTTGTTTCCCCTGACTGACTGTTTTTGTTGGGACAACTCAGGTACAGCAACGCTTGAGCTCTGGTCATGCCGACATACAACAGTCTTCGTTCCTCATCAATATCATCAGCTCTTGAGTGAGGTATTGAGCCTTCATAACAGGCGGGGATGAATACAACAGGCCATTCAAGACCCTTTGCTGCATGGATCGTTGAGATGGTAACATGCTGTTGGGTCTCATCAGGGTTCTCATCTTGCTTCCGCTGGACTTCGCTCGAGAGCGCAATGTTTGCAAGGAAGAGAGTCAAAGCATCCTCATTAGCATTGATGAGGCGCTGTTCCAAGCCTTCAATCTCTGGAAGAACTTCTTCTTCAACAAACTCCTCGCCTTGTGCCATGGCAGCCGTCAAATCCGCCGTTTGTGCTTTGAGTTCTTCAACATTGGCCCATCGAGTTTCGTAATCGTCTGGGTATCTCTTTTGCAGGTATTTTGAGAGTTCCAGCTTCTTGATGAGATATTCGACCAAGTCGAATGGAGACGCTTGCTGGTCATCTTTGCCAGTGAGCTTCTTCTGGCCAGTCAGAACAAGGTTGACCAGATCTGTCAGACCCTTCGATGCCTGAGCGGAGAGTTTCGTATCTGATCGTGTTTTTCCTTGGACGCTGTCGAGGACTATCTTCCACAAACTGCTGCGCTTCCTTTCTGCTTCGTCTATCAAGCCTTTGACTGTGACATCGCCAACACCGCGAGTTGGTATGTTGATGACACGCAGCAGTGCATCGTTATGATCTGGCTGGTTGATGATGCGGAGGTAGTCCAATATCATCTTGACCTCAATACGATCAAAGAATTTAGTTCCACCAACCATGCGATATGGTATGCCAGAGTTACCGAGTGCTGATTCGATATGTCTGGAGACAGCTGCCGAACGGAGTAAGACTGCAAAATCGTTGAATTTCAACAAGTCTGCACTTAAAGCTTGCGTTCTCCTGATCTCCGAAACCAGCCATTTCGCTTCCGCATCTGCAGTAGGAAGTTTGCGAAGGACCGGACGGTCTCCAATACCGAAAGTGGGTTTGAGAGCCTTGGATGGTCTGCTCTCATCTTGCTCAATGACCTTTTGAGCCGATTGAAGAATTGCTCCTGCTGATCTATAATTTTCCTCCAAATGAATCACGTCCGTTCCTGGGAATCGTTTCTCCATGCGTTCGAGGTTCTTGATTTCAGCATTTCGCCAACCATAGATACTCTGATCGGGGTCGCCAACGATAGTGATGTTCTTTTTGAATCGAGAAAACAAGCACATGAGTTCAAACTGTACGCTGTTCGTGTCTTGAAACTCGTCAATGAGAACAGCCTCGATGTTCGAGACACACTGAGGATGTTCCCGAAGAAGCTGAGCACAACGAAGGAGTAGGTCGTCATAGTCCAGCAAGTTGGAGGTTCGTAGTGCTTCCTCGTATTCAGAATAGACAGCACTGAATTCTTGCTCGGCAGCCTTGCGAGTGATTGCGTACTGTTCAGCGCTCATACTCTTGGCTTTGAGACTGGACATCCTGGCTCCTGCGGCTCCTGGTTCGATAGAGAAGCCTTGACGCTTGATGATACGGGTGATGATAGCCTTGCTGTCGGACATGTCGGCAATACCGAAATTCTTCTCAATCCCGATCAAATTGCCATAAGAGACGAGAAAGCGTCGAGCAACCGAGTGGAATGTTCCTAGGATGAGTTTTTTTTCCAGACCATCTCCGACAAGACCCTTGATTCGTTCCTTCATTTCTTTCGCCGCCTTGACGGTAAAAGTGCAGACAATGATATTCCATGGTTGAAGTCCCCGTTCGGTGATGAGGTAAGAGACACGAGCAGTGAGCGTTTTGGTTTTGCCAGATCCGGGCGGTGCCAGAACCTGCAAAGCAAGTGAAGGCGAGGTCACTGCCAGCCTCTGGGCTCGATTCAGCCCATCGAGCAGTTTGTCCATGGAGTTTGTTGCATCAAGCTCGCTGGAATTTGGGAAGACGCGTTCTGGAAGGAGGCGACTCCAGCGCGGCGCGAATTCACGTGTCTTTGACGAAATTGAGCAAAATGTCTGGACTTTCGCAAGTCACAAGGGAGACGTACTTATCAGGTATGTGTGAGGTACGCATGCGACAAACAAAAGGTAGTTAGAAGCTGTCGACGCGCTCTTGACTGCGAGGCAGCCGCGAAGCTTTGATGGATCAGAAAAAGAGCCAAAAGAATTGCCTCGAGGGAGAATCGAACTCCCATCTAAGGATTACCCAAGCCATGCTTGGTCATTTCGATGACCGATATGAGACCTTCGTACTAGCCGTTATACTATCGAGGCGGGTTATGAAAAAAAGTCGACCTACGACGAGAATAGCCTCTGCATGATTTGAAGTCCAGCGCATCGATGCCGACAGCCAATCCTCACAACTTGTGATGCGAGCCGGCAGTTCGAGCTTGCTGTTTGTCGTTTGATATACTGCAAACTTTTCCCGTGCTCAAAATTGCAGAACTCGAATTAGTTGCGAAACCAAGTGAAACCCAATGATCACATGCACGATGCGAAGCTTGTGATGACGTGCCTGGCGCCTTCGATACAAGCGTTGTTCGGTCAACTCCCCGCGATAGGCAGTCATCTCTAACCATCTGCTCTCTGCCATCTTCCATTACTTCCAATCTATACCACCAATCATGAAGACATCAGCCATTCTCGCAGCTTGTGCTTCTGGCCTTGCCGTACAGGCATTCAGTGTCCCGAGAATCGCCCAAAATGCCGCCCAGCAAGTCCAAGGCTTCATGTCGCCTGAGCAGTACCTGATCGAACTTGCCCCAGGCGAGACCAAATGGGTGACAGACGCCGAGAAGTGGGCTCTGAGAAGAGTATGCCACAGCAGAATCCCTCTTCAAGGCTACGCTGACCAGACTACAGGAAGGCATCTCGTTCTTCGATATCACCGACACGCCTGACCTTGGTTCCGTGCTCAAGTCCAATGCCGCAGTCAAGTTCCCGGAACATACCCACTACAACTCGACCGTGAAGAGCCTTGCCCGTAATTTGACCAAATCGAACATGCACGATCACCTCGAGACCTTCACCGCCTTCCACACACGCTACTACAAGAGTGAATACGGCGCCAAGTCATCATTCTGGCTGTTGGGCCAGGTCAATGACACCCTCGCACACGCAGGAGCTCTGAAGCGTGGAGCAAGTGTCAAACATTTCGAGCATGCTTGGGGTCAGAACTCGATCATTGCCACACTCCCCGGCAAGACCAACAAGACGGTTGTTATCGGTGCCCACCAGGACAGCATCAACCTCTTCTTCCCTTCGCTCCTTGCAGCGTGAGTATATTCAAGACATGACGAGCCAACGATCACTCCCCACTAGTGGGGACTATGTGGCGCTCCACTATCTACTCGAGAAACATGCTGATTATATTTCCTATTGCAGACCTGGAGCCGACGACGATGGCAGCGGTACCGTCACTATTCTCGAGGCGTTGCGTGTTCTGCTTCTTGACCAGGACATCATCGAGGGCAAGCAAGAGAACACTGTCGAATTCCACTGGTACAGCGCTGAGGAGGGTGGTCTCCTTGGATCTCAAGCCATCTTCCAGACCTACGAGAAGACTGGCCGTGATGTCAAGGCTATGCTGCAACAAGACATGACCGGTTACGTCCAGAAGACTCTTGACGCTGGAGAGCCCGAGAGTGTCGGCGTCATCACCGACTTCGTTGATCCCGGCCTTACCGACTTCATCAAGAAGGTCGTCACCACCTACTGCGACATTCCTTATGTCCTTACCAAGTGTGGTTACGCATGCTCTGATCATGCCAGTGCTAGTAAGGCTGGGTACCCAAGTGCTTTCGTAAGTCATGGTTTCTTATACGGTCTCGAGACACGACTGACAAATTTCAGGTGATCGAAAGTGATTTCAAGTACAGTGACAACAAGATTCACACCACCGAGGATAAGATCGAATATCTCAACTTCGATCATATGCTACAGCACGCAAAGCTGACCCTTGGTCTGGCCTTCGAACTTGCATTTGCTAAATTCTAATTAGCTTGATTATGTCATTTCACATCGCATTTATGCATACAGAATGGTCGTTTGGTGGGTTACCTAGTAAATGTTCTGAACAATAATCAACTCTTCAATTTCATCTTGTTCTCTCGCATGACGATGAGCCTTCAACACATTAAGCGAAAATGCCGAGCCGCCAGCCTTTTGGTGTGAGATCGGTGCTGACAAGCACAAGCACAAGCGGTAGAAATGTTCTGGGAATGACGACCGCAGCCAGATCACTCTGTTGCGGCTCTGCCCTAATTCCGTTCAGCTTGACGGAACAATTGCTCTCGCCACTGAGGACCGGTGATCAGTGACAACCACAAGAAGGCTCGTTTACGTTCCGCGTACTTACCGCGTACGCGTTTGGAGGAACACCAGGTGGTTGCATGTAACAGTGATCGATTTCTCTCTGCTTGTAGCCCAGCCGTTCAAACTCTGTACATAACATAATCGGTAATAGCGCCATCTGTTTCCCGAGACACGGCGTCCCGAGACAGGTGCGTACTTTTCTTCACTCAACAGGTCAAGCTTAGTGGCCTTTGCTTCACACGAATGCTTTGAATCCCCAAACCACCTTGCCGTATCAGAAGCTGTGCCAAAGTGAGACCTCCACCTTACAACGGCGACCAGCGGCAGCCGGGGAAAACGTTTAGATCTTTCGGAAGTACAACGGCGATGAGCCGGAGCTGCCGATTCATCTTGTTCTGACATCTGGTCTTCAAGAGAGTGACGAGGAAGATGTGGTGGACTACGAGTATTCAGCTCAGCTTTTCCAGCAAACTCGCTTCGCCTTCCAGAATTGCCGCCTTATCCAGAGGCATGGATAAAGAAATGCTTGTTTTTGACCTTGGTCCTGAGCTTGTTGGTAGACTTGCATGGAAGGATGATTGATTTGGCGGGTTGACCCGCGGTACATTCACCACCCTTGACCATATCGCGTCTCTGACTCGTGGAATTTTTCCGTCAGCTGTACAATGTACAAAGCCCTTGTTTGGAAGCGAGCATGCGTGCCCGTTCTGGTATGCTTTCGTTCCTGACTGCTTTGGTGAAGATACCGCTTTCGCACATCGCAAGGTGACTAGGCACTGCTGCGGTGTGCGATCATGACCCATGCAGGTGCTTCCAGAATATGAAATACCAATCCCCAAGAAGATCGGCGCATTGCGGAGGATTGTCTGCATGTCCCGAGCTGCTGGACAGATTCACTTTTTGGCAGCTGTCAGACTTGGGACTTTGAGTCAGAAGTACTCTTCCATGTCTTGAGACCCTATGAGAGCTTGAATCAATTCTCGTCAGATACACTTTGTGTCCTACTCGAGAGCAACCTCATCTTCCAACCATCGGATGACTTCAAAAATCACCAATGCGTCCCATTTTTCACCGTTCGTATCAGAGGTTCTTCCTTGTTTTCAGCTGCTCTCCATTCTGGTGGACCATGCTTTTCGAGATCTTAACGACTATTTGGGGAATTGTGGGTCTAGAGATGTTCTCGCCCACCAAAATTTCAACCGCAGCCGAGAATCGCAAGCGGGAGATTTCTCCGCCTCTTGTTCGCACTTCGCGTTCGCGTTTTCCACAACTCTCATCTCCACGTCAGTGGTGGGTTTCACGATCCATAGTTCCGGCTGTGGGCATCCTTCCGCAAATGAACCAGATGAAGATTCGAAAGCCGTCGAAGCCACCGAAGGCTACCATGTGTTCTGCTGTCACTCAAGGACCGAGTCCGCTAGGCCTCCCGTGTTAGGCATTGCACACGGTCGAGACAGGTGCAAAGTGATCTTCTTGCATGGATCTACAGCAGAAGTGCCAGGCTCCCCAGAGCTGAGTCTCTATTCGGAGATGCATTGTAGGTGGATCTACTTCGCGGCGCAGCACCTCTGCACCTCACGGTCCTTACCAAATCGTCCTGCAGATAGGATGCCGCATGCTCGCTAAACATGTAAAAGCTCTAGAACCTTAATGCCGCCCTTAAACCAGTTGGGAAAGGCTTATACTTTCTGCAAAGTGCCGGCAAATATCGAGAAATGAACCAACAGCCTGAACCCTCTCTGGAATCCTCTCCGGCACACGCCACATAAACTTCGACTGCAGAAACGCATGCTGGCCTTGTTGTTCATGAAATCAATCGTCGTTAACACCTTCTTCTAACCACTTAGATAGACAGTCGATGACCAGGAAACAGTCGTCCAAAGTTCTGCGAATCTCAGTCACAGTGGATCTCTGTGCGCCTGATTGTATCACTATATTTTTCGGTTAGTGTGCGAGGCTTGCATTGGATTGCCTCCACCCCGGAGAATGTACGTACGTGCACTCAGCCGCTTCCCGCAGCAGGAACAACCCTCTACACCTTCTTGGTACTCGAGGTGACTAGACTCGGTCCATGGTCCATCAGGCTAGCCGATTGTTCAGCCTGGCAAGTGTAGGGCCGCATGGTTCGGCCATCCCGGATGCCGTGATATCGGTACACCTTGATATATGCTCTTCCAAACATGATATATTAAGCATGCTGCCCATGTGTGAGAAGGACCTCAATCAAGCAGTTCCTCTTCATCTTACATTCGCTCATTTGATCTTGCCTCTTTCGAGGTGATCACATTCGTTATGAGGACTTCATTCTTGTCCAGCATTGCTGGTCTTGCAGCTCTTGCAGTCTGCCAAAGCTCAACAGATGGTTCCTCAACCTCATCTTCAGCATATGTTTCATCCAGCAGCTCGCTTGTTGCAACAAGTTCATCGAGTTCTTCTCTCGCCACATCAAGTTCATCGAGCTCTTCCCTCGCTACATCAGATTCATCGAGCTCTTCCCTCGTTGCAACAAGTTCCTCGAGCTCTTCTCTTGTTACGTCACGTTCATCGAGCTCTTCTCTCGTTTCCTCGAGCTCGTCGACAGTCGTTTCTTCCGCATCCTCTTCAGTCACTGCTTTGACCGTCGCTACTGATGCTTCGGGTCAGTACACGGCTATCAACGCTGCTATCTCTGCTGCTCAAAACTCTGGCATCCCTACTGTTGTCGTAAAGGCGGGTACATATTCCGAGGCCATCGCCGTCAGCGGTACCCAGACGGTGACTGTCGTCGGACCTTCCGCTAGCTCAGTTGCCCAAAATCAGGTCAACGTCATTGCCAGCGGCAGCAATGGTGTCGTCAACATCGCTACATCTAGCTCTAAGGGTGTCACTTTCAAGAACTTGAACTTGACCAATGCTGCCACCGATGGAACCGCCCCTGCCGTCTATATTAGAGGAAGCAAGCATGGATTCTACAACTGCGCCCTCATTTCCGGCAGTACTGGCGTCTATTTCTCCTCCTATGGAACTGCTCTCATTGCCAACTCCTACATCGAGGGTGTGGATAAGCTCTTTACCAACTTCCCCACTGTCTACGTCTATGGGTCAACCATTGTGCCTACCAACAGCAGCGCTCTGATTGTGTATGCTAAGGGTGTGGCTGCCGGTATGATGAACGCTGGCAACTCCACTGTGGTTATCGATTCCAGTTCAGTGGCTCAGAAAGCTGGGTTGGTCAACACCAACGTCTTCCTTGCAGCAGCCAATGGTAACTTCACACAAGTTGTTTACCGTAACACCAACCTTGGAAACTTGGTCGCTTCTAGTGGTTTCCACCCCACCTCTTGTAAATACATCAATTTCTTCGGTGAATTCTCCAACGTTGGACCTAGTTCTTACTCGGCCAACGCCATCAACAGATCCAAGGTTTGCGACATTCAGATGACTGTCGACCAGGCCAATGCCTTTACTATCGATCAAGTATTTGGGTATACTTTTGCAGGCTACAACTCCTTTGACACAACCTGGGTTGACTCGGATGTACTGAGCGTGATTCAGAAGTCCGACTCCGCTCAAGTTGCAGCAGTCTCGAGCTCTGTTGTCACCTCTTCAGTCTCATCAACTGTATCATCCGCATCATCCTTATCGACCAGCAGTGTCGTCTCTGGCAGTATCAGCGTCTCTGGCAGCAGTAGCATCGCGTCCAGCAGCAGTGTATCTAGCAGCGGCCTTGTCTCTGCCAGCAGCACCCTGTCGGTTTCCAGCTCGAGCACTTGTGCCACACCTACTCCTTCGGCTACTTTGATTGTCTCTCAGAATGCCACGGCTTGCCAGTACGGCAACATCTCTGCTGCCATCGCTGCTCTTCCCAACGATAGCAAGCCTTACACCATTTACATCATGCCTGGTACCTATAATGAGCAGATCAGCATCACCAGAAACGGCAAAGTCACTCTTATTGGTGAGACCAACTTCAAAAACGACTACAGTCAAAACCAGGTCAAAGTTCAATTCTCGAGCGGTCGTCTCACCTCATTGAGCCAGAACGAGCAGACTCCCGTCATCAACTCCAAGAAGACCAATGACAACTCTGGTCTGGCAATGTACAACATTGACTTCATCAACTCGTACCCTCAAACTGCCAACACCGCTGCTCTTGCTGCTGATTTCTATGGTAACAACATGGCTGCTTATGGATGTTCTTTCATTGGCTTCCAGGATACTCTTCTGGCCAATAAAGGTGTTCAAGTTTTCTCGAACTCGTACGTCGAGGGATCTATTGACTTCGTGTGGGGCTTCTCGACAGCTTATTTCTACAAGTGTGTGATCGCCACCAACACCAAGGGTGCATGTATTGCTGCTCAAGGCCGTACCGTCGGAGTGAATTCTGCATACATCTTCGACTCGTCTTACATTACCTACACCTCCACCTATGGCAGCACGTTTGGAGCCAGCTACCTTGGTCGTCCTTACAGCAACTACTCCACCGTTGTGTACAAGAACAGCTATCTCGACAAGCACATCAACGCTGCTGGTTGGCAAGTTTGGTCGACAGGTAACCCTCAAACGTCGAATGTTTTCCTCGGAGAATATAACAATACTGGACCAGGAGCATGGGTCTCAGGAACCGCTCGTGCTTCATTTGCGACCAACATGACCGATGATCAGGTTGCAGCTTACAGCCTTGTAAGCTGGGTTGGAGACACTAGCTTCATTGATCAGGCTGCTTGGAACTATGAGACGTCTTGGAAATTCCCTGCATCAACTACTACTAGCGGTGCCAGCAGCACTTCTTCTGGTGTCTCTGGTCCTACCAGCACTGCTTCTATCAATGCTCACCCCGACAGCGGCACCGTTCCTCCTCAGTATGCAGTCATTGTCTCAGCAGATGGTCAGCACAATGCTTCGTTCACCAATTTGACCGCCGCTCTTGCTGCCCTGCCCAATGACAACACCAATCAGACCATCTTCTTGTACGCTGGTACATACAACGAGCAGATCCCTTCAATCAACCGCCCTGGTGCTGTTCGTGTTATTGGTTACACCTCTGGCAATCCTGGACAAAGCTACAAAGACAACTCTGTCACTGTCACTTTTGCTCGTGGTCTCTCTGTTTCTCCTCTACCCAGTGGTCACAGCGATGCAGAAACTGCGACCCTCGCAACTGCCTCGAACAGAATCTCCTTCTACAACATCAACTTCATCAACTCTGATAACCTTGATGGTCTGGAGGCAAGTTACGTCACATTGGCTGCCTCTATCTATGGCAATGATATTGGTTTCTACGGATGCGCCTTCGAGGGTTGGCAGGACACTCTCCTGACTGGCGCAACTGCAGGCTATCAGTACTACGAGTCTTGCTACATCTCAGGTGCCATTGACTTCATTTGGGGTTACAGCAAGTCCTACTTCAAG
>Ga0115846_100947_pt1 | contig 14033 bp, 19 predicted proteins | sample InSIn5gowninarea_2_FD_83860 | JGI IMG/M metagenome (GOLD analysis project Ga0115846, IMG submission 83860)
AGGTGTTCTTGACAGTCAGGACATGCTTCTGTCGTAACTGTGGGTCCCTGCGCGCCTTCAACGGCAAAACACTGTCCACACCCTTGCCCTCTTCAAAACTGTAGAATGCCAAACATGTCAGTAATGCTGCAGCTCCTCAGGATTGGTGGAGCAGCATATTGTGATTTGTTCCGCATGCTGAGACTTGTGGTGATCACAACAACCATGCTGTGTTAGAAGCAAAGACCCAGAAATGCTCCTCAACACGATAAACTTTGCATAGCTATTACCAGCATCTGCTTGGAGCATTGCAAAGACTGCTGTCAAGCATATATAATGCAAGGAGCAGACAAATACATTCGCTGGGGCCTGTGCATGTAGATCTGTTTTGCATGCTGACCAGCAGTTCTGTCTGTGTGACCAGGTATTTCCAGAAAAGAAAAGAAAAGTCTACGCCTTTCGGCGATCGTAACGGGAGCCTCCAGATAGAACCAGAAGCAGCCCGATGCCATGCGTACCCTGAGCAAGTCAGAGGAAGACATGGCACAGAAAAGGGGTGAAACTAATCCCTCAAGGGAGTGGAGTCCTAATTCTTCTGTTCTGTGATCTTTCTAATACCCTCCTAGACGTGACTATGTTATGCAAGCATGTGATAGCATGTTCATGTAGTTTGAGCAGTAGTGTTTTGGCAGCGTCATGACCTAGACCCAGCTGTTTGAAAGCTTGTGTTGTGGTGTGGAAATGTGATCCTGAGACTCCTAAAATGATAGGAAGTGTCAAAACTTGATACCCATGGTCTTCCAGTGCTGTTTGCAGCGTCAAATGTTGGCCTTCTTTCTCCTTGAGCTTATCTTCGTATCGTGTGTCTGAGCAATATCCGCCTTCAACAATCCAGATCCGTCTAGCTTTGCCATCTTGCTTTATTGCTGGTAGAGCTGGCAATGTAGCCCCAGTTGCATCATCCGATGGTATGTACGTTTGTTGTTCTGATGTTGTTAGTTCCACTATCATCATGTCTGGCCTCATCTTGCTTCTGCTGTCCTCCTCTCCCCGCTGTAGGAAACCCCTCTCAGCTTGGGGGTCAAGGCCCCTGTGCTGTAAGTACCTGTCAGGGAGTACAAAAGCAGGCACTCTTTTGCTGTGCACACCAAGCTCCTTAAGCCTTCTAGCCGACCCACATCTGCAATCAAGTAGAAACTACCAAGCTGTCCCTTTGTGAAGGCTTGCACCACTGCTCTCATGGCTTTGTCATGTCTCGCAATATATTGCTTCTTCATATCTCTGTGTAAGCATCCTCCAAGGATGTGTCCCCCGGAGTCTTCTTGTCTACACAGAGGGCAACGGATGTCCCTGGCAATACCCTCACCTGGTATGTATGCTTGCTTCCGCATAAACGCGAGCTTCTTGTTGTACAGTTGCCCATACCTGAAGTTGAGGGCATTCCTTCTCATGGCTGCATTGACTGTGGGCATGTTCCAGAATGCATCACTGCATTTCTCTACTCTGTGGGGCTGTAGTGCTGCCCATGCTTGGCAGTATATGGACTTTTGGTTTGACAGGCCGAGTTTATGCTTGTCATGCACTGCCTGCTTAAGGGAGTCATCAAGGTCCCTGACATATTTTCATTGAATTATGCTCCCTGTTGTTGTGTGCACTTGTGTAACTTGTTGTGGCCAGACTTGGTCTTCTGCTTGTTGCCGCAACAGAAATGAAGATATCGCATGCTTGATCTCGTGATTCTGAAGTGAGTGTTAGCAAAACCAGCAAGAGCCTGCACTACATTGTACTCTGCAAATCAACCATTGGCATGGTGGTACTGATTTATATTGTCATATGGCTGCGGTACAGGGGTTGCAGGGGCGGCATGCTTGTGGGAGGGTGCATGTGGAGATAAAGCCAGAGAACAAGTTCATCCGGGGCTGGCAGGATCCGGCTAAGCTGCACTGCTTACTGCATGATCTGGGAGGATCTTGGCCACAGTTTGCTGGTAATGTTTCATCTCCCACCTGGTTGACTTTTCAGTCAGCAAGTCCACCATGCAGTCACCAGGTGTGAATGTGTTTTTTTATGCTAGTAGGTGCTCGTTGACACAGCAGTACTGCATCAGTGTGGTGTGGGATTACCAATCTAGGCTGACGCTGCAGCACACTTACTTTCATGTTTACTTATGATGCTTGTATGCATGAGCTCTTTTTGATCTTAACAGGCATCCAGTATGTCAAGATTGGCCTCTGCTGCCCAGACTCTCTAGCTTTACAGCTGAGGTTTGATGTCATGCTGATGTTGCATGCTTTTATGCAGGCGTTCTGGGTGCCACCCACACCGTCCCCTCAAATGCTGGAGGGCCTGCTGACAGGTCAAGACCAGCCAGCTGTTGACCTGCTGGCAAATGATATGTGGGCTATGGGTGTAGCCCTGGTGCAGATGCTAACAGCCTACAACATGTTCGGCGTCAATTTTGAAGATGGTACAGATGCCTTAAAGCAGCGTCACAACACAGCTTTTCAGAAGCAGATGGCAGCCAGCAGACAACTTGATTGGGTGAGGTTTTGATGCATTGCCCATATGTCTTCCAAACACTGTGTCTCCACCATAGGGACACAAGCTATGCATGGCCAAATATGCAGAGTGGGTAGTCCAGTGTCTGAGATGTGCAGCGTAAAGGACACTCAGGCCCAGCAACAGAGCTCTGTGCATACTAGACACTGTCACAAGTGTTGTCTGGCAAGGAGCTTGAAGCAGCATGGCACCTCATACGTTTTTTGTTGCACCCAGTGCTGTGCCGCAGGTCCGCAAGTCGCAGTGGGCGCAGTCCGCAGTACGTCGTGCGCAGTCGCAACGCTAGCTCCGAATCTGCGGGCACTGCGAAGCTTACGTCATGGTAGGGTATCTATAGGTTATACGGTTAGAAGATCAACCGTTGCGGTTTGCAAGGGTTAATACCAGGGTTTTTGGTGACCGTTAGGGTTTTCTGGAATTATTTCATGCCTTTACAATTAATTTTAAGGTAAAAACCTGCCAGCAAAATGCTATTTTGAGACCACTTGTTGTGCCCAACAACAATCCTGTGCACGGTTATGTCTGGATTGTCTCTATGCACTTCGGAGCCAGAAGGGGTTCAAGGCTCATTTGATGCATTTCAGTTGATTATTTGGCTTGTGCTGGATAAATGTCATCCACAGAATATTTTTCTGTAACCTGGAGCCAGATTCGGAACGTGCTCGACAAGGCGCTTCGAATGGCACCACTTTCGACTTCAGCGTCACATCACAGCTCTCCGCAGTGCACTGCGGTACTGCGAATTACTGTGTATGCTGCGCGGAGTACCGCAGTCACCGTCAATCCCACTGCGGCACAGCACTGGTTGCACCCAGAAGAAAAGCAGAGATTGACAGTGCAACATGCTTTGGTTGCTGACTTTCTTCTGTAGTTGTTGCTGGTCTAGGGTTTACCATTCCAGGTATTGCTCTTCAGTTTGCCATGATGCCAGCATGTGCTCAAGCGCTAAGCACAGGCAGCCAGTGCATATGTATGTTTTTCAACTTGATACCTTCTACAGTTTGTAGGCAAGCGCCGCTTTTGTGTTGGCACCAATGGTACCTTGTTTGCTTATGGATTGTCTAGCCTATTGCCCTCAGCAACATTCATGACAGTTCTACTACTTGGACTGGCAATCATCTCGAAAAGCAAGTCCGTATTCATCCTGTATTTTCAAATTACCGTGAGGTTTACTTTAATACAGTAACTGCTGAACTACAGTATGGATTATGACGTCATTTAGATTTATACGTCTAGATGTACCGTAGCTCTCTTTGAGTCCAAGACGCCTCTACTGAGTCCTTAATTGAAACTCACTCATTCGCGTTATGTTGACATTGGTGTGACTCCCTGCTCACATTTACTCTTTACTATAATCTTCCATTGTCCTGTCGCAAAAAGGTCACCTTGAAGCATTGCAAAGCAATGAATACTGGAAAGTGCTCATTCACTATATTGCTGTGCTTTCAATTTCATGTTTGCCATGTACTGCAAGGTTCTGCTGTCATGATCAACCGGCGTTGCCATTAAAATCTGTCCACCAATCTGATCACGAAATAGCAGGCTTGGCAACCGTTACGGTACTGGCTGTCAACTAATATTTCAGAGCAGCTTGCACAGCATCCACAATCTTCTGAGCAGTTGGCATATAGATGGGCTCATAAACCAGAGGGAAAGGCGTGTCATAACCACAGATACGCAATGGGGGAGCCTCCAAGCGAGCAAAACATTTGTTGGTGATACTAGCGGTCACCTCAGCTCCAAACCCACTTGTAATGGGAGCCTCATGGCTGACCAGAAGCCTGCCAGTCTTGTTGACTGACTCCTCTGCAGTTGTATCAAAGCAGAGTTTCTTACTTGAGCTTCAGCAATGCGTAACAACCAACAGTGAGACTGCCAGATTTGTGCCAAGCAAGAGTGAATCTACACATAAGCCCAAAACTAAACCTGTTATGCACCCACACAGGTTACCACGGAAGTAACAGCGAGGATTGCCCCAATGATGCAACATACGTGAACTGTTGCATGGCAGGCCAGAACGGCAAGGCAGCTTACCAACAGCGGCCGCATCCCACGGCAACAAAGTGCGCAAGTCTATCACCTCGCATGAGATGTCGAAGCTATCTTGACACACCTGTGCCTGCAAGTAACCGAATAGCATGTCCGCAATCGATTTTGCGACTTACCTGCTTGTGTACGCTACCCAGACAAATGCACCTGGTGTCGCTGCATGCAAGCAGGGGCAGCAGGTGACCAAAGCCTCTGCAAGTCCCGTCTCTGGCAACTGTCACACAAAGGGCTTGCAGGCGCTGCTTTTGCGGTTCTGTGGCATGCAAGGTGACTCAAAGAGCTGGTTGCAGTTGACTGCCATATGCATGGGCATATGCCATTCAAATGTAACTCAAATGTACAACAGCCCATGCCCCTACAGGCAGGATAGGCTGCTACATTGGAATACTGAGGATGCCATGCAACAACAGGCAGGAAACATAGCAGACCAGCTGTTGCTTGTGACGCAAAACATATGGGAAGTCTTACAGCTTTTTCTAGGACAGCAACTTGTTGTCCCCAGCCCACAAGTGTGATGTCATTGCCCTTGCGCTTGATCTTGGCCTTGCCCAAAGGTATGGTGTACTCACCCTTGGGCACATCTTCTACTGCTGTCCGGTACCTGTCACATGCCATGCCACCATCTGTGTGACGTATCAACTTTGGTATGTACTGAGTACAGGAGTGCAGAGGAACTACGGGAACGCAGGCATCAGTATGCAGGCAATCTTGCTCTCTTGACATGCTCCCTTCCCTTGCCCCTTTGTGTGCTAAACACTGCATGTGCCATGGTACTGCTGGCTGCATCAGGTTCAAGCTGCCTCAGCCATAGTGCACAAGTAGTGTCAAGTTGCTCACAAAGAACTGCTGCAATCATGCAACACCTTACATCATCATGCGACACCTTACATCATCTTGGGCTCAAAGAACACCACAGGGTTTGGATCTTGGACGGCTGAGAGGAGCAGGCCCTTGGCATCTGCAGGGCCCCCCGCAACCACTACCTTGATCCCTGCAATCGGCACCTGGTCTGACACAGTGGAGCCACATAACATGCCCGCTAAACACTGCAGTAGCATCCAGCACTGCTTCGCATCTTGCAGGTGGTGCTTGCCTGGTATGTGAGTAAAGAAGCTCTCAGGGCTCTGACTGTGATAGTGCCCTCCATGACCAACAGCCCCGTAAGGTGCTCTGATTGTCAAGCCTCCGCAGTTGAACTCCCCGCCACTCCGATATCGGTACTTGGAGGCTTCGTTCACTATCTGGTCAAAGGCCGGATAGATGTAGTCTGCAAATTGGATTTCAGCAATTGCTGTGTAGCCAGATGCAGCTGCTCCAATTCCAAAGCCAACTATACCCTATGCAGCGCACGTCCAGCTGTATAGAAGTTCATACCACAAAGGTAGCAAGATGGCTGTACCTGCTCAGACAAGGGAGTGTTGAAGACTCTGTCCTTGCCAAAGCGCTGCAGCAAGCCAGCTGTGCATCTGAAAACTCCACCAAAGCTCACGTCCTCGCCAAACACCAGCGCCCTGGGAGCAAGGTAAGCAACGTTTCCAACAGCATGGACACATGCTTCGTAGTTATGAGCTACATACCTTTCGTTGTTTTCCAATGCAATCTGCAACGCATCGTTCACGGCCGTGCATAGGTTGATACGCGAAGACTCCGTGTCTTTTGAGTCGAGAGCTGTCTGAGTTGCCAGACCTCTTAATACTATATTGCATCTATGCCTGGTCAAAGCCGTGATAGCTCGCCCGGCCACGAGCATGCTAGCGATACCTCTTCCCAAGGTCACCCTGATGGCGCAGCAAGACACCGGCTTGGTCTGGACGATCCGCCAAGCGTTACAAATTCGACCTTTGTCGCAGCAGGATCGAGGTGCATATGACCCACTAGTCTAGCTGGTGAGATGTCTACTTCCCAAGTGCACAAGTATCCCAAAACGGTGCGCCAGCATTACCAAGCACAGTCAGCTCTGCTTGCGTTTCAAAATGTTTCAAAAGGCGATAAGTAACTTTGGGTACACGGGGAAGGCTTCCGTACTTGAAGCGTCTCTTCCCTGTTTTCCTGTTGCCTGCGACGAAACACGAGGTTTCCGCGGCGCCATGGTACGCAGCTGTTTGGCTGGATCAGGCGAGATAGGGAAAGTGTTGATGATGCGCTAGGAGCATCTTATACTGACCGACTCAAGCCTGTGTTGCGTAGCATGATCACCCAGTCTGTTGAAGGCAGAGGCCGGCGGGCGCCTACCAGTTCGAGGGGACGCGGTCGTGCGGATTTTGGTAGTAGGGGCAGAGGACAGCGCCAGCCTGTCAGTAATAGCGGCAGCCGTGCGCAGTTCGGCCAGCAGGAACCGTTAGGTCAAGGTTTTCAGGCGGTGTCCAATGACAGTCCTCCGCCTGGATTGCCTGAGCCCGGAAGAACTTTGCAGGGAGTTGTTGTTGCACTTCTGGACAGTTATGGCTTCATCAGGTGAGCAGTAGTGATCCTGGCATGCACTTCACTACCTACAGCAAGAGTCTTAGCAACACCCTGCTTGTCTCAGGCCTGCAGGAGGTCAGTCACAGATATTCTTTCATGGTAGCGAGGTACAGGACGCCCACAAACCCTCAGATGAGCAGTTTGATTTGCGGGAGCTGCTTCAGCTAGGTGACGAAGTCTCCTTTGAAATCAAGCATGTCGCTCACAAGGACAAAAAGGTCAATGCTGTAAAAGTCAGCAAGATGCAAGTGGGCACCATAGCAGCTCTGCAGTCAGCTAGTAAAGGCAGGTACCGTGGCAGCGTTCACTCAATACCAGGAGAGAGCAGCTGGCGGTCACAGGTACAGGATGCCCTTGTTGCGAGGCCGCAGCACACATGCAATCAACCGTGTTGGCATGTCCGCTAACATCAAAATGTGGCATGACGTATCTGAAACAATGCATGCCCTCAGCTGTCCATCCTGCTGTTTACAGTCTCAGTCTCTGCTTGCCCTACACCAGCAGCTACATTAGCACATTGTCCATGCAGACCTCTACTGCTTGCATGCGCTTCCCAACCCCTCATGCTTGCCTATTCAACACAGCTCCTGTGACATTCCGCAGGACATCACTCCAGGCAAGATCGCCTTCACAAAACCAACATTGGCGGCGGAGGAGGAGGCCAAGGAGCAGGTGGCACTATTCAAACCAGCTGACCTGCGAGAGTCTTCCCTAAGGCTGAGACCAGGCGACAAGGTGGAGTTCAGCCTAGCACAGCAGGACCCTGCAGCTGGGGACCTGGCAAAAGATGTTGTTCTCGTGTCCCGAGCTACAAGTGGGGCAGCAGATGGCCGACCCCTGATGGGGTGTGTCATCAGTGTCAAAGAGGGCTTTGGGTTCATCAGGTGGGTCGTCCTGCATCCCTCTTGGACTGCGTGTAGCGTCCATTGGCAGTTTTCGCTCAGCAAGGATGAGTTGTGCACCAAGTGCATGCTGCCTCTATGAAACAGTGTGATTGATGATGGACTCGCGACAATGGGCACAGCCAAAATTGACGAGTCCCCCATTTGCCAACTGTAGCTGTCACAGCCTTGGTTTATGGTGTGTGCTGCAACTATCTGTCACAGCACCAGAAAAACCGTCAGGACACTTGGGCTGGCACAATCCTCTTGCATCTCTGCAAGCATTCAATGTCTCTGTCTGTTACACATCAAATTCAGCCTCCTTTGCAAGCCTTGGTTTTCCATGGACATGACGCTAGTGCTGCTTGCTGCAATGCACTTACGAATAGGATCCGCTTGTATAAAGTACAGCTACACAGTGAGAAGAGCACTGCAGCTATCACTAGCCTTCACGGTTTTGTGTATTACTGCACAATCACACAAACACACTTGCACTCGCATGTGCACTTGCAGGCCTGCTACAAGACCCAATGATCGCATTTACTTTCGGCTGGGGGATGTGGTCGGGGGCTCGTCTCAACCTGTTCCGCTCAATGCTGAAGTGTCGTTCATCATGGTGCCAGACCCCAGGGGGAATCAAGACAGAGCAGCAAATGTACAAGTGCTGGCGGATGAGGCTGCAGGGGATCAGTTCAACACACTTTCAGGTAAACCTTTTGCTGCTGAACACGCTAGACAATGCATAAGAGCTGCAAGTCAAAGCATCAACTGCGAATGTCTACGAGCCCGGCATCAAGCTGGACAATCAACAATAATTTTGCAGGCCAGCCAAAATAACAGATGTGTGCTTCGGAGTATCAGCCAGCTTCAGCGGCATGCTTACTGCTGTGAGTGTTGCCGTCACTACCCATGATGCTGGGTGCTGCTAATGTCCCCTATGTAGGTGGCTTCTGCTGCAGCTTACTTGCGCTAAAGGGCACAGGCAGTCATCGCCCATTTTCTTAATGCAGAATTGTGAATCAGTCATCTGCCACTTTTTGGTTGTGACAACATTATGCTAGTGTGCTAAGAGAGTCATAACCCTGCGTCAAAGGTGACGGACAAGCCATTAAATTCAGAAAGCAAATGGCATCATCTGTCACCTCACACCTCACACCTCTCAAAACACACAACACGTTAGTAAACCTCAGCCAAAACCAATGCTGTTGCAGCACGACATCAGACAGCTCTGGTCGGAGTCCCAAACTGATGCATCCCTGTGCTCAGGAGTGTACAAGTGTGTTTTGGTGTAGACTGGTCTCTGAAGCAGACTCGGACGTGTGGTACAGGCGCAAGGCAAGGTCGAGTGATCAAGCCCCCTACCGCCCCTGCCGGTGACATGAAGATGGACGGGGTGCTTGCCTACAATGAAGGCCAAGTCAGCTTCAACTGCTCTTTTGGCGCTTTTCAGGTCGGTTGAAAGCCGCACACCAAAGCTGTCCCGAGCCCTCCTCTTGACATAGCCATTTGCAGTGTCGGGAAGGATCCTTCTGCATACATGAAGTCCATCATCATACACGGTCGGTTCTATGTTTCGCTAGCCTGCTTCAGAGGCAGAAAGATAATATGTGCTTCCGCAGCTCCAAGGAGTAGGATGACACGTGTAGTATGCCTGCACCACACCTGCAAAATGACTTCTTCTCCCAAACCTGAGGCAACCGGCACAGTTTTGGTTCATCACATGTGGCAGCTGGTGTTCCCTGTCAGTATGGTGGCAATAGACAGGCCAGGTCGTCTGTGCTGTACCCGTTTGTTGCACTGCAGTTGCCAGAAGGCAGCTCGGTGGAAGAGGACGATGAGGTCAGTTTTGAAGGCAGGGTGAATGTGGCCACTGGTGCTCGAAAGGCTACCTCTGTACAGCTGTGCAGCAAAGCCACCGAGCAACCTTCCAAAAGGGAGCTGGGTCAGGTAGAGGCTGCTGCATACAACCCTGTTGCTTTTGTTTCTTCAATGCGACAGCCTGCTGTGATCAGCAAGTATGGGCTCTCGGTATGCGGTCTGCTGCTGCTCCTATCGTTCTGGGATGCACAGGGGCTGATTCCACACTCTGCTGGGATACCCTGTCACAAATCGTTTTGCTCTGCTGGGTTAGCATCATGGATGATGGTCAGCATTTAGTTTGAATCCATATGATGTATGTCACATATGTATGTAAGTTTGCATCGTGTGTCTCTATGAGTGCAATACAGGCTGCAGTGTGCATGCCCCTGTCATCTCATGTATCACAGTCACAACTTGCTACATGAGGCCCAGTTGTTCGACGCTGTGCACATTGAGGCTACTCCAAGTGGCTAGGAATCCGGAGGTGCACAGTACCATAGAGACACACATTGCAACATACCAATAACCTTCCTCCTGTCTGTAGGACTTGTTGGGCTGGAGATTATACTGCCAATACTTTACAACATGTTTCACAGCTGTGATGTGTTCTGCAGATCATCACCATGAGGAGCCAGTTTGGGTTCATCAAGTGCTGTGAACGGCCTGGGGAGCTCTTCTTCCACTACTCTGCCCTTCAGGGCGGGCCAGAAGGATTTGCTGTCGGGCAGGATGTGGAGTTCACCGTCACGCGCGAGCCCAAGGGCGAGCGTCCAAATGCTGTCGAGTACGCTTCCTGCCCTCAGATTTACTCCTTTCTGTGTCAACAATGCTTGAGGCACCTTAAGCCTGCTACTCACACTAACCCTCTTCTTTGTGTGATGGGCTATCCAAGCCGTAAACTGCTTGCTGTTCTACAATATGAAAGATGTGGGTTTTCCATACACTGCTTGGCTTACAAGTTGCCATGCTGTTTGAAGCATCCACGCTTCAGTCCACCGTCAACTCACAGCCGCCACGGCTGTGCCTGGGCTGGACGTTCAGCGGTGCGCTGCGTCCAGTTTGTATGCCAGGATGCGTATGGTAATTTCATGGCTGGCATCAGCACAGCCTGGAAGTGATCACACCATCCTGGCATTCAGACCGAGATTCAATCCACTGTACAACATGCAATCCATGCACTCACGCACATGCTGCCCTTCATGTCTGGCTGTCAGGCAAGTTTGTTCCTGCCGGCACATACACTGGCTGTGCTTGCACAGGCAAGTGGGGCATGCATACATCTGATTCATGTGTACGCCATCCAAAACTGCCCTGCGCTTACGACCCATACCTTAGAAACTTCAACAAGCATTTTCCATGCAGCCTTCTTGTGCCACTCTCTTTGCCTAATCTCTTTGTCCGATCTCTGTGCTGGCCTCGCACATCACTGTTCCAGCCTTGCTGTGCACGCTCTTTGCCTAAAGTTGTCCCCTGGTCTCTGTGCTGCCCCCCGCACATTTCTTTCCATCTGTCGCTCAGACACTCCCACTCTCTGTACTAGTGCTGCAATGGACTGCGCACTACACTGCAGCAAAGGACACACACACAGTGCACTCTCAGTACAAACGCGCCAGTGCACTAAAATTACTGCACTTTTTTGGACTGCACTGAACTGGTTGGTTCCATGACTCGGGGTTCCAACAAGTGGGGTCCATAGGCGTCATCAGGCAGTTCGGTTCATGCCTGCATTGTTTTGTTTGGGGTTTTGGGGAGTCAGCAACCGGCGGTCGATGAGTGCCATCAAACATCTTGAGTCGTGTCCTAGGGGTTCAGAACTTGGGGTCTACAGTGCCACCAGACAGTCGATCTCGTGTAATGGGAGACCACAAACCGGGGTTTACAGGCTCCACTGGGTACTTGCTTTCATTTTCTTGGGGGTTCATAACTTGGGTCCTGAAACTGGGGTTCATAGACGCCCTCAGACAGTTGCTTCTGTGTTCTTGGGGGTCCCACATTTTGGGTCATGTTGATCACCTTGAGGTCATGCAGGATTGTCCGAGCGCCCCAGGGATTAGCAGTCTTTGATGCCATCTCAGAGGAGCAGGTGACAGGGCGGGTAGTGGACAGGATGGTACCCCCCAGGGGTTACAACTCTGCTGCCACCAGCGGTCTCGTGTCCTTTGAAGCTGAGGGCGCCCAGCAGCAGCTGCCCTTTGGGCTTGCAGACTTGCAGGTATGTCTGTTTGTCTGTGTCTTCCTGTCTTTCTGTTCCTCTGTTGGTTTTCCTTGGCTTTTTGAATGTGCGTCTTGTTTGACACAGACACAGGTCTACTTCCTGCCTGCCTGCCTGCCTGTATATGTACTTGCCTGCATTGTATCCTGGCTCGTACCATGTACAGCTTCTTTCTGTTACCTCTCACCAAAGTTGTTGACTTGCAAGGCACTCTTAAAGTCTGTCAAGCTGATCTGAGTATGCCAGGCCCGGTTCGCTTCACAATGCCAAGCAGCGGCCTTGCATCTGTTGTTCTTCTGGCATGTCATGTTGGTTGAAGGCGTGAGCGGCTGTACCTGGCAATGTCTTAGCAAAACACCTTCTTGTATTTGAGCCTTCTCAGGGTAGCACGAAGCAGGCATATTGGTTTCCATGCTTTTGCAGGACAGCAGTCTGAACCCTGGGACTGGTGACAAAGTTACCTTCCATATTGCTACGCACATCGCCACCGCACGGGCTGCTGAAAAGGCAGGCGCTCCCAACAGCAAATATGCAGGTCTGCTCTGCAATGCACTGCAAAGGCCACTTGACACCCAAGAATTGCTTTCAAGTACAGTATCTCAATGTTGCATAGCATGCCAGCGAAAACAGCTCCCACGGCTAAATGCCTACATGCGCATCCTTGTCTTGTTTGTTACTCGCTCTGATGGTACGTAGTAATGAAATGTTTCCAGGCGGTTGTTTGACGCAGCTTGCCCTCAGACTTATCACCCCCACTTGCCTGGTGTGATCTACATCCAGCTGTAGCTGCAATTGCTTGCCAAGCAGTTTTACGGTTGGCACATCTCAGAGCAGTCTGTCCATTCAGCCCCCAGTTGTAAGCCCGCTGATTCTTTTCATCACCATCCAGCTGCAAAAATAACACTGCCTCCAAAATGCTTGTACAAATAATGCACTGAAAACGTTGAGGGCATGTTGATGTTTTTAGTGATGCTGGTGAACATCAAATTGCAAACATACGTATGGATGGTTGTACCGGCAGGCATGCACTTCACCCAACCGCAATGCATCCGCCAGCAGTCACACACAGACAAACGGGCAGGCAGACATACCGACTCACACACAGACAGGCCGACTCACACACTGACAGATGGACATAATCATCAATATATTTGCATGTGCAGGCTGACCCATCTGGCTTGTGTGCTACAGGAAGAAGAGCAGTGCAGGTTGCACCTGTGCCCCAGGAAGGCATGGCCGTCAGCGTCGAGGGCTCCTCAGGCCTGGTTGAGTACACTCAGGACCAGCCTTATGTCATCAAGCCTCGAAATAACAAGGAGCGTATACCCTTCGACCCTCCGGAGGTGTGTTCCTGCTTGCGCTTGCACAGGAATTGGTTGCAAGCTTTGCCATTGCACGCCCTTGTCTTGCTCAGGGTTCAGCTGTCAGGGCTGAACAGGGTTCAGCCCTGACAGCTGAACCCTGTACGCTAAAACTAGGGTTAATCCTTGGTTGCTGTCTTTGGGTAGCAAAACCAACTCTACCACATAGGCTGACACCACCTTGGGCTGTTCCTGTACTTACGCTGCACTGTTACTATCTTACACTGTCATGAGCTGTCTGTTACACCATGCTAGTACTCACTGCATTACTTTGTTACATCGTGGGATTACCGACTTGTGCCGTCATTACCTTGAGCCGTGCCGGTACTTACGCTGCACTATTACCTTCTTACGCCGCACTATTACTCACTTACGTTGCGCTGTCACTCACTTGCGCTATCTTGACCTCGAATGGACACGGGACATGATGTACAGTGCTGGCAGCTGTTTGACTGCAGGCTAAGGATGTGCAGGACCTGAAGCCTAGCGACATTGTGCAGTTTGTCATTCAGACACCCGATGCCCGCACCAAGGACAAGCATGCTGTAAGGCTCAAGCGCATCAAGGTACTGTGGTTTGTATTGCTATGCCTCAAGCTTGACAGACCATACTTGCAATGCTTGGTCACCCTTTAGGTGGCCCCAAATGATGAGTCCAACTGTTCGAGCC
>Ga0115846_100949_pt1 | contig 14021 bp, 14 predicted proteins | sample InSIn5gowninarea_2_FD_83860 | JGI IMG/M metagenome (GOLD analysis project Ga0115846, IMG submission 83860)
AATGGGGGATTTTCTCGTGATCACCGACACGAGACACGCGGACCGTGGAGGAGGTGCCCGCAGATCATCCGGTTCACAGGTTGTCGAGAGAAGAGCAAGAAAGGCTACGAGCGAAAGGTGTCAATCCCATCCTGAAGGCGGAAATGGATGATGCTACGAAGAAGGGCGAGGGAAAGGGACTGTGGAGCAAGGTAGTGGGGACGGCTTTGGGGGGAGGATGGATCAAATGAAGGATTGGAGAAGGGTCGATACCCAAGGACTAAATTGCTGGTTCCCGCTCCGTAAGCAATGGAGCCTCGTGTCTTGCGTGCCTTTACCAGGCATTATCAGCTTGAAGACTTGAGTCAGCCTCCTTCATGAGTGCAGAAAGCAACTTGTGATGGCTCTGAGTATTTGGGGTAATTGCTGAGTCCACATGATAAAAGCAGCCATCCCCCATATAGCAATTCTTCGTTGTGAGAATAGTCTTTTTAAGATTATGCGCCACAGTCAGATAGGCTGTTCCTTGTTTCCTCTTGCCCCTAATGGTTCTGCGCACGTGACGATTCTGAAATATCCACGCGAAGACGGGCTGTCACAAGGCTTTGTCATTAAGGCGTACAGAAGGCAACACCAACTGGACAGAGCTTCATGAACCACTGAGTATTATGTACGTAGGAAACCTATATCAGACTACGTACAGTGCCTCTAACTCAGTGCTTCAGATTCAACCGAGGTGGCTTTAATTACACGCCACCTGTCAAGTTGTACTCTTTGCGTGGTGTCGTAAACGTCCTGAAGCTCCGAAGTAAAAGGGAGATGGTTGCGTCTCTTCTATCTTGCCCGTTTCAAGCCCTCTGTAATCCTCGAAGTATCCCGGTGTATTGGCCTAACCAGACTCCATCTGATCAATCCTCGGGCGAGCCTTGTTGGGGTGTCCTCGAAAGGAAGCCATAGAATGCTGAAGTCGTTGTTATAGCAATCTCGGTAGCAGTGTGGCCTTCCACGACATAGAGAGATGCAAGGTAAAGGTTGTCGCTATCAATCCAGACTCCCGGTGAGTCCCTTCAACCGGTCTGTGTATCGCCTTAGACTCTCCCGCGAAGATGCAATTCTCAGCCAGGATACTAACGTTCCATAACGTAATCCGCGTTTCCTCATCGTGTCAGTCACTCATAGCTGTCACAAGATCTAGAGTCAGCAGTTCGCAAGATTTCTCAAACTCGAGGTTATTGTCCATGATTGCAAGGCTTGACTCTCCATACTCTTTCGGATAAGAGTCCGTCATCTTATGTATCACTTCTTCCTTGGTCTCAGTAAGAAGCGAATCTACATTGACTGCGATTTTCTCTTGGACTTCGGCTTTGATTGGATCGATAAACCCTTTTTGCAAGTCTGGCTTCATGGTAGGACAAAGAGAAGGAGCATAGTCCGGAGTCTAGGGGATCTTCGGACAGTATTTGTTCGTCATTTTTCGGTCCAAAGACTCCGGGTCGTTCAAGGTCGTCTAGTCACAGGGACTTTGAGGACACTTAGAGCGGGGAGTAATGCAAGTGAGCGGGCAGATGGCAGACATGGAAAAGACTATGTCAGAGCCAAGGGAAAAGAAAGAGCTGAAGCATGAGAAGATCACAACATTAGAGGAGGAGAATGAAAACATGAAAGTAGCGTTGCAGCGACAGCAGGAAGAACTGATAGCGAAGCAGCACAAGAACCCGGTTCTTGCTGTTGCAGTTCGTAAAGCAGATATTGATCTAGCTTTTCTGATGCGCGAGAACGGTCCACGAGTTGCTTCGAAAGGCCTGGAACGGCTGTACGATGCATTCCGAATAGTGCGTATCGACTCAAATCCAAAGATCTATATATAAGAACAAGGGCAAATTGATGGCAGGGCTGACCGAATTAGGGTCATCGACGCAGAGACTGAGAAGGAACATTTTTCCGGAGGAGAAGATCGAATAAAAGGGTAACAGAGCAAAGGCTGTGCTTGCGGTCTGGTCGGACTAAGATCGTTGAAAGGACAAAGGTCTGATCATTGGAGCGGCAAGAAACCAATCCAAAACGGGAAGTTAAGGAGTCGAACACAGGCGTTCTGGGCCGCTGCTGTAGATGATCGATAATGCATGTCCAAATAGCCAGTGTCTAGACAATGTTATTATACCCAGCTCAACCCAGTTTAATGCTCTCGTGTTAGAAACAGCAAGGCCTACTTAGATTGGCAGAGTATCATGGTCGTCCGGTTCTGGATTATAGTATCACGAATAATCTTCCAAGACAAGAAACGCTAAGATACAGAGCTGCGTGTGCATCACCCTCCGCTCAACCTACCCAAGGAACCCGTACGCTCATAGCAGACTCACGGGCTACTTTATAGAAGGCGTTGTAACTGCAGCAAATGGTTGAGGTCAAGCTCGTTCCAAGTACAGGACGCATGGACTTTCCGGCCCGACGATTCGCCCTAAGCGCGGAGCTGGGACACAGCGTCATATCTCCGGATTATTAATTCAATCTTGGACATAAACAACATTCCTGTCTTACGCAAAGATTGCTCCATAGATATGCACTATGCTGGCGTAATCATGTTGTATCTCCGTCGCGCAAGCCCGCCGGTTGGCATGTACGTGCTCGCTGCATATTTGTAATAGTCTCGTCCCTCTAAGACATCTATTTGAGAAAGAGCATAAGTAGAATCTTTTATTGACTCCTTACATTTTTCGATTGTTTCTTTTCTTCTCAGACCGCTGCGACTGGCTCACCTAAGACCCTTTCCACGATGGCTCCTCCAGCCGACACACCAAATCCAATTCAAGGTCCGGGCGAAAACGACTTCACCTCTCAGATCCACAACGACACATACGATGCAATCTCCCCAACTAACTTCGACTTGAGCGGCAAGGCCATCTTCATAAGTGGCGGTTCGAAAGGCATTGGTAGGGCAATGACCCTTTCCTTTGCCCGGGCCGGTGCATCGTACATTGCAGTTGGAGCACGGTCTGACATGTCCTCGCTCGAAAGGGATGTCATGACCGCCGCCAAGGAGGCGGGACGTAAAGCGCCTACCTTTCTGCCAGTCAAGTTCGACTGTACCGATCAAAAGAGCACTGAGGAAGCAGCAGCGAAAGTCGAAAAAGACTTCGGCCACTGTGACATCGTCATCAACAATGCCGGCATTGTCGGTCAAATGGCACCAATACTAGATTCAGATCCCAATCAGTGGTGGCAAGTGTGGAATGTAAACCTTCGAGGCCCGTACCTTGTCGTCAAGGCCTTCCTGCCACTGCTGCTGAAGGGAGGCGACAAAACATTCGTCACTGTCGGTAGTGTAGGTGCGCATTTGGTGATGCCAGGCCTCAGCTCGTATCAGACGACCAAATTGGCTGTACTACGGTTCACGGAGTTTCTTGGGGAAGAGTATAAGGATCAGGGCGTGCTGGCGTATACGATTCACCCAGGCAATGTCAAGACGGATATTATGGGTGACTTCGATGCTATGCCAGAGGAGCTCAAGAGGTGTAAGTTCGGACGATTTGCAACCCAGAAATGGCCAGAGACTGATTCGCCGCCCATAGTATTCACTGAATCCCCAGAGATAAGCGCAGATTCGCTCGTCTACCTGACGTCTGAGAAGCGGGAGTGGCTACAGGGAAGATATATCAATGTCACTTGGAATATGCCCGAATTGATGGCGAAGAAGGATGAGATAGTCGAGGGCGACAAGCTGAAAGTGCGATTGGTGCTTTGAGCCTCCAGGGCATTACGCAATCAGCCCTGCACTGCAACAAGGAGACATTACTGTAGTCTTTGTTAGTCCTAGTACGACGACCAGGAGCGGCAGGACGAGGCCATAGGAACGGCATCACTGAGTAGTACTGGAGGGCTTGTGTTGACTGCAATTACACATAGCATTCGATGCAATGTAGACAGATCAACTACCAACTCGGACACCGAGCGGTATCTCAGAGCAAACACCACGCAGTGCAGCCGATTGTCTAAGCGAACTGTGGAGCCTGTGATTGAATGAACCATGTATAGAACGCTCTAAACCGGAATCGGAACCGGAATCGGCATGGTTCGAAGCTCCTCCGCTTACTTACCCCATATCGGTCTCCATGTGACCGTGTCTCAAGGTAGTATTGCCAGTATATATCGCATTGCAGGTCTTCGCGCTGGTCGTGAATCATATTCTGTCTAGGTGTTTTGCTGCCTTCTCATCATTGCCTACTTTATCGTCCTCTTCTATCCTCATCCTTCCACGCGTCGCACTCCCAACCTTCGTTCAATATGTCCTGCCCTGAGTGCTTCAAAGGTGCCATCCACGACCATGAAGGAGAGTTCACGGGCTCCGAGCAGCCAATCCATGGAATGCGCACCTACGTAACGCAACCTCCCTCCTCCACGAACCCGTCCACCATTCTCTACTTGTGCGACGCCTTCGGCCTCGAGCTCGCCAACAACAAGATCCTCTGCGACCGCTACGCCGCCGCTACCGGCTGTCGAGTCATCGCACCAGACTGCATCCCTGGCGGCCCCGCCCCCCGTCCACACCCTCAAGACAATGGACACCCTCTTCGAGCCCGTCGCCTGGTACGATATAGTGGGGCAGATGCGGCGCGCGCTCTGCGTTGTGGAGCTCATGCGCACTTTTATACCGTTCCTGTTGTTTCGCAAGCCATCGAAAGCGTATCCCACGGTCTTGGAGTATGCGCGCAAGATCAAGGCTGAGCTGCCGAAGGAGGGAAAGTTGGGTGTTGCGGGATTTTGCTGGGGTGGGTGGCCGAGCACGAAGCTGTGTACTGAGACGGCAACGCAGGGTGGGGGTGGGAATCTGATTGATGCGCAATTCACGGCGCATCCGAGTTTTATAAGCAAGGATATGGTTGTGGAGGCTGTCACGAAGCATAAAGTTCCGTATGCACTGGCGCTGGGAAGCAAAGACCATGCGTTCAAGAAGAGTGTGGCGGAGGAGACGGAGGCGGAGATTAGGGAGAAGACGGGGAGCAAGGGGACAGGCGAAGGTGGGTATGTCTGGGACTTCAAGTTCTATGAGGATTGCGGGCACGGCTTCGCCGTCCGGGCTGCTCCAGGGAACAAGGTGGAGACTCAGGGATCGGAGGATGCTGCCGATCAGGCAATCGGGTGGTTCAAAAAGCACCTTTCATAAGAGAAGAAGGGTCAGGTAACGGCGCGTATGTCTTCTGGGTACGGGATTAGTGGGAGCTGGACGTACGATTTCCGGCCGTTTCACATGACTTTCAATACTGTCTGGTGTGACAGGCGAAGGTACACGTTATGCCATGAAGGAGCTGGAACCTTTCGAGCAAGCCGGCTGATCGTGGAGAGTGGTTCGGTACTTATTTTGATCCAGCACTCGCATCTTCTAATTCAGTTTATATTAGCTCTTTCATAAACCGCTAAAGCTAACTTCATGATGAATCAACGAAATATGGTAGGAATGCTGATCTCGTTTCATTTCCAAAGCTACTCTTCTTGCCTCATTTCCAAAGCTACTCTAGCCATTTACGTGCTTCATGCCATGTGCATGATACCGATCGCCCTTCGCCTCAAAGCCCTCCAATATACCATCAATCTCCTTCATCTCCTGCTCACTCAGCTCCACAGCTGCCGAATTCTCTTCCACGCGCTCTGCAGTAGTAGCGCCTGGAATCGGAATGATAGTTGGCATCTCTGGTCTCTTTGACAGTGCAAGGACCCACCCAATTGCAAGCTGAGCAGGCGTGCACTTCTTTTTGCCAGCCAACTGCTCGAGTTGTTTCACAAGCTTCATGTTAGCTTCGAAGTTCTCGGGCTGGAACCGTGGAAGGAATCTGCGGAAATCGCCCTCGGGTATGTCGTCTGGTGACTTGATCTGGCCAGTGAGGAAACCTCGTCCGATCGGAGAATACGCGATGATTGGGATGTCGTTCTCCTTGCACACCTTCGCGATGCCGTTTGTTAATGGCTCAGTAGCCCAAAGACTGAGCTCCACCTCTACTGCTGCGATCTTCGCGACTTTCACCCCCTGCTGGATAGTTTCCGCGCTGACCTCGCTTAACGCAATTCCTCCGATCTTTCCTTCCTGGATCAGCTCCTGAAGCGCCTTCAATGTAGTCTCCAGAGGTACATCAGGATCCTTCCTCGCGCACTCAAACAAATCAATCTTCCCTGTCCCTCCCATCTGCTCCAAACAAGTCTCCACACTCCTCCTCACGCCCTCCGGACTGCCATCAGGACTTAAGTCCGGCTTTGCTGCACCTTTGATGCTCAGGACAACTTTCTCGGCGTCCTCAGGATACTTCTCATAGTACTTCTTCAGCAGCCAGAGGCTGTTGCGCTCAGGAGGACCGTAGAACTCCCCACCGTTCCAGGCGTTGCAGCCAGCGGCGAGGGAGGCGCGCATGGCGGAGAAGGCTTGCTCGAGAGGGCAAGGATTGGGGCGCCACGTCAGGCCCATAAGGCCATAGCCGATGGCGCCGACCTCTTTGTTAAGGAGTTGGGGCATTGTGTTCAAGATACTAGTGGTAGTGATCGAGTAGCTTAAGGAAGTGACGACTGTACGTGATGGTGGATCAAGAAGAGGTTGATATATCTTGAAGTAGATATTCGAAAAGTAGAATTAACGCCGGAGATACGTTCAGTTCTAACTCCTTGATCCGATTGCCACGGAGGCCAAGGCGAACGGGGTGGTGCAATGTGTCTAAATCCGAGGGAACTGTGCCTCAATTGTTGCGATGTGCCAGGCTATATGCTATGCCAGGCAATTGGTACTGATCGAATTTCCACGTTATATGGTTGTTATGATGATGTCTCCGCGATGATCGAATGGGATGCTCGCCACCCGGATATAGAGTCTAGAGCTCTAGTATCGCCGAAGAAGAGCTTAGATAGCGTGACATAAACCGCATGAAAGACGATCGATCGTCTACAAAGATTGTGTCTCCCGAATTCACTTGTTTGAATTCGCCCTTGAACGATATGTGAACTCGATTAGTCTGTCGGCTCGCACGGAGTTCCAAAGATCAGATCTTAGTCCTCCTGAGCGTTGCACTGTGCGATCGTATATAATTACTAGCCTGAAGGGTTGATAGCAAAACCATTGTTGACTGTCTTCAGGGCGGAGTGCCGGCAAACCTGAGAAGCACTACTTTAGACATATACTGTGAGGCGAGCAGAGTGTTCTACGTTCGACATTGGACACTCTTAGACAGGGTAATCCAGTGACAGGGTGCAATTGTTGGAATGATTGGCTACACGAAACCAAAGTCCTTCACGTTCAGAGCTATTAAGAAACGAATGCATCTTGTACAAAGGGACTCGTTTTTCTGGAGTGAGCGTTCCATTGCCAAGAGAATGAGACCTGTTTGTTTGTTAGGACTGTTTGAACAGTATTGTGTTCCTCATCCACGTGCTTATCTAACTCTTTAAGGTATTATGGGCATCGATCCAGCGCATTTACTTATACAAAACAAGAGCTTTCGTGAACGTCTTAAGAGAGACAACCTGGACGAGTCGAAACGTTCTAATTCCTCGCAGCGGTCACTTTCGCAATCACTGAGCCTTAGCCTTCTTCTCGCCACCACTCCATCCTGCAATCAACCTCTGTAACGTCTTCAAAGCACCCTCAGTCAGCGTTTCCCATATACTCATACCAACAATGTATGGTATACTCGCATCCGGATCCGATGCCAGGCCCTTCCCAAGTCTCCGCATATTATAGTAGAAGAACTGAATCCCCATCCCACTTCCTACCGCCTTAATCGGTATCAAGCTGCTGAACCACTGTCCCCTCACGATATGAGACTTCGCGAGTGCACCATCGTCATCGTACTCCGGGTTCAATAAGACCTTCGCCGGCAGCTCCGGCTCCAGCACCGCGGCGCGGCCCAGTCCAATAAGTTGACACTCCCCAGAGGCTAGCGCATCCGCCATACCTGTACGTGAGCGGAAGCCTCCAGATAATTGAATCGGCACATCGGTCCTGAGCGCCTTGACCTTTTCCGCAAACTCGGTAAAATACGCCTCCCGGATCCGCGTTGAGGAGCGTTTCGGTGCCTTGTCCATCGTCTTCTTGCCGAAGCTGTTGTGAAGTCCCGAATGCTTCTGCTCAGCGGTGCCGCCAGACAGTTCCACGAAATCGATCATGCCGGAGTCAACAAGCCACCGTACCTGGCCCAACGCTTCATCCTGGCCGAGACCACCTTGCTCCATGTAGTCAGCGCTGTTGAGCTTGACAGATAGACAGAATGGGCGTGGGCACTCCTTGCGAATTTCTTGTACCAAACGTTGGAGGAGTTTCATCCGTTTCTCGGGGGTCCCCCCATAATCATAATATCAACTGTTGGTGTGCGGGGAAAGAAACTGACTTAGAAGAAAGCCGTGTGCGCCGTGGAGTTGGCATCCTGCGAAGCCCGCTTTTAGGGAGACGATAGCGCCGTGAACCCATGCAGCGACAACTTCATCAATCTCTGCCAGAGACATTTCTTTCGGGGTGCCCAGAAGTTTATCAACGCCCTGTGCTCCCATTTTAGCAACTAGTTAGATGCAACATGGTGAGAAATCAGACTGACCATCTTGTCCAACCAAGTATCACCAAGCTTCACAGGCACACTACTTGGACATAAAGCTTGCATGTCGGCAGGTCGATTTCCAGCTCCCGCAGGACTCATCCTCCCGGGATGCGCAAGCTGCACAATGGTGGGCGTCCCCGCGCTCTGCGCAACCGCAGCCCACCTCTTCCATTTCTGAAAATGGACTTCTTCGAGGCTGTCTTGATGACACACCACGTCTCCCGCAATGCTCAAGAATCGGCAATCGATTTGAACCTGGCCTGTGATAATCAGACCAAACTTAGCTCGGCTCCATGTGCTGTACAAATTCTCGAAGGCCTCTATCGGCGGGTCAAAGAGTGGTGCTTTCGCGAGAGTTTCTTGCATGGGGCATTTTACTAGACGGTTGGGAAGGATTAGGCCGCAGGGAAGAGCTAAGGGTTCTGAGATAAGGTCAATGGCTGATCTTTCGCCGGCCATGATGGGATATAGTGGAATTGTAGAGAGTGTCGAAACAATGCAAAGTACATAGAACTATCATTACGCGGTAGAAGAGATCATAGCAGGGACGGGATGACCCAAAAAGTTATTTCGTGTCTTGACCTTAGCTGATCTACTAGCACCACAGCCTCTCCCTCAGGCTTATCGTCACAATCTGTGGATAGGCGTGTGGCTAAAGTAAAGAGCGATCTAACTCTCCTAGGAAGTGGTTGTTGTGATAAAGCAAGTACTAGTACGGAAAGGGTCGAGCTCGCTTTGCTATTCCCGTACAAGGCCCGGCTTACAGCACATCGGCATTCTCCAAATCACGTGCAACAGTTCTTCTGCGAAGGTATCGTGCCGCAAGGACTTCCTATGCGCATGTAGCTTGCGCTAACTATTACTTTATGCTCTCAGTGGCCAACATCACTCCACGCTTTTCTTCTCCTTACTGATGAAAAGTCGCTTTACCTTCCCCGCAGCTTTCCCCATCCCTCCAAACAAGAACCCAAACCCAAAATCCCATCCTTTGATCCTCACAGTATATATGAAGAAGTACACCAGCGCCCAGTTGCTGATACAAAAAGCCAAGAAGATGCCAAAGTCCCTCCACTTGTCACTTGGCACCGTGTTAAGCGTACTCAGAAACTGCACGCCATTCGCATACTGGCAGAATCCACAGTCTGCCTGCACACCCGCTGGATTATTGACCAAATATCCTCCAACTTGGCTGACGTAAGCGCCTGCGTAAGATTGGCAGGTCTGGCCCGGTGGCAAGTTGAAGGCAGCAAGCTCTTGCGGCTGGCACTCGACGGACTGTTTGGCGAGGGTGGCGGCGAGGACGCCTTGAATCCAGTATGTTGAGGGGTTCAGGTAGTAAAGCCAGTATTTCCAGAAGTTGGGGATCTGGGAATAGGGACGGACGACGCCGTTGAAGAGGGAGAATATTACGAAGAAGAAGGGTAGGATCTGGGTGAAGTGCGTTAGCATTCTTTGCCATGCAACGTTAAGGATGGAGAGAACTTACGTTGGAGATGACGGTGAACGAGGGGGCGAAAGCGCAAATCCACTGGCCCCAGCTGGCTTGGAAGAGAAAAAATAACATGGTCATAAGGAAGACATATCCTGCTGTGCTGGAGTCTGTCGGTAGACCAGTAGGATAGTACCACAGCAGCCAGTAGACGATGGCACCACCGATAGCAGCCGGTATTTCTGACACTATCATGGCAGTGCAGAACGGTATCCAGCCATAGATACGCGATGGCATCTCCCGAGCCTGCCAGAGCGCCATATTCTGGTAGAACTTGGGCACGACAGCGTTAACAATGGTGGGTGGAAAGACAATGATCAGGAAGGACGTGAACATGCGGTTCTGCATGTCTTGCACGCTGTTGCCAAGCATGTAGAATGTGAAGCCGTTGAAGATGCCGATAACGACAGATACGAAGAGCTTGCCATAGAGATAAGACGGATCGCGCCAGTACTGCTTGAAGACGCGCTTGGTGAGCTCGGTGGTTTGTGTCCAGATTGGTGCTGCGAATTCGCGAGCAGCTGGTCGGTCGGCTTCGTCATTGCGTGCTTGGCCTCGCTCGCTGGAGATGTGGTCGATCTCCCCGAGGACCTGCTTCGCATTATCGGAGATGCGCCATTCATCGCTCCAGTTGATGCGCCGACCGTTGATCTTTTTGCTCTTGGCAGCCGTCTCGAGAATGAATTCTGCGACGTTCTTTTTTGGTGGACATTGAACCCCACGGTCAGCAAAATACTTAATGACATCACCGCCATTCTCGCCGACAGGGCCGAAGTAGAAGGTATTGCCACCCGGATTGAGTGCAAGAATGGTGTCAAACTGCTGAATCAGGATCGACGAAGGCTGGTGAATGGTACAGACGATAGCTTGGCCAGCTGCGGCAAGTTTTTTTCAAGAAGCGGACAATCGAGTAAGCACTATTCGAATCAAGACCTGATGTAGGCTCGTCAAGAAAGAGGAGGAGAGATGGCTTGGCCGCAAGCTCCACTCCAATGGTGAGACGCTTTCGCTGCTCCACGCCGAGGCTACCCACGATAGCATCTTGTAGGTCATTCAGTTCGAGCAGGTCCACGATCTTATCGACGTATTCCATTTTTTCTTTCCTTGGTACCTCACGGTCCTGTCGTAGAATTGCGGAGAATTCGAGGGCTTCGCGGACGGTAGCTGTCCCATCGTGAAGGTCCATTTGTTCACAAAAACCAGTGCTGCGCTGGAAGTCCGCTCCAAGCTTGCTGCCATCCACAAGCATATCACCAGAAACAACACCTGTCGTCTGACGCTGAGATAGCGTATTGAGAAGCGTAGTTTTGCCGGCACCGGACGCACCTATGAGAGCAACCATTTTGCCTGGTTTAGCATAGCCACTCACGCCATTCAGCAGCTTCCGCTCACCACCAAGGTAAGGTACAGTGTACTCGACGTTCTGCCAGGTGAATACACTTTCGCTCTTGGCAAGCGCCTGCAGGGCTTCTTCCTCAGTCTGCTGCCGACTGAGCTGGGTGTCGATAGCGGCGCCACTGCTGTCCGAGCTGTTGGGCTCACCCTTCTCTTCGTCGTTCGGCGACTGCTGCATGGCCTTCTTCGCTTTCTTTGTCTTCTTGAAGACTAGAGCGCCTCCACCGCCAGCCGCGAAGTTGAACACCTCGGTGGCGAAAGCCGTGACGAGGATATACAGGACGCTGAACGCAATGACGACACCAAAGTTGCGCCACAGGTGCGAGCGAGTATAGGTATATGTCGTTTGCAGATACTGACTTCCGGTAACCGTGTGTGAATTTGGTGGTGAGCCAGACAGACTGCACCCCTGATACGCAGGATTAACTCCAGATCCTTGTGGAACAAGCTGTTGCGGGCTGCAGTTCATGACCCGACCAGAAAATTCGTTCGCCAAGACACCTTCGAACGAGTATGAGATCGGGTTGACGTAGTAGAGCCAGCCAAACCAGATGTATTCGCTAATGAGTTGCGGCTTGGGAATAACGTATCCAGTGTAGATAACCAACAGATTGAGCGCAATTCCACTAAAGCGAACTGCGTCGTCAATCGTGGGCGACAGCGCTGCGAACATCCGGTAAAGAGCTGTAAGCATGATGGTGGTCGTGAACACGAACAGTACATAAATGAAGAACTTCCCAGCTTCTACGTCCAAACCTGTCATGAAGTACATTATAATTGAAAACAAGAGAACCTGGGGCAGAAGCATGGGGAAGTCCGTCACAACTCGAGCGATACTAACAGCAGATGGGCGATAGAATGCGTAGTCGTGGTGTCTGTCAACAACAGCACGCCCACTGACAGCCTTCATCAGCTCGGTGAGCTGGAGCCAACCAAGAAACAGAATCGAAAAGAAGATGGTACCGCCTCGGCTAAAGGCACCGGAGGTGTCTAATGATTGGCCATAGAAGAGGGAGCCGACGATAAGACCATTCGCGATGATGATGAAGTACTTCGTGATAAGTGTGGTTTGATCTCCCCATATCAACCAGAACTCGCGCTTTGTGCAGGCCATGACTTGACGTATGAAGCTGACCGTATAAGACGACTTCTTCGTCACCGTCTTACTTTTCTGCTCTTGTGCTGTTTTTTCAAATTCTTTGGCATCGGCATAATCACTCTCCTTCAGGTTACGCTCGTACTCCTCGACATCTGTCAAAAGGGTTTGATAATTCGGAGACGACCTAAAGGCCCTTTCGAGTTCCTCGGGAGACCTTGGCGCCTTGTCCTCGTAACCTTCGCGATACTGGCGTTCCGTAGGGTCCGTGACGGACGTCAAGAAGTCGGGAGTCGTTTGTCGCTCGGGGCAGTGGAAACCAAGATCGATGAAATACTGCCTTGCTTCACTGGCCGGCCCCTCGTAAACGCACCTTCCTTGGTCTATAACCAGTACTTTATCCATCAGTTCGTAAATACCCTCTCCGGCCTGATATAGCGTAACGAAAGTCGTTCGATTGCTGATGTCGGTCATGATACGTAGTGACTTCGCGTAGTCGAGCGCTGTAGAGGCGTCCAGTCCACGGGTCGAGTTGTCCCAGCAAACCACTGTAGACTTGCCAGCCAGTGTCTCGGCAATAGACACACGCTTCCGCTCGCCTCCGCTCACACCGCGCGTGTACTCATCCCCCACTAAAGTATGTTTCGTGTGTGTGATGCCAAAAATTTTGAGAAGTGCTTCAAGAATTATTGGGATGTCGTCTCGTTCCTTCTTCTTGGTTTTGTTCAATAGGGAGAAGAACAGAGTTTGCCATACAGTCAATTGTGCAAAGTGTTTGTCGTCCTCGGGATTGTAGTTGACTTCGCCACGATACATCTTCTTCTGCTTTGCAGCAGGAATGCCACCGTAGTGAACGTCTCCAGAAACCTCAGCATATGATTCGCGGCTGTTGGCGATAGCTTTCAAGAAGGTGGAGCAGCCAGACCCGGGACGACCAAGCACGAGCATCATCTCTCCATCCCGGACGACGCCTGTAAAGTCGTTAATCAGCGTCCGTGTCTGCCCTTGGCTACCAAATCTGAGAGCGGGGATAAAATTTGTAATGATCTTGTAGAGATCGGGTCCAAAGGTTCCCACGATAGCATCCGGTAGTGTCCTGACGAAGGTCGTAGTGGATCCAGTTCCTTTGACGTTCAGACTTTTCCAAACGACACCCACTTTCTTTGCAGAAACGTCATCGACTCGTTTTTCGAAGTGGCCTTCGCGCATGAAGTTTTCGAGCTGAAAGTCATCTTCCTTCCCCAAATCTTCTGCTGCTTCTGCTGCCTCAACGTCATGAGGCTCCACGCTCTCCGTGGTCCGCTGCCGTTCAAGACTCCTTGACTGTCGTTGCTGTGACCGCCTTGACTCGGCTCTCTGCATGCTCCTACTAGTGATAATCCGCTGCAACTGATTGGCCTCACGCCGAGATTCGCCACGTGACCGTGTCTTTGACAAACCTGTGAGCTCTCTCCTCAATAATGCGAAATCTTCCATGGCGGCCCTGTGGTCCTCGATA
>Ga0115846_100952_pt1 | contig 14017 bp, 6 predicted proteins | sample InSIn5gowninarea_2_FD_83860 | JGI IMG/M metagenome (GOLD analysis project Ga0115846, IMG submission 83860)
AATTCGTTCTCCAAAGCCAGCCATAGCTCTCCCGTGGCCCGCTCTAACTCGGGGAACCATTTTGATGCATTGGACTGGAGAACGTGGAAGCAGAGGCCCTTGAGTTTGGTGTGGTTTTCTTCGGAGGGATCCAAATAGGAGAGCACCCGGTAGCCTCCTGTAAAATCTGTGCTGGGCATGTAGACGCCCGTGAACACATTCTTCTTTTCTACTTTGTTCATATCGAAGAGCACAGGAAAGCTCTTGGCGTCCAGCAAAATGATGACGCGAGGATCGGGAAACAAAGGAGGCCCAGGCGGCATATTCACTCTGAAAACAGTGCTCTTATATTTCTCCATGCGATTCTTGAAGAACGCATCCCTCCCTTCGACGACAAAGTAATCGAAACGGTCCTCAATGGCTCCTACGATGGGCAAGCCATAGCCCCCAGGGACCTCCTTCACATCTGAACTGGATGAAGCCATGCTCCTTCTATAACAATTCACTCTAAAATAATTTCAAACACACAATAGCTACTAAAACAGACAATGAAGCAGATTGCTTTGCCCAGCAACTGGACACCCCACGCGGTTTTATAATCATCATAAAACTGGAACAAACGTGACCATTCTTAATACTCTCTCCTTCAACCTCAACATTTTCCAAAATGACGGTTTAGGTTTCAGTCGTTCAAGCAAGCTTGGAGGCGGACTTGTACCGTCCCGAGAAGAGTTCTATAACAACCAAACCGACTATATTGAAAAATATCTCGACGACTTTTCTGCGCAGCAGGTAAGAGATCAGCACGGGTAGACTGTGCTATCTGCCAAATCAAATTTAACAATGGCTGTAGAGTCGAGAAGGATTACTACGATAATTGGAGACATCAAAAAAATCTTTTGCAGCAGATAAGAAAAAGACCGGGTCAAATTAAAAAGCAGTGGAAGAGAAAAAGGAGATTTTAAATTGTATAGTCCGCCAACGATAATGATGGAGACATTCACTATAATCTCGATAAGGATCAGATTTGTAAGGCTGTTTCAATTTTGTTTTTAAAGGTGAATTTTAATAAAGTCGATGGTGATGGTTTTTATTTGAAATGTTTATTAAATATGGCATTTGGAAAATTGTATAAAAGATAAATGAGAATATTTGAGATATAATTATGTAATAAAGAAATTAATTTGTATTTTGACATCAATTTAAATTATTTGATTGTAAGATTTATCGAAGTTTGTGTAGAAGTAAATATATATCTATTAAGTATTTGAATTATTATTTTTTTATTAAGTTGTATAATACAAATATAAAAATACTTTAATGTTAAGAAATATTTACTTTAATAAAATTATATAATAAATAGAAAATTAATCATTTTATCTTTAAAATTTTAATGTATAAAATTGGTATAATAATATATGCTTAAGAATTAATAATTGATTTAATTTTATGATTTTTCAAACTAAATTGAATCTCTTTAATTTTAAAATTTTAATGTATAAAATTAAAATAATAATATATGTTCATCTCCTTATAATATATAGTTCTTCTTTGAACTCCTAACAATAGATTATGAGTAATAAAATAAATTTTTACTTGTCTAGCTTATATTTGTTTGTTTACAATAGAAAGGATCATTCCACACACAAAACTCTCTTATTGAACTAGAAACAATCACATATTTATTTTTGGACCTCATTAAACTCGAAACACCCACATGAATTCTTGGACATTTCTATCAATGTAGAATGCAAAATGCACATTATAATTATGGTTGATTACAAGTTGGATTGTATATGTTGGTTAAATAGTTTTATTATGTTTTATACAATAAAGAGAGCATTCTAACAGTCATACCTAGTTAGAAGAGCACAACATAAGCTTTTCCTTACTCATAAAATATATGTTCCATGTATTCTAACATTCAATGATTCGGTGAAGTTGCATGCCTAAGAAAAAGATAGAAGACTATGGAAAACCTCTAAAATAATTATAGATTCTAGAGACAACAACACTAATGTAAAATCAATTTCAACTATTCATGATCATCTCTACATCACGTCATAAAAACCCAACCAAAAAGGAACAAAGAAAATAAAAACAAGCTTACTCAACAATCTATATCTATAAGCTTATTGGTTGGACTTAGAGCAATCAAAATAGCATTATTATTTTATATCATGTGTTTGTGAGAAATTTTGGAGGTCAATTATAGTGGATGGAACTTGTTGGATGTATTTTTCCACCATTGTTACACTTCTTTTTTATAAAAAAATTAAATTATATTAATAAAATACTTTTTACAACAAAAGTAGGGGATGGGTTGCAATGAACACACCCTAAAATGTAATCAAACTAACCCAAATAATGAGTTAGGATAGTCAGTAAGTGACCCATAGGTGCAATAATAAAGGATTGAAATCATTACAACGTAGGCATTAAAGCCAAAATTCAAACATCATGGTGTGAGGAGGATCCAAGGTAAGACATATCACTCTCCTTCATGTGGTTCTTTATTAATTAGAAGGAATAAGCTGCAAGTCCTAGTCATCATTTTGGTGGTGAGCAATATTGGCATCCACATCCTTATCATCCTATTTGCACATGGGAGGTGAATGTTGTAGGCATGATGACCATTCACCAGTATTGATTGTAGGGAATTTACTTTTCCCCCATGCCACCTCATATCCAAGAGTGGTGAGGGAGATCATTCAAGCCATCAAGTAACCTAAGAAGTGCTTACATGTGCACCATGATCATTGTTGTGCTATTGAATTAGGAAAGGTTGGAATCATTGATAACTAGTGGTTTGAGAACATACAAATGATAGGGGGCACTAATATAAGTACGAATGAAAGTGCTCCTAAGGATAGTTATCTATAGGGACTCAATTGAAAGAACAAGAGGCATTTTCCCATAATTCCATCAATATTCTTAAGTGATCTAACTCCATGACCACCTTATTTGCTTGTATGTTGATATATAACCATACATCAAAAAATACTTCTATTTTGCCAATAAGTAAAAATATAGTACAAGGAAAACTAATTTTATTTCATATTTTTCATGTGGAATAGCAAACTAATTTTGAAAATCTATCAAACATACCTAAGAGAGAGGTAAATAATGAAGTAATCCCCTATAAGAACATGAATCCAAGAGAAGGGAAGTAGCATAAAGGTGGGAAAAAATGAGGCTACCTATTTCTAGGATTCTTTTTTTTTGTCTCCTCTCCTTATTTTTCAGTTCAGCATGTAGCCCATGTAATTACAAAATGCAATATAAATCACTTGTGAACTCTCTAATTTTTCACTTAATCTTGACCATTTGAAGCTTGAACCGATAAGTTTTGGGTTCTCTTTTTCTATGAGAGCTAGTGCATAATACGATGTATAACCTAGAAACACATGACTATTAAGGAATGTGATCACAAGAATAGATCATTAGTTTTCATTTGATCTCAAGTCATCTTGGAGTTGGGGATGCTCCCCTCTCTTCCTTCTAAGGACTTGGGATCCTCCCTAGCCTAGAAGTGGCCTATTCATATCTACACTCACTTGGAGAGCTTGCACCAGCCTTGGAGGACCTTCTAACCCTAGTACTAGCATATTGGAGTCATCTTGAGACTTACGTTAGCCTTAAGAGCCATATTGGGTCTTGTGTCAACCCTAGGGAGTCTTGGTTGAGTATCTTTGAGTCTTGGGCTTTTCCTTAGAACTTATTATAGTCTTGTTACAACCCTATACTTATTCTTGGTTGATTATTCATGATATTAACTCTTATATTACGCTTTGAATCTGAATGAATATTCTCCTATTACTATTGTACTATTTTTATTTATTGTGCATGAGAATGCATTCAAATTATAGTATTTTTGATGCATATTGATGTTGTGTTATAGATATACAATTATACCCTAGGTTGGTTAATTTTGCATATTGCATGAGCTTTATATCAGATCTGGTTACTAATGTTATAATTCAATCTTGATCACATGTTTGTATGGTGAATGAGTATTTACTATTGTGCCCTAATTTGTGAATGAATGCAAAATTAGTTGAGTAATTGTGCATGTTTAACATAAGCCCTAGAGGGGTACATTATAGTGGTATTAAAGCTCAAATTCATGTTAGCTTATGTGTACTTATTACATGCCAAAGCATCCGTATTACATAAGAAGAAACAAGGATTCCTTGGAAGTTGATATTGAAAGTGAATAAGAGATAAACAAAGAAAAGGAAGTATACCTTGCATAACAATTTGCAACCATGGTGGCCTTACTATCATAGCTTATAAACATGGTAGGAAGCAACCTCCACCAACACCACAAGGGGGATCAAGAATCCCATCTAGGGTAGCCATGCTAGATCAAGGGATTGAAGGATCCATCCACCTAACTCGCCCATCTATACCTAATTCGTTAAAGCTAATGTTCTTGAAAGAAGAAGCAAAAGGTCCGAATGAAGACCTAGATAGCCCGAATGAAGACCTAGATAGCTACTTATATCAAGATAAGAGTTTCAAATTAAAGCATATAATCATATTTGAGAACTTCCTCAATAAGATGAAAGTATACAAGTTCGATGGTAGCAACCCTACAGCTAGTGCTTGTCTACAAAAGCTAAAAACCTACTTCATTATTTTTCCTATGAAGGAGATAGATGCATTTTGGTTTGCCTCACTTTATCTTGAAGGCATAACATATGAGTTATGGTACAATGGCTTCACAACATTGGGACATGAAAATATTATTTGATTTTAAATAAGTTTTTCAAAGGGTTATTTATAGGTTTGAAAGGAAGGATGAAGAATAATACTTTGGAGAGATGGCCACACTTCACCAAGTCACAACCAAGGGAACCTATTTTGAAGAATTCCAAAGAGTTTTAGTTATGCTTTCAAATGTATTAGATATAAGGATAGCTTTCCTCTTAATGGAGGGACTAAGGGAACCATTGAAGGGCTTGTTCAAAGCCTTTGATCCACCAAATTTATAAGATTCAATCAAGAGGGATATTAATCTTAAAGATTCCACTCTCCCTAATAACAAGAACATGACACCATATCATAGACCTGGCATGGAGCACCGTTCAATAAGGATACATCACCACTAAGGAAAGATTCATCAAGTGGGTAGCCCATGTTTTCCCTAACCATCACATAAGAAGAAGAACCAAGGATAAGAGGAATGAAAGAAATAAATTGAGAATGAAGAATCTGTGCTTTTGTTGCAAGGAAAATTGAACATCAGGCCATCATTGTCTTAGCAAAGGAGCCATACATTACATTGAGATCTTTCCAGAAGAAGAGTAAATGGATGAGGAATATATAGATAATGATGGATATGATTTGGATGAGAAAAACTTGTAAAGCTATGAACACCCAAATATTAAACCCAAAATCTACTACACCAATGACACTAAGTGGGGGAACATTAGCTACCTAAAGTGGAATAAACCAATTTTTCACTATCAAGATTTTGGGAGAAGTTTTAGGTGAGAAGATCCTAATTTTGATAGATGGGGATGCTACTCATAACTTTGTAAATGAGATGCTATTCATCACCAATAAGATGAAGATAAAACCATTTTCATATTCCAATATGGTAGTTAGATATGGGAACATTACACCTTGCAAGAAGTATGTGCCCAAGATGAAGGTTAGTTTGAAAGATTACACTATTAAAGATGACTTCTTCATTTTCCCATTAGGTGATTCACCTCAAGTTTTTTTAGGGGTACAATGGTTGGTATCCTTGGGAGACTACACCACCAACCATGGACATGACATCATACTTCAAGGAATCAAATAAGACAAGTCTCAAAATGCATCCATCAAGATATTGGAAGAGAGCACATCAAGTATCAATGAAGAATAAGTCTCAAGCAAGGGACCATAAGAAAATAGAGGGAATTCATTGAGAAATCCTTTGGAACAAATATGGATTCTAATACAAAGGGGCATCCAAGAAGAATGTACATATATGTGTTCACTTTCTTTTTATTACTCTTCATATTCTTCTAATTTCAAAAGAAAAGTTAATTTTCCACTCTACCAAGAAATGATGAGACCCCAACAAGTACTATCTAGGAAACCTATAATGACTAATAAGTCTCATATATATGGGTAAGTGCAAGAAGATGAGTCCCACTTTGGAGGAAGCCATAGGAACTACTAGGTTTATGTATTTATTTTATAACTTTTTATTTTCTTACAATTATGAAAAAAATATATATGTGCACAATCTGCATACAATTCTCCATAAGTAGAAAAAAAAAATTAAAAATGATAAGTTTAGTCAAATTATGCTTGCTAGACATGAGCACTTTTCACAATGATAATCAAGGCCAATAAAAAATAAAATATTTATGAAAAATTTATAAAAAAATATCCTCCACAATCTTTAGTATCTTTACCCAAAAGGATTTTAAAAAATATTTTAATTTAGGTCCAATTATGCTTGTCGTACATGATGGGGTATGGTCTTGAAATTGTATTTTCAATTAATGGGTTTTGTATTTGTTTAATAACTTTTTTTGGGAATTTTATATATATATATGCACAATCTACATACAATTCTTCACAAGTTTAAAAAAAAAAAAGAACAAATTAAAAATGATAAGTTTAGGTCAAATTATGCTTACCGAACATAAGCACTTTTTGAAACAACAATCAGGGCCAATAAAAAATTAAAAAAATTACAAAAAAATATCCTCCACAATATTTAGTGTCTTAGGTATCTTTACGCAAAAGGATTTAAAAAAGTATTTTAATTTAGGTCCAATTATGCTTTCTGGAATCGATGGGGTATGGTTCTGAAACTGTATTTTTTAAACAATGGTTTTTAAACATACCTATTAAATATTAATTTATATCATCTAATTAGTAACAAAAATTACATAGTTGAAAACTAGACTTCAAGACCTACATTTTTACCCAAGTAACATTTTTTAAGACTTAGGCTCTAAGTGCTTCAAATTTTGAGATCAAGTGTGACCAAACCTGAAAATTAAGGAAAATAGTTCCACTTTTGGCCAAAAGTTGGACTCATCTTCTTGCACTTACCGATATGGAAAAATATTAGTCATCAAATATTCCTCTCATCCACCTACCAAAAAGTTTAAAAGGGATCTTAGAGAACTCATTAGAAAATATTTGATTAAACCTATCAAATATACCACCCTCCAATTAGAAGGGTATATCTTGGGAGAATCCATCATTACCCTAGTAGATAATGGAGCCATCAATCATTTTATTGATGAAGCCTTTTTCCTTATAAGAAACTTTGAAAGGGTTGAAACCAAGGAATTTGGAATCACCAATTCTAAGAGATACCAAACTAGGTGTAAGTGGATGATTAGAGACCTAAAATTAACCATTGAAAACTACACCATCATAATTGATTTCTATGTTTATGCCATGGGTGATTTTCCCCACATCATACTAGGATTCCAATGGTTGTATCAATTGGGAGATGTCACTTTCAATTACTAAAAGTTAGAGATGAGTTTCTTTGAATAAGGAATGAAGGTCACATTGAAAGGCATCAATGCCACACCCTCTAGCGGTTATGAATAGATTGGAGAGAACTCATGAGGATAGCATAGAAACCCTCTTGCAAAACACTTAAACCATCCATGAAACTTCACCATATAGAAGTGATATAATCAGAAATAGTGATCTCAATCTTGGAAACATTCAAAGGTAGCCTCTATTGGATGATAAAAACCAGTCTTGATACTCACACCACATGGGAAAATGATACGGTTGGATTTTAGTATTGTTTGTTGAGCATGTTTTCATATCTATTTCCTCTACTCGGTTTCAGATACAATAAAGTGAAGCATTTTTCCAAAATTTCATTCCATACAATAAGTAAAGGGACAACAGTACTCTTAGAAGTTGCAGTAATGATTACAAAGTAAACAAGGACCAAATACCATTTCCAATCACAAGGGAAAGCCAAGATATCATCTTTGGTTTTGTGAAAGTCATATGGAAGATAAAGAGCACGTATTAAAGGTAAAACTCAACCATTTTTTCATCCTTAAAGAAGTACCTCATATGATCACAAGAGACCCCTTAGATATTGATGCATACTCAGATTTTGGATGAAAAGACATGTTGATTTAAAAAAGGTATATCAACATCCATCACATAAACATTATTGGTTAAATTCCATCATCATTCCATTCCTTTAGTTTTCCATGATAAATGATGAAAAATGGATGTATTTTGAGGTCTATAACCACATTGTTTGGTACCTTTGGGGTAAATGGTAGAGGTGTATTCTACGGCTTGTTTGATGAAGTATACAACATGTTAAAGGAGAAAACTTATTCCTTTCCATATTAAGTAATGGGTGAAAAACATCAAGGGAGAGCTCATTTAATGATACATGATATGATAACATGTATGAATATTGATGTTTTCAAATAAGATATGAACCTCCAACTATTTCCTTTGAAGTTTCCATCCATTATCTATGACTTTCACACAATAAAGTACAATTTAGTTTAGTAGAATCTTGAAAAAAAAAATTGAAGACTATTGTGTTTAAAGAGAAAGATTTTGGAGACTCAAAAATTAGTCCATTATCAACAAAGTTATGCCTAGCTTTGGTTGAGATTAGCTCTTCTAAGAATAGTATCATTTATAAAAGAGGTCAAGCATCAAGTATTAATGTGAGGTAAACATTTGGGAGGTATTTTCCTAATGTTCTAGTCCCCAAATCAATCCTATATATTCACAATATAACTAAATCCAATGTTGTATCAATCATAATTCTTCACAGTTTGAGAGCAACAAGATGTTGGGACTTACTTTGAGGTAATGCATAAATTTTTAGTTTGGGTAAGCATGCACCATTAACAACATTTATTGCCTCTAACTCTTGGGAAAACCACCTAAATGATTGCAATCTCTTGATATCATCAAGGGGCTATTTTTATAAAAAGTATTTGGATAGTTTGCTAGCAAAGTTAGAGAATAGCCATGGAGTCAAGCACCACTTGTAATACTTTGATAGCTTGGTACACTTGAAGACAAAACAAGAATATAAACACCACTTTGGGATGCATTTTGAATTTCTTAAGAGTAAGCAATTTAAGGAGGTAGGACTTGTAAATTTTGTAATTTGGGACATCTAGATGTTACCCTTCATGCTTATTCACTTTGACTATTAGTACTTAGACTAGGAGTATTTTATTTGTCAAATTATATATTTTTATATTTATATTTGTGTCTCAAAGGGAAATGCTCATTAAGAGCCAACTATGTAATTATTTGGGCCAATTAAAAAGGCTAATTTAGTTATTTTCTACCCCTACATCTAGTCGATCAAGATGAGGAAACTTGGGGGACACTTAATACTTTTGTATCACTCCCTCCTAGTCAGTTTCCTTTGGGAGATATTAATTTCAATTTTGAACATCTATATAAGAAATAAATTTCATCACAAGAAGATATCATCAATTTGCATTTGATCTTGGATCATCTTAGAGTTGGGGATGCTTCCCTCTCTTTCTTATAAGGACTAGGGTTGCTTCCTAGCCTAGAAGTATCCTATTCATATTTATATTCACTTGGAGAGCTTGTGCTAGCCTTGGAGGGAGGACCTTCTATCCCTAGAGTTAGGATCTTAGATCCATCTTGAGACTTGTGCCAACCTTGGGATCCATCTTGGATCTTACATTATCCCTTGGGAGTCTTGATTGAGCATCTTTGAGTCTTAGGATTTTTCCTAGAACGTGTTACATCCCTATACTTATTCTTGGTTGATTATTCATGATATTGAATCTTATATTGCACTTAAAATGTGAATGAATGTTCTCCTATTACTATTATACTATTTCCACTCATTGTGTCTGAGAATGTATGTGGATTATAGTTTTTTGGAGGCATATTAATGTTGTGTTATAGATCTATAATTATACCCTATATTGGTTAATTTTGCATGTTGTATGAGCTTTGCATTGGATCTAGTTATTGTTGTTATAATTTAATCTTGAGAGCATATTTGGATGGTGAATGAGCATTTACAATTGTACCCTAATTTGTGAATGAATGCAAAATTGGTTGAGTAATTATACATGTTTATCATAATCCCTAGAAGGGAACATTACAATAACAATGTTATTTGAGTTTTTAGATTCTTATGGTGCTCTAAGTATCCAACTCATAATTGGTAACTCCATTTCCTGACTAATGATAGTTCTAAATTTATTTGTAAAGTTAATACCTTCTCCCACACTATCCAAGTCTTCTATGTTTATGCAATCAGATGAGAAACTATGGCTTTCTTTCATAGTTAGACCCTAGAGCTATTATTTTTCTTTTCTTGGGTATGCTATAATTCCAAGTGCTAAGTTTCCCAATTTAATCATGAGGGCCCTTTTTGTTTCTTCTTCATAGAAGCAAATTCTAATTATCATTCCTTCAAATTGGATTTCTTCATCATACAAGACTTTGAAAGGTCTAATTAGTGATGCTTGTATTGATTTTTCCATCTTTGGATTCCTCAAAATAATTTCAATTGCGCAATTCTTATATCTTGCTAATTATCTTACCAAGCCTTACCAAAATAATTCATTATATTTTAGTACTATCTCTTTATAATACTCTGTTATTGTTGCAAAACAATCCCTTGATGTCAATCCTTTTTTTGTCAGTTTTATACTTATCTCATTCCTTCCTATACTCTCATTTTATATTCTTGGAGATGTTGTAGTGATATCTTCTTTACCCACTTTGTCAAATCTTAGGGGTATTTCTCCTATGAGTATCTCGCATGGTTTTCTCTCTTGGGATGTATTGTATTTGTTGCTTAAAATTTCCATTAGATTATCAAACTCATTAATTACCTCCCCTAACTCCTTGCATTGTTTAGTCCATATACTTTGGTTGGATAATGATTCCTTGGTGGTCCTAAGATCACTAGTGAGCTTCACATCCTTTTCCTTTAACTATTTGATAACTTTCCTGGTGAACATCATGTCACTTATCATATGTAGGTAGATAGATTTTAAACCTTGTAGAGTGTTCTTAACATCATGTCAATTATCATGAGTAATGATGTGTTTTCCTTGCACTATTTACTCAACAACTTCTAGAGTATCATCCAATTTTACCAGTTCTTGGTTGTAATATTCCCAAATTTGAGTATCTCACTCACTCCGACACCAAGAAGTGGGACATGCACCCTCATGGTGCTCTCTTAGTCATTTAGGATTATTTTAATAGTTTTAGGATAATTTAGGAATATTTTAGTAAATTAGGCATTATTTAAGGGATTTTTTATGTACTAAATGCATGGGCCACTTAATGATGCCAAATAATTATTATAATTAAAATACCAAGGTAAATATTTTTTTGTAAATACAATATTATTATCCTTAAGTGAGGTGTTGCATATTTCTAGCCTTACTAAATGTAATTTGGCATCTCAAGGAATTTACTAAGCCTTCAATGTAATAATATTGCCCCTTAATTTGGACGCATCCATAGGTGCAAGGCATGATGAATCCAAGATAGGTGACATTAATCCCTAGGCAAGATGAGACTTTATGGATCCTAAGACATCCATGATGATACATCTCACTCCAAGATTAAATCTAGACCCTACAACTTGATCCTATGCATCCCAAGGCTAGCACAGGGTAGGAGGGTCTTATTTAGTCTATAAAAGGAGAATGATTGCTCACTTGAAGACATTCTTATTTGGAATATATTTCTCTTCTTCAAGTTGTATGAACTATCTCCTTCCATTAGCTCTTGTGGATGAAAACCTATAAGGGAGGTGCTGAGACTTAGTAAGGTTTTAGGGCTTTATGGATCACTACTTTGAGGGTTAGCGTACCTCAAAGGAATTGCTAGCAATCTAAGGGTGTTGGTATTATTTTATATTATTTTAATACTTCTAGACACTTTGGTGTATTGGAAATAGTTCATAGAGGAGGAATTCCTCGTACAAGCCTCGCCACTACTGTGGGATAGCCCTAGTACTTTTCCTTTAGTCTCAGCAATATCTTGGAGATATTCAATTAGGGTATCATTTACTCTAATACAATGAATATAATTCAATTATCATTACAATATTATTAAATTACATTTTTGGCTCAATAATTATGTTATTTTTTGAGATATTTCCCTAGAAGGTTAGATGTTGAGTTTGTGGATGTTGTATTTTATTATTTAGCCAATTTAGCCTAGATGTTGAGCTTGCATGAGTATTATTTCATTTATGTGGATGACTTCTTGCACATCGAGCTAGATATTAGATATTTTGGATGTTATTTGCTAAGTTTATGTACTAGAGATCGGATGTTGGATCACTTTGGATCCCAATGTTGGGTTTGGTTTGTTATTTTAGCCCCTAAAGGTTAGATGTTTACTTATTGGGTGTTTAGATAGGGCTTATTTTATGCGTAAATGGTTTGTTGATCGATTTTGATGCTTTCTAGCTATTTTGAAGAGCCCTTTGGTACGATTCTGGATCAACTCTAGTTCAGAATATTACATTGGCCCTCTTATTCAGAATTAGTATTATTTTTCCTTCATATCCTTCATTGAGACTATCCCAAATGCTAAAACTTATTCCATTATGATCAATGATGCAGTTATCCTCCCTAGTTCTTCCATTAATGATTGTTGTTCCAATATCTGAATCGAGGGATTCTATGGTATCTTCACTTCTTTCATCAATTATTTTGGGTGCTAATTCTTCAAATGGTGATCCTAGGGATGGAGTTGTATTTTCATTTATCTCTTTAGTGCTTTCCCTGTTCTTTTGTTTCTTCATCTTTTCCATACTGTAATTTTCTTCATCATATTTTATTTCTTTTTTCTTATCCTTGTAGTGATCATTTTTCTCAAAAATCCCCATGTAGGTTTAGAAAGTGATGGTGCTCCTAAAGTCTTCATATCGTTCCATATACTTTGTGAATAGGGTGTCTATTTCTTTTTTTTTGTGTTTTGGATATTTGATCTTAATTACTAACTTGTTTCTACATATACAAGGGTGATGTATTTTTTTTCTTTTGTCAAGTAGATTGATTTTCCCTATAGGTACTTCATCTAGTTTGACCAATATTTGATTCATCATATCTATGATATCATGCATTTTCTAGTTCAAGTATGTCATTTCTTCACTTCTCTAGGAATTCTAATGCCTTCTTTGGTAATGTTTGAAAGTTTCGAGCTACATAAAATTTATCTAAGGGTAGTAATGGTTTCTTCAGATACAAAATGTTAAATATTTACTCAAAATTATGTTTATGGGTAGATTTGGGCTAGACATCACACTTCAATGGTGTATTTAGGGCTTAAGAGGGTGGACGAACTCCCATAATGGCTACAAAATTTTAGAATTAAGGAAGACTAAGTTCAAGGGATTAGATCTAGAGCTAATGGCTTCTTCTCAATGTAGGAAAGTGCCTTAAATTTTCTGATGACTTATTAATATTGCCCCAAAAATTTTGAAATAAATCCTTAAATTCCTCAAAAATCAAAATATAACAAATGGAAGTCTTGAACTTGGTAAAAAATGAATTAGAGGATGGATGTCTAATTTCAAGCATTGGATTTGATAGGATTGGGTTTCGAAATTACTCCAAAATCTAAATATGAAAGCTAATTGGACTTAAAATGGTGAAATAAACTTCAAGAAAAGGTAGAAATTACCAAATCAATTGGCTTAAACTCCTCCTCAAAGCTAGAAAAACTATGCCCAAGTGCTCTTTACTCTGTAACGAGTGCAAATATCTCCTAGAACTTGGTCAACCTATCCTTCAACTTATTAGACCTCTATAAATTTCTCATATATTGAATACCACTAAAAAGAATTGAACTTTAATATGAATACCATAGTAAGAACATTAGATGATGGACTCAAATTTTTAATTCCTTTTGGATCTTGATACCACTAGAAACTTACAAGAATATAAAATGAGAGTATAGGAAGGAATGAGATAAGTATAAAACTGACAAAAAAAGGATTGACATCAAGGGATTGTTTTGCAACAATAACAGAGTATTATAA
>Ga0115846_100954_pt1 | contig 14010 bp, 10 predicted proteins | sample InSIn5gowninarea_2_FD_83860 | JGI IMG/M metagenome (GOLD analysis project Ga0115846, IMG submission 83860)
CTGGCGATGTGAGACTCGGCGTAGGCTACGTGCTGCATTTATGTCACCCGATCTGCCGAGGACGAGGCCACTGAGGGTGTGGTAATACCCGCGGACGGTTATGTACGATCTGTGACAAGCGAGGCCACTGGCCAGGGGGTGCCAAATCTTGTGCGCCTATAACGAAGACCTCGCCAAGTTCCAGAATATCTGCCCTAGAAGTAGGCAACATGAAAGAAGTTTCCTGGCCAGTTCTATATAACAGCATCGCCCCAGCTTCGAGTAGCCAGTCAGCACTTTGTGCTATGGAAAAAGGAAGAGCAAAGAAGGGCGATAGATCTTCACGCCTTCCTCGAAAGCTCTTTGCTTATCTCAGTTGTACCAATCAGAGCTACACCGCTTCGCTATTTTGGAGCATATTGCGACATGCCAGGTACTTGCTTGTCACGGTGAAGTGCTGTATGCACCATGGAAGGATCAAGCCTGTGCGGTTGTCTGACAAGGAAGTCTTTTTGAGAAAGAGTGCATTTCACAGAAAGGAAGGCTGCTTCCTATGTGGATGGCTGCAAAATATACTTCCTTTTCCCGTTCCGCAGATACGACGATCTTGTTCGACGCCAGTATATGTACAGCACACCGGCACCGTCGAGATCCGAAAAAGCCTCACGCGACGCCACAGTACGCGAGTCTTCTGACAGATGCTTGTAGTCACTGCCGCTGGACACAGTTCTGAAAGCCGAGAGCGCAGGTGTTTGTGCAAGCGAGGCTGCAAGGCTGCGGCTCTTCTTGGACTTGCTGCGGTTGAACGTGCTGAAGTGGCATGGAGGGCAACTGGGATAGCCCTAGCACTTGGGCGGCTTCGAGAAATGAAGATGTACTTCCAGTCAGATAATCGCTTATTTTTTTCTTTGTGGAAAGAAGCTACAACGTGGGTTCATATTTGAATTTTGTTTATCCTTAACTTATCATGCTAACGGAAGCAAAGCTATGAAATGGTTTTTCCATATTTGAGTGAAGGTCGTGAAGACAACATGCGTCAAGTGAAGAACACTGCTGCATTGTACTAACAATAGAATATATGTGAACCAAAGGAGTAAGTTGCCAACACCCACTGTACTGTTTGTAGCAAAGTCGTCCGTCAATATTGAATCAGGCCAAATCGAACACCTCTACATGAACACGCTCAAAGAGAACGCTCTAAGCCCCACCACTGTGTTGCTTGTTCGCGGCATGGCTTTGTCTACCCAGACCTTGGCCCTGATCCTGACCTTTTGCCGACCCCTTTGTCCCTGACTATGACCTCACTAGCCGTCCCAGCCGTAGCCTCCCGAGCATTTCCATCCCTTATTGTTAGTATGATCCTTGCCTTTGTGCTGCGTGCCAACCATCTGATTGTCACCGTCTTTTCCCTTTCCTTCAGCACGATCTGCACCCTCACCGCCATATCTAGTAGGATGAGGTTTAACGCCAACACCGTATCTCGTACTGTAAAACTTGGATCGACCACCAAATGCAGAGGATTGGCGCTCAAACATCTCAGCGCTACCGCCGCTGTGGCTTGCAGAAGGAGTTGGGCGGACAGTAATCACGAGAGAGCTGGTATTCGGGAACTGTTCAGATGATGGGATAGGTGCAGCCGAAGGTCTGTCAGCTGGTTAGTGTGAAGCCACAAAATAGTCTCAAGCATACGCATACTGACGATATCAAAGCGGTTAAACTAGGGCTGCTGCTTACTGAGCCAGAGCTACTGCCGACAGACATTCTTACTGCTGCAGCAGGTGTTGGTTGGATATTGGCTGCTACGCTCAAGTTGCCGCCGGTAGGAGCAGACTATGCAACAACAACAACAACAACAATAACAACAGCATGTGCAGATGCGGGGTACCCATCAGCTACAAAAGAAGAACATACTGGCTCGCTTGAAAGTCCAGCCGGAAATGAGGCCAACTCGGCTGCAGCAGAAGCGGAATAGACACCAATCCCTCCTAAATGCTCTCCTGCTTCCTGAGGCATTAATCCGCCTGATAGTTGACTAAAATGCTTTGAAGCATTCGGCGAACTGCCAGTGTACCCGCTTACGTTCGGCGATCATGTTCCATGGGACTCTTGGATGCCAATGTCTTGGAGTTCTCCGACTTGATGGAAATGCCCAAAACGGCACTGGATACTTGTACGTTAGCATGACTTTGACTTGAGGTTGGCCTGCTGTCCTCGCAAAGCCGATGTTACAGATGGCGACAGGTTGAAATTATAGGAAATGTAACAATGTCGATAGAAGCCTTTGTGCGACTCAGATTGAGGATCTCCAACTTCTATCGTGGTTGACGGGGGATTCCCAAGCACGTAGCGAGAGAACTCGCTTTGATACAGTTACGCTAGAACAATCAACCCAGTATCTGGGCCCTCGCTGCATTACATGCTTCTCGACACTTCGAAGATCTTTGGAGACACCACTGGTTCATCTCGCAGTATAGCTGTCAAACAACATCTCCAGACAGCTTGAGGATGGGTCCGACACACAGATCCCTTCCCTAGGCGTTGTTTCACAGACCAAGATCCTGCCAAGCCCAACGGCAATCTTTTCCTTTTCAACAGACTAAACGCAACGAGGTTTCTCGCAAGCACATATCATAGGTGCTGAATGTCGCACATAGCCAGACGGTAAGCTTGAACTTAAACGATATGGGGTCCAACTAGTTTGAGGTATGTAGCTCAGGATTTGCGAAGCTGTCAATAATAAATCAAGTTCTGTGCCTTGATGATTGTAAATAATGATATTGCCACAGTCGCGCGCTGCTGGTACCGTATCACGGAGAACGATAGATGGAAGTCGCGGCCCCACAGACCAGCGAAGGGTGTAGCCCGTTTAGGCAGGCGGTGGGCGATTAGCGCAAACAAAAAGTTCGAGTTGTCGCGAGCGGAATCTTTGAGAGACGGCAAATTTACCCCATTACAACACGATGGCCGGAATCAAGCGCGACTCCGCTGCTGCTGCAGCGCCGGCAAAGAGCAAGAAGGATAAGTCAGAGAAAAAGTCCTCAAAGTCCTCAAAAGGCGACTCGAAACATGCTGTGAAGCCCGCGAAGAAGAGCAAGAAGGTCGCGGACGACCTCGAAGAGTCGGATACCACCGAGCAGGAGAATGGCTTCTCTGCGAACCCAGACGTTGAAATGGCCGATAGCGACTCGGAAGAGCAGCCAAAGTCAAAGACACAGAAGCGCAAAGCGGAGGACCAGCCTACAGAGTGGAAGAAGAAGTCCAAGTACGAGACACCGAAGGAGATTTCTTCTAAGCTTGCCGATATGCACGGTAAGAATATGGCATTACGCATATGCATGGAACATGACTGACTGGCCTATAGCAAGCAACTCCCGCGAAGCTCACCAGAAGCAGAAAGCTCTTGCCAAAGAACGAAAGAACGCCAAGCCTAACGCCGACGTTATTGAGCGCTCCAAGAAGCTGTGGGAGAAGCTGCGTCTGAAGTCACACATCGAGAAGGATGAGAGGAAAGAGCTTGTCAAGGAATTGTTCGACATCATCACCGGCCGAGTGAAGGACTTCGTCTTCAAGCACGACTCAGTACGAGTCATCCAGACTGCAATCAAATACTCGACAATGGAACAGAGGAGGATGATTGCGCGCGAGCTGAAGGGCGAGTTTAAGGTCTTGTCTGAGGGCAAGTACTCGAAATTCTTGATTGCGAAGTTGGTCGAGAAGGGTGATCCCGAAATTCGCGACCTTATCATCACCGAATTTTATGGACACGTCAAGCGCATGATCAACCACCCCGAGGCAGCCTGGATCATGGACGACATCTACAGGGCCGTTGCAACACCCGAGCAGAAGAACCGCATGCTGCGCGAATGGTATGGCGCGGAGTTCTCTATCCAGGGCCTTGGACCGCAAGGCACAGAAAGTGCAGACCTGGCGAAGATCCTCGAGGAGTCGCCGGAGAAGAGGAAGCCTATCATGGGCTACCTCGAGAACCAGATCAACTCGCTCATTCAGAAGAAGCTCAACGGCTTCACCATGCTCCACGATGCCATGCTGCAGTACTTCCTCGTCTGCGAACCAGGCACCGAGCAGGCGAATGATTTCCTTGAGCACCTCAAGCCTGATCCGACACTTAAGGAAGGAGAGGAGGCCGACAACGTGGACCTGATGAAGAACTTGGCCTTCACCAAGTCTGGCTCCCGACTCGTATCGCTTTGCTTCGCATACGGTACAGCGAAGGACCGAAAGCTGTTCCTCCGACCCTACAAGGATACCATTGAAATCATGGCGTTCGACCAGTATGCGCATCACGTTCTTCTTGCAGCTCTGGCTGTCACCGATGACACCAAGCTGTCCTCGAAGTCGATATACAGCGAGCTCCTGCCCAGCAACGACGCCCTTCCCGAGAAGGTCTTGAACCTTTGCAACGACGCCCGCGCCCGCACTGTTCTCCTCTACCCTTTCGCTGCCGACGCCAAGTGGTTCCTCGACGACAACACACGCGAGCGCCTTGCCGAGGTCTACACCATCCGTGAGAAGACCTCGAAGAAGGACCCCAACACGCGTCTGCAGGAGATCACCAAGAGCATCGAGGCACCCCTGCTCAGCGCCATCGCCGCACGCGCCGCCGACTTTGGATCCTTCACGTTCGGACTGCAGTTCATGGGCGAGATCCTCGTTGGCGCGCCCGAAATCGAGCCCGAGACACGCAAGGAAGCTCTCGCCGAGGTCGCTCGCTTGTCGCAGTCGATCCTCGACGCCTCTCTGCCCGCCAGCGGTGGCGACACCAAGGCCACCAGCCACGGCAAGAACATGCTCAAGACGCTCGTCCAGGGCGGCAAGTTCGACCCCAAGACCAAGAAGGTCGTCCCCGTCACGCCAGCGCTCGGGTTCGCAGACATGCTGTGGGCCGAGATCAAGGGCAACGTCATTGACTGGGCGACCGGCGAGGGCTCGTTCGTCGTCGTGGCGCTGACCGAGGCTGAGGGCTTTGCGAAGAAGAGCGAGGTGCTCAAGGCCCTCAAGAAGGATAAGAAGAAGCTGGAGGCTGCGGCTGGGCCGGCCAAGGCGAAGGATGCAGATGCCAAGGCGAAGAAGGGGAAGAAGGGCGAGAAGAAGGAGGATGCTGCGCCGAGGGGCAATGCCGGTGCTAGAATCCTGCTTGAGAAGTTGTAGATGTGTTGTGCATTTCTCGCATTTGTATAGGAGTTTTTGTGTAAAAGCAAATCAATTCATGATACCCTTTACTTTGTCGTACTTTGTGAGAGTGAAGGCAAGTGAGGAACATGATGGGTCGTAGATTAAAACCCATTGGGCGCTCACGTTACCTACCCATTGGTATGCAGCGATATATACGGTCATCTTTTACGAAGTTGATTGAATCAGGCAAAGCAAAGCAAGATCACACCGCATGCTAGACAGCATGGCTCCCCTGCACGTGCGGCACGTACATAGGCTCATCAGTCGTGGTAGCATCCGGTCCTCTCAATCCGTCCCTCCTCTCCATCTCGATGATTCCATCCTGGCTCGTCGCCTCGCCACTGTAACCATGAGCGTGTCCGCCATTGACCCCGGCGCCATTGCGCTTCGTCTCGCTTCTTCCCTTGCGGCTCCAACCCTCCGTACCGACGTAGCTGCCCACACCGACGCCGATGCCCCACGCACGCTCGTAGCTCCTGGGGCCCCATGCCCAGCCTGCGCCGCGCGTGATGGGCAGGTGGTACCATCGGAATGAGAACCAGGCGCATGTGATGCCGATCAGACTGCCGAAGAGCAGGTCGAAGCCGAAGTGGCGGAAGTCGGTGAAGCGCGTGCTGCAGACGTAGATAGCGGACAGCACTGGTGTGAGGACGAGTGCGAGGGTGTAGACGGGTGGTGCAGCGGATTGGTAGCGGATGGGTACTACGGCGTCGTTTTCGGGGTAGCCTGGATTAGAGACTGTGGATTCTTGCTTGTGCACGGGAAGAATCGAGCGATCTGTCGAGGCGCGAGATCGTAGGTTGGAGGGTGTGACGGCGGATGTGTAGGCTGGGTTGGTCGAGTACGCGCGCGGCGCCAGGTAGGGAATAGCGACGGAGAACTTGGAGGCAAGGAAGAGCGTCAGGTACAGAAGGCCTGCCCAAGAGACTGGTTGCACGTTAGCAAGCACATTGATATGGGAGCGAATTGAACGTACAGCTTGCATGGCCGCTGGGAAATGACTTGAAGCCATCTTTCATGATATCCTCGTCGGTATTCGTGCAGATGGCATCGGTGACAAGGACCCATGCTGCATTAAATTCAGCCCCAACAATGGGGTTGATAGCCGCCGATTGAAGACGACTAAGGTCTGGTCGACAACGAGACAATAGATCAGGGCGCGGCTTTCCAAACAACAGCTTCATGCCCTGGGTGATCATGAACGCGGTCGCAAGTGAAAGCGCCAGTCCCATCCAGCCTGTGTTCCACTCCCATAGCTTTCTTCTCCAGATGAGCGACTTTGCTGTACCACGACTGGCAGTCGGTCCCGGTACGAAGATGATGGATACCACAAAGACAATGGCAGCTGGAATAATGAGAGCGATGAGGACCAAGAGCCATGTCGGGATCGTTTCATGTTCCTCGAACGGATACGATATGTCAAGGTTGACCGGGGAGAATGGTCGTTTGAAGGGCGTGAGAAACTCCCAGCCTGCTCCAAGAGCTGCGATTCCGCTGCACAATTGTCAGCTGCGGATTGCTTTACAGGGGACTCTTGCGCTGCTACCGGCCGGACGGGCGGAAAACACGCTACGATTGACGTACATGATGCAGATCCAATCAAAGACATACGACAGTATCAGCCGTACAGATGGTAGACTCAATCCACTGAAAGTCGGCATGACTGCACGCTTTGCTGTGCAATTGTGATAAAGAAAGGGTTAAGGAAACAGGAAGAGAAAGTGCGCACTCAGGACCCCAAGACGCTTAAAGAGATCAAGATGAGCGCATAGGGCTCTGCCAAGCACAACGAAGCTTGAAGGGCCGATCCTTGTTATGATTTGCGTTAGACCCTTGGTAACATTCGTCGTAGATGTTGACGTGGTGCACCTCCGAATCGTTGAACGCTAAATACTGACAAATGCGAGAGGACGGCGACGTCTAAGGAGGTGCGCTGGTGAGGACTCCGCGAGTGAAAAAGAGCACACGACCAACGCCAAGCACGCGTAATACGTGTGGTTGAGGCTGTGTTTCTGACAGCTCCGTATGGTCAAGTCCGCTGGGCACGTCTCAGCTACTAGGCGCTGCACAGGCGCTCGGGGAGTTGAATTTGCTGCTGCGCCGTAGAGGCGAGGCACCCTGTTACCTCCGGAATCATTTGGGAGATGTTGGATGCACACGTGCTGCGCAGCATCTGTCAGTGACAATGACAGTTTGCCGCAACGAAACTCGTCGCGATCGTGATCGGCCCCGGGTCGAGTCCCTTACCGTCGTTGGGGCAAAGGTGGGGCTGGCGCTACAGCTAGAAATCTCTCCGCACACGTCATAACGGACAAAAAAAAATACAGCTATCTGCAAGCAATACGGAGGAATACGCCAGACAAGATATCGATACCCCGAGGATCACCAGCACGTTCATTATGGCGCTCCCTACACCGACCATCGATGTTCTGCTGAACCTCATCGACACGCGCCCGCAGTCTATCCTCCAGACCCTTGAGCAGCATCCTCAGCTCGCCACAGCACGCGATGCACACGGCTACTCGCTCGTCCACGCCGCCGCCTCATACAACCAGCTGACTGTCCTGCGCGAGTTGGTTCAGAAATACTCAGCAGACATCAACATCCTCGATGAAGACGGCGAGACTGCCCTGTTCGCCACAGAGAACACAGAAGTCGCAAAATGCTTGGTCGAGGAGTTGGGCGCAGATGTAAACGTTCGAAACAGCGAGGGCAAGACTGCGGAGGAGAAGATCTGTGAAGAAGAGGGCGAAGGACACGAAGTGTACCAGTATTTGAGGAGCCAAAGGACAGGTGGTGGATCGGCCATCGCTGAGGTCGTCGAGGCCAATGGTGTACCGCCACTACCCAACGGTGTGCAAATCAACATGGGTACCATGACAGAAGACGCCGCTGGTGATGCACCAGACCCAGAGCTCAGGAGGAGAATTGACGAGCTTGCGGCAAGAGAAGACTTCCAAACACCAGAAGTCCAGGAGCAATTGAGACAACTCATTCAAGAAGTGGTCACTGGTATGGGTGCCGATGAGGGAGATCGAAGCGTCAGGCAACGAGTGGAGTGAATGTAAAGGGGGTGGTCAAAAGCCAGGAATCATGGATACTTTTTTGCTGAAGAAACAGCACAGAGACTGGAGTGCAGACAAGATCGGGTCATGTAAACCAACTTGATCTTTTGGTGAAGCAAGAGCCGTTCCGATTGCTCTTAGTGGCAATGGATCGTGGAACAACCAGAATGCTTGCAGTCAAGCGTTTGAGCTCTGCTGCAACGCTCTGGTGAGGCCCTCGAAGACCCTCCATACGCAGGCAGAGTGGTTGCGGTGTAGAGTCATGCCTTCAGGTACCACGCAGGAACAATGAGCAGAACGAGTCGATGATGTCCGTCCGGTTATCTTGAAGAATTCAATTACGAAGAAACAGAGAGTGAACACGAACAATCACCCATGCAGCCAATTCAAAGAGCTCTTAGTGTTCCCGGACAACACCAATCGGACCTGGACTACCCCAATCAAAACGCCAGCTTGCGCCATCACGGCGCGTCTCGCAGTAGGTACACCTGCGTTCTGCCAGGCTCGTTGGCTGGATGGCCCGGCATTTCACACTCCACTGACCCCATCCGTAGCGTCGCAAGGCAAACATAGCGCCTTCATTGTCTGAGTGGACAACCAACACGTTTCGCTGTGTCGCAGGTTGAGGCGCGACGTGGATGGCGGCGGCAAATGTTCAGGGTCCACAACTTGCTGGCCAATTGCCGATCTGTTGATCTTTAATCCACCCCTTGTCTCGCGCGACAACGAGCACGATCCTTGCCTTGCACGGATTGGCGAGCAATGCACATGCCTTAAATTAGACGTGATATCTTTGCTGATGACTTCATAGCGAGGTTGTGCGCTCCTTCCTTTCACGTTGACTTACAATCACTCTGTCCAGGTTTTCGGTGCCCCTGCGGCTGCAACGCTCTTTTACCTTACGCGTCCATACTGCTACTGTGTAGTCTTTCGATCTCTTGAATAGCTCTTGCACGTTAAAAAATAGTGGCAGATAAGACCTCTGTCGTTGCAACTCTACCTGCCTGCGCACTATTAGTTCAGGGCATTAGGGGATTACAAAGAGGCTAAGCAGGCAAGTAAGTGTAGCTTTCTTAACTTGTAGTCTTGAGAACTTGATACTAAGCTATTATTGTAGAGTGTTTTTGTTGCGAAGTAGCCCATTATCTCCCGATGACGATGTTTAACGCTGCGACCAACTGCTCGGTCGTTCCCGACGCCGTGCAGACTGATGCGGGAGTGGCAGGGGCTGGCGTAAGCAACGTCCACGAAGATGGGGACTGCACTGACAGTATTACAGACTTTGCTCTCTTTCGTCATCACCAACTTCATTTCCTTACTCCTGAGTGCTATTATCATCCTGCTTGGCCTGCGCAAATCGACCTCTGCGCCAGTATGCCGTAAGCTACTACAGTCATTCTCGGATCAGCAGATCATCACCGGTATTGGCATTCAGTCCATCGGTCTCGCGAAGATGCAGTCTATGGTCTCGTACCACTTTTTCATCATATGGCTCCTCTCTCTGCTCTCTACCGCCACCAATCTCGCGACGCTTCTCGCTCTGGTTAACGATTTCAAACGTGACTGGGTCCTTAGATGGCTGCGGCAATTCTTTATGCTTGTCAACCTCTTCCTCGGCATCCTGTCTGGAATTTTCATCCTTCAGACCGTGATGAAGAACTTGGAGCCAAGGCTACCGATAGCTTGCGTTTGGGAGGTCGAGAGCCGCGGAAGCTCCTCCAACGCCGCACTCAGTATTGCTGGAACCATCGCTGTGATTGCCGCTCAGGGAATCGTCTTCGTTCTGTCTACCTGGTACCTGCACAACCGTACCAACCCAGCTTGGCTGAAGTCCGTTCAGGTCGTGGGTCTGTTCGCTCTCCTGGCGATGGGTATCGGAGCAACAGTGCGTGTAATCATGGAATCGCAAGCTTTCGGAAGCCCACCGAAGTCGCTGAATCTCCAAGGCCCGAGCGAGAAGTCTTGGAGTTATGGCCAGCTGCTTCCCCTGCTGATGCTGATCATGCCCATCATCAGCACTATTGAAGTGCTCAGAGGCGAAACCAGAATGCCCCCGAGCAGGGTAGATGATGATACTGCGCCGCTATTTGTAAACGACATGGAGTTCCAGCCGAATCCACTACTTGGGAGCAACAGTTTCTTCAAGAGGTAGACTTCGTGGTTCGACTATCAGCGTCTCCTGTTGTACATTTTCAAATATTACGCAGTTACCCTTCTCAAGAGAACGTGGAATTCATTATCCAAGAACTTTTAACATGTTTTACATGAGCACCACTAAACTAAGGAGTCCAATGCATCTCACATTCATAGTCCGATCAGCGTCTTACGATCCACCACCCGTGGTTTTCGCAGCCCGAACAATGGTCGTGAAGCAGAGCCCGACGCCCACATACCAGATCGCCGTCCTCAGCAAAGTCTGCCCTCGCGTCTTGTGCGTTGCATACACAGCCATATACGCAGTTCTCACAACCAAGAAATACGCCGCAAAACTCGTGAGATCCTCCTTCATCCCTGCGACGTGGCCCAAGACAACAGCAGCTGTAAAAAGGGGGAAGCTCTCTACACTGCTGGCATGGCACGCTTCCAGGCGCTCGTACTTTTCATATGTCTCGGCTGGAAGGCGGGCTTTAATTTTGGCTTTCATGTCCGTGTTTCGTGAGTTGCGATTGTCCCACGAGCTGATGTTGCCTTGGGAGGCGACCTTGATTGCCCAGCCGTGAGGGAACATGGCGAGGGCAAAATAGGCCGGAATGGCCAGGATGGATGGGTCGTACCGTTCGAAGAAGGATGACATGATGTTGAACACGTTGTTGGTACGAATCTTTCCTCTTTGTGTTCGATAGGACAAGGGAATGCGCAATGCCGTGTAGATTTGATGCGAAGTGGTTACGGATACCTCGGCCTACGATGTCAAGACCGATCCGCCTAGTGCATGTCGATTCTCCTGCTAAGACGCGCCATCACTTTATGTTTACCACAGCGTTGCAACAATGGTTATCAGGGTTGCAGACATGAAAAACAGTACTGCGACGAATCTCACGACCGGATAACAGAAGGCATCCGGACAGGGCTGATATATGATGGCTACAATGAGGTTACTCTTTGAACCTCTGGTTTCGATTCAATGAATATAGGTTGGTTCGTGACTTACTTTGTTCGATCGTAAAGGGGCTTGCTTGGGCAGTTTCTCTTGCAACCTTCACAGTCATCGTGGTTGGGCTAGCCTCAGCCATGAATATGCGACATGAGAGTAGAAGTAAAAGAAAAGCCAATAGACTTGACCGTGCGGAACCCATGATTAGAGAAGGAAAAGAGAAGGAAAATCATGAATGACAGCTGTGTTCACCATCCACACATACTTAACTTACTGCCGAACCTTTGTACCTATATCGTGGACACCTTGAAACGATATCTCGCAGCGTTGCCTTGTCAGGGCAGATTTGAGTCACCAATGAAGTCTGGCGTAGATGTTCAGAGATGGCTGAGCAAATATGTAAAGGGAAGGAGGATCCAAAAAGACGATCGTCATAGGTCACTCGCGCGAAGGCTCACATGTAGCTTAGCGCCATGCAAGCAAGAACAAGGATCAACGACACGCTATGTATTACACTTCATGCCCATTGATTTCTCCACCGTTGTTAAAATTGGCAACTTTTCCACATGTTCTGTATGTCATCGCACTTAAACTTTATGAGCGGTTCCACCATGTTGCGCAGTACGAGTGTAAGGCTTGCGGAACATGAGACCTGCCTGCTTGGTGGGCGGCGCGTGACTGTACCTAAAGCGCACCCGACACCAGGTCAGAGGGCAGAGCGCACGAGTTCAAGTCACAAACGTGTTCAAAAGCAAAATGCGTAATTAACAACTATGTTTAATCATCGATCAAAACGCTATCAGCTCACTATCATCCTTCACCAAACACAATAATGGCGGCGCCGTTCCATCCGGCGTATGTCGGAGAGGACCTACCACAATACTACTGTGACTTCGATGATGCTGAGATTGCAGACGGCTTCCGAGATTTCGACAACGAGAAGTATTTCGATGTATTCGATAGGAAGACGCGAAACCCAAGAACCACCAACTTCTGCCTGGACTTTGGCGAGGACGAGGCTTTCTGCGCCTTCGACCTCTCTTCGCACTCGTACTCCCGCCTGCTGGAATCACCGCGGCCCACACACCTGCACACGCGCTGGATCAACCTCTGGCAGCCGTACAATCAAAAAGACACTCTGCGCACGCTCGGCCAGCATTATGATTTCTCGCCGCGTTTGCTGGGGATGATGTGCAGCGATCCCATTCCTCCTCGTTCCGAGGCTTTGAGCTTGGAGAAGAGCATATCAACTCTACGATCACGTGCGTCCCATCGCTCCAAGCACTCCAAGTCAAGCAGCCAGAAGTCCAAGTCCGGCTCGAACAAGAACACAATCGACTCGGAGGAGAGCGTCGGGATGACGGAGCTGATGCATTCTGCGCAACTTGAGATGGTGCGTGATCTTACCCACTATCAGATTGTCGAAGATATCTGGCATTGGTCGACGGTGGACTGGGGCCGTCGTTGTAAGTTGTATCAAAGCCTCTTTATTGACATCACGCTGACATGTTGAAGATCTTTGCCTGGGCTACAACACCCTGCACAACGTGCGCAACAAGCAAACCCAGAGCCATCGCCTTGACCGAGACCAGGACGTGCCACACGGCAAGCGAGTCTGGAACTGGCTGTTGCTGTGCGAAGACAAGACCGTCATCTCCATCTCAGAAGATCCATTTCCATTTGCCAATGGCGAAGTGCACGGGTGGGACCTGAGAATGCTGTACACCGTCCGCAGAAACCTGGTCAACGTGTTCCGCCAGCTGACCAAGGCGCCGACTCCTCTGTCCGACGCTGCTCTCACCCAACTGCCCATCCGCCATCGCATCGGTCACAGCGAAGTGGAAACCGCCCACCGCTCGAGCGACACGCCGGGTCTTCTATTCTACTACCTGTTCGAGGACTGGGGAACAACGTTCAGTCTCATATCGCGAAGCGAAGAAGGCTATGCAGCAGAACTTGACCGCCTCGTAAGCACAAACAAGTGATTCTCGGGTTTGGAACACAGAGCTAACCGCACGCGCAGCGCAAGGAAATGCTCGTCAAAGCGGACCTCAACCACGTCGACCAACTCCACCACATCGGCTGCCAACTCGCCGTGCTCCGGCGCGTGTACCACAGCTACTCCCTCCTGATCGAGCGCATCCTCGAGCGGCGAGAAGCGACCATGGCCTCGCTGAAGAACTCGCGCGTGCTGTCGACGGCAGAATCCATGTTCGCCTCAGTCCACGGGACCGACTCGCCCAACGCAGCGCTGCCCGCCGACCTCTTCAACACACTCGGCGTCTCCCTCAGCTCGGCCGCGCGCGTGCGCTTCGAGCGCCTCAAGGACCGCATCACGCTGTACGCGCTCAGCGAGATCCAGGAGTGCATCGACCAGAAGGACTCCCTCGTCATGATGAACTTCAACCTCATCGCCATCAAGGAGTCCCTCAGCGTCGAGCGCCTCACCTGGGTCACCCTCGTCCTCGCACAGATCACCATCCTCTTCACCCCCGTCACCCTCATGACGGGCTACTTCAGCATCCAGTTCAAGAACCTCGAGTTCGAGGTCGGCAGCTATTGGTCCACCTTCGGCATCGTCCTGGGCCTGTCATTTCTCATGTTGGTTTTGTTTAGTTATTTCAGCGGGACGCTCAACGGGCATATCATCAAGACGAGCTGGAGCCAGTTGGTCATTGA
>Ga0115846_100955_pt1 | contig 14003 bp, 7 predicted proteins | sample InSIn5gowninarea_2_FD_83860 | JGI IMG/M metagenome (GOLD analysis project Ga0115846, IMG submission 83860)
GACATATTCATCCTATCAAAAACTAACGAAAATATCCAATTTGATAGTCTGCCAACTAACAAGACTAGGGGAAAAAGGAATATTAGAACTCAAATAAACAACACATATGACTAAATGAGACAAAATATGGAATAAGGTTTGACACACATGATAGAAAGAGGGAAAAATATGTCAATATGATAGTGTATCAAGGATACACAACACATAAGGATTATGCTAATAGGGCATTGTGTGGTCCCTAATCAATGTGATAAAAGTTATGACTACATGACGATGTGGCAAGGATGCATGCCACATAAGGGGAGGACAATGAGATGGATTCTTCATTATTAGATGAGACAAGGGCATTGTTTTACCCCCAATCAACATGGATGGATAATGGTGTGACAAGGACACACATCAAAACAGGGGATAATATTGAGAGGGTGTTCTATGGCCCTCAATAAACATCGTAAATCCACATGATAGGATCATCAAATATATCAAAATCCAAATCATCGTAAGTACATAAAAGTAAATTAGTGATGCAACTGTCAGCAAGATGTTGACATTGGATCATCTCTAATGGATTATGCAACTTACTATGTATCCACATGGTTTTTGCTTTGAACCAATCCAAAGCATAATGTCTTCGGGTCATAGAAATAAAATGTATGATCGTTGATGGCCATCGATACGGCTAGTGAGAGCTCACTCACTTAGAAGATAAAATGACTATGCAATTATTAGTAGATTGCTGACATTGACTCATCATCAATGGATGATGCAACTCACTTTGCATCCACCCCATTTTTATGACTAAGACTTCATTGCAGGTATCTACATCCTAAAGAGCAGAACAAAATATAAAGGGTTACATGCTGCAAATAGCATGCATAATGTTCCCTACACTGCCAACGGTATCCATTTCATCATCATTTCACTACAGTCAAAGTAGATCCCTTCTATTTCAATGCATGAATGTAAGTGTGAATGGTTCTTGAGTATCAAACATAACAGAATAGGCAGATTCATGGTTGAAGCAATACAAGGGGAAAAATCACATCTTCCATCTCTAAAGTTGGATTTGGGACCATACATCTATATCATCATAATCATTTCCATCATCAATACAACATCATGCCTGAAGAGAGACTCTTCATCATAGTTTTTCCTTGGATACACCACTAAAGGACCCTTCCTAGGGCATCCAAGCCAAAAGGGGGTAGAAAAGGACACTCAACATCACCATCATTTGCATTCATCATCATTGCTAGAATAGCATAGCAAAGAGCTTAGAAATTCCAAAAAATATTCTTCTACACTTCACCTTTGGACATGTAATTTCATTGTTTCAATCACAACTCCAAAGAGAGGCAAAATGTAGATGCCTAAAAGTGAATTATTATTTATTAAATAATTCATTTTAGATCCTCAATGATGTATTTTGTAAAAAAGGGTGACATAATACCCTAATTAATGATAAAGCTATGTAATATATCTAGTGGACCCTTGTGGCATATACAAGGTGTCAAAAAGATCTAATCCATATAAAGATGTATCATATATAAAGGCATCAATTGATGACCCTAAACCTTACGAGAAAATGAATATGAGGAGGAATCTATAAAGATTCTAGCACATGTTACATCACTATGTTATGTGCAAATATTATTCATAAGTTATATCTTATGTTTTCTATCCGATGATTCTTTCATTCGCTCCTCGTTACATTCTTGATTGCATCTATTATATTGCTTATTTTAGGACACTAGCGATGTACCTCTTTTAGGTTGCCAACGATGTGCAATTGAATGAATGCATGCTTGTCTTTTGTGTATGTTTCTTCTAATGGTATGCGATCTAATTAAACACAAGTATCTTTATGTTATTTGTTATTACCATAATTCATATATATGTGACAATAAGAAACAAGTAGACAAATAGAGTGTTAATTAACCCCCATAAATAATTATATGCATTAGTTTGGGTCTATAGTTGTGGTCATATTTATTTTCACTACCTCTTATTCTGGTGATCATGCCCTTTTTATTTTGGATTCTTATTGCTTGAAGAGCCTTGAGAAAAATAATTATACCAATAATCTTGCAATTAATTTTCTTTCTTTCCAAAAATCATATAATTCTTCTTCTACTTGTCATTATATTGCAATAAATTTTTACCTTTTTCTTTCTTTTAGAAGGGATTCTTACCTCTTTGATTGGACATCATAGCTCACTCCTCTCCATGGGAATTATCATTTAAGGATTCTTCTTTTTGCAACATATTTTAATAATTTTTAAAAGTTAGGTTTCTATTTTAGAATATGCAAGGAATTTATAAAGGTGTGAAATTTCTCTGGGAGTGCTCTCATGATAATGGGTACCAAGAACTCGTCTTATATCCTCTCTCCTCAAGCTTGTAGGGGGTATTAGAGTTTCAAAATTTGGTGAAGGAAAGATTACAGATTCTCTCTATCTTTCAACCTTAGTATGTTTAATTATCCTTAAAGATGCAAAATCTAGTTCAGGTTCTTAGACTTATAGACTTGTTGCAACTTCTTCCATGCATCTTTGGATTTAGTGCATTCATGAATATAGGGTAAAAAATCATCTGATATTCCAAGTAAGATGATCATATGCACCTTGTTGTTGCGTTGATCAAACTTAGTCTGGTCTTGGCCAATTATGATTGGACATGTTTCAATGTCAATAACAATCTCCTAGAGTTTTTAAATCAAATGGTTACTTGAATATTCATTTTTCAAGCAATATAGTTGGCTCCCTTCAACACTTGGGAGTTGGGAAGAAAGCTTTTGAGGGCATTCTAGGTAATTTATCTTTACAAGATTTGGATTTCAATCTCTAATTTGTAAAAAATATTATTCTATTTGGAGTTTGCAAAATATTTCTATCTCCTTTGGTTTTTCTTCAAGGTCTAATTTGATCTCCAAGGTATTGATTATTCTTTTTGAAAAAACAATAATTTAATAATATAAAATTTGAACAATTGCTTAATTTTGAATTTTGCACATATCAAAATTATGTTTTAAGAGGATATTTAAACTCTTGATCACTTGTTTTACAAACTTGATGTATCACCAATACAACAAAGACTTCACTTTGCTCAAATGACAATTTGATTTGATTTTGTTGTTGTTCTTAAATTTTAATGTTCCTTTAAAAAAAAAAAATCTCTTTGCAAAATATTTTTATCGGAGGCCTTTACTCAACTTTAGTTATTTTATTTAGACAAACTTCATGTTTTATTTGTTGGGCAAATATTGTTTTAGCCAAAATTTAGTAATGATGAAAATAAAAAAAAACTTCGACTATTCTAGTGATTGGGCATCCTATAATTTGCGTACATAATATTGAGGCTTTATTATTTTAATATTTATATTTTTTTGGCTATGTTGAAGCAAATATAAAGGAAAATAGATTTTAATTGCAAAGATTTAAACTTTGGGATTGAATTTTTAATTCATTTATGTCATTGATTGGAGTGTTGGACATTATTCATGCTAGGAGCCTCCTGATTTATTTTTACTAAAGGCTGGCGGAGAAGAGGATGCACTAGTGAATTATTCACTAGGAGAGTATGCATTACAGGTGGTTTATAGAAGAGCAATAGGGATGGAAAAAACTTCATGCTCGAGGCATGCATAGATGGGCAAAAAAATGTGTGCATGTTGGACAGTGATAGGAACTTGGTGGCTAGGCGAGCTAGTCGTTCATGGCATTTTCTACCGCAGTGGAAGGAGGGGAGTATATTGTGCAAAGAGGAGGTGGGTTATGCGTATAGTGGAGGAGACTAGGTGGCATTGGTAGTCAAATACTTTGATAAAATAAATCATTTTCTAGAAAACACTTTGTTCCATTTCTCCACCCGGCTAGGCGTTGAGAAGGGATACTAAGAACTTATGAAGGATTGACACTGATAATATTAGTATACACAAGTGCAAATATCTCCTGATAATATTAGTACACACAAGTGCAAATATCTCCTTACAGGAATGCAAGGGATGGCTTGGGTTTGCAAACTACTCAGGATGTACACAAAATGGCTATATATTTTGCACTTGCTTCTAACAACAAAGAAAATTTATCATAGTTATCTCTTTACAAGAATTATTATGATTCTTATCATGTATTTCCAAGGCAAAAAATAGTTTACACTTGCTTCTATAAGCAACGAAAATCATTCACAAAAGTATAGATCTCTAATACCATATTGGAAATGTAGTCGAGTATTTTGCATTAATGAGAAAAAGAGTTTAAATACATTACATAGAACAGGATTTGCATTTCCATATGATAACTACCACCTTAGAACTAATGAATAGAAACCCTAATAATATTAAATATTAAGTTTAAATATTAATAATGTACTTGAAAATTTTGATAAATTTATTGATATCAAATATGTGTATTCTAAACATGAAGTTACAAGCTCCTATGTTGATACTAAAAATTATCAAACTAATAGCATTTATAGTAATGATATTTCTTTGGAAACTAATATTATGGTAAATGATCATACTTCTCATGTTAATGCTTCTATTAAGAATAGTGAATCCTTTGATAACAATGCATCTATTAATACTAATGCCTTAATTGATGTTGCTAGTAATAGAGGTCATGAAAAACTTATTGAATTCCCTATATATCTATAAAGATATTTCATGATTGCAATGAAAGAGTTCTTATTAAAAGGATCAAAGGAAATGAATTTAAGGATCATGAAAAGAAATTATCTTGGTATAAATCTAATACATATTATCAATATCATTTAGTAAGAGCTCATTATACCAATAGTTATTGTGAGTTGAAATAAAAAATGTGTATATTGTTCGATACTGCAAAAATTACATATGTTGATGGTGTTTGATATGATGCTCCCACTTATAACAATGTTGGTTCTCTTCCATAAGAAAAAATAAATGTTATCAATGATACATCTAAATTCTTGAAGGAAACTACAAATTTTCCTAAAAATACTAATCTTACTGATGAGATTGTTCAAGATGTTGATTATAAGATAGATTTTCTAATAAAAAGTGTGAAAGATCCAAAGGAAATGATGAGCTTAATATCACAATACAACTAAGAGGGTTGAATATGGAGTATCCTTTATAACATCGGCAAGAAGCATCCTCAATTGATCAAAGAATTTAATAATATCATAATAATGCAAACATTTATCACACAAAAACTTGATTTAACATAAATCATTTTTTATTACTTACATATTATTTAGGATAGTCTTGCATCTCATGTAGGATAGACACGCATCTCATATAGCATAGGATTTAATTATTTTGAAGATACCTTGCATCCCCTTCATTGGTTGGGGGAATAATTAACCTTCACCTTATGATCCTTTTTTGGTTGAGGGAAAAAATAACCATCATCTTTTTATGTTCTTTTGGTTAAGCCTATCCAAAATTGTCCATAAAAGTGTTGAAGAGTTTCCCAAATATCATCAAAAAAATATCAAGGATATTCATGAAGTTGTTCATAAAAAATTATAATATTAGTTCATAAGTGAAAAAGTTCAATTTAGGCATATCAAATCAGTATGATAGTCCTATCGGGTAAAAATTATTTGATTCCATGAAAGTAGCTCAACACCAATGCTTCTCATAGTGCAAGCTTTGGTGTGCATGATAACATTTAGTTTCATGTTGGGATAGATTTCAAAAATTCATGCAAATTTTGAAAAAAAATGGTCTTATAATTTCTCACGGTTCAAAATATATGATCATTTCAAGTTTTGAAAAGTGATAAAAATACAAAAAAGGTCTATTTTAGCTTTTATATCAGTCATTATTGCTCATAAACTTATCATGACTATATTTTCAACTTAAATTTCTTAAAGTAATCTTTCCAAAGTAAAAATAATCAGACCAATCCATTATGTTTCATAAAAGTTATTCTTCTTTGAAATTGGTAATTTTATGAAAATCACAAGTTTGCAAGAATTGGACGATCATGAACTAAGAGGGTCCAAATTATGAAAAGAGAAACTCGAAAGGTCAAATACATGTGTTATTATTATTATTTCCCTTATTTTTATGTAATTCTATGTTATTTCAATAATTATACAAAAATTACCCAAAAGTTATCAAGAAATTGCAAAATGCCCAAAGTGCAAGCTTTTGTTCTAAAGTACCAATATCAATGCAAATCAGCTATGAATACACATTTCTAATATACCCACCATGCTTTCAAATATTTATTTTCATATACACTTCCTCATGAAAAACTAGGAAAGTTATCATGGAATGGGGACATGAGTTATAAACTTGGGGGGGGGGAGACTACCCATATGAATCAGTTTTCAGATCAATTGGATTCTAGATTCTATTTTTTTTTCTGAATATCAAAAAATTTAGTTTATAAAGGAGAGTTGAATTAGGGTATCAATTGGAAAAAATCTTAGAATCCAAATGTTAAATCACCTTAACACCAATGCTCTCAGTAGCATTAGTGTTAGGATATAATGTTACAAATCAAAAGAATTTCAAAACTTCAAAATCGAAGTGGCTTATGTGCTCAATTAAGTAAGTTCAAAATGATCACTTAAAAGGCTTCCTATCATTAATACTAGGGGCATATGATCATATCTTGGGGCATAGCCTCAAGAATTCAAAATATTGAAGTACTTATCTTATTTATCCCTTAGTTATGATTTGCATGCTTCATATGCACAATGATATGTATGATCTATATGCACACATGCTTTCATATCTTCACATGCTCTCATAAACACATGATTATTTAGTGTTCTATTTTTATATGCTCTCATAAGCACATGATTTTTAAAGTTTTCATATCTTCAGATTCTCACAATGTTCCCAAGAGAAGCTTCACATTAATATCAATGCAAACTACCACAAACATTATCGACAATGCTAGTGCTAGAAAGTTCACAGGTATGATCACAATATTCTTAGAATTCTTAGATTCAATCACATGAAAATTTCAAAGTTTTATATCTTAATATCAAAGGATACAAGCAAATCATATGAATATTCCAAATTTACAAATGTCAATTAGCAGTAGCATTGGGGGAAACATTAGAAAAATACCTAAGAAAATTCTCTTCAAAAATTCCCAAGAAATATTAACAAGAAAAATACCGAAGAAATATTGACTTAAAATATTCCCAAGATAAACCCCAAGAAATGCTCAAATTTCATGATCAAATATTTAGAGGCTATAGGTAGATCAGAAAAAGGCTTTGAAGTTCCAAGTGTTGCTCAACACTAGCACTAGGGGTAAATTCAGGTAAATGTAATATTTTCAAAGAAACAAAACTAAGGGCTTGTCCTTAGGAACCACATAAAATAGTTTTCTCACCTTATCTCTTTATTTACAACTACACTACTAAGATTTCATATTATTTATAAAGTTCTCATATGCACATGTTGTTCAGTGCTTATGTTCTCAAATGATTTCCTAAGTAAAATTCCATCTTATATCTTGTAATGTGTCTTTTATTTATATTCCTTTTATCATTGATAAATCTATGGATTATGAAAGCTTGCAAATCCTAAGAATATAGTTTTTTTATTTATGATACATATTCCAATGAAAAATCAATGGATTATGAAAGCTCTAAAATAAAATTATTCTCATATGATTTACAAATTGTTATAATGTTCTTTATGTTCACAAACTACACATGCATGTTTGTGATCATCCTTTGTTGGTTGGGTCTATAATTAACCATCACTTTATGATTCTTTTCTGACATATCCAAATAGTACCTAGGGTAAAGGGTACCCATAATGACATAGTTCATTGATTCTTAATGTTATCTAAGGTAAAGGATACCCTTAATATCATAGTTTTTTTATAAAACTACAACTACTTATGATCATCTTTGTTGGTTGGGTTATTAACCATCACTATAATTTCTCTTATAATTACCTTTTTTGGTTGGGTTATTAACCATCACTGTGTTATCTTTATGATCATCTTTATTAGTTGGGTCATTAACCATCACTATGAATGTTGTTATGATCAAATATCCTAGATTTTCTTTCATTAATGAGTATTTATCAATGTTATATTTAAAGATAGTGAAATCTCCCAAGGTATCATATTGATTTCATATTTTATTTACATGCTTATTTCCTAAGATAAATATTTCTACTTTCTCACTAGTTCTTTGCAAAATTCTTGGTGACCACTCCAACAACAACTAATACAAAGAGAGGGCAAAATATATCACTAATAAATTGTTGATTCTATGAAGACCCAAGAAAAATTAGGGAAAATTATTTTTCTTCTCTTTACTTTGCAAGCATAATTTTAATTTATTTCATTAAAACTTATAAATGGGGGCATGTTTTTACAACTAATGTGAAACCCTTTTTGGGCCAAACTAGTTGTCACATAACTCTTTCTATGTTATGATCAATATGATGTTATGTTATATTTCAAGTATCAATTATGATCTACCAAAGATACTTCTCATGTATGATTATCTTATTTTGTAGGATAGACTAACAACATCGATGCTAGCATGCAAAATTACACTCATGTATATTCTTAATTATACAAAAAGAGAATTATATGCATGGGAATATTATCAAGATTACATCTTGATATAATTGTGCATATCTCTCACAAACTTATTGATGTTTCTCAACACCACTTTTAAATATTGGAATATGTTATAATCAAGAGCTATCTATCACTCCTTCACAACATACATCAAGGCTTGGATCATTGATCATTGGATCTAGAATTGGTTCTTTCATACCCCATAGGATTCACAATGCTAGCCCTAGGTCACATTGCTTCTCAATGCTAGTACTACAAAGATAGATACTTCAAAAGCTTACATCCACATTCTTGTTTGTTTATACATATTGAATCATTTTTGAATAGCTATTCAACAAATTGACTAGGTAAGTGGACAAGTATTTATCATTCCTCTCTTATAGGTTTATCAATTTATTCAATTCAATTATATTATTGCTATCTTATTCATCACCATTGTTTTACTTCTTTATTCTCATCAGTTACTAATTGATCATAATAAATTAGGTTACTTTTCTTATTAATTAAAGTATATATATTTGCATTATCCTTTACCATAATTTAGGGTTACATTTGATCATCTACAACATCATAATCAATGATCAAACCATAACTAATTATAGTATGATATTGTCAACCACTAGTGAATAGTGCTATCAAATTTTAAATACTTACAGGAATTTGAGGCCTTTATCATTGGCTCCTCATTTGAGACAACCTCAACCTTAGCTACCTATTATATCTTTCTTACTCATTTTTTGTATGTTTTACCAATTTGAACCTCCCCAACCTCCTCCTTCAAGTGTATACCTTTTACACATCATTTGGTTCCTATTGTAGGAATTTAAAGAAAATAAGTTATTATTTATGGGATGAATCATTATGTATATATTATTTATTTCTTATTCATGAATGCTATCTTGAGGTGAGGAATATTTGAACTTCATTACAAAAATTCCTCAACAAATTACTATCTCATGGATTGTAATGATTGCAATATATGCATAGAATGGATTCATTTTATAATATCCATGATGAAGATACAATTTCATGGTAATGTTTAGAGGATATGCATGATACGGATCTAGTTTCATGGGTAATAATGATTACAATATATGCAATTTATAGCTACAATAAGGATACCATTAAACTCCTTCATTTGATGAAGCTACACTTGGGAACCAACCATGAGAACAAAATCTTTATATTACTTAGGAACCAAAATTAATAGCATGATCAACTCTTATTGCATAATTATTGGGATGAATCATTATATATTCATTATTGAACTTCTTGGTCATCTAGGTTATTTTGAGGAGAGGAAGCTTTGAACTTCATTTCCAAAATGCCTCAATGAAGTACTATTGCATGGATTGTAATAATTATAATATATGCATAAAATGGATTTATTTGATAAGATGCATGGCATAGAAATAATTTCATAGAATGTAATATTTAGAGGATATACATGATGTAGATATGGTTTTGTAGATTGTAAGGATTGGAGGATATGTTATTCATGGATATAGTAAGGATTCCCTTAAACTCTTTCATCTAATGAAGCTACATTTGGAAACCAACCCTAACAACATTACAATTGTATTACTTGGTAACCAACATTAATAGCATGATCAACTCTTATTGTATAATTATTAATATGAATCACTATACATGCATTATTGAACTTCTTGTCCATGGAAGATATCTTAAGGAAACTTTGAACTTAATTTCTGAAATTCCCATAAAATGGTAGTTCTAAAATAAGGTGTGGAAATGATGCAAATAAAATTTTATGGACTACAATGTGTTAACACCTAAAAATTAATTTTAATTTAATTAAAATACATCTTTTTGGTATTTGTAAGTATTTATTTACTTAAGTGATTTAATGCTCTTTTCATTATGCACACTCATCTACCCTTTTATTTAATGATAATAGGTTGGTCCAAAGATAATAAAAAGAAGGAATATTGGCCCACATGCACCATAAGCCCAAGGAGGAGTTTTGAAAGTAGACCCATTATCTATAAATGTGGAATGGTTATACATGATAAATCATGACATAATCCAGAATCCTTAATACATGTAACATAATTTGGTCCTTTGACCGATGTCTCTTGATGCCAACTATCATATATGGATTTTTTATGCCAATATTTATTTAATCCTATGATCCTTTTGAGCAATTTACGTGTAATATTTTGAGCAATTTACGTCAATAGGTTCTTAGCAACACCACTAGGTTGAGGATGATTCAGTGGATCTATTTTATGGAGAGGTCTATCATCGATCGGCTTTGAGTTGAATATTATCTCCAACTATTGTAATAGGTAAAGTACATATTTATATATTTCTTTAATCCAATTTTGATAGGTTAAGGTCAATTAAGTTATCTTGGATCATTATCATCTTTCATTTTACTACTATTTTGTCATCATTTAGTTAAATTGAATATCTTAAATAACCTAATAAATTATTATTTTGGTTATAACACAAGGATTGGAGGATATGCAATTCATGTATATAGCAAGGATGCCCTTAAACTCTTTCATTTGATGAAGCTGTACTTGGGAATAAATCCTTTTAATATAACCTTTGTATTACTTAGGAACCAACCCTAATAGCATGATCGACTCTTATTGCATAATTATTTGGATGAATCATTATACATGCATTTTTTAACCTCTTAGTCATGCAAGCTATTTTAAGGAAGCTTTGAACTTCATTACCAAAATTCCTATAAAATAGAAGTTATAGAATAAGGTGTGGACATGATTCAAATACAATTTCATGGACTAAAAGGATTAGAGGATATGCAATTCATGACTATAAAAAGGATGCCCTAAAATCATTTCATTTGATGAAGCTACACTTGGGAACTAACCTTAATAATATAACCTTATATATTCATTTTTTAATGTATTGGTTATGCATGCTAAATTGAGGAAGCTCTGAACTTTATTGCCAAAATTACCATCAAATGAGAGTTCTAGAAGAGGTGTGTACATGATGGAGATAGGTTTTCATCGAATAAAAGGATTGGAGGATATGCAATTCATATCTAAAATAAGGATTCCCCTAAACTCTTTCATTTGATGAATAAATTGAGAACCAACCCTAACATAATAATTTGTGTATTATGTAGGAACAAACCCTAATAGTATGATTGACTCTTATTGCATAATTCCTAGGATGAATCATTATACATACATCGTAAAACTTCTAGGTCATATAGAATATCTTTAGGGACCTTGAACTTAATTTTCAAAATGATAATAAAATGGGATTTCTAGAATAATGTGTTTACATAATGTAAATATAATTTCATGGATTGCAAAGGTTGGAGGATATGCAATTTATGGCTATAGAAATGATGACCTTAAACTCTTTCATCTAATGAAGTTACACTTAGAAACCAACCCTAACAATATAATCTTTGTATTGCTTAGGAACCAACCCTAATAACATGATTGAATCTTATTACATAATTCCTATGATGACTCATTATTATTGTTGAATTTCATGTTTATGTAGGCTATCTTGAAAATATTTAAACTTCATTTCCAAAATACTTATAGAAGAAGGTGTGGATATTGTGCAGACATAGTTTTATGGATTATAAGTATTAAAGGATATGCAATTCATTACTATAATAATGATTCCATTAAACTCTTTCAATTTGATTAAGCTATAATTTGAAATTAAGGATACATATGGATGCTTTATGGGTTGTTACGTTTCATTCTCTCTCTCATCCAAGTCAAGGGTTTGAGTTGGTTTCAAAATGGCTTAGTGGGTTTGAAATGGAAAGATAAAATGGATTTAGCTTTGTGATGCTTCAAAATGAGTGTACTTAGAAATGGGTTCCCCCTACATTTTTATTTTCCTACCAAAGGGATTTAATGCCTCCATAATTTTTTTATTTTTTAGGATGATTTTTAATAATGGTAAAAACCCTCCCTCTTGATAATATTACATGGGTTGAAACCCATCATCATAAATAGTTTTTCCATCATCATTTATTTAAAGTACAATTTTAAACCACCCTCTTATTCTATATAATAGCAATTTTCAATTATCATAAATAGTATATTGAATCACCCATTGTTATAAATAGTCACTAGACCAAAAAAGGGCATTAGAGGTAGGTAATTTGAGGTGGTTTGTGAGTGACGATTTTTAAATACCCTAATTTTTATTTTAAGTGACAGTAATTTTTAAGGGGATGTTTATAACCACCCTCCAAAAATTGAAAAAAAAAAATCAAACACTTGTGGGGAGATTAGGTGCATTTGGAATGTTCTAGTCATTTCGAGTTTTTCAAGTTGAGGGGGTTGGAGGAAGAGAGAGGAATTTCATAGGATTATGAGAGGAGAGGAATGTTATCATCATTTTGAGTTTTTCAAGCTAAGTGGTTTTGAGGAAGAGAGGGGCATTTAGGATTATGAGAGGAGAGAAGGTAAGAACAGAGAGGAGATGAGGAGAGATGAGGGGGGATATGGGAAGACAAGGTGATAGTAGGTATTTCAATACATGACCTTGTATTCTTCATCTATGAGCTTGTATTATTTTGAATATTTATGCTTTGTATTTTTATACATTATTTTAGAAAACTCATGAATCTGGAAATCATTGTAGATTGTGAAACTATATTTTCGTCATGCATCTTGTCAAATAAATCATAGGTCTTGTGTTAATATTCCATATATTTCATGCCTATGGGCCTTTAAGTTTTATTAAACCCATTTTTTGTATCACACAGTCATTACAAACTCTTAAACTTTGTTTTCATCATGCATCTTATCAATTAAGTATCAATTTTTGTGTTATTATTCCATATTTTTCATGTGTCTGCAAGCCTTTAATTTTTAGAAAATCCATTTTGTTATATCATGTAATCATTTTAGACTATGAAATTATGTTTACATTATGCATATTATTAAAAAAAAATACCACATGTTGTGTATTAGAAAAATCACAACCACAACACTCTATTAATAAGTGCCAAGTAGTCACATGCAGACACCTAATTTAGGGTTTATGGGTAATTTTCCAATGATGTTCAAAGTTTCCTTAAGATAGATTGCACAAACCATAACATTCAATTTACAATCACAAAGTAGACACTTCCACATACCAATTTAGGGTTTATGGGTATTTTAGCAGTGAAGTTCAAAGCTCCCTCAAGATATCCTACATAAACCATAACATACAAGTTACAAACATCCACATACCCAATTAAGGGTTTATGGGTATTTTGGAAATGAAGTTCAAATATCCCTTAAGATAGCATGCACAAACCATAATATTTGATTTACAAGCACCAAGTACATACATCCACACACCCAATTCATTGCATTTCATGAAGCGATATCTACATCATGCATCTTGTTAAATAATTATCGGGCCTTGTGTATTTTTACACATTTTGCATGCATACCTATCAAGGTTTTCACAACCACAACATTC
>Ga0115846_100956_pt1 | contig 13980 bp, 7 predicted proteins | sample InSIn5gowninarea_2_FD_83860 | JGI IMG/M metagenome (GOLD analysis project Ga0115846, IMG submission 83860)
GACGCGACCGGACCAAAGTGCTTAAGATCGGTGCCGAAGAGGCACCGAGGTCCACCTCGTATAGCATGGAACAATATTCGGAAAAGGCTGGAAGAGCTCTATATCACCGACAACAAGACCTTGCGAGAGACGATGGAAGTGCTAGCAAGAGAATACGATTTCCGAGCTGGGTAAGTAATGTTAAATAGTGCGTCCTTAGTATGGGCCCGAACCTGACCACATTCAGCGAACACATGTACAAGAAGCATATCAAAGCTTGGGGACTTCAAAAACACGTCAAGGCCGAAGAGAAGGCTAGCGCTGTGGCGCAGCTCGTTCAACACGAACCACTCGAATCGACTGGCACGTTTGATCACATCAATTTTGAAAAGCTACTGCGTTATGCTAGATCTTGTGTCAGGTCGGGTCGTTTAGAGCCTATGGTTCTGAGCAGGATCGAGAGGTGGCGGTCAGCGGTTCAGTATACTCAGACCGTTGATGCTGTCCCGCACGTCGCTTGGCATTACCCTGGCTCGTATTTATCCCACCTGCCAAGGTCTCCCGTTCCCCCTGATTGTTTTCATAGCTTTGAGCTTTTCCTGGTGGCAATGAAATGCATCATCATTCGAGAGCGACATGAATGGCTAAGTCGCCAACAAGCAACATCCGCGCCAGATAAAATATTCAAGTGCCTTGTGGACGGTCTAGCACATGGGCTCTTCACCCACTTACATCTGCCAGTCGTGACACGCTCAACGTATTGGTCTAGCGGAGCTACAACAGTCCACTTAAAGGATAGCTTAACCGAAGTCTTTGTTCTGGCGTTTCGTCGGACAGAAAAGTGTGGTATTCGTGGTATGCAAAGACTGTGCTGCAAAGTGCAGCAAACGACATCGAAAGTACGAGTGGAAGTACAGTAGGTATTCGCCGTACTTGCCGTTTTCGGCCCAGTATCCCCCACTCTGTCCTGGTTGGTACCTGGTAGCGCGGGCTATTGGTGGAAGCCAGTCCCACGGTTCTGACTCTCATAGCCGTAGATCCTAGGTTACGCGTAAGAATAAATCAATCTATCAATTAATGGTAGGGCAAGCTGTACCAATTATAAAATTCGAAAGCACTGTATCTGACAGCTCTCGGCACTCGGGATTGCCGGAAGGTTGCCAGTATGGAGCATCATCACCATCACCGTCATGATCGCTATGAACAGGAACAAATTGACTCAGATGAAGCACTTGCCGCTCGTCTACAAGCTGAGGAGAATCCGTCATCAGGGTTCATGGGAGCGTCCGCCTACCCTGGCCAGGGTCATCAAGGAGGACAGAGTCATCAAGGAGGATCCTTTCAACAACAAGGTGGTGGTGGCTACTACCAAGCTGGCCCTCCCCAAGGCTATGGAAGACCGGGTCAGTACCAAGGAGCATCACAACAGAATTCGTCATCAGGATTCATGGGAGCATCCGGCCACAATGGTCAGGGATATCAAGGAGGACCATTTCAACAACCACAACAAGGCGGTGGCTACTACCAATCTGGCCCTCCCCAAGGCTATGGAGGACCAGGTCAGTACCAAGGACAAGGAGCACCACAACAGAATCCATACCCTGGAGGTCCACCAGCTCAAGCTCAGCATCCGTATGCAAGTGCACCAAGACAACTCCGAAGGAAGTCTCTATTGATCGGGATCAACTATGTCGGCAGCCAAAATGCGCTCCGTGGCTGTCACCAAGACGTAACGAACATGATGGAGTTCCTGCGATTCAAAGGCTATTCAAGCGACCCAGGTTCCCAAGTCGTCATGCGCGATGACCAACACACCGATCCACGAGGCCCCTTCTTCCCCACAGGCAAGAACATGCTCGCCGCAATGCACTGGCTAATATCCGAGCCCAACACCTGCAACTTCCTCCACTACTCCGGCCACGGAAGCCAAGTCAAAGACCCCGACGGCGACCGCGAATCAGGCTACGACGACACAATCGTCCCCGTCGACTTCCAAACCAACGGCCAAATCGACAGCGACAAGCTCCATCGCACCCTCGTCTCCGCATTACCCCCAAACAGCACGCTCTTCGTCATCTTCGACTGCTGCCACAGCGGCTCCGCCATCGAGTTACCCTTCGTCTTCCGCAGCGACGCCGACGGCAACGTCAGCTTGATAGACAACGTGAAGACGGGCGTGAACTTGCTCCACGAAGCCAGCAGCCTCATCCAAGGCGGCTTCACAATGGACAAGCTCGTGCAAGCGAAATCACTGTTCGCCGGCGCAAACACGTTCTTCAAACAGCTTAGCCACGCGGGCGACGAACCGCAAGAAGAAGGCGTGGGTGAAGAGCACTTCGTCGAGGACTGGAAGTCAGAGCATAAGTTTGTGACTATGTTTTCGGGCTGTCGGGATGATCAGACGAGTGCCGATGCGAGCATTGGTGGGTCAAGTGTTGGAGCTATGTCGTGGGCGTTTCTGGAGACGATGAAGAGGAATCCTAACCCTACTTACTTGTCGGTATGTTGTTACCCCTTCTGTGTATTCTACTCGAAATTATGCTGACTTTTTTCCTCCGCAGACATTGCAGCAAACAAGGACGACCCTCGACCAGAGTCGCTATAAGCAGGTGCCGCAACTGTCGATTGGTTTCAAGGAGCTTGATCTGAATCAGCCGTTGAGGTTTTGAGGTTGAATGCCACAGTATCCAACAGTAGTCTAAGCCAATCTATTATGGTCCATACAATTCGCATACATAGAAAAGTGACCACAGCAATGAGATGATGATTTATACATTACAGGTAATGCAATGGGCCACAACAAGGTCAACGTCTTGCCATTCAACGAACAATGATTCTGTGTTCCCTAGGAATAGTAGTGGACTGTTGAATTGTCCTATCTAACTTATTTTGTGCTACTCTGAGCTGCGAGGGGGTATCTTTCGTATCATAGAGTAGATCTTGTTGAAGTAAATATTACTGTTGCCGTCCCTGTTCCATTCCATCCGATCGAGCCTCAAACCAGCCTTCTCTCTAAACGCCGTTCCTTATCATCAATTTCCAGACCTCGAATCCGAAGGGTAAATTCACCTCCCTCTGTTCAAGAGACTTAGAAATTCTTCTCTGGTTTTTGCACTACTCCTCATTGCGCCTAGCATACAGCTGGTAGTTGTACTGCTTGTCGTTTTCTGTACTCCCCTCATCACCATGCATAGATGGCTACTTTCCATGACCACCGCTACGCCTTGCGGCTTCAATACCTCTGCAACTGCCAGTGCGACTTGTTTCGTTAGCCTTTCCTGTACCTGCAACCGTCTACTAAACATCTCTGCCAGTCGTGCCAATTTAGATAAACCCAGGACGCGTCTGTTCGGAATGTATCCAATGTGCATCTTGCCCATGAAAGGTACGAGGTGGTGTTCGCAGAGGGAGAAGACTTCGATGTCGCGAACGATAACGAGCTCGTCGTGGTCTTCGTGAAAGACGGCACCGTTGACCAGGTCACGGACGTTTTCTTCATAGCCTTTGGTGAAGTACATGAGAGCTTTGGCGTAGCGAAGGGGTGTTTCGGCCAGACCCTCACGGTCGGGATCTTCACCTAGGCATTCTAGGATTGTACGGACGGCGCCGGAGAGTTTGTCTAGTCGTTCTTGAGCTTGTTCAGGCGATTGGTCTAGACGAGCACGAGTGCCGAGAGAGGGCCAGGAGAGACCGTCAAAATCGATTGGTGGGTTGAGAGTGTAGGGTGATGCAGGCCGCGACGCAGATGCAGATTGAGTGGGAGGTGCACTGTCGCGGAGGTCTCGTGGTGGTGCTTCTTCGAGATGTGATTTGGAAGCGTCAGCTTCTTGTGTGCTTGAATTGGCGTTGAAAGATGTTACGTCCTCTTGAATATCACCATTCGACATTCCGTTCCAGCTGCGACCATTATTGACTGGTCGGTTCAGCTCCGAGGGATCTATCGAGGTTCGTCTTCTGTATGTGCTCTGTATGCTGGAGGCTAGTCTCTCTCTTTCTTGGGCTCGGTTCGAGGTACTTGTCGTCTGTCGTAATGGTGAATGACCGTTTAACAGGTGGGAGGGAAGCGCTAATCGAGGCACAGCATGTAAAGGTGGTGGAGTTTTTTCTGCTGCCATTTTTTAGAAGTAGACGTTCACGATATCAGTAAAGTGCTAGGCGAGGACAATGTGACTAAGTGCGGAGACTGAGTTGTGTTTCTTCAAACATGCATATCTAAGAGCTCCGTCTGTTGTGCTTCAAACCAACATTCCCGTTGCGAAACATGCCCAAAATAGCTGTGGAATTGTGCCAGACGTGGAAACGGGTTCGACGGTGCAAGTCATCAGAAACTTTCTGACGGTTTTGACATGTCGATTGCGTTGGAAAATTCTGGTCCAAATTTTTGGAGAAGTAAAAATGATGGCATGGGTAGCGCAACATCAAGTATAGCTTGATCGCAGCATTACTAGGCACTACATTTCAAGAAGGAACGTTCCAAATTCAGAGTAAGAGGTGAGACACGATTTACAGGTGTAGGGTTCATTGGAAGATACCGCCACATGATGGTATTTGGTTCGAAACGGAAAAGTCACGAGAGTCGTGCCAGAACAATAATTTTATTCGAATTTCGAACAACATCCGAATACTACATGTACCATACAGTTCAGTCAAAACCTATCCACCCATCACCATTGGCCATGTCTATATCAACGCCGTTTGTACTACCATCGTGGTCCTCATCGCCGTTCGTAAGAAGAGGTAACTTCACATCTCCTTGTTGCTGACACAGGAACTCTATCTCGAACGAGTTCTTCTGGCTCAGATTTCGAATAGTTTTGCCAACACCATCAATTCCCCTCTGTATCGCCCTCAATTCACTGGAGAACTGACTAGCTCTTTCCTTGATGAATCTACCGTGTACTCCTACGACTTCTCCAATCCACATTAATACAAATTCAAGGTGCGGACTGTTCTCAAGTTGTTGTGCAAGAAAGTGAAGTAATCGACCAAGGTACACTCGAGGTAGGTCTCGAACGATGAGTGACGCTTGACCACGAGGTATTGATTCATAAACCTTTCGCATTAGCTTTCGATCGTTCAGTCTGAATGACATGATCAACGCCTTTAGGCAATCAGGTTGTTGTTGCTGTAGTATCGCTTCCAGGTTCTGGGGAGTGACGTCCATGTCTAGATCGTATGGGTCGAAGTCATCCATGCCAGCTGTATCCAAGCTGTAAATCAGAAGACCTTCTGTACTAGCAGCGCAGAACGTGCGTCCAGTGGGCGCAAATTCAATACCTGTAACTCGGACTTCAGGTCGAACTGTTCGCTTGGTAGCATCTTTGCCTCGTTTGGCTCCTGGCAGACTTTTGTCGATCCGATCGTCGAGGTCGCTTGCTTCTCCTTCCGTATCTATCATGTCTCTAGGTAGTCCGTTTGACATGATCGCTGACGAGTTGAGGAACTCTTGAGTACCATCTAGTGACAGGTTGATCGAGACAGTGAACTTCTTGATCAAGGTAAGAGTGCTTACCGAGTACATACAAATGTACTTGCTATTACCAGCAGCAAGCAAACACGATCCATCCGCGGAGTATGTAATTGTGTTGAACGCTTTCGTCCCTGGTGTCGAAGCTGCTGTTCTTCGAGATGTCAATGTGCGGCCTCCACTCACATCTCTTCGTCCGTCCATTGTGGCTTCCTGGACAGATGTCTCAATATTCCAGAAGGTCAATTGACCATCCAAGGTGGATGCCGCAATCTGAGCTGAATCTGGTCGAACTGCAACACATAAAAGATCTGAAGTCAATTGCAGAGTTTCTGAACTTTGTGATCTATCGAAAATATTCCACGTTCGGATCGTTCTATCCCACGACCCGGATACCAACATTCGACCGTCAGGAGTAAAGGCTAATGTTGATATGGGACCTTCGTGTCCAGAAAGCTGGTCAAGTAGAGCACCTGTCTGTACTGACCACAAATGGATATCAAATGAGTCGTGTGAACCGGCACAGACGACCTCGGCAGCAGGGTCGATAGCTAAGCATGCAAACGACAATCTCTGTGATGCGGTGAATGTTCGAAAGTTTCGATACCGCAGCATGTCCCAAGCTCGAACAGAACCGTCCAAGGATGAAGTAAACAGTACATTTCCTCTTCTGGAATATGCCGAGCCTGTGATAGCCGATGAATGCTCGGTGAATGTAGCAATGTGAAAGCCTGAGTAGACATCCCATATCTTGATAAGACCATCATCAGCTCCCGTAATTATACGGCTCGAATCTGGTGAGAACGATAATGTAGTCATCGTGTCGAGGTGAGAAGACTGTTTGAGAATGTTAGATTCGGATTGGTGCTCCCATACCAAAAGCTGGCCCGTCTTTGAAGACCCTAGAGCAAGCCACTCGCCACTTTTGTTGATGGAGATTGTAGAGATAGGCGAAGATGCCATGGCGAGGGTGTGGATATTCGAAAAGTCAGGCAACTCGTACAAACTAAACAATCCACTGCTGAAGCAAACCGTCAGTAGATTGGTCGACGGATGAAAGGTAACGGATTTCAGCTTGGTGTTCTGCATGAAATAATCTCTTTGTACGGTGCGCCATCTCTCTGTGTCTGACGGATCTGTATCTTCCTCATCAATTCCTTGCTGCTCTGCTTTCGTAACATACTCCCAGCGAAACAAGGCGCCATCTTCGCTTACAGTGTAAATGGACTCTTGGCTAGCGGAGAACCATGCGCCTCGAACCTGCTGTCTATGACCAGAAAGGACTGTTGGCTCGAAACCTTCTTCGGGGTCTAAGCTCCATATTCTGGCTGTCGAGTCTTTCGAAGAACTGAGGAAAAAGCGCGAGTCACCGGACCAGCTCAGATGGCGAACGTCGTCGAAGTGGCCGCCATATTCACGGTGGAGGACAAAAGGCGCAAAGTCCAATTCAGCGCCATCAGAACCTGGTATCCTTGGTGTTCTCCATGCTTGGATCTTTCTTCCCAAACCCACTACAAAATAATGACCATCAGGTGAAAACTTCAATGCTGTGACATTCCCTTTGAAGGAGAAATGATAGATTGATGTTCGGCGTGGAAATATGGTGAGAATGGCACGCCCATCTTCGTCGACAGTGAGAAGTAGGGTACCGTTGGAGGTCAGATCGATATGGATGATGTTCTTCCGGTGAGCGAAGGGTAGAGTATAGCTTGTGTTCTTTGTCAGGTTGAATACAGAGACTCTATTTCCAACAGGCGACAGCAACGAGTCTCCATCGGGAGTGAAGAGCACATTTCCTCGTCTGTATACCGTTCCCAGGAGATTTGAGAACTATCCGAGTCATTAGTCATGTTCTTGCATACCCAATAGAGCAACGCACACCTTGAACTCAGTCTTCATGCTCCGGTGCCCTCGAGAGATAACAACAAGTACACCAACGTCCGTTCAGCAGCACTCAGGTCGTGTAGATGGTTGTGCAAGAATTGGCCGACCTTGTGACACACGAAGACTCGTGAGGAATGATTCGGGCTGGATTCTGAGGTAATTGAGGTGTCCAAAACTTGAGAATGGTATCACTACCGGCGCAAAGTGTTTCGCAACAAAAAAAGTTGCAAGGTTAGCGGCATTAAGTAAGCGTCGCATCGTTATCTCCGAGCATGGGCGGAGCCAAGAGATCTGGGGAATCAAAACTCCCATTGGCTACTGGGTGACCGCCTCAGGGGTCCATGATTTTCCATTAGTTCGCACCCTTCAACTTTCTCAAAGAACCCCCTAAACTACTGTATGTGTACCTGATTAACAAACCATCATCCTAGGCAGTTGCGGTCCACCAACACAACCTTCCTCCCCTCAATATACAAGTTCTATATCCATTCTTCGACATACAATAACAAACAATCGCAAATATGGCTCCTGCGCCAATTGAATCAGCATCGCCAATTGGCATTGCCAATCTACCTAACCAGCGGCACAAGATCGTCGCAAAGCGAGGTGCTGCGTTCACAATAATGGTTTGGTCTACCGAAACGTAGTCTTGTGAACCATGTCTGATTATCACAGGTTGCTGGTGAATCTGGGTTGGGAAAGACTACTTTCATAAATACATTGTTTTCCACTACCATCAAGAACTACGCAGACCACCGACGAAGACATGCCAAGCAGGTCGACAAGACCGTGGAGATTGAGATTACAAAAGCCGAGCTAGAAGAGAAATTCTTTAAAGGTACGATAACCGCCTCCAAGACGTGTAAGAGATATTGACGTGTTATAGTTCGACTGACCGTTATTGACACACCTGGCTTTGGCGACTACGTGAACAACCGAGATTCATGGCAACCCATCATCGAGTTCCTCGACGACCAACACGAGTCTTATATGCTACAAGAACAGCAGCCACGACGCCAAGAGAAGATTGACCTTCGGGTGCATGCCTGCCTATATTTCATACGACCAACCGGTCACACCTTGAAGCCACTTGACATCGAGGTCATGAAGAGATTATGCACGCGTGTGAACCTCATTCCTGTTATTGCCAAGGCCGATACACTCTCTCCACACGATCTCGTCCGATTCAAGGCGCGAATCAGGAATGTCATTGAAGCTCAAGGTATTCAGATATATCAACCACCATTAGAAGAGGATGATGAAGCTGCTGCACAACATGCCCATGCTTTGATGTCTGCCATGCCAATGTCTGTAATTGGTAGTGAGAAAGATGTCAAAACTGTTGACGGTCGAATTGTCAAGGGTCGACAATATGCTTGGGGTGTTGCGGAAGTCGAGAACGAAGACCATTGCGACTTCAAGAAGCTCAGATCCATCCTTATCCGAACACATATGCTCGATCTGATTCACACCACGGAGGAGCAGCACTACGAAGCATATCGTGCCCAGCAGATGGAGACAAGAAAGTTCGGCGAGGCACGACCAAGAAAATTGGATAATCCTAAATTCAAAGAGGAAGAGGAGGCTCTCCGAAAGAGATTCACCGAACAAGTTAGGGTTGAGGAACAACGATTCCGAGCTTGGGAGCAGAAGCTTATTGGTGAGCGAGATAGACTCAACAAAGATTTGGAGGCTACCCATGCTGCTATCAAACAGCTCGAAGCCGAGTTGGAGTCGACGCAGGGCAACACTATTCGCGGCTCTGGTCGTCGTTAAGGCGTTTTCTTCCTGCGGAAGGTCTAAGGTTAGACTAGAAGCGCTCTGGAGCGTTTCTATGCAATCCTGCAAGTCTTTACTTGTTTTCAATGCACTTGCAAGCAAGCAACATTCTGTCATTGCTGTGAACGTCTGAGCGTGGAGCGACAATGTGCCTGCATGGATATGTCGAAGGTTAGCTTGGTTGTCTCCAGCTATAGTATAATCTGTTAATCACTTTCATCCCATACCATATGTATTGATTCTGATCGTACGATGTTTTCAGCCTCAAGATGACTTGTGACGAATAAAGTACATGGGATGACTACAGGAGCCGATGTTGTTCCAAACTGCAGAGTCTTGCGAGCTGTGGAGTTGGTCTTACAGATAAAGAGGTAGGTAAATAGATGAGTCTATTCACATTCTACTAGCACTGTATCTCATGTACTATCCATCACTAATTGAAGCACCTACTTCGCCACCGACAATCCGCGTGCTACGTAAGTCAGATAATTTCCTTACAGTATCGGCTTCATCCAACCCAGAGCGGCTTCCTCATTTCCCATCTCCATCCTCTCCATTCCTCTCCCCATCCTCCTTGTTTTCCGCAGCCTTCCTCTCCAATCCCTCAACATGTCTATCAATCTTCCCAGCCGCCCACCCAGCCCAAACACTGGGATACAAAAACGGACGTAAATCAAACCGATTATCCTCAGGACTGTACTCCTCGAGATGTAGACCAGGCGGCAGGATAGTAGCTTTATGTCTGTTGATTTGGAAGAAGTGGAAGAATCGGAGAACTTTGTCGCGGATTTCGCGGGGGGTTAGGCCGCGGGGGTGGATTGCGTGGGCTGTTTCTGGGCTCTCATGTGCGGCGGGTATGGATTGTTGTTGTGTTGTTGTTGAGGGTTGGGAGCCAGCTGCTGGATCGGGTTTGGTGGCTGGGACTGGTTTACCCCAGCTGTAGAGGAGACGTTCGTACATGCCCCAGGGACCGAGTTTGTGGACTTTACGTAGACGGCCGAAGACGCTGAGTTCGGCGTAGGTCATGCCCATGTCTGCTTCGTCGGATTGAACGTATGTTTCTGTTATTGGTTCGAGTTCGGCGGTTGGTGTGGCAGATAGGAATTCTTCGAGGATGGGGAGGTCGAATGCTGTGGCTGCGTAGGCGATAAAGGCTTTTAGATCGGTTTTCGAGATGCCGCCTATGGGGTTTATGTCGGCGGATGAGCAGTCGTATTTGGTTAAGTAGCCTCGGAGTTGTTCGTCGACGTTTGCGGAGCCGAGGACTAGGAGGCTGCCGCCGTTGGGACGTTGGCGGACTGTGGGGAGAAGTTGGGCCCAGAGATATGCTACTACCATGCGGAGGCGGGCTTGGATGTTTTGGAGGGCGAGGTTCTCGGCTGGAGTTCCGCCGTGGACTCGGAAGCGAGGGGTGAAGGATGTTACTGTGGTGAAGAGTTTGGTTAGGGCGTTGACGACGGTGTCAATGTTGAGGTCTGTGTGGTAAGCGCCGATATCTTTGGCAAGGAGCTTTGCCCTGCGTCTCGTGTCTGAAGATGAGTTCACTGTGCCCATGAAACATGTGTGGAATAGAGCTCCGGAGATTTCCTGTGGTGAAGAAGGCAGCCAGTCGTCACCCTTCGCACACAGTTTTCGGCAGTCGGCGATCACTTGTGCTTTCGTGGCGGGATGGGTTTCGTTAGAGTGTATTGCTTGATGTACGAGTCTACACATGCTGAAAACAATGACTGATGTAGCACAAGAATCGATGCCTCCAGAAAGGGGAATGAAAAAGCCTGCCACACCTACACGACGAAGATAGTCCCATAGCCACAGGGCAGGACATAGTGCGATTTCCTCAGGAGGTGTATGCGCTTTGATGGTTACCGGTTCTGATGGGCCTCGATCTAGAGGAGATGGACCAGTTTTTGGCTCGGATAGAGCAACGTCTGCCTCAATCCTTGGATATGCAGGCTGGTTCTGGGCTTGCAGGCCACGACTCGGAGCAAATCTCGCTGATCGGACTTCCTCAATATCAACTGTAGCGGTGACAACCTCGACATCGTCTAAGCTGAATTGAGATCCTTGAGCAACGCATTTACCATTAATGATGATCATCGAGCAGCCATCATAATAAAGTCTATCACCATCACATCCTTTCTGATTAGCGTAGAGATATATACCCTTACTTAGTCGTGTGGCCTCGGTCATAAGGGTGAGCCTTGTCATGATCTTCCGGATTTCAAAGTGACTGCCACTGCTGTTTGTGAAAATTTCGCAACCATTGAGACCCTGGTGGATATGTGGTGCGTTAGATGTGAACAACTCCTCACAGGTCTCTGCTGCAAAGGCCGTATCTCGAGTTGATATGATAGCATCACCAAATGGCACAATTCGCTGTCCAGTAATGTGGCTGACTGTCTCTTCGAGGTAGTAGTCCTCAGTATATCGTTCTTTCGACCATGGCGTAAAGTATCTCATCTCTCGGTAATTGCCGTCGTTTGCGAGGAACTGCTTTGGTCTGATGAGCAGAATCTTCTTGTTGTAGAAGATGACTCGAGAATTATATCTGACGTTTCGGTGTCGGACTGGCATACCAACATCACAAACGATATCTTGGCATATAGGATCGTCGATGATCTGTCCCAGCATCTCCCAAGAATGTAGGAAAAGGTCACCCTCTAGAAAATGGTCGAGACATCCGTAGCCAGTTATTTCGAGCTCGGGACCGACTCTCAGTGTAGCTCCAGCAGCCTTCGCTCTCTTGATGGACTCTATTATTCGATCCCTGTTACCTGTAAAGTCCATCGCCCATTGATTGAGCGAGCATGTCGCCAGCGTCATTAACCGACCCATTATCGTGACGAGTCAAGTATACAATTGGTATGGAGTTCTGTAAAGAAAAACTGATGTACTTCCTTGTGAGCTCCCAGTCTTGCAGCATAAATGTGCCTATCTCAGACAGTTTCCCTTGTGGTCACTATATGGATGGTATGATGAGTCCCGGAAATATGCTCAATATACCACCGTCAAGTAAATTGCGGTGCATTTGCTCTGTGTGTCTGACTGTGCATCCATCAATGTAGCTTGTCTTCATGGAGCATCAAATGACTTCACAGTGAGCTCTCACACCAGCCACATCAAATGGATCTCGTGTGGCTGATGCGATATGAGGCGCCGACCTTCACTTCTTCAGATTGCATCATCGAACGCCATGACATCGGATCTATCTACGAGCACTGTTGAAACTCGTTCCGAGGCCCGACGATGATTCAAAGTTTGGAGATCGAAATCGCGGGCTTGTCTGCTCATCGATGCGGGCAGTTACTGGACAGCTGAAATGATACGTACATTGCTAATCAACCTCGAAACAGTTCTCCTACCCTGCTGGTTAAAGGCACATGCAAACGCTCTTTTCCATACATAGACGTAGAACCTGTTCACTTGTACGACTTGCACTTGAACGGCCGGTATCGCAACCTATTGTCTATCTTCGTCGTCTATACTCAAATACCCCTCCAAGTACAATAGCAACAACTGCGGCAGTCGAAGAGATGGCACAACATATTCCCACTCCAGAACTACCCAAACCGGCACATGTCGATAGAGACTCTGCACTAGGAAAGAAGTTCGGTAAAGAGGTAGTGAATTACTTCGGTGCTTCCCCTCTGAACCGAATATCCTTCCTGCGAGAGGACCATGAATTCATCGCTGGCGCATTTGCTCACCCATCCACGAAATTCCTCGCATTCAAGAACCTGTCACCACTGATCGATTCCCCCACTGAAATCCACTATGTCACCTACGACGAGATCAAAGCCATCGTTCCCGAAAACCCCTTCGCAAAGCCCGAAAAGCAACAAGTCGAAGAATACGATTCCCGCATCGAACATCCCCAACTTGTCTTCCTCGTCTCTCCTCCTTCTCACTTTTCACATCTTACTAGCAGTCGCCAACGGCGTAACCCCCTCCAAAAACCCGCCCTCCACAACCGCCGTAATCAATCTATTCGCAATCGCCGTCCGCGGAGGCAGTCTCAAATTCCCCTCCTTATACCCTGGCGGCGCCGGATCGCCCAACGGACTCACGCCATTCTCCAACGCCTCCTTGATCTCATCGAGCTCAAACCACTTCGCCGTCTCCAGCTCGGGGTCATTATCAAGTTTAATAACCTCGTCCTCTGGGCTCGCGACCTGGGCTATGGCGCCGATCATCAGGTTTGCTGGGTAGGGCCATGGTTGAGTCGAGTGGATTAGGACACGAGACAACACGACGCCGGATTCTTCCCAGACTTCGCGGCGCACGGCGTCTTCGACGGACTCGGCGGGTTCGATGAAGCCCGCCAGGGTGGAGAACCAGTATGGTGGCCAGCGTTTTTGGCGGCCTAGCAACAGGCGTTTGGAGTCGTGGGAGAGGACGGCGACGATGATTGTGGGGTCGGTGCGCGGGAAAGTTAGGTTTGAGAGGGTTGTGCGGGTTGAGCAGGCGTTTCGTTCAGGGGGTGTTTGGGCTAGGTCTTTGGGTGGACATATGCGTTTTGCGCCGGCGTTGACGGAGAGGGTCGGGTGCCCGCAGCTGCCGCAGTAGGTGTTGCGTGCGTTCCAGTCGAGGTAGTGGCGTCCTTGGGCGTATTCGGCCGCTGTGTCGGCGGGGAAGTTCATGGCGCGCATGCCTTCGACGAATTTAAGGTTGTTATCTGTCCATTTTTTGATCATGCTGTTGGCGGCTTCTTCGTATTGTTTTTTGGGTGTTATGTCGATTGCGAAGTGGGGGGAGCCGGTGTAGTTTTTGTAGGAGTAGCCGTTTGTGTTGGATTCGTCGAGACCGAGGAAGACAAGTTGGGGATGTTCGATGCGGGAATCGTATTCTTCGACTTGTTGCTTTTCGGGCTT